>ENA-ORCT01001005-ORCT01001005.1-marine-metagenome-genome-assembly--contig:-NODE-1005-length-11712-cov-3.743532_pt1 | contig 11712 bp, 10 predicted proteins | sample MGYA00248632_ERZ508511 | MGnify/ENA primary metagenome ERZ508511 (study PRJEB26182, sample SAMN06268839) | marine metagenome | isolation source: Tt an P1-techrep anaerobic enrichment on pine from...
CTGGAACATTCGCTGGTTGAAGGTATTTCGCATGAAGTGATTTCGCTGCTGCTGATGGAGGAACTGAATCGGCAATTTAATGGTCGATTAGACATGGCCATCCGGATCTTTAAGAATGAATATCCAAAAAAATTTCTGCACCAGTTAGTTGCCAGTCAGTTGGATATCGATCGGCTGGACTATTTGCGCCGTGACAGTTTTTTTTCGGGGGTAACCGAAGGGACGATCGGCTCGGATCGTATTATTAAGATGCTCAATGTCCGCGATGATAGCCTGGTGATCGAGCATAAAGGAATTTATTCCATCGAGAAGTTTCTGATTTCACGTCGTCTGATGTATTGGCAGGTTTATTTGCATAAAACCGTTTTATCGGCCGAGAATATGCTGGTCAAAGTGCTGCGGCGTGCGAAGGAGTTGGTCATGCAGGGGCATGATTTGTTCGCAACACCGGCACTGAAAGTTTTTCTGAAAAAGAAAATTACTAAGGAATGTTTTGCAAAGCAGCTTTTTGCTGATCAAAAAAGTTTACTTCAATTGTTCGTTGAACTGGACGACAGCGACCTGATTTCTGCCATGAAGCAGTGGCAATATGATGACGACAAAATTTTATCTTATCTGGCAGGTGCGGTGATCAACCGGAAGCTTTTTAGAATAAAGATTCAGAATACTCCATTTTCAAAAGAGGAGATTACGGAGTTGGAAGACAGGATTATAGCGCGTTGGGCGATGGATCGAGATACCTTGAGTTATTTTCTGATTCATGACTCCATCACTAACTTTGCCTACGTATCAGGCAGCGATAAAATTAACATTTTGATGAAGGATGGGAGCGTGAAAGAGATCAACGAGGCTTCGGATGTTAACCTTTCCAGCTTGCTGCAAACCGTGAGGAAATATTTTGTCTGTTATCCGAAAGAATTGGACATTAAGTAATTTAAACCTATTTTTGCACCGCGCCAAGAAAAAAAGTATGGAATTTAAAGCACTTAACATCGCTGAGTTTCTTCACGGTACGATAGAAGGTGATGAGAATGTAAGCGTAAGTAATGTATCGAAAATTGAAGATGGAAAGCCCGGAACCCTGGCGTTTTTGTCCAATCCTAAATATGAACGATACATTTATGAAACAGAGGCATCGATTGTTTTGGTCAGGAATGATTTTAAGCCGGAACAGACGGTGAAAGCGACCCTGATCCGGGTTGAAGATCCATATCAGGCTTTTGCCTCATTGCTGGACCTTTACCAACAAGCCAAGCAGTTGAAAAGCGGTATTGAACAACCGTCTTTTATTGATTCATCGGCAAGCTGTGGCGAAGATGTCTATTTTGGTGCTTTTGCGTACCTTGGACAAAATTCAACCCTGGGAAATAAGGTTAAAGTATATCCTCAAACGTTTATCGGCTCTGATGTATCCATTGGTGATAATACCATTATATATGCCGGAGTAAAAATATATGACGGATCTGTTATCGGGAAGAATTGCATTATTCATGCAGGAGCGGTTATTGGGTCCGATGGATTTGGCTTTGCTCCCAAACCAGACGGATCCTACCAAAAGATTCCACAAGTTGGCAATGTTATTTTGGAAGATGATGTCGAGGTTGGAGCAAACACAACTATTGATTGCTCAACGATGGGATCGACCATTATTCGCAAAGGTGCAAAGCTGGATAACCTGATTCAAATCGCTCATAATTGCGAGGTTGGCGAAAATACGGTGATGGCTGCTTTGACAGGAATCGCCGGATCGACAAAAATTGGAAAAAACTGCATGTTTGGAGGCCAGGTCGGAATTGCAGGTCATTTAACCATAGGAGACAATGTTAAAATCGGAGCTATGGCCGGGGTCACCAATAATATTAAATCGGGACGTACAGTGCTTGGAGCACCGGCGATGGATCATGATCAGGCATTGAAATCATTTGTGGTTTACAGACGTCTTCCCCAAATGCGGGATCAACTGATCGACTTGCAAAAAGAAATAAAAGAACTAAAATTGAATTTGAATAAAGAAGAATAAGTTTTAGAAATCGACTTGGAGATGACAGTGAAGCAAAAAACTTTAGCCCGCGAGTTTTCATTGAGCGGGAAAGGACTACATACAGGAGTGCAGGTAAATATGACCTTTAAACCCGCTCCGGAAAATCATGGATTTAAATTCCAACGCGTTGATTTGGAAGATAAGCCAGTTTTAGAGGCAGACGCCAATCTGGTGATCGACACATCACGTGGAACCGTGATTGGGAAAGGCAACGCTCGTTTAAGTACCATTGAACACGCCCTGGCCGCCCTCACCGGGATGGATCTGGACAATGTTCTGATTGAAATTGACAACGAAGAGGTGCCAATTCTTGATGGAAGCGCCAAGCTATTTGTTAAAGCTATTGAACAAGCCGGGATAGCCGAACAGGATGCGGAACGCGATTACCTCGAAATTACCGAGAAGATTGTTTACAAAGACCCCGCATCGGGTTCGGAGCTGATTGCACTGCCCGATCACGATTATCATCTGAACGTGATGATTTCATTCAACTCCAGCGTGTTGAATAATCAGTTTGCAGTTTTGGAAGACCTGAACGATTTTAAAACCCAGGTGGCGCCCTGCCGGACTTTTGTTTTTGTTCGCGAACTGGAATTTCTCCTGAAAAATAATTTGGTAAAAGGTGGCGATCTGGATAATGCTATCGTTATTATGGACAAGGAAATCAGTCAGGAAGAGCTAAATCGTTTGGCTGATTTATTCAACCACGAGCATATTGAAGTGAAGAAAGAACAGGGGATATTGAACAACCTGGATCTTCAATTTGAAAATGAATGTGCACGGCACAAGTTGCTGGATGTGGTTGGTGATTTGAGTTTGGCCGGCAAAAGGATCAAAGGACGAATTATAGCAACAAAACCAGGTCACAAAGCGAACACAGAGTTTGCCAGATTGCTGAAAAAGGAAATTAGGAAACATGAAGTTTGCAAGGCTATACCGCATTACGATCCGTTGCAGGAACCACTGATGTGTGTAAATGAAATTAAGACTTTTCTACCTCACCGTTTCCCGTTTTTGCTGGTTGACAAGATCATCGAAATCAAAGACAACTACATTGTTGGCGTTAAAAATGTCACGGTGAACGAACCGTTTTTTCAAGGGCATTTCCCTGATGAGCCGGTGATGCCAGGCGTTTTGTTAATTGAAGCCATGGCGCAGTGTGGTGGTTTATATGTTCTGCACGACAAAAAAGAAAAATATTCGACTTATTTTATTCGTGTTGATAATGTGAAGTTTCGTAAAAAAGTAATTCCGGGAGATACCCTGCTTTTTCGGATCGAACTGACTTCGCCAATCAGACGAGGAATTGCCAACATGAAAGGGCTTTGTTATGTTGGAGACACTGTAGTCGCCGAGGGCGATTTTATGGCACAGATTGTAAAGGCTTGAAGAAATTATTGAAAACAATTATTACAACATGAAACAACCATTAGCTTACGTGCATTCAGAATCACAGGTAGCAGACAATGTGGTTATTGAGCCCTTTGTTACCATTGACAAGGATGTTATTATCGGAGAAGGGACCCGTATTGGTTCAAACGTAACCATTATGCCCGGAACCCGGATTGGTAAAAACTGTCGTATTTTCCCGGGCGCTGTGATCGGTGCCGTCCCACAGGATTTGAAGTTTAAAGGTGAATATACTACCGTGGAGATTGGGGATAACACCACCATTCGCGAGTGCGTTACCATCAACCGTGGTACGGCAGCAAGAGGGAAAACAGTTGTTGGCAGCAACTGCTTAATCATGGCTTATGTGCACATTGCCCACGACTGCATTGTGGGCAGCAACGTGATTTTGGTCAATAGCACCCAGTTGGCTGGAGAAGTGGTTGTCGACGATTGGGCGATCATTGGAGGAATGTCCGCTATTCATCAGTTCTGTCACATTGGCTCACACGTGATGATTTCAGGAGGTTCGCTGGTTCGCAAAGATGTGCCTCCGTTCATCAAGGCCGGACGTGAACCGCTTTCGTATGTTGGAATCAACTCCATTGGTTTGAGGCGACGTAGTTATAACAACGACAAAATTCGCGAAGTGCAGGAAATCTATCGGTATATCTATCAAAAAGGATTGAATATTTCTCAGGCTGTTGAGATTATTGAGGCGGAAATGTCGGCCACTCCGGAACGTGATGAAATACTTTTATTTGTAAAAGATTCCAAACGGGGTATCATTCGTGGCTACTTCCCGGATTAATCGGATCGAGCGACGATAAAGGATATCAAAGAAACCCGGTTTTGTCCGGGTTTTTTTTATCAACTTTTTTTAAGTAATTCTTGTTGTTATCCCCACATCACTATTGACAAAGAACATGAAACTTCCATTACTAGCCTTTTTTTTACTTCTTTTCAGTTTTTCTTTTGCTCAAAATCATGATCATGACCATGATCACGAACACAGCCATGACAGCCATCGCCATCACCTGGGATTAGGTTTGGGAGCTGGAAGTTTGTTTGCCGAAGAAGAATATGCTCCGGTTGTGCATCTTCATTATCTGTACCGTCTGGCTCCAAAGAGCCCCGTTTCTGTTGGTTTGGGCTTTGAATCAATTATCGATGACCATAAGCACAATACGTTTTTAGCCTTGGTTAATTATGAAATTCAGCCTCGATTATCAATTAATGCAGGTCCGGGAATTACTTTCGCGGAAGAAGACGGAGAGTCACATACCGCGATGTCGGGACATGTTGAATTGATCTACGAATTCACAGTTGGAGAATTTCACCTGGGTCCCATGCTTGGCTTTGGTTTTGACAACGAAGAATCTCATGCGTCGCTGGGGATTCACATTGGACTTGGCTTCTAGAAAGAAGATCCTCGTGGCTTCCAATGGCTTTTTGTTTTTCATATTGCCGTCTGCAAATCAAAATCAGCAAGCTTTTACATTGGACTGCTGATTTTGTCTGAATATCATCGTGGCAGATAAGTTGTTATTTGCTTACCACACTAACGGCGGGACGGCCTTCCATTGGACGAGCTTCTCGAACTGCTGCTTCTGCTCGTCGATTTTGAACTGCGACTGCTTGAACTTCTTGAACTTACAGCAGGTTTTGATTGTCTGGACGAGCTTCTTGAACTCACGGAGTTTGAAGTTGATTTGGACTTCGGTGCGCTCGTTGATGAACGATACGCGCGGGGGCTAGTCTGCCTTGACGCTGAAGATTTTATTGTTTTGCTCCTGTCAACCGCAGTCGGCTTTGGAGATATGGCAGTGCTTTTCCTGCTGGAAGAACTCGTGTTAACCCGGGCAGGAGCTTCGGACGTGTAAGTTCTGCGGCTTACACCTGTGGTGTTGGTTGCAGCGGACTTGCTTGCCGACCTGTTTGGTTGAATACGCACTGACCTACGACTATTTTCTCTTTGTTGATAATTTGCAGAATTTGTGCGGGTTCGGGCTGAGGAGTTCGAAACTGACCGTCTCTCAGATCCGGAACTGGCTCTGTTGGTTGAACTGTTTTTAATGGTAGAAGCATTTCTGGTATCACTTCTTCTTCCAGAATAGCTGGTGCGTGAATCAGTCCTGTTTCGCGTAGTGCGCGAGTAAAGTGCTTCTCCTTTTCTTTGCAAATCGGGGCGGGAATAGGTGTTGCGGTAATTGCCTTCTTTTATCCTGACCGTGACCCTTGGCGAATAGGATCGAATATTGTTGCAGTAATAATCGTTGTAGCGGTGGTAACGATGGTGATTCCAATGACGATAGTGCGCGTAATAATGGTGGTGATAGTTGGAGTGATATCCATAATAGGTGTGCCAGTAAAATGGACGCCATGGGTTCCAGTAAGAAGGATAATAACCCCAATACCAGGAAGAGTGCCACCGCACGTAGCTTGGGCGATAGATAAAACGGATGACAGGCCATGCAGCAACCTCATAGGTGGTGACGGTAACCACATTTGGTCTTCCGATGTTGCCTGTATTTCCAATATAACCTGGATTTGGAGTTTCCATGCTGTCCGAGTAGATCGGCTCAACAATGTAATTTCGGCCATAAAGGGCCTCGTCGCCAATCAGCTGAATCCGAACTGATCCATCTTGGTAACGTTCAACCGTAAATACGGCGATGTCTTGGGTTTCATTCCGGTTAAGCGCGGTGCGCAAAACAATGGTGTGTGCGTTTCCATCTACATAGTCGACGACCATAATGTAATCAACCAGGTTGTCACCATTGAGATCCAGGTTGTTGATGTGGGTATTTTCATCGTTCAGACTTCTCTCAAAGCTTTCAAGAGTTTCCGATTCCTGGAATAGTTTCATGGTGGCGTAAAGGTTGAAGTTGTCTCCTGGTAATCCCAAATATTCTTCAGGGTAAGTTTTTGCCAGGGATGTGTGCGCGATAACGGTAAGCAGTGCGAAGATGGATATGGTGATTAATCTTTTCATGACTGAGAGTATTAAGTGAGTGATATTTGACAGCACAATTACAAAAGCCGTACCAGTAATTATGATTGAAATTTGGTGTTCAGAGATTAGTGCTTTATGTGATTGATAAGCAGGGTTTTGTGTTTTGTTGTTGTGTTTTTTTGAAAAATGCTTCAAAAACATGGCCTGTTTTACAAAGAGTATTTGCAAATAAGGATAAATTAGTCTTAATTGTATCTATTTAGATATAATCTAAATAACATGATTCATCAAGACAAGAAATTCTACTGGAAGAAAAACTTAACCTACCTGTCCATACTTCTTTCAATTTGGCTTTTGGTTTCCTTTGGTGCCGGAATTTTGTGGGCCGATTTTCTTAATCAATTTCGGTTGGCTGGCTTTCCCCTGGGATTTTGGTTTGCACAACAAGGATCAATCTACGTTTTTGTGATACTGATTTTTGTGTATGTATATCTAATGAACCGGCTGGACAAAGAATTTGAAGTGGACGAAATCTGACGAGAAGAATTATGGATGATCAAATCTGGACCTATTTGCTGGTTGCATTTACTTTCTTGGTTTATATTGGAGTTGCAGCTTGGTCGCGGGCTGGTTCAACGCAAGAGTTTTATGTTGCAGGCGGTGGCGTGCATCCCGTGGTGAATGGCATGGCAACGGCTGCTGATTGGATGTCGGCTGCTTCTTTTCTTTCCATGGCGGGCTTAATCTCTTTTATGGGTTACGGGGGAGCCCAGTACCTGATGGGATGGACTGGCGGATATGTGTTGCTGGCCTTGTTGCTGGCGCCCTACCTTCGGAAGTTCGGAAAGTATACAGTGCCTGATTTTATTGGCGAACGTTACTACTCAAGAAATGCACGGCTGGTTGCCTTAATTTGTGCGCTTTTTGTTTCATTTACCTATGTGGTTGGACAAATGAAGGGAGTCGGCGTCGCTTTTGCCCGATTTTTAAATATTCCGTTTGAAACCGGAGTTCTAATTGGAATCGGGATTGTCTTCTTCTACGCGGTACTTGGAGGAATGAAAGGAATTACCTATACCCAGGTAGCACAATATTGCGTGTTGATTTTTGCCTTTACTGTGCCTGCTGTTTTTATTTCTCTTCAAATGACAGGAAACCCGGTTCCACAATTGGGGTTTGGAGGAAAGTCAATGGATGGTGCTTTTTTGCTTGATACGTTAAATCAACTTTCTGTTGATTTGGGGTTTGCCGAGTACACGGCTGTGAAAAAGGATAACCTGTTGAATATGGCTTTCATTACCGCAGCGCTGATGTTTGGAACTGCTGGCCTGCCACATGTTATTGTTCGGTTTTTTACCGTTCCAAAAGTCAAGGATGCCCGGGTTTCTGCGGGATGGGCACTCTTATTCATTTCGTTGTTATACACCACTGCGCCGGCGGTTGCAGTGTTTGCCCGCACCAACCTGATTAATACCGTTTCGGAGCAGAGATATGAAGAGGTTCCGCAGTGGTTTTCCAATTGGGAACACACCGGTTTGCTTTCGTTTACAGATAAAAATGGGGATGGGAAAATTCAATACCTGGCCGATGAAAATCATAATGAATTGACCATCGACCGGGACATCATCGTGTTGGCTAATCCCGAGATTGCCGGCCTGCCGTCTTGGGTCATCGCACTGGTTGTGGCTGGTGGTTTGGCTGCAGCGCTGTCAACGGCGGCCGGACTTTTATTGGTTATTTCCACTTCCATTTCCCACGATTTGCTAAAGAAATATCTGAAACCCGACATTTCTGAGCATGGCGAACTTTGGGCGGCACGGATCAGCATTGCGGTAGCGGTAGTTGCAGCCGGAATTGCTGGAATGCATCCGCCGGGTTTCGTGGCCCAGGTTGTAGCTCTGGCTTTTGGTTTGGCAGCGTCCTCTTTTTTTCCGGCCATTGTTTTGGGGATTTTTGATAAACGGATGAACCGTGAAGGAGCTATTTCGGGAATGATGGTCGGCATCTTGTTTACCGCTTCCTATATTTTTTATTTCACACCTCAATTAAACGGGCCAGGAACCAGGGACGGCTTTTGGTTTGGCATTTCGCCCGAAGGAATCGGAACCTTAGGAATGCTGTTCAATTTTGTGGTTGCTGTCGTTGTTTCACGTTTAACCAAACCAGCACCCGATGACGTACAGGAATTGACGGAGAATATCCGTTTTCCCAGGGGAGCCGGAGAAGCACATGACATCACGATTCATTAAAAAACAGGAATAAAAAAATCCCGCTTTTGGCGGGATTTAAATTCTTAAAATGGTGAAATTATTTTAAACTAAGCTAGTTTAACATTTATAGCATTTAATCCTTTTTTGCCTTCTTTCAGTTCAAATGTTACTTCATCGTTTTCACCAATGTTGTCGATCAGACCAGATGAATGGACGAAATATTCTTTTGATGAATTTTCATCTTTGATGAATCCAAAACCTTTGGATTCATTGAAAAATTTTACTGTTCCTTTATTCATGATTTTAATAAATTAATTGCTTGCAAGTTAGGGTTTATTTTTTGGATAATCACAATACTTTCAGGAATAGAGCAAAATTGTAGATTTTTTGGTTGATGCAGTTTGGTCTTTAAAGAATCACCTATCTTAGTTTCCTGATTCATGCAAAAGCAAAGGAGATTGTGGGGTTTACTGTTTTTAAACATTGTTATAGTAAGCGATAGATGGATTAAAATCAGTTTTTAGGGCGTTTTTCATCTTTTTCTTTGTGTAGAACAATTGGTGATTCATTTTGAATAAAATAAAACAAGATGAGAGCAGAAATCAATGAATTTATGGTGGCTTTAAATGCCAAAACACCTGGTGAAAACGAGTTTCATCAGGCAGTACATGAGGTGGTTGAATCCATCTGGGACGTTTACAATAAAAATCCAAGGTATAAAAAAGCAAAAATTTTGGAGCGCATGGTTGAACCTGAGCGTGTGATTATGTTCAGGGTTCCGTGGCTTGATGACCAGGGTGAGGTCCAAATTAACCGGGGCTATCGGGTGGAATTCAACTCGGCGCTCGGGCCTTACAAAGGCGGATTGCGGTTTCACCCGACGGTGACGCTTTCAGTTTTGAAGTTTCTGGGATTTGAACAAACTTTTAAAAACAGTTTGACTACGCTGCCAATGGGCGGGGGAAAGGGTGGATCTGATTTTAGTCCTAAAGGTAAATCGGACAATGAGATCATGCGTTTTTGCCAGAGTTTTATGACCGAATTGCAACGACACATTGGGCCAAACACTGATGTTCCGGCTGGTGATATTGGTGTTGGGGGACGCGAGATCGGTTATTTATTTGGACAGTATAAACGTATCAGAAATGAATTTACGGGCGTTTTAACTGGCAAGGGGCTCGCTTGGGGCGGAAGCCTCATTCGTCCGGAGGCTACGGGCTTTGGTGCAGTTTATTTTGTGCAACATATGCTTGAATTACACGGGAAAAAAATAGCGGGACACACCTTCGCTGTTTCCGGTTTCGGGAATGTTGCCTGGGGGGCAATCATGAAGATTAATGAATTGGGAGGAAAGGTGGTTACCATTTCAGGTCCCGATGGCTATATTTACGATCCCGCTGGAATTAAGGGAGAAAAGGTGGACTATCTTTTAGAATTAAGGGCTAGTAACAATGATGTGGTTGAGCCCTACGCCAGCGAGTTTGATGCTGAGTTTTTCCCCGGGAGAAAGCCTTGGGAACAGAAAGTTGATATCGCCCTGCCTTGTGCTACTGAAAACGAACTGGATGCAGCCGATGCAAGCTTGCTGGTTCAGAACGGCTGTTTCTTATTGGCCGAGGTTTCCAATATGGGATGCACCGCTGAAGCCGTTGAATTCCTGATGGAGAAAATCAGTTATGCGCCGGGAAAGGCAGTCAATGCAGGGGGAGTAGCCGTTTCGGGCCTGGAGATGACCCAGAACAGTCAACGATTAAACTGGACCCGTGAGGAGGTTGATGCGCGTCTGCACTTGATTATGCGAGAAATTCATGATACCTGTGTCCGGTTTGGTCGTAACGGAGATCGAGTCAATTATGTAAAAGGAGCCAATGTGGGAGGTTTTGTGAAAGTAGCGGATGCCATGCTGGCACAAGGAGTTGTTTAGATGTTAGTTAGTCGGTATTGTGAACGCTTTTTCAAACCATTGTTTAGCTAACCATAGGTCGAATTATCAATTAGATAATATTCGCTTTAAGGTTAGCTAAACGAATTTGGTTTACTTTGAGCCAAATTTTTGAGATGTTAGTCGATACACATTCACATATTTATTCAGAAGAATTTAATGACGACATTGATCAGGTGATTACCCGGGCATACGACTGCGATGTCCGAAAAATTATCTTACCAAATATTGATAGCTCGTCAATCAAAAAAATGCTGGATCTGGCAGATCAGTATCCGCAGATTTGTTATCCTTTAATGGGGCTGCATCCCACATCTGTGGGAGAAGATTACCAGGAAGAGTTGGAGCTGGTGGAGTATTGGCTCAAGAAGCGGAAGTTTTACGGAATAGGCGAAATCGGCATTGATTTGTATTGGGAACGGACCTTTATCGATCAACAAATTCAGGCATTCAGGCATCAACTGCAGCTCGCAAAAAAGTACCAACTGCCTGTTGTCTTGCATGTGCGCGAGTCGTTTGACGAGGTGTTTGAAGTGGTAAAAGATGAAAATACGCCGGAATTGACCGGGGTTTTCCATAGTTTTACCGGATCAGTTGAGCAGGCTGAAAAAATTATAGATCTTGGATTTAAAATAGGGATTGGAGGAATTGTCACGTTTAAGAACAGCGGACTGGATGAAGTGGTGCGTCAGATTCACCCAAGACATTTGATTTTGGAAACCGATTCGCCGTATTTAACTCCTGTTCCGTTTCGCGGTAAACGTAATGAAAGTTCCTACCTGATTCATATTGCCCGGAGAATTGCCGGAATTCATGACCTCTCCGTTAACGAGGTTGCCAGAATCACTTCAATAAATGCGGTTAATTTGTTCGGGATATAGCGAGATGTTTACTTAACTTTGGGCTTAAAAGCTAGCTGGTGAATAGTCAATCAATACTAATCATTTATACTGGAGGAACCATTGGGATGGTTCAAAAGAACGGGCGGGGAGCCTTGGCTCCGGTCCGATTCGATCAAATTGCAGATGAAGTGCCTGAAATCAGGCGGCTGGGGTGCCACCTGGAGTCCATAACATTCAACCCCCCGTTGGATTCGTCAGATATGTCTCCCAAGACCTGGGGGCGACTGGCCAAGATGATTCAAAAGAACTATCGGAAATTTAATGGCTTCGTT
>ENA-ORCT01001006-ORCT01001006.1-marine-metagenome-genome-assembly--contig:-NODE-1006-length-11704-cov-3.932399_pt1 | contig 11704 bp, 9 predicted proteins | sample MGYA00248632_ERZ508511 | MGnify/ENA primary metagenome ERZ508511 (study PRJEB26182, sample SAMN06268839) | marine metagenome | isolation source: Tt an P1-techrep anaerobic enrichment on pine from sediment...
ATGAAAACGGAGGTGCTGGTCCGGAATATCGAATCGTTTGAGACCATCATCACCGGTTCCGAAAAGGAAGCCCTGATACTGGAGGCCAATCTGATCAAGCGCCACCGGCCTCGATATAACGTCATTCTCAAAGATGATAAGCGTTACCCCTCGCTCCGCCTCGATCCACGGGAAGAATATCCCAACTTGACCATCGTTCGAAAAGTGGACAGCGATGGTGCCTTGTATTTCGGTCCGTATACCTCTGCCGGAGCGGTACGCCAAACCTTGAAAATTATCAACAAGACGTTCAAATTGCGAAAATGCAGAGCTAAAGACATCAAAAAACGGACACGGCCGTGCCTTTTCTGCCAGATGCAAGGATGTCTCGCCCCATGCTGTCTTGATGTAAATAGAGAGCACTATCACGATATCGTGAAAGAAGTGGTTCTGTTTTTAAAGGGCCGGACACCTGAACTGATCAGAAAAATTCGCAACCAGATGACAGTGGCGGCCGAGGCGCAGGACTTTGAAATCGCTGCCAGCCTGCGGGATAAAATGTATGCCCTTGAAAAGACGCTTGAGAAGCAGGTGGCGGTCACCACGGATTTCATGGATCGGGACGTCCTGGCAATTGCCCGGTCACCGGTAATGTCTCTGATAATGGTTTTGTTTATCCGGGGCGGTTTTTTAATCGGTACCCGTCACTTCAGCGTGACGGACACACTGGCCTCCGAAACGGAAATGATTGGAACCTTTATCCGGCAACATTATGAAAATTCGCCATTCCTGCCCAAAGAGATTATCGTGCCGGTTCGCCCGGAAGCTGAATCGGCACTTGAAGAGTGGCTGAGCGAAATCAAAGAACAGAAGGTCCATATTCTCAAACCGTTGCGGGGTGAAAAAAGCCGCCTGCTGGATATCGCTAAGCGGAATGCGGTTAACACGTTGAAAGAGCTCTCAGGCCGTGCAGACCAGGAAGAGGACATCCTCCGGCGTCTCGGACGAAAACTGGGACTGACCGCGACCCCGGTTCGAATTGAATGCTTTGACAATTCCAACCTGCAGGGAAATGAACCGGTTTCAAGCATGGTGGTGTTTGAAAAGGGAAAGCCTGAAAAATCCCAATATCGCCGTTACAAAATAAAAACGGTCTCCCAACCGGACGATTATGCGAGCATGGGTGAGGTGCTGAGACGGCGCTACGGAAAAGAGGATGATTCCAGGCCATTCCCGGATATTCTGATGGTCGATGGTGGAAAAGGACAATTGAATATCGCGGTATCTGTATTGCAGGAGCTTGGGATTGACGACGAATTCACCGTGTTGGGAATTGCCAAGAAAGACGAATCACGAGGAGATACCCAGGATAAAATATATCTGCCCGGTCGAGCGAACCCTGTAATCTGGGGCAGGGATGTGGACGTACTGCTTTTTCTCCAGCGAATTCGAGATGAATCCCATCGATTTGCCATCAATTTTCACCGAAAACGTCGCCGCATGACATTTGTTCGCTCGTCGCTGGATTCTGTTCCGGGGATCGGAAAACGCCGAAAAGCGGTTCTTCTTAAACATTTCGGCAGTATCGAAAAAATCCGGGAAGCCTCAATCGAGGAACTTGCAGGACTGCCCGGAATGAACCGACGGGTTGCCGAATCGGTCCGGCTGGCCCTGTCCGAACTGCCCCTTCATTAATTGGAGAAGTCTCTGTTTGATCAACAGCGGTACGGATCGAGCATTAAATTGATGAAAATTTTCCTGATCCATTGCTGATTCAAGACAACTTTTTCACCGGAACTTCCGACAATTCAAGGGCAGCCCTCGTAAAAGAGCAGGGCTGCCCTTGGATTATTTCCGGTATGCTGTTGTTCGTATCAGCCCAGTTCGCTCAGCACCTGTTTCAGTTCTCGAACGGCATCGGCCGATTTGTTGAGCTTGCTTTGCTCTTCATCGGTCAGTTTGATTTCGATAACCTCCTCGATGCCAGTGGATCCGAGTTTTACCGGAACACCGATAAACAGTTCACTGATACCGTATTCACCCTCAAGGTAGGCCGCGCAGGGCAAGATTTTTTTCTTATCTTTCAGGATGCTCTCCGCCATTTCAACAGCGGCCGATGCAGGGGCATAATACGCGCTTCCGGTTTTAAGCAGTTTGACGATTTCTGCTCCACCGTTGGCCGTACGATCGACAAGGGCTTCAATCCGATCCTGAGTCATCAATTCTGTAATGGGTATCCCGGCAACGGTCGAGTAGCGAGGCAGGGGCACCATGGTGTCGCCATGACCACCCAGTACAAAAGCGTGAGTGTTTTCAACAGATACGTTAAGCTCCATGGAAATGAAGGCGCGGAATCTGGCTGAATCAAGGACACCGGCCATGCCAATAACCCGGTTTTTAGGAAACCCGCTGGTTTCAAAAGCTACGTGACACATCGCATCCAGCGGATTACTGACAATTATCAAAATGGCGTCCGGGGAGTACTTGGCCACCTGCTCGGTCACGCTTTTGATGATTCCGGCATTGGTGCTGATCAGATCATCCCGGCTCATTCCAGGTTTCCGAGGAATGCCGGCAGTGATTATAATGATGTCCGAGCCGGCGGATTCTTCGTATCCGTTGGTCCCGACAAGGTGGGCGTCGTGCTTTTCAATTGGTGCGGCCTCTGTCAAGTCCAGCGCCTTTCCCTGGGGGACACCTTCAACAATATCCACCAATACAACATCGCACAGTTCTTTCTCCGCAAGACGTTGTGCCGCTGTGGCACCGACGTTACCCGCTCCGACGACCGTAACTTTTTTGTCCATGACGTACTCCTTGCTTAGTTAGAGGGTTATGAACTTCAAACCGTCAAGCCTATTATTTCAAACTCTTATACAAGTTTTGTCAATAAAATTATATTATTCTGAAATGTTGACTTTTTACAAGGAATCAGGATAAAAATTACAGGGTTTTTATTGATTTTTCGGATGTTTTTCAATGACGGAGGGCGCTGGCGACCCCGGTTATAGATAGAATGCTCCTTTGGAACGTAGTTTAGTTAAATACACGTTCCGTATACGCCTGACCCATTCGAATCAATCGTGATGCGGCAAGAATCAGTACCGGCATTTCGCCGCCGGATGATCAATTATCAAGTCGGGTGATGGCGACAGAGGTCTTGTATGAATGTTGTTGAGCAGCTTAAATCCCTTTTGCATCAGGCCGAACTTTACCGGTCTCAGGGGTTGTTCAGGGAATCACGGGAAATGTATGCAAATGCAGCCCGGGTGATTCAATCGAGCGACCGGGTAAAAAACAAGACAAAACTTATTCAAGGCATCGCCAGAAAACTCAAGGACATCGATGCCGATCTGTCCCGGGTAGAGAAAGCCGGATCTTCAACAGAGATGACACCTGAACTGCAGGATCTGGTCAAACGGCTTTTTTCATTTTCAAAAGAGAAAACCCGTGAATCGGCTGCACTGGAGGGGGCTATTGCCCTTGCGAAATTCGGCCAATACCAGCGGGCTATTGAAGAATTCAATCAGCTGATCAAATTCGATTCCTTTCGTGTGACGGCCGCTAAAAACATTATCCGGTGCTATATGGCCATGCAATCGATTGATCGTGCAGTTGAACACTACCGCCAATGGCTGCTGGGTGGCTTTCCCTCAACGCAACTTGAAAAAATCCGGTTATTTTTCGAAACTGCATTGAAGAAGAACGGCGCGGAGGTTACCCTTCCTTGCCCCGAAGATGTAGCCGCAACTGAGGATGAAAACGATACGCCGAATGATGCCGAACCCCGAAGCGAACTCCCTGATGAGGATATTTTAGATATCAATTCCATTGAGATCACATTCGATAGGGAACCGATCAAAGGCAAACAGGTCGAATTCGATGTCAGTTTCCAATCGGGCAATGTGATCAGCATTCTGATTCCCAGCAACTCGGAGGAACTGATAACAATCCTGGAACCCGATTATAGGCTCAATAGCGTCCAGTTTTATTCTCCTATTGCCATTTTCAGCGGCACAGGCATTATTTCTGCAAAAAATCAGATCACCTCTGGCCCCAGGCGCGGGGACTACAGTGTGGACATTAAGGTGTTGAGTATCTGACCATTTGTTTTTATTTGTATCTTTTTGAACTGATCGTTGGCGACAGACCGCAACAGACGAAGCGAACAAGCTGTTAACCGGAATCTGATTTGCCTTATCACGTTGGAGCGACTCCGCCGCACTGGAGCTGAACGCAATGGCTGAATTCAATCTGAAAACTCGGGAGATCGAGTGTAAAATCGTCTATTACGGGCCGGGCAGGGGGGGGAAGACGACCAACCTCGAGTATATCTATGGCGCTTATCGAAAGCAGGTCACCGGCGAAATGGTTTCGATTGATACCGAGGGCGATCGAACCCTGTTTTTCGACTTCTTACCCATGGGCCTCGGAAAAATCAATGGCTGGGATGTTCGGGTTCAGCTCTATACCGTTCCCGGTCAGGTTCAGTACAGCGCCACTCGCAAACTGGTACTCAGGGGCGTTGATGGGATCGTGTTTGTTGCCGATTCACTCATTGTCCGGCGGGAAAAGAACGTGCTGTCCCTCAAGGATCTTCAAAGTAATCTTCGGGAATACGGTCTGAGTATTTTCAAAATTCCCCTTGTGCTTCAGTACAATAAGCGGGATCTGGCCAAGCAGGGAATTCCATTGCTCAGCGTGGACCGATTGGAAAGAGACCTCAACCGGCAGTTGAAGGTCCCATCTTTTCCCGGCAGTGCGTTGATCGGCGAGAATGTCGGCGTGACCCTAAAACATTGTCTGGCGCTGACGCTGAAATCCATTCAGCAGCAGGTCCAGGGATCCTGACGCTTATGAATACCGGAGCACAGCTTGAAGGCGATCTGAGTTTCCTCAGCCTGGCGGATTTACTGCAGCTTTTCGGATCTAACGGGAGTACCGGTGTCCTTCGAATTTCCAGTCGGTATGTCTCGGAGCCCGGGATAATCTATATGTCAGATGGCAATCCCATTGACGCCCGTTGCGATGTGAAAACCGGCCTTGATGCCGTCTATTCTCTGTTCGGCTGGACCGAAGGCCGATTCCGATTTACCAGAGAATCGGTCAGTGGTGTAAATAAGATCAATCAAAGCCGAATGGAACTGGTCATGAACGGCGTCAAGATGCTGGACGACGGCCAGATAAAGCGATTGGGACCGGCTTCGCAATTAGCCATACATGGGGGAGGAAAAGATTCCATGCCGGCAATCACAGGGCCTTTCGTTGATTATTCACACGTTGTCGATGAAGAAGAGTTTCGCGACGGCCAGGAGATTGTCAAACAGGGAAAACATGGCATTTGGATCTGGGTGATTCTGGAAGGCGTTGTCGAAATTATAAAAGAAACGGACCGCGGCCCACTGAAAATTCTCAAAATCGGCGAAGGGGCATTTATTGGCAGCCTGGCCTCTCTCATTACCGGAGACAATGTTCGGAGTGCAACAACGTTGGCAGTTGGAAACGTCCAACTCGGCGTGCTTGACTCCCAGCACCTGTTCAGCGAATTCAGTCGAATGAGCAGAGAGTTTAAAGGCGTGCTGATGAGTCTCGACAAGCGGTTGAAGCAGAGCACCGAATCAGCCGTGGATATGTTTCTCGGCAATGATCGAGGAATTGAAACACTGTTCGGTCGGGAGCCGTTTATCAACCAGGGAGACCATGGGAAGCAGTTTTTTTTTAAGATTATAAATGGGGATGCCACCGTTATTCGGAGTGTTGATGACAATCGGGTGGCGCTTTCCCATTTAAAACCCGGTGATTTTATCGGCAACCTGCCTTTCCTCGATGTCGGCCAGGAACCCAATTCAGCCGGCGTTTACGGATCAGGAGATTTGAAAACACAACCGATCAACGTTGATTCGCTCAGGCAGGAATATGAACAGCTCTCACCTACAGTTAAAAACATGATCGAAAATGTGGCCACCTGTATAGCGGCAACATCCGTAGTTGCGTGCGAAATTTCCAGGAAAGGATGATAATTCCTCAGGAAGGCAGTGAAATCCGCTCGCTTTTCTGATATCGAGGACTCTAAACAGCCGTGGAAAAGGACGATGACTACTCAAAACAAGAGGAAACACGTTCGGATCGATTCACTGAATTTGTCAAATGTCTATTTGTGTGAAAACGGAAATGCTGTTGATCAATCAATGGGACGGACGCTGAATATATCCGAATCCGGGATTCTACTCGAGACGCGCTTGCCAATCGAGCAGAATGCGAAAATTTCTATGGAGATTGCTCTCGATGAAGATGTGATCGAACTGCGAGGGTCGGTGGTCCATACCACCCTGACGGAAGACGGGCAGCATGAAATCGGAATCAGGTTTGATCGCCTGACTCACTCAACCCAGACAGTGCTCAACCGATTCATTCAGGAATTTAAGGCTGTGCGGACACCGGCTGTTGATTTTTCATAGTTTGAAGTGTCGGACGGGCTAAATGGCGAAGGCAGTTGTCTCAAAAATAGTGGCTAAAATGCCGCCGTGCCTGCACGGCTAAGACCGTTTTCCAGGCTCCTGTCCGGGCCACGGCGCACACCAAAGCCACTTGGCCACGGATCAATTATTTACTGCAGAAGAAGGAAGCTTTAAATGGAACATGCTGTAATAAATACCGATTTCCCCGGATTGAAACTCATGAAACGGGGAAAAGTGAGAGATATTTACGACCTGGGAGATCAATTGCTGCTGGTGGCAACCGATCGAATATCGGCTTTTGATGTCATTCTTCCGGATCCGATTCCCGATAAGGGGAAAATACTGACGCAGATTTCCCTGTTCTGGTTTGACGCAATGAAATCCATTGTGCCCAACCATATTGTTGCCAATGACGTCGCTGATTTTCCAGAAATTTGTCAACCCTATGCCGATACGCTGCGGGGACGCAGTATGCTGGTTAAAAAGACTCAGCCACTGCCCATCGAATGCGTCGTCAGGGGCTATATTTCGGGTTCCGGATGGAAATCCTATCAGGAGACAGGACGGGTATGCGGCATTCAGTTGCCTGACGGTCTCCGGGAGTCGGACAAACTTCCGGAAGCGATTTTCACCCCTTCAACCAAAGAAGAGGTTGGACAGCACGATATCAATATCGATTTCGAACAAGCCGCTGAGCGTATCGGGACAGAATTGGCTGAAAAAGTTAAATCACTCAGCATTGAGATCTATACCCGGGGTGCAGAAATGGCCGGCCAGCGAGGGATCATTATAGCCGATACCAAGTTTGAATTTGGACTGGATAATGACAAGCTTATCCTGATCGATGAAATCCTGACGCCGGATTCCTCCCGGTTCTGGCCAAAGGATCAATATGCACCAGGCGGGTCTCAGAAAAGCTTCGACAAACAGTTTCTGAGGGACTACCTGCTATCGGTGAACTGGGATAAAACACCACCAGGGCCACGACTTCCTCAGGAAGTTATTGATACCACCCGATCCAAGTATATGGAAGCATTAAGGAATATCGCCGGAACAGACCATGCGATTTGAGGATGGCTCAATACCGCTGAGTGGTATTGACGCGAATGACGATACCTATCGGATTACCACTCGTTCCGATATTCACAAACTGGCGGCGTCCATTCAGACAGTGGGGCTTATTGCCCCTCCGCTGGTTATCCCTGTTCCCGGACAAAAGGCCTTTCGCATTATCAGCGGTTTTCGCCGTTTTGCAGCTTGCCGGATGCTCGGTTGGAAAACCTTCGACGTTCGGATCGGAGAGACCGAATACGACCCGCTTGAGTGCATCCGGCTTGCCATTTCGGACAACGTCTGCCAGCGAACGTTAAATCTTATCGAGATCGCCAGGGCAATTTATCTTCTGTCACGGCACATAGCCTCCATGTCAGATCTGGCGGCTGAATGCCAACGGCTTGATCTGGCCGGGAGTTCGGCTCTCATCCGCAAAATGCTTGTCGTCAATGACTTGCCAGCGACCATTAAACAAGGGATCCTTTCGGATTCTATTTCGATGAAAACGGCCATTGATCTGGGAGCGCTTCCGGACGATGCCGGTGTAACCCTGGCTCGGGTGTTTCAGGAATTAAAATTGAGTTTCAGCAAACAAACTGAGATTATTTTGATGCTGAAGGAGATCGGCGCACGGGAAAACAAACCTATTATGGCGATTTTCGAGGAGAGCGAGTGGGGCAGCATTATCACCAACGGGGAAACCGACCGAAATCAAAAAGCCGGCCAACTGCGCAAGTATATAAAATGCCGTCGATTTCCGGTGATATCGGATATCGAAAAACGCTTTAACTTTTTAATAAAAAACCTGGATCTCGGCAGAGCGATCCACCTGGTCCCGCCACGCAATTTTGAGGGGACAAACTGGAATTTTCGGCTGGATTTTACGTCCCTTGATGAGTTGAGAGAGGCAAAAAACATTCTCGCCAGAGTAATTGACGACCCCGCATTGAAAGATATTCTTTCCATATAAGAGCCTGGGCTGAGTACCGGGCTCTCATACAATTTCTCCTTCAAACCCTGCTATTCAAATCAATTTGAAAGCTATAGGAAAAGCGGAAATCAACGGTTACATTTTTTTCCCAAGAGACTGTTCCGGAAGACTCGCTCGAAAGAATTGGGCCGATTCCGGTAGCAGCAGATAGATTGACGAAATGAGAAACAGAGTAAAAATGGTTGCGGCAACGATACCCAGGCCGGTTTGTCCACCAAGGAAAAAATTCACAGCCGCAAAAATAAAATACAGGCCGATCATACTGCTGAACAGGACACTCAGAATGCGTGCCCAATTTTTAACAGCCATAACGAAATAACAGATCAACACTCCGGTCAGTGCCAATCGCCACAGCAGTTCCCCTGTAAAATTGAAATATATGTAAAGCGAAAACAAAAACCAGAGCCACGCGGCGATCAGTGCCAGTATGCCTTTCCGGACAGTGGCTGGAAAGGCCCTGATTCGGGCCAGATAATCATTCATTCCATTCTTCCTTTCGACATCCCCGCGACTGAAATTGTTATCGTTTCTATTAACCATAATCTATCGCATTGCGTCTCAATTGCGCAACGAAAAGTTGAGTATATTTTTACTTGACAAACAAACTCCACATTTTGTAAAACAATACAAGCAATGAATAAGGTTCAGAAAATTATGGGTATACAGGAACGAAAAAAACGTGAACGGGAGCGCAGACGTCAGCAGATTATCGTCGCTGCCAAACGCGTATTTACGTCCAAAGGTTACAATAAAGCCACCATGGAGGATATTGCAAAAGAGGCGGAGCTCAGCCCTGGCACGCTTTACCTGTATTTTAAAAACAAAGATGAACTGTACGCCTCGCTATCGCTCAGAATTCTTCAATATCTTCAGATCCGTATGGAAAATGTCAGTACGGCACAAAAGGGTAAACCGGAACAAACCATCGAGGCCATCAAGGAAGCGATGCTCGATGTTTACGAATTCGACCCTTTGATTCTCATCAATATGTTCCATCTCCAATCCAGTGAATCCCTCAGAAATCTCTCGCCAGATCTGTTGTCCGACATAGAGGAATTATCACGAAATTCCCTTGAGACACTGGCCAGCGTGTTTCAAGAAGGCATCGAGAACGACGATTTTATAGAAAAGCACCCGATTGCACTTTCAGATGTAATCTGGGGCCTTTTTTCCGGAATTGTACTTTGGGAAGAGAGCAAACGAATTTTTAACAAAGACAAGAACTACCTGAAGAACACTCTGGAAACCGCATTCGAAATTTTTACCCGTGGAATCACAAAGCGGTCCGAGACCCGGTGATCCACAACCTGGTATACGATCAGCAAATCAGGCAGTCCAACTGATTCCTGGCTTTGCGAACAGCGGCAGATTCTCGGTACCGGAATATCACCACTCTTACTGTCACGTTCCTTTTCTTCTTCACTCTCGCCCGGTTGTTGACAGATCGGAAGCACCTGTTGTCATTTCTTCACCCGACTGCAATTGATACGCGTTTATTCACAACAGAACACATGTAAAGACAGTAGCTCGCGGGTGGGTCTGCATCGGACAACATTCCCGTTGGTTAGCTGTTTATAGTTCACAGCATTCGTTTTTTTTCACGGTTCCAAAGGGAAACCAGCTGTTGCAGCCAAGCAACGCGACAGCTTTTCATTCTCGAAATGACAACACGTAAACCGTTAAGGAGGACTATCTATGGCGATCAAAGAGGTGGTTGGAACTTCCGAAGCCCAAATTGCTGTTCATTGGCAGGAGGAGGGGTACTACTATCCGTCACCCCAATTCATTGCCCAGGCCAATATGGTCGATCCGGGCATTTACGAACGCTTCAGTCTGGATAATTTTCCGAATTGTTACAAGGAATATGCCGATCTTCTGGACTGGTACAAATATTGGGATGAAATTCTCGATACCAGCGACGCCCCCTGCTACAAGTGGTTCAAAGGAGGTCAAATCAACGCCAGTTATAATTGTATCGATCGACATCTGGCGGACAAGAAGAACAAAGCGGCTCTGCATTTTGTCCCTGAACTTGAGGAAGAAAAGACCGAGCACGTCACCTACCAGGAATTGTATGTTCGGGTTAACGAAATGGCTGCACTGCTCAGGGATTTTGCCGGGCTCAAGCGTGGAGATCGCGTCACGTTGCACCTGCCGATGACCCCTGAACTTCCTATCACCATGCTGGCCTGTGCACGTCTGGGAGTTATTCACTCGCAGGTCTTCGGTGGATTCAGCGGCCGGGCTGCGGCAGATCGGATTGTTGACTCCGGCAGTAATGTCCTGATCACTATGGATTCGTACTATCGCGGAGGCAAGCTGCTTGATCATAAAGAAAAAGCGGATATTGCCGTGGCTGAGGCCGAGCAACAGGGGCAGCGGGTGGATAAGGTTCTTGTCTGGCAGCGTTATCCGGGCAAAGCCTCCAGTCCTACGCAGATGGTCGAGGGCCGGGATTTTTTTATCAACGATGTGCTGAAGAATTATTATGGCCAGCAAGTTGAACCGGAAAAGATGAATGCCGAAGAGCCCCTTTTCCTGATGTACACCAGCGGCACCACCGGCAAGCCCAAGGGCTGCCAGCACGGCACCGGGGGGTATCTGGCATATGTCACCGGCACTTCCAAATTCGTCCAGGATATCCATCCTGAGGACGTATACTGGTGCATGGCCGATATCGGCTGGATCACCGGCCATTCGTACATTGTATACGGCCCTCTCGCGCTGGGTGCTTCCAGCGTAATCTATGAGGGTATACCCACCTATCCGGATGCCGGTCGCTGCTGGCGAATTGCCCAGGATCTGGATGTCAATATTTTCCACACGGCGCCGACAGCCATCCGTGCCCTTCGCAAAGTCGGACCGGATGAACCGGCGAAATACAATTACCATTTTAAACACATGACTACCGTGGGCGAACCCATCGAACCGGAGGTCTGGAAGTGGTATCACAAGGAAGTCGGCAAGGGAGAAGCCATCATCGTCGACACTTGGTGGCAAACAGAAACCGGCGGCTTCCTCTGCAGCACCCTGCCTGCTCTCAAACCGATGAAACCGGGAAGTGCCGGGCCCGGCATGCCTGGAATTCACCCCATTATATACGACGACGAAGGTAAGGAGATTCCGGCGGGCGCCGGCATTGCAGGCAATATCTGCATCCAGAACCCCTGGCCCGGTATGTTCCAGACGATCTGGGGCGATCGCGACCGGTTTGTTGCAACCT
>ENA-ORCT01001007-ORCT01001007.1-marine-metagenome-genome-assembly--contig:-NODE-1007-length-11704-cov-3.401135_pt1 | contig 11704 bp, 11 predicted proteins | sample MGYA00248632_ERZ508511 | MGnify/ENA primary metagenome ERZ508511 (study PRJEB26182, sample SAMN06268839) | marine metagenome | isolation source: Tt an P1-techrep anaerobic enrichment on pine from...
TATGAAAAACGGAAAAAACGTATAAATTATGCGCAGCAACTGCAGTACCTGGAATGCTTAGCTTGACGCCTATGCGCCTTCGCGGGAATGACATCAATAGTGTATCCCGTCATACCCGCGAAGGCGGGTATCCAGAGAATTAAAAAAATATTAATCGAAATTTAAGACAGTTATGCTTACCCCCTGTGTCAAGTGTGTATAAAGATCAGCGAAAAGGGGGAGAGGGTGTCTATACATCGGTATCACAGCGGTTGCCGTTCCATGGACAACGGTCAGGGATCCACGGTACAGTCACCGGACAGGCGATAGGGTAGAGAGGAGATCGAATGAAAGAAGACCGGATTAAATGGAACCGGAAACACAATGGGGCGAGCGGCCCCGGGGAACCTGCAGCAATTATTCGCGACTGGTTTCGCCTGGCCCCTGCCGGCCGGGCCCTTGATATCGCCGCCGGTACGGGCGGAAATGCACTGTTTCTCGCTGAAAAAGGATTTGAAGTTCATGCGGTGGACATCTCGGAGGTCGGGTTGCGGCAGGTGGCGGGACTGCACCCGCGGATTCACCCGATTTGCGCGGATCTGGATACATTTGAAATCCCGGAAGCCTTCTACAGCCTGATTGTGTGCATCCGGTTTCTCGACCGGCGGATTTTTCCCCGCATCGCCGCCGGGCTGGTCACCGGCGGGGTGCTGCTTTTTGAAACCTTTCTGTCCACCCCCGAAACCGTTGAAAACCGGCCCCGATGCGCGGATTATCTGCTTAAAAACGAGGAAATGGAGTCTCTGGTGGCCCCGCTTCACATCGAACGTTTGGAAAAGGTCATGGAACCGATGCCTATGGTGTCAATGGCGGCTCGCAGACTCAAATAAACGTGGCTTTAATTGGATTATCGAAAATCTCTATTTATGAATCGTTGCAATAGGATATCTTCAGCAGTTTCTGCCCAGACCACATCATAGGATGAATTCATTTGACCTTTTCTTTGATTTTATTTTCAAGTTCTTTAAAAACATCCTCCTGAACTTTAATTCTTCCTTCCCTGATATCTGCCTCTGCCTGAGATATCATTTTCAATATCCCGATCGCATTCCGCATATTCTCATAACTTTCAGGATCTTGAAGAACCGCCCGCGGTTCACCGTTCTGGGTAATTATGACCGGCCGATGCGTTTCGTTAATTTGATTCAACAGATCAGCGGCTTTTGATTTTAGATAAGTAACCGGTTTAATGTCATTATAAATATTCATAATTTGCACCTCCGATCCTTTTACAGTGCTTTAAAAAAACCGGTTGTCAAGATCCCATAACTATCAGAATGAAGATTATACACGGAGACTTGGTGCTTGTTTAGAAAACCTTAGGAAACCGATTCACCGCGATGAACCTTTGAGCAGCCCGCAAAAGGGGGTTCGGTTGGCACAAAAAATGAGCGCAAACCACGGGAGGGATCGTTTGAAAGGAAGCGCGCCGTGACTTTTTAAGGCGGCCGGATCGGCCGGGTTCGAATCACGAATGGGTTTCATTCGTGATTCGTATGTCAGTCGGCCTGCTGACCGCCTTCGGTCAGCACGTATTTTAAAAATTTTTTCTCTGCGCTCCGGTAATCCTCCGGAGAATAATATTCAATATTTTCCGGAATGCGGAATTGTTTTTTGTATTGTTCGAGCAACAGTTTGATGCCGGTGTTGTTTCTCGCCTCTGTTTTCATAGACTACATCCTTAAACATCTCAGCTGAAAAGAGCCTGGCATTTCTGGTCGAAACGGTCCTCAGTATACCGGTTTAGCCCCATGGATTCAAGCCACTATGGGACGCTCTGTCCAGCAAATAATAAGCATCTATTATAAATACGCAATTTCCACATCGGAGCCGGGTTCCGACGCCGCCGGACTATGCGGGACATGGTGCCGGGGCGAATACGACAGATTTCTCCGATGATCTGAACGGGCAACACTGGGTTTAACCAATGCACTAATCATGCCATTTTCCGCTCAACAAGGGGCTTTCTTAACCCCTTACCATCAAAACGAAATCATGCTACGATCCGCATTTATTAACCTTTCCCGAGTGCAGCAGGGAGAAATGGATTTCACAACGCTATGAAATTGAGAACCCTGATTCGATGGCCAGGCCGGCCGGGAAGCCCAACAACGGGCTGCCCTCGCCTGGCCACGCTGATCCTGTCCATACTGGTTCTGTATGTTGTCCAGGCGTCAGCCGAGGTTGCCGGCGACCGGGCCCGACTCGATGATACCGGTAACTGTCCCCAATGCGATTTCCGCAAAGCCTACCTGCGCGGTGCAAATTTAGAGAGTGCCGATCTTCAGGGCGCCTATTTCTGGGGAGCCAATCTCAAACGGGCCAACCTGAAAAGCGCCAACCTGAAAGGCGCCTATCTTCTTGGGGCGGATCTGGTTGCAGCGGATATGTCGGGTGCGGACCTTTCTTTGGCTGACTTGCGGGGTGCATTCATCAAAAACGCCCGGCTTAACGGGGTTAACTTGAGCGGAGCCAATCTGGAGCAGACTTATCTGGAAGGAAGCCACCTTGGTGGTGCAAATTTAAATGCGGCACGAATCCGGCGATGCAGCCTGGAGGGAACGAATTTAAACCGTGCCAGTCTGAACGGAGCGGACCTGATGGGCTCACGGTTTCTGGAGGCCAGCCTTCGCAATGCCGATTTGACCGGGAGCAATCTCAAAGGAACCAGCTTTCGCCGCGCCGACCTGCGCGATGCGAACCTGTCCGGTGCGGATCTGGGCAGCGACGACTGGTCGGATTTTTTCTACGGCGCCGTTCTGGACGGCGCCGTGTGGATTGACGGATCAATCTGCGGAGAGGGGTCGGTAGGGCAATGTCGGATCAGGACGACCGGAAGGGTCGCCCCTTCGAATTAATACACCCACCCCAGATACCCCATGGCAATGGCATTGGCCACGATCGCGATACCATAGAGTGTGCTGACCGTGATGACCTTTGCCCGGATCGTTTTCATGCCGATCACCAGCAAGGCAGCCACATAGAAATGCAGGTATCCGAAGAGGAAAATCAGCCAGACGCCCTTGAATGAACGGTTCCAGAAGGGGTACTCCCATATCAGGTGGCCGCCGTAGTTCAACAGGCACTCGATAAACACGCAGAAGGCCGAATACACTATAGCCCAGAACCACCGGTTGGGAATCCCGAGAATCTTGTCCTCTTTTTTCAGCGAGAGCGTATTGTAGTAGATAATTCCCGAAATGGCGAACATGAAAATGATCTCGATATTCCAGCCGATCATGGTGCGAAGCGCCGTATCCCCCGGAGCGGTCCAGAAGGCCGAACGCTGGGTCAGGTAAAAAACCCAGCCATTCCAGGTCTCATTGATGCAGTCCATTCCCAATACCGTGAGCCCGGCAAAAATGGCGTCCCAGTTCCCGGTTTCCCGGGCTTTTCGCATCTCGGACGTGTAAATGTAAAACACAATGGCCAGCAGCGGAATGACGTACCATTCAATAGTGTGCAGGTCCCGCATGCCCTGAAGGGCGAGTTCCGAAGCATAGGTCATGGCAATCTTCTCCTTGGATAAGTGTTAATACCGATCGGCGACAGCGCCGGGCCGGATGCCGGGATAAAATTTAAGGAACGCGAATTTAAATAATTACGATTTCTTGCAATTAATTAAATTCGCGTTCCAAAGCGATGTACGGGGGAAAATTTCTTATTCGGCCGACTGACCGAATTTTTTAGTACAACATGGTGGGGTACGTCAAGAAATCATTGAAGGCAGGAGTTTTTACTGAACCGGCCTCACTCGATGAAGGAGTAAAAATGCGAAGGGCTGCCCCGGATGGTTTTGGTTCGAAGAGGCCGGGCAAAATAAGCGGGTGGCCCTGTGGCGTACCGGCGAGTTGATTGCAAAAACGAAATTCACAGCTACGGCATAAGCGATTTGACCACGGGCTTCCACTGCTTGACCTTGGATTGAATATACGCTTTGGCTTCCACCGAGCCCATGGCCAGTGGGACAAAGCCTTCATCGATCAATTGCTTTTGAATGTCCGGGTCTCGGACAATTTTAAGAAATGCCGCTTCAAGAACGGCAATAACCTGCGGCGGTGTTCCCGCCGGGACCGCCACCCCCCGGTCGATGGAAGCCAACAGGTCGAAGCCCTGGCTTCTGAATGTCGGCACATCCGGCAAATGGGGAAACGGCTCAGCCGTTCCCATGGCCAGCGCCCGAATCCGGCCGGTGTGCTGAATCAGATCACTGGAGCTGATAAACAGGGCGTCCACGTGGCCGTCCAGAAACGCCGCCACGCTGGCCGCCGAACCGGTAAACGACGTATAACGCATCTTGATATCGGCCAGTTTCTGAAATTGCAGAAATGCCACATGATGACCGGTCCACGTTCCCGACCCGCCGCAGACAACCTTCCCGGGGTTGTTTCTGGCATGGGTAACCAGGTCCGCAAGAGACGCAAACGGAGAATTATTCAATACCGCAATGCCCACCGGGGTGGACTGAAACAATGCGATAGGCTCCAGTAAATGAGTTTCGTATCCAGGCTTGCGCCGGGCAAGGGGTTGCAACACGATGTGCGGGATATTGATTCCGGAGATAAAATATCCGTCCGCCGGCTGTCGAAGCAGGTTTGCCCATCCCACCGCACCACCCTCCCCGGGCTTGTAAAGGAGTTTGATCGTGACCCCGAGCTCCTTTTCCAGCAGCGGCTGCTGACGGCGGGCGCCGATGTCCAACTGGCCGCCGGGACCGAAGGGAACCTGGTAGGTGATGGGCTTTTCCGGATACTCCGCCGCAAATACAGCACCACCCAATGCGACTACGGCCAGAACAACTGAAATGACGGCGACGAGGCGTTTCATGGTTTTCTCTCCGGATGATGAAACCGGAAAACGTCCTTCTCCCTCTGGAGTTGGCCTGAAAAATAAAAATGGGTTCGAGCACAAAAATTCAGGAACATGATCAGACCGGGCAGCGCCCGGCGTCTCGATCCTGTTTTGTATTCTGACTTATTGGAAAACAGGGTTCAATCTATTTTCGCAAACATAAAGATTGACAGTTGATCATAGCCCATATATTAGAACGATCGTTCGTTCTAATCAAATTTGCCCAGTTGGAGATCCGAATCATGGAACTGTTTCCGGGAGCCGAAAATTCGTTGAGTGATCGTGAAATGCTGATTCTGTCAACAGCGCTGGAGCTGTTTACCCAACGCGGCTATTTCAACACGTCGGTTCATGATATCCATCGGTCGGCCAGGGTCAGCATCGGTTCGATCTATCACTATTTCAAAAACAAAGAGGGAATCGCCCAGGCACTGTACTCCCATCTTGTGGACGGCATGGCCAACGTTATGGACGACATTGACCGGGAAAACAAAACCACCCACGACCGATGCCGGGCCGCCATTGAATACCTGTTGAAACTGGCGCAGTCATCCCCTCAAGCCATGCAATTCATTCTCTATGCCCGCCACCGGGAATTTTTGCCCGACGAAAAACCGATCTGCTCATCGCGCCCGTTTGAGAAGATGAAAGCAATGGTCAAAGCCGGCATGGAAACTGGTGAAATCCGCCAAATGGATCCGACCGTTGCATCTGTGAGCCTTTTCGGAGGTGCGATCCGACTGATTCACCTGTGGCTGGATGGCGTATTGAACCGACCGGTTTCTGAATATCTGGATGAAATCTGGGCGTGTGCCTGGCGGGCAGTGACGTGACCCGAAGCATGCTTGCAAGTCAATGAATCACTGCAGAAGTCATGAACATAATGGGTCCGATTCGCGCTTTGGAGCGATCCAGTTCGTGACAATTTTTTTCAACCTCATTAGAACGAACATTCGTTTTACACCGATCATTTGCCCGAAAAACCACTATCTTTAAGAAGGAGTACATGATGACGTTTTATCGAATCACCGCAACACTATCGCTTATCCTGTTTGCCATCGGACTGGTCATGGGTACTGGTGCCAGTGCCGGCGACCCGAATGACCAAAATGCGTTGGCCGGGATCACAGACGGCAAGGCTCTGTTCGACATCAACCTGGCCCAGGCCGAAAAGGTTCCGCTTTACCTGCAGGTCATTCAAATGACCCACAGCAGTCTGAACAAGCAGGGGGTCACCCCGGATTTAATCGTTGCTTTCCGGGGGCCGGCGGTCCAGTTCATTACCCGGAACAGGGACGGAATGGAGCCGGAAAAAGGGATTATTCTGGATAAAATCGCCGATCAGGTTCGTGCCCTTAAAGCCCTTGGAATTCGATTCGAGGCTTGTGCCGTTGCCACCAACCTTTTCCAGATAGACAATGCTTCTATTCTTCCTGAAATCCAGGTGGTTGGAAACACATTCAACTCTCTGATCGGTTACCATGCCAAAGGATATGCTGCAATTCCAATTATGTAGGTCCCGAAATTCGCGTTCCTTAATTACCGGAGAGGCGGTGTCATCGTTATTCTACGAAATGCCGCCTCCATTGCTTTTCGGTTTTTTATTACATCCTGCTCCGTACGGTTCAATGTGGCCAGAACATTTCCCGGCTGCCGTCTGAACACGCCCATTTGCGGCCGGCAAACAAAACGGGTGCAGTGCCAGGGCCTGACAATTCGCGGCAGCCGGCAGCCGCCTCCCCCCAGGTAACGACAAATTTTTCCCGGTGCGCTCAACGGCTGGCCCGGTGGCACCGTCTCCCCGATGAGATGAAGAAAAACCAGATCTCCAAGATCAAACCAGACCCGCGCTATCGCGCAGCAGTTCTCCCGGCAGGTGAGACAGGTTCTCCGGCACGCTGCGTCCATCAGCGGAAACAACGATTCCATCAGTGTCTGAATCTCCCGGGCAACGGCCGATGCCTGGCCGAGACGCGGCCGATGATGCTCGACAAGGCCCCACAGGGCATAATTAACCGCCCGCCAGGCGACCGGATCACCCCACGGCGGTAATTTAAAAACATCGGGTTCCGCCATCATCCCGCCTTATCGCATTCAGTTCGTTCACGGCATTGCGATGCCCGATACAGGAAGCCCGGACGCCGCAAACCATTTAACATCCTACTATGAGTTTGATTTCGCTTGTAAATTCAACGCTACCACATACCGGTTCACATAGCCAGCATTCAACTCATCCACGGATAAAAAAAGCAATTAAATATCCCGGCTCCCGGCAAACCGGAGAAGAAACCCGTGCAGTAAATCCGCTTGAGTTTTAATGCGTTGGATGAGATGATGAGTTATACTTTCCGTTTTTATCGTTAACCGGATAAATTGAGCACCCGAAACAAGGTCACACGGTTTCATGAAACCCCATATTACCAACACGGCCGCCTCATCAAATAACCGGCAACCGTCCCCCGACCATTCCCCGATGTCGAACCGGATCGCCCGAAGCGTTCTCAATGCCCTGTCCGCACACATTGCGATATTGGACGAAAACGGTGTAATTCTGCAGACCAACCGTGCCTGGCAGGAGTTTGGAAGCAGAAACGGTATGACGGTCAATACCGATTCTGTGGGGCTGAACTATCTGGAAATCTGCGAAGCTCCCGATGGGGAACCGAATGACATTGCCGGGAAAGCAGCAGCTGGAATCCGTTCGGTTATCCAGGGTAAAACCGGGGAGTTTCTCATGGATTATCCCTGCCACTCACCCACGGAACAGCACTGGTTTTACATGCGTGTGGTCCCGATTTCCGATGCCGTTCCCCTTCGCGTTGTGGTCAGCCACGAAAACATCACGGCTCTCAAACAGACTCAGGACGCCCTCCAGATGCGAGAGCAGGAACTGGAGGCGCAAAAACGTTCCCTGGAAGAGACCAACATCGCACTGAAGGTGCTGTTGAAACAGCGGGAAACCGACGCAGCAGAGCTCGAAAAAAAAATCCTCGCCAACATCCAGAAACTGGTTCTGCCCTACGTGGAGAAACTGCGCAATGCGCCCCTAAAGGAAAGGGAACGGGTTTACGCGGAATTAATCCACGCCCGCCTTCAGGAGATCGCCTCGCCATTTCTCCAGCGGCTTTCGGCTCAGAGTCTCCTTATGACTCCGCAGGAAATCCAGGTCGCCACCCTGATCCGCGAGGGCAAAGTCAGCAAGGAAATTGCCAGCGCGCTGAACGTATCCGTAGCCACGGTCAATTTTCACCGAAAAAATATCAGGGAAAAGTTAGGACTCCGGCACTCCCACACGAATCTTCGCACTTTTTTGCTATCGATGACCTGAATTGGTTACTGGTGCTTGGTTCTTCGTGCTTGGTGCTTTGTGCTTGGTGCTTTGTGCTTGGTGCTTCGTTCTTCGTGCGTGGTTCGTGGTGCGCGCTCGTAATCGTAATCGAAAAATCTGCAGGCAAATGATTACCGGCACCGCTTCACTGAGCACTATCATAATTTTACAATCTTCAACCCTGCCTTATATTTTCTCTCCAAATCGCCGGTGTTTCCCGACACGATCACGAATCATTACCCAAACTTTCCGGAACGCTTTCTATTGACAGCCTCCGGCAGGCTTTCTTATTACAATAGAGATTCAGACCCGGGTGAAGAAACCGATTCCTTCGGATCAAAATCATATTCATACAGGAAAAGGAATGCCAAAAACCTCCCGAAAACCGCGCAAGACTCGTAACAAAGCGGCCGCTTCATCGGCCGCACCGGATCCTAAAACCGCACGGGAAGCGATCGACCGCCTTGAATTTCACCGCAATGCAATCGCCCTGCTGCCGCTGCCGGATGATCCCAAACCCGGCGTTGCCATTATCTTGATCGATAAAAACGATACCCTGCCTTTTGAGGTATGTAACTGCAAGGGAAGTGGAACCCGGACCTGCCCGCATCTGAAGACCCTGACCGCAGCGTATAAAAGCTACCTTGAAAAGACTGGTGGGAAAAATCCCGATGCGGATTTTCGTTCCAGCATCTGGTACAAACTGGCTGTCAGCCTGGCCGAGGGGTGCCGCGAAACCCCAAAAACCATTGATATGATTTCCGTCGGTCAGGGCTCCAACCGGTTTATCCGGGCGGTGGATTCCCAGCAGAACCCGATGATTGAGTATTTATCCCGGCAACCGGACGCTTTGCGGTTCATGGAACGATGCGGCCCCCGGGCAAAAAAAGGGCTGCCATCCCGACGCAAGCTCATCGAGCGACTGGGTCTGCTTACCCTCTCGGAAAATGAACGCATTATGGCTGAACGGGGATTCAAAACCCGTGGCCAGGCTCTTGAAGAGAGTTTCTGGTTTAAATCGGCCTATCACGGCTACCGGGAACTCGGGGCCAGTGGATTTACCCTTGAGCCGGCCATCGATGAACAAACCGGGGCATTTACCGTGAGCGTCACCGATTCGCAGAATCAGCCGGTATTTCGTCTCCTGGTCCCGAAGCAAAAGGTCCGCACCGTTCTGCCATGCCTGAAAACGGTCATAGCGGACCACCCGCTGGTGGCACCGCACCCATTTCCGATGAAATTCGTATTTCGCGTCTCACTGACCCCTGAAAAAAATCTGGATGTAAGCCCACTGGTGCAATTCACTGAAGAAAATGGCAACATCCGTTATTTCAAGCGGGAAGAACTGGAGCCGTTACAATACGGGCAAATGGTATACGTGGCGTCTATTGGCCGGTTTGTCGAACTTGACATGTCCAGCCAGAAGGCTCAGTCGGTCTTGCGGCCGGTTCACACCGTTATCAGTCGCAACCGGATTCCCGCCTTCCTCGACCAGTGCGGTGAAGCGCTTCAGCGTCCGCCGTTTCTCGTTGAGCCCGAGGTCAGGGACCTGCAGATATTCAAAGGGGTTGAGCATGTTGAAGTTGATACCCGTGCCCTGGAAAGGGACTGGTGCTGGCTGTCGGTACGATACGGATTCGGCAGTCACTCCATCTCATTGGAGGATATTCTGCAAGCCAAACGGGCAGGGAAGCGATTTATAGAGACCCCGGAAGGCTGGGTGGACTGTGAGGCCCCGGAACTGGACGGCATTGACTCCATCCTGGATCTGAGCCGAAAACTGACTACTGACAAGAATTCCAAAGGCGATATCAAGGTTTCCCGTCTGGATCTGTTTCGAATTCGCGCCGCCAGCCCCAAAAAAATAAAGATTACCGGCCGGGCCGAATTCCGGGAACGGCTTCAGCAGATGCTGGATCTCAAACCTGTAGAAGCCCTGACACGGACAGACGGCATGACATCTTCTCTCCGGCCATATCAGGAGTTGGGGACTCAGTGGATTCGATACTTGTTTGAAAATGAATTCGGAGGAATTCTATGTGATGATATGGGGCTGGGAAAAACCCACCAGGTAATGGCATTTGTCCTTCACCTGCTGAAGGTCGTCGACCCCGACGGAAAAATCCTAATTGTAAGCCCTACCACGGTCCTGAGCCATTGGCAGGCCAAGCTCAAAGAGCACTGCCCGACTCTGACGGCCGCCGTCTATCACGGAGTGAAGCGGGATCTGGATTGCGCTTTAGGGGAAAATCAGATTCTGCTGACCTCTTACGGCATCCTTCGACGGGATGTAGACCGACTGAGCGAGCAGCGGTTCCTGCTGGCCGTGTTCGATGAAATTCAGCATATCAAAAACCCAGGCACCATCGCCTATGCCGCGGCAAAAGGGCTTAATGCCCGAATGAAGCTGGGATTGACCGGCACCCCTATCGAAAACACGCTGCATGAACTGAAAGCCTTGATGGATCTGGCCGTACCCGGATATCTGGGGTCGGACAAAGGGTTCAGCGAGCGCTATGTCACCCCCCTGAAACGAAACCTGAGCAGTCCAAGGCGCCAGGAACTTCGTCGACTCATCTACCCCTTCACCCTGCGCCGTCTCAAGTCGACTGTGCTCGACGAGTTGCCCGAAAAGATCGAGGATATCCGCACCTGCGGTCTTTCCGATGACCAGGTGCGGCTGTACCGTGAGGCCATTGAATCCAAGGGAGAGGCGTTGCTGGCCTCGCTGAACAGCGAAACGGGAAAGGTTTCCTACATCCACATTTTCGCCCTGCTGACCCTGCTGAAACAGATCTGCGATCACCCGGCACTCCTGAACAACGGTGCCGCCGATTATAACCGATACCAGTCCGGCAAATGGAATTTATTCAAGGAACTGCTGGAGGAAAGTCTGGACAGCGGCCAGAAAGTCGTTGTCTACAGTCAGTTTCTGGGCATGCTGGATATTATCGAGGATCATCTTAAAACACTCAATGTGGGCTACGCGAAACTGACCGGCGCCACCCGAAAACGGGGCGAGGTCATCTCCCGATTCAATACCGACCCGGACTGCCGCGTGTTTGCAGGCAGTCTGAAAGCCGGCGGCACCGGAATCGATCTGGTGGCCGCTTCGGTGGTCATTCATTACGACCGATGGTGGAACGCCGCCAAGGAGGACCAGGCCACCGACCGCGTTCACCGCATCGGCCAGAAACGCGGGGTTCAGGTATTCAAACTGGTGACCGAAGGAACGCTGGAGGAAAAAATTTCAGCCCTTATCCAGGAAAAACGCAACCTGATGGATACCGTGGTCAAGGAAGATGACCCCGGCCTGCTGAAAACTTTTTCCAGGGATGATCTGATCGAAATGCTCAGCCTGCCGATTGAAGGCGAAAGTGCATCCTGTCAGATGGAGGAATAAGGGCCACGGAAAAAAAGTTTTATCCCAACTATCATCACCTCTTCAGGCCATATTCGTGCGATCTTCAATCGAAAAGGTCCTCG
>ENA-ORCT01001008-ORCT01001008.1-marine-metagenome-genome-assembly--contig:-NODE-1008-length-11695-cov-3.460578_pt1 | contig 11695 bp, 5 predicted proteins | sample MGYA00248632_ERZ508511 | MGnify/ENA primary metagenome ERZ508511 (study PRJEB26182, sample SAMN06268839) | marine metagenome | isolation source: Tt an P1-techrep anaerobic enrichment on pine from sediment...
GGCAGGGAGAGCCTCTCACACCACCGTACGTACGGGTCTCGTATACGGCAATTCATTAAGATATAGGGCAACTTTTCCGTAATCAATAAGCATGACTTCGTAAACTCGTTTTTGTATGCGTTCCAGGGTGATGGTCGTTCCCTTATTCCGGAGGTCGTGGTTTCCAGACCGCAATTGGGCAGACGGCTTGGTGTTAATGACGCTGACGGGTCTGCCACACGGGAGCGCACGGTGAATATCTAAAGAAATCGGATGCGTCGTTCATGGTCCGTTGCATTGAACAGCTTTCTTTCCAATCCAACACGCAATTACTGCAATTCTTCATTGAATATTCCGTATTTTTAGCCAAACTAAACTTCAAACTGATGCTCAGGTTTTGGACCAAACGAATGGCCTTCATGCTCCTGTTCTCGATTTGCCTGTACCAGGCTTCGGGCAGTAAAAAATACACCATTGGCTTTTCACAATGTACCACCTCCGATTATTGGCGCCAAACCATGCAGCGGGTGATGGAAATTGAGCTGGCATTTTATCCCGACATGCAACTGATCATCAAGGATGCTCAGGATGACAGTGACCGGCAAATCGAGCAAGTTGAAGCATTCCTCGAAAGTGGTATTGATTTACTGATCATCTCGCCCAACCAGTCGGAACCCATTACGCCCATTGTTGAAAAGGTTTACCAAATGGGCATTCCGGTAATTGTGATTGACCGCAAGGTAAATACCGACCAATACTCTGCCTATATTGGAGGAAACAACTACAAGATTGGACTCGAAGCCGGGAAATACGCGGCCAAGCTGCTGAATGGAAGTGGCAAAGTTGTCGAAATCAGGGGACTCGATGGTTCATCGCCATCCATAGAGCGCCGTAAGGGCTTTACCGAAATTTTGTCGAACTACCCCGCAATTGATATCGTCTATTCCGAATCGGGGCAGTGGAACTGGGACGGGGCCCGAAATGTAATGGAGCAGGTGATGCGCGAGGGCATTGATTTCGATTTGGTTTTCGGGTATAACGATGTGATGGCCATTGAAGCCTACGATGTAAAAGAAAACTTCCAAGCCGGCAAGGACGCCTATTTTATGGGCATCGATGGATTGCCCGGAGACCGGGGAGGACTGCAGGCCGTGATTGACGGCAAACTGGATGTCACCTTTTATTATCCCACGGGGGGTGGCAGAGCCATTCAAATTGCCGGTCGAATTTTAAATAATCAGCCATTCGAACGCGAAAATATTTTGGAAACCATCGTGATTGACTCGACCAATGCCGAAGTATTGAAGTTGCAAACCGACCAGGTAGAGCTGCTTCAACAAAAAATTGAAGCCCAGCGTTCCATTCTGGACATTCAAATTTCAAAATATCAAACCCAACGGCTCATTTTAACCTTCACCATCGTGATGCTGACCTTGATTGTCATATTGGTGTTTTTAATCCTTAATGCCTTCCGAAACAAGAAACTGGCCAACCAAAAACTGGAAGCGAAAAACGCGAAGATTGAAAAGCAAAACATCGCCATCAAAGAGCAACGAGACGAACTGGTAGAAGTGACCGAGAAACTGGAAGAAGCCACCCAGACGAAACTGCGTTTCTTCACAAATATTTCTCACGAATTCAGAACCCCGCTTACCCTGATCACCGGCCCGCTTGAAAACCTGATGCAGTCGGAAAACTTTTCGGCAGAGCAACAACGGCAGTTTAAACTCATGCACCGAAATTCGTTGCGCCTGCTTCGCCTGGTCAATCAGCTGATGGACTTCAGGAAGCTGGAGAACAAACAAATGAAACTCATTACCTCCGAAGTTGACCTGATTGATTTTTTGAAGGAAAAGGAGGAATCATTTGCCAGTCTGGCCGAAAAAAACAAGATTGATTTTCAATTTCATTCTGAAATCGAAAGCCAGCCTATTTGGATTGACCGAGACAAACTGGATAAGGTCTTTTTTAATTTGTTATCGAATGCCTTTAAGTTCACCCCAAAAAACGGTACGATCTCGCTACTTGTAAAAAAACCAAAAGCCGCATTGAATAAGCTTTTTGATGAAGAAATTGAAATTGAAATCCGCGATTCAGGCGAAGGAATCGACCAGAAGTATGTCGGCCGGATTTTTGACCGCTTTTTTCAGGCAGAGAAATCACATCACTTTAGAGGCACCGGCTTGGGATTAAGCCTGTCCAAAGAGTTTGTTGAGATGCATCAGGGGCAAATCCGACTTGAAAGCCAGCTGGGACAAGGCACAATTTTTACCATTACGCTACCGCTGGGTAAAACACACCTGAAACCAGAGCAGGTAGATGACAGAGATCGTGAATCAAGTCAGCATACAGAACCCTTGCTGATTGATGAACAAAGCAGTCAAACCAGAAGCGAGGCACAGCTGACAACGGAGCAAAACAAACCGCTGATCCTGGTGGTCGAAGATATCGCTGATGTCCGCGAATACGTTCGAACCTGTCTTGGCAACCAATACCAAATTATTGAAGCTGAAGATGGGGAATCGGGCTTAAAAATGGCCATTGAGGACGAACCCGACCTGATCATCAGCGATGTAATGATGCCCAAAATGAACGGGCTTGAAATGACCAAGCGGCTAAAGTTAGACTTGCAAACCTGCCACATTCCCATTATTTTGCTCACAGCGAAAGCTTCGCTGGAACACAAGTTGGAAGGACTCGAAGAAGGGGCTGATTCGTATATCATGAAGCCATTCAACAGCCAGCATTTGCTCATCCGCGTGCGAAAACTGCTGGAGCTTCGGTTGAAAATACACGAACACTACAAAAGCCAACTGGATTTCAAATCGGACGACACGCTCATAAACCGGCTCGACCAAAAGTTCCTCAACAAACTCAGTGCCCTGATCAGGGACAATGAAACCCAAAACGATCTGTCGGTGGAAGAGTTAAGCGACAAAATCGGCATTTCACGGGTACACCTGTATCGAAAAATTAAAAAGCTGACGGGCATGTCGGTCAGCGAGTTTATCGTGTCGGTTAAGCTGAAACGCTCGCTCGAACTGCTGCGAAACAGCGGCAAAACAGTTTCCGAGATTGCTTACGAAGTGGGATTTTCAAGCCCCTCGTATTATGCCAAGTGCTTTAAAAACCAGTTCCGGGTATCGCCAACGGAATATCGACAAAACCAATCGTAAAAGAAAAGGAGCTTACTCCAGATGTAAACTCCCTTTTTGATAAAAAATACTGGAAAATCAAAACCCTTTTATTTTTCTATCAGCATAAACACGGCACTATCGTATTGATCGGCGATTTTTAATTCCAAACCAACATTCATCAGGTAGTCGGCTAAAAATGTTTGACCATCGCCCCAAAAACGGCTTTTGCCATTTTTGTTGATTTCTTTGATCTGATATTTTTTATTGGAGTCAAGTCCCGTTAATTTTATGGTTGGATAAACACCACGCAAATGCGGTTCTAAACTAAAAGCATAAAAGACCGCTGATGACTTGTCTTTTGCAACAAATAGTTGTGACGCCCATCCACCTTCATCGTAGGGCGATTTTAAACGATAGAGATCACCGTTTGTTATCAAAGGCCTTACAAACTGTTTATAGTTTTTTATGGCTTCCTCCGCGAAAATGCGCTCCTTTCCCTGAATATGTTTTGGCTGAAGTTCCATTCCCAAACGTCCGGTCATGGCCACATCAAACCGAAACTTCAACGGTGTCATCCGCTGTGTTTGGTGGTTCGGACTGGTTGACACATGAGAAGCCGCTCCAACCGGCGGATAGATCAGGGTTGTTCCGTATTGGATGAAGATTCGCGACAACGGATCGGTGTTATCCGAAGTCCAGTATTCGTTGTGGTATTTCAACGCGCCATAATCCAGGCGACCTCCTCCCGACGCACAATCCTGAATCACAAAATCGGGATATTTAGCACGAATACGATCATAAACAGCATAAAGTCCGCGTGTGTAGGCAATCCAAAAATGCGTTTGTTCCGAGTCTGATAAAAAGGTAGATCCGGCCTGTTCAACGTGACGATTTGCGTCCCATTTTACGTACTCAATCCCGGGATGTGTTGTAAGCAGGCTGTCAAACACGTTGTAAACGAAATCCTGCACTTTCGGGTTCGACAAGTCAAGCAACAATTGGTTTCGCCAGGTTATTTTCTCGCGTCCATTACTTTGAACGATCCACTCCGGATGATTCTCTGCCAGTTCGCTTTCCGGATTCACCATTTCCGGCTCGATCCACAAACCAAATTTTAAGCCTTTTGAATGCGCATAATCGATGAGGTAATCCAGTCCGCGAGGCAATTTTTTCGTATTTGTTTGCCAATCGCCTAAACCTGCATCATCATTATCTCTCGGATATTTATTCCCAAACCAGCCATCATCCAGCACAAAGGTCTCGATACCCATTTCTGCTGCATCATCCATCATTCCGGTAAGCGTGTTTTCATAAAAAGTAAAGTAAGCTCCTTCCCAGCTGTTGAGCACGATATCGTGGATCTCTGTTCCGCCAGTCATTCCATATTTGCGTCCCCAATCGTGTAAATTCCGTGAAACCTGCCCCCGACCGGTGCTACTAAACGTGTAGATCATTTCGGGAGTGGTGATCCTTTCACCCGGTTTCAAATACCAGGCCGAAAGGAAAGGATTAATGCCGGCAACGACATTTAAGGTCCGCCACTCATCAACCTGAAAAGCCAGTCGGTAATTACCCGACCAGGCCAGTGCCCCTCCGTAGCAATCGCCGGAATTTTCCAAAGACGGATGATCAAGGCTTAAAATAAACGAAGCATTCTCGGTCTGTGTCGTACGAACGCCTTTTTTGCATTCAATGACTTTAATACCATTCTCCAGCTTTTCTTCGACAACACTCATTTCGCCAGCCCATGCCCCGTAAAAGTGAGTCAGATAATAACTTTCAGCTTTCAAGGGAAGAAACGACGACGCAAAATGGTTCAGTTTTACCGTGCCATTTTCACCGTTTTTTATCACGGTCCACTGGGTAATTACATCCTCGTTGAAATAGGCTTTTGTATGAAGCTCCACGGAAAAATCATAGACGCGGTCTTTCAGGTGAATCACGGTTTCGGAAAAGCCCTCGTTGCTCTTGGTTTCAACGGTTTCAAATGCCAGTTCTGTATTTAAACTTCCGTCGGCATGAATGACAGTCAACGCCGGTTCGTTAATATTTCCCAAACCAAAAGTAGGGTAAGCTTCATACGAAAAATCCCGGTCGGTATCCGGTTTCGAATATGCTTTTTGCTGCCTGAAATCCTCTGGCGCGTCTGTTGCCTTTCCATAATACTGAAAGACCAATCGGCCACTTTGTTCTACTGCATACACCAACGAAGTTGAACGAGTATGCATTTCAATCACTTCCGTGTTTTGTGCTATCGATGTAAAGCCGGGAAATCCAATTAGTAAAAGGCTGAAAAGAATTATCTTGATCGCGATCTTCATAAGCTAAATTTTTACCAAATCGTATTTACACTGGTCAACTTTGCACTTGTCAAGGTAAGAGGTTGCCCGCCGGCAAAGACCTTCAGTTTGCTGAATGGTTCAGAATTAAAAAAGATTTCTGTCATTACTAAATTTCCACCATCGACAAAAAGCTCAGCAGATGCAGCATCCACAAAAAGCTCAAATGTCACAGTTGATCCAATATCATAAGGAGCTATCGAAATTCCGGAAAACTGATCTGAAAAACTCATATCTCCTGATTGGGTTCGATCGAATTGAAACAGCTCTTTGGATGTGGAATAGCTGAGTGTAACATTTTCGCCCAGTTCGTTTTCGAGTACAACCCCAAATGATTCTGGCAGCGCTTCACCCATTTCAAACTCCAGTAATAAGCGACTTTGGTTCAATGTAACTCCTTCCAAATTCAACACCTTCTCCCCGGAAATTTCAACCGCTTCAATGCTTACTGTGGTTGTCTTGTCCATGATCAACTCTGTTTCTTTTACAGGAGACGATTTCAATACATATTGGTCATTCTTTTTAACCAGCGACAGTGATCTGGGTAAGGTCATGGCACTGCGCCATTTTTCTGTCGGAACCACCTGGGCATAATCCCAATTGCTCATCCACCCAAGAAAAATACGCCTTCCGTCCTCTTTAGGCACGTCCGACCAGGTAACACCAGCATAATTATCGCGTCCCCAATCGACCCAACGGGTTTCTTTTGAATCTGCGATGAACTGATGCCCATCAAAATCACCAAGGAAATACTGAGTTCCGGAACCGCCATTGGGGCCTCCCGGGTTGATATTGACAATCAATACCCACTTGATATCATCTGTGCCTTCCACCTGTAAGGGAAATAAATCCGGGCATTCCCAAACGCCTCCATGCGCTCCGGCGTCAAGGCCAAACTCGCTTTCGTATTGCCAGTCTTTGAGGTTTTCAGACGAGTAGATCTGAACATGATCATGAGCCGACAGCACTAGATTCCATTTTTGAATTTCCGCATTCCAAATGACATTGGGATCACGAAAATCACGATTTCCATCGTTTGGCATAACCGGATTTCCCTCGTATTTTGTCCAGCTGCGTCCTTTGTCCAGGCTGTAAGCAATGCCCTGCGACTCAACATCAACACCACCTGCTTGAGCGATCTCAGGGTTGTGATAAGTAAAAATCGCTATCAGTGGAGGATTTTCAGTGGAGCCAAAGCCAGTGCTATTCTTCCAGTCAACCACAGCACTTCCTGAAAAGATATACCCCAAGCTATCGGGATATAAACCAATTGGCATGTGCTGCCAATGCACTAAATCAGTACTGATTGCATGCCCCCAATGCATGGGGCCCCAAACGGTGCTGTCAGGATAAAATTGATAGAATAAATGATATTCACCATCGTAAAAAACCATTCCGTTTGGATCATTCATCCATGCCGAATCCGGCGAGAAATGAAATTGCGGACGGTATTTTTCAGAATATGGTTTTGCGGCATCTTCGGTATCTGTAGTTTTTTGAGGACCGGAAGAACAGGCCACAACTAAAAACAGCACTATTATAGCTAGAAAATTGAAATACTTTTGGTTCATCTGTATACGTTTAAATGGTTTATTATTCGTTTAAAATTCAGTTATTGATCCTTCCTGCAGAGTAACCTTTCCTCGCTCGCCAAATAACTGAAGCTGCACTGACTTGGTTTTAAAATCAAATTTTCTTGATAGCGAAATCAGCCCGTCCATAGCAAATAATTCAGCCGAATTGCCGTCGAGAATAATGGTCATATCCAACTGCGGTTCGTTCGTTACGTAAGGAGCATAGTAGAAACCATCCCAGCTTTCGGGGAAATCGCGTTGTATCGATGGATCAACAATGTAAAAATACCGTCGCTCTGCCTGGTATCCCAGAATTAACTCCTGACCTTCCTCGGTTGTAATAGCAATCCCAAAAGATTCTGCCATACCCAGGTATAAACGGTTATTGACATCAAAGGTCAAATCGACTCGGATTGGCAGATCCACATTCTTTTCAATTGATATACCATCCGTTAATTCAGTTTCGCTAATTTCTTCTGTTACTGGTTTGGCGATGGTTTTTACAGGTTCTGCAAACAAGTAGTAATCGTGAAATTTTTCTTTCAAGGTCAATTGACGTACAAGTGAAAATTCATTTGTGGAGTTGTTAGGGATATTCAGTTGTTCGTAGATGGAATTGTATAAAGTTCCTATCAAAACAGGCTTTTTGTCCGCAAGTCGGTAATCGGATAAAACGACAGCCTGGTAAAGATCACTTCCATGATCGATCCATTTGGGTTTATTGTGGGATGCCTGGTAAACATAGCCATCGAAATTGCCAACAAAATACTGAACACCGCTACCTTCATTGGGTGAGCCGCTATCGGCACTAATAAATAGCACCCATTTCATTTCGTTGGTTTCTGCCATTTCCATCGGGAAAAAATCAACACTGGTCCAGTTTCCCGATTTTAAGGCAACATTATCGCCAAAACGGCTTAAATACTCCCATTTCTTTAAATCCTCCGAAGAATAAAAGCGCACTTCATAACCCGAAAGCGTTAATAGATTCCACGATTGAGTTTCTTCGTTCCAAAACACTTTTACATCCTGAACGGGCTCATAAAAATCGGCAAGAATTATTGTGTTTTCAGTGTCCTGTTTCCATGAAGAACCATTGTTGTTGCTATATAAAACTGTCAATGTTCCGGGTTGATCAGCATCTACACCAAAAGCAATTAATGCTGAAGTTTCTTCACTATAATCCGTTGTTTGGTTCCAGTCGTTTACAACCGTTTTTATGTTTTGAGATGCTTTTTCATCCGACTCAAAAACCATCGGCTTATTGTTCCAGTTTACCAGATCCTTACTTTCAGCCAGTCCACACTTTTCATCGCCATCAACCGTGTAATTGTAAAACAATTGATAGTTATCTTCAGCATAAATTAAAGCTATCGGATTCTGAAGGATTGAATCTTTTAGACTGAAATGCAGGGAACCAGTGGTTTCCAGTCTTTTATTTTCTGTGCACCCCCAGAAAACAACTAAAATCAACAACAAAATGGTAGTCGTACTCTTCATAATTTACAAGCGTTTTGATCCTGAATAAAAAAACAGATCATGGCGGGGACTTGCCTCCCACCATGATCTGAGCGATTAATTAGTACCCAACATTCTGTTCATACAAACCTTTGGTAAAGTCAATTTCACGTTGTGGAATTGGGAAATATTCGTCTCTTCCTGCCGTAAACTGAGCATCATTCAAGAAATCTTTTCTTGTTTTCTCTTTTTCCAGGTAGGCATTCAAAGTAGGCTCTGCAATTCCCCAGCGTACCAGGTCAAAGAAACGAGGGCTCTCCAGCGCAAACTCCAAACGACGCTCCCAACGCAGTGCCATGCGTGCGTTATCCTGTGTCCATGATAAATTTGATCCGTCATATTCCGCGATCTGGTAATTGGATGGAGCCGTGCCGTCGGAGAAGCGCGTTCTTCCGGTACTTTCAGCAGCACGTTTACGAACCTGATTGATCAATGGACGAGCCATATCCTGTTGCCCCAATTCGATGTAAGCTTCGGCCTGCATTAACAACACGTCGGCATAACGGATAATATCGATGTTTGTTGATACGCCCATAAACGGACCTTGTTTCTTGTAACACGAACAATCGGCAGCCTGCTGTTCTTTCATACTTTGGAAGTAACCGTAAACACCCGGATCACGTACCCAACTGTTACTAAAAATATAAGAATCTTCGTTTCGGTATTTGTAAGGGTGACCGTCGATCCCTATTGAATGGTCGATACGTGGGTCAACAGTTACACCACTTGGAGTAATATCTTCAGCACTCAGCTCAACATCGTTAAAAGTATCGAACTTTGGCAGTCCATTGGCATCGGTGGCAAAAGCATTCACCATATTCTGACTGGGCTGATGGAAGCCGCAACATCCATATTGAGGAGCGCCATGAGGATAGTTCAGTCCATTTTCGAAGTTCAAACGTCCTGCGGTTGTACCATCACTAATTGAAAACTGGATCGCAAAGACGGATTCAGGTCCGTTGTCATACCCATTCAGGAAATTCTCAGCAAAATCGGGTTGCAAACTGTAATTACCCGATTGAATAACCATCTCTGTCAGGTCTACAACTTCTTGCAACCGGTTTTGGTTTATATTTACAACTTGATGGTTTTCATCTTGTTCGTACGCCTGATACAATCTTAGTTTTGCCAGATAGGCAGCTGCTGCAAGTTTATTGGCTCTTCCAACCTGAGGTTGCGTTTCAGGAAGATTGTTCATCGCAAATTCAAAGTCTTCAGCAATCTTGTTCCACAGTTCATCGTTTGAATACTCACGGTTTGAAGTTTGAAGAATCTCTTCGTTGCTTAGATTCTCATCGATATATGGAACGTACTTGAACAAAACTTTCAACATAAAATGTGAATGCCCTCTCAGAAAACGGGCTTCTGCAATCCTTGTCTGACGCAGGTCAAACTCTTCATCAGTCAATTCATTTAACGTTCGCAGCGCCGAGTTTGCCCTCGATATAGCGCGGTAATAATTTTCCCAGGTATAGGGCAAACCGGCTAGCCAACTCTGAAATGGTTGCGTCAGGTTATACTGCTCATAAAAGTTGTAAGGCTCCACATCGGAAACACCACCGCCTCCTTTGTAGGCATCATCAGAACGTACACTTCCATAAACCCACATGCTGGCGATAGGCCCAATCATATCGTTATTTCCAATTCCGGCATAGGCCGCGGTAACTAACCCTTCTGCGCCTTCGACCGTCGGGCTTCCGGCAGAAATAAATCCTTCCGGCTCGGTGTCTAAGTAACTCTCGCATGATACAACCAGAAGGCCGATCATTGCAATTAGGTATATTTTAATTTGATTCATTTTCATGATTATTGAATTTTTAGATTAGAAAGAAACATTTACACCAACGGACAAAGTCGTAGGAATCGGGATGACATTAACGTCAGTACGTTCAGGGTCCGGTCCTTGAAATTCCTTGCTCTTAATCCAGAAAAGGTTTTCAGCCATCAAATAAAAACGCAGTTTATCCATGCCAATCCCTTCTATTGTATTAGACGGTAAAGAATAACCAAGCTGAATATTGCGTAATTTGAAATAAGAAGCATTTACGTTCAGATAGCTTGAGGTACGTGTTTCGTTGTTGCTGTCAGAAAGTGTTAGAGCAGGAACATTGGAGTCGGAATTTTGTGTCGTCCAGGCTCTGAAAACTCCAGGCCCCACATTGTCGCGGCCACGAATAAAGTCGTTATAGAAAGTATACGGATCGTATCCCGTTTTCCCGGCTACACCAGAACCGAAAACAGACAGGTCGAAATTCTTATAATTCAGATCAACACGTAAACTGTATTCCAGTTTGGGAAGTAAGGTTCCCAAGAATTTCTGGTCGAGCGAATTAATTTCACCGTCATCATTCAAATCAGCCCAGCGAATGCGTCCGGGAGCAGCACCAACCTGGCTGGCATGTGCATCAACTTCCGACTGGCTTTTGAATATTCCATCGGCAACATAGCCAAAAATTGAAAGTTCCGAATGTCCAAGAACTGTTTGCTCCGAGTTACCGGGATAAGCGGTTCTAACTTCTTCAGGAAGTTTAGTGATTTTATCTGCAAAATGGCTGGCACTACCTGCTACTTCGTATGAAAAATCGTTGTTCACCTGCTTGCGATAGCTTAAAGCAAACTCCCAACCGGTATTTTTCTTGGTAGCTCCATTCAGGAACTGCAACTGTCCTTCACCCAAGGCAGAAGCCACAGGTGGCTGGATCAAAATATCAGTGGTCTTTCGTGTGTACCAGTCGAACGAACCAACAAGATTACTGTTGAAAAATCCGAAATCGATACCAAGGTTCAATTCGTCTGTTGTTTCCCATTTTAAAGCAGGGTTCCCGGCTTGCACCGAAACAAATCCAGAAGGAAGGTTACCTGTATCCTGGCCATCTAGAGCATAAGCCGATCCGATGTTCCAGTAATCATCGAAAAAATCGTTATGAAATACGCCATCAACCTGGCTGGCCACAGCACCGTAACGAGGCTCAAATAATCCGAGGCTGGCAAAATCACCAACATCCTGATTACCGACACGACCAACACCGGCACGGAATTTCAGATTTGAAAGATTCTCCAGGTCTGCCATAAATGATTCCTGACTCAGGCGCCATCCAAAAGTCGCTGCGGGAAAGAAACCGTAACGATTGTCTGCACCGAATCGCGA
>ENA-ORCT01001009-ORCT01001009.1-marine-metagenome-genome-assembly--contig:-NODE-1009-length-11678-cov-3.313507_pt1 | contig 11678 bp, 9 predicted proteins | sample MGYA00248632_ERZ508511 | MGnify/ENA primary metagenome ERZ508511 (study PRJEB26182, sample SAMN06268839) | marine metagenome | isolation source: Tt an P1-techrep anaerobic enrichment on pine from sediment...
GCTGGACCGATCAATATCATAGGCGAATTCATTTTTAAAAAGATCCTGAAGAAATTCATATTCCTCTTTGAGCGAGGTGGCGGTAAACTGAAAGGCATCCTTTTTGAGGATGGCCAGGGCAGTAAATGCCGCCGGAATGAAAAAAGCGATTGAGTTGTTTTTGTAGTACTCGAGGTTCGGCCGTTTGTTCTCGTTAATGGAAAACATTGGGTCTTCATCGATGGCTTCTTTGCCCAGGGAGATTTTTTCTATGAATTTACTCTGGATAAAGTTGTCCATCACCTGTTCAACAGATCGATCCACATCCATAACCAGTGAATCGGAGATTTGCGCGTTGCGTGCGCTGAGGTACGTCATAAAGGTGTCGATCTGCTCCATGAGATGATCGAGCGAGAATCGGTTTTTCCGGCAGTTCAGAATCGCACCGGCTACCACTGAATGAGGTGTCACAACAGATACCCGGTTGATGGCGTTGATAATCCGATACCCCAGGTTGCGAATCAATACCCGGCTTTCAACTTTGGATAATTGATCCAGGTCAATGCGGTTTTGCTCGAGCAGGTCTTTGAAGGACACCGGTTCGTGGAAATTGATGTAAATTTTTCCATGACGCTTGCTCAGAAATTTTCTTGCCTTCAGGACCTGTCCGATACTCTCGGGTTTTTTCTGACCGCCCTCCAGTTCGTGGAGGTAGGCGCTTTCCTCGATCACGCGATCATAGCCGATGAATATGGGGGCGAACATCAGATCGTTGGCGGCTCCGTTCTGGAAGGCATCGATGATGATGGAAAGCAGACCGAGTTTCGGCAGGATTAATTTTCCGGTTCGGCTTCGCCCCCCCTCGATGAAAAATTCGATGTTAAATCCCTCTTCGAGCAGTTTGTAAATGTATGTTGAGAATATTTTGGAGTAAAGTGCTGCACCCTTGAATGTCCGGCGGATGAAAAAAGCACCGGCGCCACGGAAGAGCGGCCCCATGGGCCAGAAGGACAGGTTCTTGCCCGCCGCGATGAGCGGGCAGGGCATGTTGTTGTGAAACAGAACGTAGGACAGGATCAGATAATCGATATGACTCTTGTGGCATGGGATCAGGATCAGCGGTCCTTTTTGAGCGGCCTCCTTTACCCGGCTGAGTCCTTTCTGGTCAATGGTCACTCCATCGAACATCGTATTCAGGAACCATCGGACGACAGACGATAAGACTGAGATGATTCCGATGTTGTACTTGGCTGCAATCTCCTCGAGATACGCATTGGCTTTTTTGTGGACCCGGTGGATCGGCACGCCCTTTTTTTCGGCGTATTGATTCATGAATTTCTGGAGGCTGGTATGGGTGAGGATATTTTCTTTCAACTCCTCCCTGGACTTTAAAACCGGGCCGACAATGCTTTGGCGATGCCGGTTGATCTGGCGGAGAAGCTGCCGTCGAAGAACCACTGACAGGTACTCGGCGCTGAGGTCCTGATTCTCCGGTTGGGCGAGAAAGTCCCGGATGTTCATGAACGGGGATACCTCCACGAAAATATTCTCCGGAGCCCTGAAAAGGGTGGCAAGTCGACGGATATTGCCCGGTTTCAACTCACTGCCAAACATGATTTCAGTCATGCTGGGAACCGAGTGGGCGGGTTTTTTTCCAAAGAACATCAGCTGCGGCACGATAACCACAGGGCGGTCCGTGGATCGCTGAAGTTCGATCAGATAGCGCAGCGGGTCGGCTTTATCCTTTACGAATCGTCGATAAAACCCTTTTTTCTCTATCAGCGATACCATCGCCGTGCGGCCGTTTGCCAGCTCCTGTCGGATAAATCCACTCTCATAGGGGTCCTGCAGCGACAGGTTACGAAGCAGGTAATCCAGATGGGCCACCAGTATCCTGAAAACGCGTCCCAGCGGTTGCCAGATCAGTATAGGATAATCAAGGCCGATTTCTGGAAATTTAAGACCGGCGAGGCGGTAACGGGTATAGTAAAACAGATATTCAAAGTAGCTTTTGTGTTTGGTGGCATACACCACAATACTGTCCTTCGGCAGTTTTCTGAGCTTGGCGGTTTCATCGGGGTTCAATTCGATGCCTGAGTAAAAAAGTTTGAGAAGGTTGGATGACGATTTGCCGATTTCTTCGGGCAGGTAGCATCGATAGTGGTTGTGGGTACCCTGAAGAACCACGTTAATTGCGCGGTTGTATGAATTTTTGAATCGAGTCCAGGCAAATACGATTGATTTTCTCATAGTTGATTATCTCAAACCTGTTCAGGTATTGTGGTTGTTAAAAGTAATGGGGTGCAGGAGAGCGACCCAATTTTCAGAATAAGGGAGTCTATCAAATAAGAAAGGGGTTTGCAATCGTTTATTTTACGGACTTTTTTTGATTTATATAAAATTTTTAGTAGGTTACGCGATGCGATTTTCGAGGGTTTTCATTGCGGATACATGCTCGGCGGTGGAAAAATAGTCTTGTATTGCCAGACGGGTTGTGGTATCGAATCATATGTTTGCACGGATTGCCGAGTTTCTCAGCCGGCGCTTCAGTTGGCGCCGGCGAATCTGTTTTCGGTTAATGATACTCCGACAACAACCCGTCTTTTTTAATACAAGGCAACAAAAAAGGAGGATGAATTTTTATGAAAACGTTAATTGGTGGTGCTGTCGCAGCTGTTTTGGGTCTCATTGGTCTGTCGGTCTGGTTTGGTGAATTTTTGCAGATTCTCGCCGGCGTTTTCCCGGTTATGCTGCTTCTTGGCGGTGGGTTGGCGCTCTATCTGGGATTCGATGAACTGAAAGACACCTGGAAGAAGGAAGACACCACTGTCAGCGCCGCTGACGCGGTGGATGAGACCGATAAATACAAGAAAGAAATCGAAGATCTGAAAAAAGAGCTTTCTGATCTGAAAGGCCAGAAAGCCTCATAAAATATTCAGTTTTTATGGTTGTACGATCGGTACGATTGATGCAAAGAGCCGCCACCGGATTCGATGGCGGCTTTTTTTTATCTTTTTTCAGCGGCCCTGAAATCCGTCGTGAATCCTGAAAATCAGCCTGTTACGCGCCAAAATCCGGCCGGGACCAGTGGTTGCTGTCATATTACGACTTCAAGAAAAAGCGAGCCTGTTCAATAGACGCGAATTGCCCGGTTGCTTTTTGGGCTCATACCTGCATGAACAATTACTTGTAGAGGTGATAGCTCCGGCTCATTTCGCTGAATTCACTCAACTGCTTTGACCAGGACTGCCGGATATCTTCCAGAGGGATCTGCTGCTCGACAAGTTGCCGGATTTCCCGGTCGCCGATAATCAGATCAATCGGGAGGCGTTTGAATTCATATTCATATGGCGGTGACTTCCATTGGAATTCATCCGGGTGATGCCGGCATACCGCCTGAAGCAGGGCCAGTGAGATCTGGTAGGGTTCAAACCGGTCCGGATCGGTGACATGCAGCTGAAACCCCCTGCACAGATGCCCCTGCCACTTGTTGAAGGTGGGCTCAAATGCTGTCGGGCGCAGTCGTGCGCCGGGCAGACCGGCTCTGCTCGCTGCTCGGAAAATATGCTCACAGTTAAAGAACGGCGCACCGAACAACTCAAAAGGCTGGGTTGTGCCACGTCCTTCCGATACGTTGGTTCCTTCCCATATTACCTGTCCGGGGTATACCATGGCTGAATTCGGTGTGGGCAGGTTAGGGGAAGGGGCCACCCATGGCAGGCCCGTATCGGAAAAATAGTGACTGCGCTGCCAGCCCCTCATGGGGACGATTTCCAATTCGCAGCCAATACCGTACTCGTCGTTGAACAAACGGGCCAGCTCCCCAATGGTCAGGCCGTGTCGCATGGGTATCGGATAGCGGCCCACGAATGAGGAGAAGTCCGGATTGAGGCAATTTCCTTCAACGGCACACCCATTTACCGGGTTGGGGCGGTCCAGCACCAGAATTTTTTTCCCGAACCGCCGGGCGGCCTCCATACAGTAAGACAGGGTGTAAATAAACGTGTATACCCGGGTTCCGGCGTCCTGAAGATCGACGATCAGCAGATCGATGGGATCAAACATCTCTCGGGTGGGCACCCGGGTTTGACCATACAGGCTGAAAACCGGGATGGATAAAATCGGATCCTCCGTGTGGTCGGATTCGATCATGTTGTCCTGTTTTTCTGCGAGAAATCCGTGTTGCGGTGAATAGAGCGCTTTCAGTTGTCCGGGGAGAACCGAATGGATTAATTCGCGTGCATGACGAAACGTTTTGTCGACCGAGGCCGGGTTGCACAGCAGCCCAAGACGCTCGGTGCCGATCCACTGGCCGATTGTTTCAATAAAATGTTCCAGCCCGCTTTGAACGGTATGCATAAGTTAAGGCCGCCTCCGCGTGAGTTCCGGGTTTGGTAACTTGACTCAGAATTGATTATCAGATTTTACCGGTATTATACAGGTCTAATATTATTGCATATGGCCACCCGTGAGGGGAGGGGGCCTTTTTTTAAAAAAAAACGCCGGGATGAATGGTTCGCTGAAAATATTTCCTGAATATCGAATCTTGACAAAGCATTAAATAAAAAATAATGTGACGGCTTGTCTTAAATCAAAGCAGATCGGCCGGTTAGCAAGATGACTTTAATCAGCGCATGCCGATCGAATCAGGTGACGTTGAGATGTCCATCGACCTTGAAGGGATTGTCATTATTGTCGGAAATTACGGGAGCGGAAAGACCGAAGTTTCCGTTAATCTTGCTGTCAATCGCCGGCGGGAAGGCGTTGATGTGCGGGTGGGGGATCTGGATCTGGTAAATCCGTATTTTCGAACCCGGGAGGCGATCGCCCCGCTTCGCGAACTGGGAATCGAGGTGGTTGTGCCCCCTGACAAGTACCTTCATGCAGATCTGCCGATTCTGAGCCCGCTGATTGGCGGTATGATACGACGGCCCAGTCAATTGACGCTGCTTGACGCCGGGGGGGATGATGTCGGCGCAACTGTGCTGGCGGCGTTGGCCGATGCCCTTGACAAGGTTCAGGTGAGGATGATTCAAGTCGTCAATCCGTTTCGTCCCTTTACCCAGACGGTTGACGGCTGCCTGAGGATACGTCGCGAGATCGAAGCGGCCTCGCGACTGACAATCTCGGGAATTATCGGAAACGCCAACCTGATTGACGAAACCAACGCCGATACCATCTGCCAGGGGTACGAACGGGTTTCGGAATTTGCATCTGTAAGCGGATTGCCCCTTGAGTTCATTACCGCTCCGGTGGATCTGCTCGATAAATTGGATGTGAAACACTTTTCCTGCCCGCTGCTGCCCATCGAGCGTCAACTGGTTCCCCCATGGAAGCAGGCCGTTAAACTCGGGCCGGAGAATTTCAGAATTCGAATATAAACGGATTCGATTTTTTTGCGGTAACGATGGCTGGTTAACGGCAGCGAACAAGGCTCGGTGAATCGAGCAGCGATAGGATTGCTGATTGGGTGCTGCGGCGTCTGGTTGGATTCAAACCGGCTGAACGAATCACGTTCAGCCGCACGACTGTGATGTCAGCACTTTATCGTCAGGCGGGTAGACCGTGCGATATTCAACGCTGAGAAGGAGTACAGGGTTATGGCATACGAACACGTGATCGATGCCGATCGATGCAAAGGGTGCGGGCTGTGTGTGGACGTCTGCCCGAAGAATGTTCTGGAGCTTTCCAACGAGGTGAACGCCAAGGGGTATTTCCCTGCGTGCCAGGCACGGCCTGAAGACTGTGTCTTTTGTGCAATTTGCTGCACGATGTGCCCGGATGTGGCGATAGTCATAAATGAAATTGCCGAAGAAGCAGCCGAGTCGAAATAGATTACGGAGGAGAAAGTTGGGCAAAATACTGATGAAAGGAAACGAGGCGATCGGTGAAGCGGCCATTCGGGCTGGTTGCCTGAACTACTTCGCTTACCCGATTACGCCCCAATCCGAGGTCGCCGAGTATCTCTCCCGGCGTATGCCTGAGGTCGGCGGTAAATTTTTGCAGGGTGAGAGCGAGGTGGCAGTTGGCTATATGATCTTCGGCGCAGCCGGATGCGGTGAGCGGGTGTTTACTACCTCCTCCAGCCCCGGCGTGAGTCTGATGAGCGAAGCCATCAGCTATATCGCAGGTGCCCAGTGTCCGGCGGTATTTGTAAACATCATGCGCGGAGGTCCCGGACTCGGTGGAATTCTGCCCTCCCAGGGCGATTACTTTCAGGCCACCAAGGGCGGCGGGCATGGTGATTACCATGTTCTGGTCATGGCGCCGGCAAGCGTTCAGGAAGCCGTTGAAATGGTTATGACGGCGTTTCCCCTGGCCGAAAAATATCGGAATCCGGTGATGATTTTAGGCGACGGTCTGATCGGACAGATGATGGAGCCCGTGGAATTCCCCGATGCGCTGCTTGCCGAGCCATCCAACAAGGATGCCTGGGCAACCAACGGTATGGATTACCGTAAAAGCGACCGGAAAAACATTGTCAAATCGCTGTTTCTCGACCCCGAAGTTCTCAACAATCACAACCTGGCGCTGAAAGCCAAGTATGATCAGATGCAGCGCGAAGAGGTCCGTTACGAGCCTTACAATACTGACTCGGATTACGAGGTGCTGATTGTAAGCTACGGCACCATGAGTCGGGTGTGCCGGACCACCATCGACAACCTCAAAGAAGACGGCATCCAGGTTGGAATGATTCGTCCGCAGACACTCTTTCCGTTCCCGTTGAAAGCTGTTGACGAAGCCGCTTCGAGACCAAGCTGCAAGGTCGTTCTGAGCATAGAGATGAGCATGGGGCAGATGGTGGAAGACGTTGAACGGGCTGTAAAAGGTAAACGGCCGGTTCACTGGTACGGAAAATGCGGTGGTGAGGTTCCCACCCCCGAAGAGATCAGCGACCTGGTTCGATCCTATCTGTAATTCGGGGCGCTCGAATGTGTGACGGTCATCATCCGGTCAACCCGGCAGGCCGATCGACGAAAGAGACTGAACCACGTATTTACGCTTCAGCCGGCATACCGCGACCCGCACTGACGGGCTCCCGGGATTGACGATCCGGTTTTCAGCAAGGAGCATTTGGAATGGGAAAAACGTTTAAAAAACCAGAAGCCCTGTCAGACCAGCACACCCATTACTGTCCGGGATGTACGCACGGTGTGATTCACCGACTGGTGGCCGAAGTGATTGACGAACTCGGCATCCGGGGGCGAACGGTCGGAATTGCCCCGGTTGGTTGCGCGGTCATGGCATACAACTACTTTAACTGTGATTTTCAGGAGGCTGCCCACGGTCGGGCGCCGGCTATGGCTACCGGAATCAAGCGGGTTCGGCCCGATCTGATGGTATTTACCTATCAGGGCGACGGTGATCTGGCGAGCATTGGAATGGGCGAAATCATACATGCCGCCAATCGCGGAGAAAAATTTACGACTATATTCGTCAATAACGCGGTTTACGGGATGACCGGCGGTCAGATGGCCCCCACCACCATGCCGGATCAGCGAACGACTACCTCGCCCAGTGGGCGCAACGTGGATGATGTCGGAATGCCGGTGAAGATGGCCGAATTGCTGGCCGCCCTGCAGACACCGGCGTATATTGCCCGGCAGAGCGTTATCAAACCGAAGTATATCACCAAAGCGAAGAAAGCGATTAAAAAAGCTTTCACCTATCAGATGGAAGGGCGGTGTTTCAGTCTGGTGGAGATCGTCAGTACCTGCCCCACCAATTGGGGGATGACCCCGAAGGAAGCCGTAAAGTGGGCGGAGGACACACTTTTGCCCTACTACCAGTTGGGTGAATTTAAAACGCCAGACTAGTTCGAGGAGGAGCGGATGCAGAGTGAAGTCATGTTTGCCGGTTTTGGCGGGCAGGGAATACTGCTGAGCGCAAAAATTCTTGCTTACGCCGCCATGGAAGAAGGTTACGAGGTGGTCTGGATTCCGTCATACGGTCCCGAAATGCGGGGGGGGACCGCGTATTGCATGGTGATTATCAGTGACCGGCCCATCGGTTCCCCGATTATTCGAAATCCTCAGCACCTGGTCGCCATGAATCTTCCATCCCTGGAAAAATTTGCTCCGGTGGTTAAACCGGGGGGCGTTGTCCTGATAAACAGTTCCCTGATTCCGGCACGATCCGGTCGTGATGATGTCGATGAGATCAGTGTGCCGGTCAATGAACTGGCTCAGGAAGCGGGCAGCATTCGGTCAGCCAACATCGTTGCCTTGTCGGCTTTCGTGGCGCGGAGCAAGATATTGGATTTTGACCGCTTGCGAATGTGTGTGGAAAAAGAGTTCGGCAAGAAAAAAGCGCTGATCCCCATCAATCTTAAAGCGGTTGAAGCGGGGAGAAAGGCTGCTGAGAGCTAAGGAGGCGTTTGGTTAACTTTCGGCGGGATATCCTCCTGTCGATGACGTTTATGAAAACGAAACGCTTTCAGCGATTGCAATGGACAGCGCCCTGTTGGGCGCTGTCCGTTTATGGAGACGGCGCCGGCTGAATAATGTCTTGATTTTTGCTGAAATAACTGGTGATTCGCATCGGACTTGATGATTTGAAAACAGGGAGAGATTGCCGTGCAAAAACTGGTGATTACCATTGATGGACCGGCCGGGGCCGGAAAGACTACCGTGAGCCGGATGATTGCCGAGCGATTGGGGTATCGTTACATTGATACCGGTGCATTGTACCGGGGCGTTGCTCTTGCTGCCGGTCGGGCGGGGATCAATCCGGACGATGATGAGTCGCTCGCCGGACTGTGCCGTCAGCTGAGACTCTGCTTTGTGCAGGGTGAAACCGGCACCCGTTTGCTGTTGAACGATGAAGATATAACCGAGCGCATCCGAACACCGCAGATTACCATGCTTGCCTCGGCTGTATCGGCCAGACCTCCTGTCCGGGAATTTCTTCTGGGGGTCCAGCGGGAGATGGGGTTTGAAAAGTCCGCGGTTTTCGAAGGTCGCGATATGGGGACGGTTGTATTTCCCGAAGCCGATGTGAAATTTTATCTTGATGCGGATCTCAGCCAAAGAGCCCGGCGACGCTTTCTGGAAATGAACGGAGACAGCAGTCAGTCGATCGATGATGTGGAGCGGGATATGAATCAGCGGGATAAAAATGACAGTACACGGGAGTTGGCACCGCTTCGACCGGCCGACGATGCCTTTATTGTCGATTCAACCGATTTGTCCCCTGATGGAGTCGTCGACACGATGCTGATGCATATCAACACCGTCTTTGGTCCGTTTGATTCCTGAGCCGAAAACCTTCTGGCGCCGGATGGCGGCACAGGTCGTATATGCGGTTAAAGGCCGTTTTGAACCGACCGGACGGGGGTGTCAATCCAAACGACGAAGGCGGGCAGCTGACAAATGAGAATTTAAAATTATATTGTCAATCTTGAAAAGCTCTGATAAAGTATCAGGTTATGCCACCATTACAATGGCGGCAAAAAAATAAGGCAAGGGAGATTAACGTTTAATGGAACAGATTGAAAAACAAGAAACAACCGAGCAACTGGACGAAGCAACACCTGTGGAAACTGCCGAGGTGGCTGAAAATGAAGCCGTAGCGGCTGAAGAAGCAGAAACCACGGCACCCGAAGAGGAAGCTCCGATCGACGATCTGGATGGCGAGCCCAGCATGGAAAGCCTGATGGAAATGTATGAAGAGAGCTTTAAACGGTTTGCTGAAGGTGAAGTGGTCACCGGACGGATCATTTCCGTCGACCGTGATCATGTTCTGGTCGACATCGGCTACAAGTCCGAGGGCCAGATTTCGATCCAGGAGTTCAAAGACGAAGAGGGCAACGCCAACGCCAACGTCGACGATCAGGTCGAGGTCATGGTCGAATGGTGGGACGATGAGAATGAAGTCGTGGTCCTCTCCAAGGAAAAGGCTGAAAAGGTCAAAGTCTGGGAAGAAATCAAAGTCGCCCACGAAAACGACGAGACCGTCGAGGGTGTTATCACCAATCGGGTCAAAGGCGGGTTTTCCGTGGACATCGGAGTGCCGGCGTTTCTGCCCGGTTCTCAGGCTGATCTTCGTCCCATTCGAAATCTCGATGAAATGGTTGGGAAGACCTTTGAGTTCAAGATCCTGAAATACAACCGGAAGCGCAGCAACATCGTTCTGTCCAGACGTGTGATCCTGGAGCAGGAGCGAGAAACCAAACGGGCCGCAACACTCTCGTCCATACACGAGGGCAAGGTGGTCGAAGGTGTGGTCAAAAACATCACCGAATACGGTGTGTTCGTGGACCTTGGCGGCGTGGACGGACTCCTGCATATTACCGACATTTCCTGGGGCCGCGTAAAACACCCCTCCGAATTGTTCAACGTTGGTGACGAAATCAATGTCAAGATCCTCAACCTCGATCTTGAAAAGGAACGGGTCTCCCTTGGCATGAAGCAGCTTACGCCGGATCCCTGGTCAACGGCGATGGAAAAATATCCGGTTGGCTCCAAGATCGCCGGCAAGGTGGTGAGCCTGACCGACTATGGCGCCTTTGTCGAGCTGGAAGAAGGAATAGAGGGGCTCATTCACGTTTCGGAGATGTCCTGGACGCGAAAAATCCGTCACCCCTCCAAGGTTGTATCTGTGGGTGACGAAGTTGATGCGGTCGTTCTCGATATCAAACCTGAAAATCGCCGGATTTCACTGGGAATGAAGCAGGCTACCCCGAATCCCTGGGATGTTATCGCTGAAAAATACCCGGTTGGCACGACGATCGAGGGCAAAATCAAGAACATCACCGATTTCGGCCTTTTTATCGGCATTGACGAAGGTATTGACGGATTGGTGCACATTTCAGATATCTCATGGACCAAACGTATCAAACATCCCTCTGAGATCTATAAGAAGGGTGATGTGGTCCAGGCCATCGTACTGGATATCGAGAAAGAGCAGGAGCGGTTTTCCCTGGGGATCAAACAATTGGCAGCCGATCCCTGGACGACCGTGGCCGAGCGTTACGAGGTCGGCAAAGAAATTACCGGAACAGTGACCAATCTGACCGACTTCGGTATCTTTATCGAGCTGGAGGAAGGTATCGAGGGGCTTGTCCATGTTTCTGAAATCAGCAAGGAAAAGATCAAGACTCCGGTTGGCATGTTCGAAATCGGCGATATGATCAATGCTCGGGTCATGAACATCAACAGCGATGAGCGACGGATTGGATTGTCAATCAAACGTCTGGAAATGGAAGATGACCAGGCACTGCTGAGCGAATACGTCAGCAACATGAGGCCAGCAACTTCGACCTTCGGTGAGATCCTTCGAGAGAATCTCCAGGAAAAGCTCGGTGACGATCAGACCAAATAGCGTCCGATAGCTTCTCATCCCACTGAATTCGATAAGCGTACCCGGGGGCGGCCCGCCCGCCCCCGAACGCTCTTGCCTTCGCCTCCTTGATTTCGATTGATTTTTCGGGCCAATATAGTGCCGCCCGAAACCCGGTCGACGACCTCTTTCCGCTTCAATCAGGATCGCCTGTGCCCTTTGCGGTGTCCGGATCCGCTTTGCATTTACGTTTGAGCATCATTTACCTCGACATGCCACGGCCTGGATCCGGTGATGATCGCCCCTGGTGACTCCCCTTGGAGGGGGGAGGGGCATAGCCTACTGTGCTTGGTTCTTCGTTTTTCGTGCGTGGTTCGTGGTGCTTTGTTCTTCGTGCTCGTGCTCAGCGCAGCGGTGCT
>ENA-ORCT01001011-ORCT01001011.1-marine-metagenome-genome-assembly--contig:-NODE-1011-length-11659-cov-3.178294_pt1 | contig 11659 bp, 8 predicted proteins | sample MGYA00248632_ERZ508511 | MGnify/ENA primary metagenome ERZ508511 (study PRJEB26182, sample SAMN06268839) | marine metagenome | isolation source: Tt an P1-techrep anaerobic enrichment on pine from sediment...
CGCCGTGACCATGTGTCTGCTGTTCATCATTGCCGACCTTGGGCAGCCCATGCGGCTGATGAACGTCATTCTGTATCCCTCACCCCGATCAATGCTTTTCTGGGATATGATTGTTCTGAACGGCTACCTTTTTTTAAACATTGTAATCGGCTGGAATGTGCTGGAAGCCGAACGCTACGGCGTCGCACCGCCCAAGTGGATCAAACCACTGATCTACCTGTCGGTTCCCTGGGCTTTCGGTATCCACACTGTCACCGCTTACCTGTACTGCGGTCTGCCCGGAAGAGGATTCTGGTTGACGGCTATTCTCGCTCCGCGATTTCTTGCGTCGGCGTTTGCATCCGGACCGGCCTTTCTGTTGCTGCTTTGCTTTGTCGTTCGCAAATTCAACAAGTTCGATCCCGGTGAAAAAGCCATTCAGGCCGTTGCCAAGATCGTCACCTACGCAATCATTGCCAACGTGTTTTTCTTTGCCTGTGAAGTTTTCGTGGCGATGTACAGCGGGATCCCCGAGCATATCGACCACCTGAAATACCTGTTCTTCGGGCTGCACGGACACGGGGTCCTGGTACCCTGGATGTGGACGTCCATGGCCCTGATGATTATTGCCATCATTCTGCTGGTCAATCCGACGACGCGGAGAAGCGAAGGCGTGTTGGCGGTGGCCTGCCTGTGCGTATTTGTCGGCGCATGGATCGACAAAGGAATGGGACTGATCGCCGGTGGTTTTGTCCCCTCCCCACTGCATCACGTGAACGAGTATGTGCCCACGGTTCCCGAAATCGTTATCACCCTCGGGGTATGGGCCGCCGGGTTCCTGTTGATCACATTCCTCTACAAGATCGCCATTACGGTAAAGGAAGAAGTTGCCAGCTGAATTATCGGCAGTTTGTCCTGACCTGAACTGAGCTCGACAACGGGCCAACCGGAAATCAACTTCCGGCTGGCCCGTTTTGTTTTCCATCGACCTCTACAGCCCGCCAGTGCCTGTGTATCCTACCGAAACCCGTCATCGTTGACTGCTAAATTGTGAAGTTAAGTTCATAATATAGTGTACTGCTTTTCATAATATATGCTTCAGCTATTTTCCCCTCAAGCCAGTAACCACCAGAAATTACATTGTTTATGTTAATTTTGACAGTTGTGCACGCTTTTTGCTGTACCTACACCGACTATACAAACGGTTTGGGACAGGACAGGATCAAGCTGCTTAGGCTTATAGGACAGAACGGAACCGCGGACGGATTGAGCTTAAAAATTCACTCTCTGGCAGCGAATCGTCTTTGATCGACAGCGGCGACTTTCCAGGGTGATGGGTGTGACCCCATTCCTGGGTGGCAGTTGCTGACTCCATCCTCCTTTCCTGTCCGCTGTGGTTAACCGACAATCCAGGCCGTGCAACATTTGATGAACGCGGATGGTTTCAATCATTGTTTCTCTATCCGGAATCACAACACGATCGGATGTCTCAGGCACTTAACCCACATTGGTCAACTATGAAAAAGGAGGCGGATCATGCAAAAGCTTATTGATTACATTGCCCGGTCACTGGTGGACAATCCTCAGCAGGTAGCGGTTTCTGCTATAGAAGGGGATCAGACTTCTGTCATTGAATTGAATGTGGCCAAGGAGGATCTTGGAAAGGTTATCGGAAAACAGGGGCGAACCGCCCGTGCCATGCGGACCATACTGGCCGCCGCGTCGGCCAAGGCCAACAAGCGAACGGTTCTGGAGATTATAGAATAGGGAAAGCGGATTAACTGAGACGTATCCCTAAAAATCCGGCCACTGCGGGTACATCCCGGAGTGGCCGGATTTTTTTTGAATGTTCAATCAATCGGTTTTGCCTTCGACAGGCTGATCGGCGGGGTCGGGTTCAGCTTCTTTTTCAATTTCCGGCTCCGGTAGATCCAGTATCTGGTCACAGGTCTCCGTGATGCGCTTGACCGTCGAATCGGTCAGATAAAACGGATAGTCGCTCTGGGATGTGACAGCCGGGTAGCGATCATTTTCCGGGCTGAATATCGAGAGGGAGGCCTCGTTGCTGCCGCCGATGATCAGATGATACTCCGGCGATGTCAGGTCAGCCTTGGTTTTGTCCGGAATATAGGCATCGCAGGTGAGGCTGCGAAGCGCTCCAAGCAGCTTTTTGACGCTGGCTTCATCGGTAGCATCCCCATCGGATCGCGTCCAGGATGTATCCGTGGCCGGTGCTGTGACATCGGTTGCTTTCTTTTGATCCGATTCGGTAGCGACGGCCTCTGCTCGGGTCAGTTCGACCGATTCGTCGCCCTTTTGCAGGCGGAGGCGGTTGACCGATTCCGGATCGATTGACAGAACCGCCTTATCCCGAAGGTCATCGGCATCCTGGTCGAAGGTATCCCGGAAACTGCCCCGGGCATGGTAGACGTTGGCATCCCCGTCAACTTTAACAAATGTATGGCGGTAGGACGAGGCGGCCTTGCCTACCTCGAACTGCCGCTTTTTCTGATCCGAGGACCAGGCGGTGACGGTGATTTTCTGTGCCGATCCCAGGTCGTACCGGTCATAGACTTTGGATTCGGAGACAAGGGCGGTCAGGGTCAGATCGCCGATGACCTTCAGCATGTTCTCTACTTTGGCGGAATCGGCCGGAAACTCGTCCGGGCCGATATACCACGCATTGTCTTTCTGCTTCAGTGAAATGGTGTGCTCCGCCGTGGCAATTTCGATACGGTTCAGATCCGATTCAGCTACGCGAGGCAGATCCGGAAGCGTGTAATGACTGCGGTCCGGGTCGTATCCAATCAGGTAGACGGAGAGCGCGACAATAACCGCGAGCAGGATGAGATATTCTTTTTTGGCTTTCATCGCTTCAATTCCCTATTTTTGAAAGAGTTGCTGAATGCGTTTTTTCCGGGCGTGGCGCCGTGCCCACACACCGAGCCCGAATATAACCACCAGGACCGGCAAGCCCCCGATATTGGCGGTTTTGAGGGCGGTTTTAATTCCCGGCCCGCTGTCGACAAGGGGGTTGAACCGCTGTTCCTTGCTTCTCATGACCGCAACGTCGTCACGATCGTTCAGCGAGTCCAGAACGTTCATGACAAACATCGAGTTGGGACTGCGGCCCTCTTCATCGAGGATGTTGTCCGATATCATGGCCGATGAGCCGATGATGAAAATCCGTGCCGGCTTTCCGCTGTCGATGGTTTCTTCGGAGTGTTTTATGCCGGAGAGGTCCGGGCCGGTTTTATCCGATTTTTTCGGCTCGCTGTCCTCCCCGATGGTTTCCTCGGCCTCTTCGGGCGCCGGTTTTTCCGGAACGGGTTTGCCGGCAAAATAGCTTGGAAATTCGCCTTCCAGCAGATAGGCAAGAGGCTGGGCCTTCATTTTGTCCGCTGAGTCCGGGGGACGGATGAACATCGGATTCAGATTGATCTGACCGGTCATCTCCCAGGATTTGTCCGAGGATGTGAGCAGCCTGTGCGCGGTCAGGTTGTTGGCCTTGATCCGCTCCGTATCCAGCTCCAGCGGTGAGAGGCGCATGCCGATCAGCCCCTTGATGCTGGCCATGAATTTCAGATCATCGTTGATATTTCCCTGCTTGATGACCGGGGCAAAATAGATGTTGCGCTCCCCGCCGCCATATTGGGCGGGCATCCGCTGCTTGTAGCAGTTTTCGTCCATCACGTACGAGGATTTGAGTCGCACGCCATAATGCTCGAGAAGCTTCTCCAGCCCGGTGTCCAGGGGCAGATACTGGGGCTGACCGCCACCGAACATCATGGCCTGTTGATTCTGGGGCATGACCTCCTGAAAGGCATCCAGGAAGATGGCCAGATTGTTGCCTTTCATCAGGTACTGGTCGATCTGGTACAACTCCCAGTCCGTAAATGATTCGGTGGGGCCGGCCAGGATAAGGGTGTTGAAGCCGTCGGGGATGGTCTCCTCCTTGAGCATCACATTTTTCAGGGTATAGTTCTCAGCGGCCAGCTTCCGGAAATTCCGCACGGTCTCACGATTCTGGGCGCCGGTGGGTGAAAATCCGGTGGCGGTGATGGCCCCATGGTCGGCCAGAACGCCAATATCCTGGTTGATATCGATCAGGGATTCGAGGTTCTCGTTGATCACCTCCTCCAGTTGCTCGATGGGCAACAGGTCGTACTGGGTGCCGATGATCGGAATCTGGAGGACCTGGATCAGCGGTATGGTAACGGCCTTGTCGCGGTATTCCAGGACGACGCCGGCTGCTCCGTCTCCGGCCGGTACGGGGGTTTTTCCGGGAATATCCGGCCATTTTAGATTCATGACGCCGTGGCGTGTCACTTCATCGGCCAGGTCGGGATTTTTTGTCGGGTCCAGGTGCTCGAAGCTCAATTTGCCGTAATTTTGGCTGTTGAGTTTTGTTACGATCCGGTCCGCCTCCCGGGGATACGTGATGAGTTGGTTCAGCCGCAGGTATGGCGCCACCGAGTTGAGCGAAGACGATAGGATCAGCTTGACCCGGATGTTTTCCGGCAGGCTGAGCAGGGCGCTGACTTTGTTGTTGAGCTTTCGGATGGCCGTGGTCAGCTTGTATTCCAGACCGTCGGTGGACGTGATGGTGGGAATTCGTTCGATCAGATCGCCGTGGATCAGCACCAGGCCCATGTAAGCCTTCTGGAATTTGACCTCGTCTTTGTCGATGGCCTGGATCTGGACGGGGTGGATTCCGTAGTTTTGGGCCAGCTCCTGGCTGTCTTTTGCCTCGGGGTTGAGATCGTTCCCGTCAGCGCTGACGTTGTAAAACCGGTAATTGAACTGCCGGCCGCCGAAGCTGGCATATTCCTCCAGCAGATCGTGGAGGTACCGCTCGGTGGTGTTGTGGGGGGCAGGCAGGTTTTTGGTAAAAAATACATTGATGGTCAACGGCTCCGAGAGCGTGGACACCACGGCCCGGCTGGCCTCGGAGATGGAATAGATCTTGTTTTGTGTGAGATCGAGTCGGTAAAACAGCGTAAGCCCTGCCAGGTTCAGCAACACGACGGCAACCAGGTAGATGGCAAACTTGACGAGTTTTCCTGATATCCGTTTGATACCCATGAATCGTCTCCTTAATTCTTTTCTTCCATGGCCAGCTGTGAGCCGAAAAGTCCGATGAAGATGACGCTGAGGAAATAGAGCAGATCCCGCGTATCGATAATGCCCTTGGCAACGTTCTGAAAGTGAAAATCGGCCCCGAGGTACGCCATAACGCCAAGCATCCTGCCGGGAAGGAAAAAGAGCATTTTGTCAATGAGCGTCAGGGAAAAGCAGATGGCCATGCCAATGATAAAGGCGATGATCTGGTTTCGGGTCAGGGTGGAGGCAAAGAGGCCGATGGCAGCAAAGGACGCCCCGAGAAACAGCGCGCCGATATAGCCGCCGATTACCGGTCCCCAGTCGAGATCGCCCAGAAAGGAGATGACGACCGGGTAAGCGAGGGTCGGGACCAGCATGGCACCGATGAAGGCGACCGCTGCCAGGAATTTGCCCAGGATGACGTCCTGAAATGTCACCGGCAGGGTCAGCAGGGTTTCATAGGAGCCCACATTGAGTTCCTCGGCAAACAGGCGCATGGTGATGGCCGGAATGACGAACGAGAAGGTCAGGGGCAGCAGATTGAAAAAATTCCGCAGCGACGCCTGGCCGTAGAGGAAGAATGTGGAAAAGAAAAACCAGCCGGTCACCAGCAGAAAGATCGATATGACGATATAGGCAATGGGCGAGACAAAATAGGCCCGGAATTCTTTCCTGAAAATATGAGCAACCTGGCGCATATCAATTCTCCTTGGTCAGTTTACGGAAAATGTGTTCAAGGCTTCGGGTTTCCTTGGACAGTTCCATGAGAATCCAGTCGGTGGCCTTTATTTTCCGGTAAATGTCGGCGCGAAGATCCTCGGACGACCGGCAGGTGAGTCGGGCTCGGAACAGATCGCCGTTGCTGTCGACCTGGGTGATGCCGGTCACGCCGGGAATCGAGTCCAGTTCGCTCTTGAGTGACGTGAGGTCGCCCTGTTGAAGCGAGAGGTTGATCAGGTACTCTTCTCCGGCAGATGCCTTGAGACTCTCGGCACTGCCGTCAGCCACGATTTTACCCTGGTTGATGATGACCACTCGGTCGCAGGTGGCTTCGGCCTCGCTGAGGATGTGGGTGGAGAAGATGATGGTTTTCTCCCGTCCAATCTCCCGGATGATTTCCCGGATCTCGATGATCTGATTGGGGTCCAGTCCGGAGGTCGGCTCATCGAGCACCAGTATTTCCGGGTCGCTCATCATGGCATGGGCCAGTCCTACACGCTGCTTGTAGCCTTTGGAGAGCTCTGCGATGGGTTTGTGCATCACATCCCCAAGGCCGCAGAGATCGGCCAGCTCCCGGATGCGGGGGAGTTTTTTATCCCTGCCGATTCCGCGGATGTTGGCCACGTAGTCGAGATAATCGAATACCAGCATGTCGTGGTACAGCGGGGCGGATTCCGGAAGGTAGCCCAGCATCTTCTTGATCTCGAGATAATGCTCGTCGTTGGTGAGCTCCTTGATCCGGATGGTTCCCGATGTGGGTTTGAGGAATCCGGTGATCATCCGGAGCGTAGTGGTCTTGCCGGCGCCGTTGGGGCCGAGAAGACCCAGAATTTCCCCCCTCGGGATGTCGAAGCTGATCTGATCCACGGCGCAGAAGTCGTGGTAATACTTGGTCAGATTGTCGACATGAATCATATCCAGTCTCCTTTTGATTCCTGTTTGCTGTTCATGGGTCGTTCGGAGGCGAGCGTGTGCAGCGGATGTCGGCTGAGCTGCCTGCGGTAGCCCATGTCGGCTGTCCGGGACGTGACCGTCTCGGGTCCCGTTTCCCTATCACGCACGGAGGCTGATTGACCCATTTGCGGGGATGTGATCGGCATCGCTGCGAAGTTTCCGCAGGCTGTCCGAAACGCGAATGAGTGCAATCGCGTTCCGGATCCGTGGCATCGGCGTATGGATAAATCAGCCTCGTCGATGTGGTGACTGTTTTCGAGAAGAGATTTTATAAAAAAATGACCGGGTGATGTCAAATTTATTTGAACGACCACCCGGTTATATTACGAAATTGTAATGGTTTTTTCATGGAAACCATCATAGTCGGGAGGCTTCCGCCACCCGGCGGGCTTCTTTTTCCAGCACCGTCACCCCGTAAATCATCAGTTTGAATCGTTCATCCCGGGTCTGGCCGTGGTAATACCGGTAGTAGATCTGCTGGGCGATCACCGCCAGTTTGAACAGCCCGAAACACCGGTAGAAATCGAAATTGTCGATGCGGCGCCCGGAGCGTTCGGCATAGAGCTCCACCAGCTGCGCCCGGGTCAGCGCGCCCTTGGCGTTGGTGGGCATCATGCGGATCATTTGCAGCTCGTCGGAGTCGTCCGGTTCGATCCAGTAAGCCAGGGAGCAGCCCAGATCCATCAGCGGATCGCCGATGGTGGCCATTTCCCAATCCAGCACCCCGATGATGCGCATGGGATCCTGGGGGTCCAGCACGACATTGTCAAACTTGAAGTCATTGTGAACCACGCCCGGGTGATCGGTGTCCGGCGGCATGTGGTCGGCCAGCCAGGCCATGACCCTCTCTCCGTCCGGGGCATCGGGGGTGCGGGCCGCACGGTAGCGGTTGTTCCACCCCTGGACCTGCCGCTCTACATAGCCGGCGGGTTTGCCAAGACTTTCCAGCCCCACGGCGTGATAATCGATCATGTGCAGCTCCAGCTGCGTTTCCAGCAGGCGCCGGCAGAGCTGTTCGACCTGGGGCGGGGCAAGGTCGAGGCCCTCTGGAAAGTTCTGGCGTAAAATGATGCCGCGGATTCGTTCCATCACATAAAACGGGCACCCCATGATGGCCGGATCGTCGGTGTAGGCCAACGGCTCCGGACAATAGGGATACACCGGTTTGAGTGCCTTGAGGATCCGGTATTCGCGGCCCATGTCATGGGCGGTTTTGGCCTTGGTCCCGAACGGCGGTCGACGCAGGACCAGCTCCCGGTTGTCTGCGCGGATCAGGTAGGTCAGGTTGGAGTGGCCGCTGGGAAACTGCCGGATGTGAATGTCTCCGTCCAGGTCTGGAATCGTGTCCCGAAGAAACTGCTCGAGTGTTGCCGTGTCCAGCTCTTCTCCGGTTCGAATGCGTGTTGGTTTGTCGCTGAGATCCATAAGTGCGGTTCCCTTCAAGGGCGTGTAAAATGATTGCTATACAAAAAGTGAGCCGTGTTTTGGCGTGTCGTCAAGTCACACTGATATGTACCCAAAAAATCAAAAATTTAAGCCGCTAATTTCACAACGATGCGCGAGCATCAGAAACCGGTTTGGCTATTCCCAATCGGGATCGGTATCGAAAAGCCATGGGACTTGGGCACGACAAATCGGATGTGTACCGCCTTGAGATCGACGGCGTTTTGCCGGTTATAGGATCAAGGAAATCGATTTCGATCCCGATAGCGATCCCGATCCCGATAAAACCATGTCTCGATAAGCGGAGGCGCCAGATGCTTGTTCCTCGGACCGGTGATGCGTGTCTGGTTGCGGCTTGTCCGCGTTCCTAAGGGTTCACGAAAAAATAAGTTCGCAATTTTGGGAGTTGAGGCGCCTGCCTGACAAGGCGCGAAAACGCAGGCATATCGGGAATATGCCGAGTTTTCGCAACATAGTCAGACGGGATGGATCGGCGCCCAAAATGTGAAGTTATTTTTGAGTGAGCCCTAAGTCAGTGGGGGCGTGTGGCCGCATTGACGTAGGTCTCGGTCGTATCGATCACAAACGCCGCATAGCTGTCCACCGAAATCTTCCGTTTGGAGTACTTCCAGCGTTTCAGGTACCAGTCCTGGAGCAGGGCTTTTATGGCACCGGCAACCAGCGTGGTGTCCGTCTCCCGGAATACGCCCTGGCTCACACCGTCCTCGAGGATGTCAATGAAAATTTTTTCCGTCGCCAGCTCGCTGGCCTTTGCATCCTCCTGGTCCTTTTTCGACAGGTGTTTGGTCTCCATGTAGGCAAAATAGAACCACGGCTGCATCGCTTCGCTCAGGTACAGGTGAATGCGAATGGCGGCGCGGAGGCGATCGGCCGGGAGGCGGATCGCCTCCAGATGTTCGGAAAGAATCCGCCAGGTGATCGACCGCCTCTGCATCTGAAGCATCTCCAGGAGCTCTTCCTTGCTGGAAAAATAGGCGTACAGGGCCCCCATGCTCAGCTCGGTTTCCTTGCTCAGATCCCGCATGCTCATGGCCTGGAAGCCTTTGCGATTGCTGATTTTCAGCGTGGCGTCGAAGATCCGCTCCAGATTCCGGACCACGGTTTTTTCTTTTTTTACCCGGATTGCGTCCCGGTGGCCGGCGAAAATTTCCCGACAGATGTCGGTGTTGGACAGATTCACTCGTTTTTTGAAATCGGCGAAATTCATAGCTTTCATAAAATGGCGACCTCGTAATTTTATTTTGCCGCCGGCGTTTCGTACTGTTTCATGATTCGTTTGGCCAGGGCGACCTTGTGCACCTCGTCGGCCCCGTCGTAGATCCGGGCGGCCCGCTCATGCCGATAGAAAAAGGCGATGATGGTATCGTCGGTCATGCCCAGCCCTCCGTGGACCTGCAGCGCACGATCGATGACCTTCTGCATGACATTGGCGGCCACAAATTTGATCATGGATATCTCGTTTCGGGCAGCGCTTGCCCCGACACTGTCAATGGCCCAGGCCGCATGAAGCACCATGAGCCGGGCAGCCTGGATATCGGCGGCACACTCGGAGATCCAGGACTGGATGATCTGCCGGGTGGCCAGGGGTTTGCCCGGTGCAATCATCCGCTCGGCGGCCCGGCGGCACATCAGATCAAACGCCCGGTTGCAGATGCCGATCCACCGCATGCAGTGGTGGATCCGGCCGGGACCCAGCCGCTCCTGGGCAATGACAAAGCCGTGCCCCTCTTCTCCAAGCAGATTTTCCCGGGGAACCCGGCACGACTGATAAAGGATTTCGGCGTGGCTGAAATAATCGTCGCCGGCATGGCCCATGACCGGGATGTTTCGCACCAGGTTGAACCCGGGGGTGTCACAGGGAACGATTATCATGCTCGCCCGCAGGTAAGGCGGAGCCTCCGGGTTGGTGACCGCCATGACTATGGCAAATTCGGCACCGTCCGCAGAGGAGGTGTACCATTTCTGGCCATTGATCACGTAATCATCACCGTCCCTGACAGCGGTCGTCTCCAGCATCACCGGATTGGAGCCCGGCATTTCCACCTCGGTCATGGAAAAACAGCTGCGGATTTTGCCTTCGACAAGGGGGCGCAGGTAGCGTTTTTTCTGCTCGTCGCTTCCGAACATGTGCAGGATTTCGATATTGCCGGCATCGGGTGCCTGACAACCGAATACATAGTGCCCCAGCGGGCTTCTGCCCAGGGCCTCGGAAACCAGAGCGTGCTCGGTGAGGCTAAGGCCCATCCCGCCATACTCCCGGGGGTGGTTCGGGGCCCAGAGCTCCATCTGCTTGACCATCTTTTTTTTGGCCTCCAGCTCGGGGAGCATGTCCCGGAACGAGTTCGTCAGGAATTTGGGCTCCATGGGGATGAGTTCCTTGTCGACAAATTCATTGATCATCCCCAGGATGGTCTGCATTTTTTCTGAAATTGTGAAGTCCATAGTGTCCTCTTTTGTTTGAGTTCCGAGTTCCGAGTTCCGGGTTTCGGGTTTCGGGTTCCAAGTTCAAATATACGGCGGTAGGGGCACAGCGTGCTGTGCCCAGCAATGTTTGTCTTTTGAGTTTGGCGGGGTTTAACTACGACCATCCACCAACAACCATCGACCATCTATATGAGTTCCGCGTTCCGAGTTGACCGGAAGCCCGAACGTTCGATTTCAAATCTCAAATTTGAAATTTTAATTCCCACCCTGCCCCTACCGATAGGTGATCAGCTGCGGGTCCTTTTCCAGTTCCAGGTGGGCCACGTCATTGAATCCGGCAAGAGCAATGCCCCTGTGGCTGTACTTGAATCGTGAGACCGAGGCGTTGGCGATCTGCCATGTCAGAGAGATGGTATTTGCGTCCGACAGTCCCAATGCCATCTGAACGGCCACGGAGATGGGGCCGCCTGACGATACGACGGCCAGGCGCTTTTCCGATCCCCACTGGTTTGTCAACGTTTCGATTCCGGTGCGGACCCTGCCGGTGAAATCCTGCCAGCCGGGGCATTCGGAAGAATCGTAACGATCGGTGATCCACCGTTCCATGACCTGCTGGAAGAGTCGCTGAAATGCCCGTCTGTCAGCCAGCATCTGGTCCAAGTCCGCTTTTGCCCCCGGTTCATCGTCAAGAACCTGAGGCAAAATGGCCAGCCACACGGCCTGCGAGTCGAATTCATCAAATGCCGGGTTGGTATGGGGTGACGGCAGACGGGACCCGTTTTCACCGAAGGCATCGATCATCGCCCCGGCCGTGTGCTGCTGGCGTTCCAGGGTGCCGCATATCACCGCATTAAATGATCGATCCAGCCGTGCAAGGTGTCGGCCCAGCAGGCGTGCCTGCCGGATTCCCGCCGGTGAGAGCCGGTCGTAGTTTTCCTGGCCAAACGAGGCCTGGCCGTGGCGGATGAAATAGATTTCACTCATAAAAAAATAGTTCCGAGTTCCGGGTTTCGGG
>ENA-ORCT01001012-ORCT01001012.1-marine-metagenome-genome-assembly--contig:-NODE-1012-length-11656-cov-3.658520_pt1 | contig 11656 bp, 5 predicted proteins | sample MGYA00248632_ERZ508511 | MGnify/ENA primary metagenome ERZ508511 (study PRJEB26182, sample SAMN06268839) | marine metagenome | isolation source: Tt an P1-techrep anaerobic enrichment on pine from sediment...
CCGGCGAATTTTGTACTTTTCGTAGAGCACATAAGGAATTCCGTACATGTATGATTGTGGCTCCATGGTTTGGTGAAAGGCGGTATCGAATACACCAACCTGTGGAATTCCAGGGATCAATTCTTCCATGGCATTTATCCCCTTTAGGTTGGGCGGATTGTGCAACGGAGCCAAATCGGTGCATTTAACCAATGCTTCGATCACTTCATCGGTAATCAGCTCGCTGTCATGAAAATATTCGCCTCCATGTACTACGCGATGTCCAACAGCATCAATTTCTTCAAGATTTTCAAGACAACCATATTTCTGGCTGGTTAGAACGCCAAGAATATACTCAATCCCACTTTTGTGATCCAAGATTTCGCCTTCAAAAACAATTTGTCTCCCATCTTCATGATGGTGCTTTAAAAATGAGCCTTTCATGCCCAGTTTTTCAACTCCTCCTTTGGCAACCACAAGCTGCCCGTCCATGTTAAAAAGTTGATATTTTATGGAACTGCTCCCGCAGTTAAGTACCAGAATCTTCATTCCTTCAATATTTTCGTTGAGATTGTGTGTTAACAAATGGTTGAATTGTTCGCGCTGTTTAAAATCCGGTTGCCTTCTTCATCATATTCATAAAAACCTTTTCCGGTCGACATGCCCAGTTGTTTGGCACGCACCAGCCGTTTAATAATGGGTGAAGGTTTGAAATGAACATCGCCAAATTCCGCATAAATGTTCTCCATCCAGCGAACGATCTTATCCAGGCCCATTTTGTCTGCCACTTCAAATGGTCCCAATCTCATTCCCTGACCAATTTTCATGGTGGCATCAATATCTTCCATGGAAGCAACACCCTCCATCAGAATCTCACAAGCTTCATTCAGCAGAACGACAAAAAGACGCACACTGACCAGACCTGCTGACTCTTCAACGGGAATGATCTTCCGGTTGATTAGCTTCACAAACTGACACACTTTCGCATAAGATTCATCGGAAGTGTACAATCCTTTTACCACTTCCATAATTCGGGCCTCGCGCGAAGAAACCGAAAAATGAAAACTGACACAACGATCCTTGTACTTCATTTCCGAAGAAAGCTCAGTAATAATAATGGTGGTGGAGTTGGTTCCGATAATACAATCGCGGTCAACCACTTGTTCTACTTTTTGGAAAATTTTCTTGCGTTCCTTAATTTTCCCTCCCCGGTTCACCGCACGGATCGCCTCGACAACAAAATCGCAGCCAGCCAGATCCTTATAGTCCAGGCTCCCCTTAATTCGGGAAAGAATGGCCCGTTTTTCACTTTGGGTTAACCCCCAGTGTTCAATCCGATGGTCAAGAATCTTTTCGATATTGCGGTACGCGTCCCTGATTTTATCTTCGCTTACTTCAATAAAAACAACTTCAATCCCGTAAAAACTGGCAACACGGGCAATATTTTGCCCTACCAGTCCACAGCCAACAATTCCAATTTTTGAGAACAAGGCTTTGGAAACCTTTTTCTTAATTAAACCAAATTCTTCAATTGGTTCATAAATCACTTCACTAGCCATCTTAACTTAATTTATTCGAACGAGGTAGCGGCCTGGTTGGAGGTAATTGCTACCATATTAACTATGTCACTCACGGAGCAACCACGCGACAAATCGTTGATCGGAGCCGCCATACCTTGCAGAACCGGTCCAATCGCTTCGGCTCTGGCCAGTCGCTGAACCAATTTATAGCCAATGTTGGCTGCTTCCAGACCCGGAAATACCAGGATATTCGCCCGACCGGCCACTTCACTTTCGGGTGCCTTCAATTTCGCCACCTCCGGAATCAGCGCAGCATCCAGCTGCAACTCGCCGTCAATTTTCAAATCGGGTGCCATTTCTTTGGCTATCCGGGTCGCATTCACCACTTTATCAACCCGCTCGTGTTGAGCACTTCCTTTGGTCGAAAAGCTGAGCATCGCCACGCGGGGTTCCATGCCAACAATAGCTTTAGCCGTTTTAGCTGTTGTCACAGCTATTTCTGCCAGTTCGCGCTCACTCGGATCGGGCATTACGGCACAGTCGGCAAATACCAAGATGCCATCATGCCCAAAGTGCGGATCGTTCATAAACATCAGAAAAGCGCCCGACACCACGCTCACTCCCGGCAAGGTCTTAACAAACTGAAAGGCCGGACGCAACACATCGCCGGTAGCATTTACAGCGCCAGCAATTTCGCCGTCGGCATCGCCACTCTTAATCATCATTGGGGCAAACACCAGCGGATCGTTTAATAAGACAAGCGCTGCTTCTTTGGTTAGCCCTTTCGACTTTCTGATTTCCACCATCAGGTCGGCATACTGAGACCTGCGATCATCTGTTTTGGGATCAATCAACACAGCTCCCTTGATGTTGACACCACATTCCTCAGCGGCCTGCATAATTTCTACCGGATTTCCCAATAAGATAATCCGGGCAATATTTTCATTTAAGATAATTTCTGTAGCTCTCAAAGTCCGAGGTTCTGTTCCTTCCGGAAGCACAATCCTTTTTTGGTAGCTCTGCGAATTTTTGATAACACGTTCAAGTAGTTTCATTCGAAAAAAACTTATCTGATTTATTTTATATCTGTTGATTATTCGGTCTTTCTGCTTGTAAAATAAAAAGCCGGCATACCAACAATTTCTTCTTTCCTACTACCTTAAAGCTTCTGCCAAATCGCTTCCAAATACAACATTGCTATTTGGTACGGTTGTTTTAACTGAAAGTTTAAGAATTTTAACTTTTGAGTAAAAGATTCAAATTGCAAAAGTAGCGAAAATAACGTGTCCATGTCCCCCGGAAGGATTAATTATTTGTCAATCCTGACAAATATTAACCGATGCAAACCTTGTTTGTCTACGTTAAATCGCCGTTTTTGCAATCGATTGCACGACTTGGTTTCCTTGGTTAAGAAATTCCTAAGTTTGTTTTTCAAATAAAATTTCAGGAATTCAAACTGCTCAATTCAATAGAACCACCATACAAAAGCTTTTCAGTCACCAAAATAAATTGATATTTTTGTTTGGTTCGAAATTGATTCAATGATGAAAAAATCCGACCTGTTCTATCCCCTGAAACAAGCACTTGAGGGGGATGTTTACACCAGCAATGTCCAGCGTATTATCTATGCGACCGATGCCTCTTCGTACCGTGAAATTCCACAGGCAGTTTGCAAGCCCAAGTCGAAGGAGGATCTTCGCAAGATTATTGCATTTGCACGGAAGCACAAGACTTCGGTCATCCCCAGGGCTGGAGGCACATCATTGGCCGGACAGGTTGTAGGAAAAGGAATCGTGGTTGATATTTCCAAGTATTTGAACAAAATTGTGGAATTCAACGCCGAACAACGATGGGTTGTTGTTGAACCCGGCGTTAATCTGGCCGAGTTGAACCAGTTTCTGGCGCCCCACGGCTTACAATATGGCCCCGAAACATCGACGGCCAACCGCTGTTGTATTGGCGGTATGGTGGGAAACAACTCCTGCGGTTTGCATTCCTTGATTTACGGAAGCGCCCGCGATCACATTTTGGAAACCGACTGCCTGTTGAGTGATGGGTCATCCGTTGTTTTCAAAGCTTTATCCACCGATGAGTTTAAGGCCAAATGCTTGGGCGATCCAGGAAGCCTGGAGACCAAAATTTACCAGAACCTCCGCTCCATACTCTCCGATCCATCCAACCAGGAAAGTATCAGAAAAGAATACCCCGACCCGAAAGTGCTTCGAAGAAACAACGGTTATGCTTTAGATGCCTTGCTCGAAACTGATCCGTTTGCCGGCAACGGCGAAAAAATCAATGTATGCAAACTGTTGGCCGGAAGCGAAGGTACGCTTGCATTCTCGACCCGATTCAAACTCAACCTGATACCGCTCCCCCCCAAACACAAAGGCTTGGTGTGCGCCCATTTCAACAGCTTACAGGAAGCCTACCGCGGCAACCTGGTGGCCTTAAAGCACCAGCCCGGAGCCATCGAATTGATGGACGACATCATTATGAATTGCACCAGGGAAAACATTGAGCAACGCAAAAATCGCTTTTTCATTCAAGGCGATCCCAAGGCCATGCTCATGATTGAATTTGCGCGCGATACCGAACAGGAGATTCAGTCCATCGCCAGGCAGCTGGAGGCCGATTTTCGTGCTGCCGATCTCGGCTACCATTTTCCGCTGGTGCAAGGCGACGAAAACATCAAACGCGTTTGGGCCCTTCGCACAGCGGGCTTGGGCTTACTATCGAATATTCCAGGCGATAAACGCAGTGTTACTGTGATTGAAGATACGGCCGTTGCTCCGGAATACCTACCCGACTACATGGACGAGTTTGACCTGATTCTTGCAAAATACGGTTTGAGCTGTGTGAAATACGCCCACATTGCCACCGGCGAAATCCACCTGCGTCCGTTGCTGAACTTAAAGGACGAAGCCGATGTGGAGCTCTATCACACCATTGCCCGCGAAATTGCGGCCCTGGTGAAAAAATACAAAGGCTCGCTAAGCGGAGAACATGGTGATGGGCGACTTCGCGGCGAGTTTATTCCCTTTATGCTGGGTGAACAAAATTACCAACTCATAAAAAAGCTGAAACAGACCTGGGATCCCGACAGCATCCTGAATCCGGGGAAAATTGTTGATACTCCCCCCATCACCGAAAACCTGCGCTATCCCATTGGCCAGACGCGTGAATTTGAAACAACTTTCGATTTTTCAGAGCAGAAAGGCCTTTTACGAGCCATTGAAAAGTGCAATGGCTCGGGTGACTGTCGGAAAAGTGCGGCTATCGGGGGCAGCATGTGTCCCACGTTTATGGCTACAAAAGATGAGGACAAAACAACCCGCGGACGGGCCAACATCTTACGCGAATTCTTGACCAGATCGGAGAAGGCCAACCCATTTGATCAGGAAGAAATATACCAGGTCCTGGACTTGTGCATCTCGTGTAAAGCCTGCAAAGCCGAATGCCCTTCAAACGTGGACATGGCCAAGTTTAAAGCCGAGTTTTTGCAGCACTACCATGAGATTCATGGTATTCCGTTCCGAACCTGGCTCATTGCTTATCTGCCACGATTAAACCAACTGGGCCGAATCGTGCGCCCCCTCACCAATTATATTACAGAATTGAGTGCTTTCAAAAAGATCATTGGTTTTAGTCCCGAACGAAAACTCCCGGGCTTATCTAAACTGAGCCTGCGGCAATGGTATAAAAAGCCTGTCCAACTGAACGGCCACAGCAGGCAAAAGGTGTACCTGTTTGCCGACGAATTTACCAACCACAACGAAAGCGAAATAGGCATTAAAGCCATCTTGTTACTAAACCGTTTAGGCTACGAAGTGGCCATTCCAAAACACCGGGAAAGCGGACGCACCTTCCTGTCGAAAGGATTGGTAAAAACAGCCAAAAAGCTGGCCAACAAAAATGTTCTGGATCTGGCCCCCTTAATTAATGAAACCACTCCCCTGCTTGGAATTGAACCGTCAGCAATCCTGGCTTTTCGCGACGAATACCCCGATCTGGTTGATGCCAGTTTGAAACATCAAGCGGTCACCCTCTCGAAAAATGCTTTCTTACTGGATGAGTTTATTGCATCGGAATTTGAAAAGGGAAACATCAGCTCCGACTCATTCACCACCGAAGAAAAAGCCATTAAACTGCACGGGCATTGTCAGCAAAAAGCAGTGGCATCAACAGCCCCAACCAAGAGGATGCTGGAGATTCCGGCCAACTATACCGTAAGCGAAATACCAAGCGGGTGCTGTGGTATGGCCGGATCGTTTGGCTACGAAAAAGAGCATTACGAATTGAGCCAAAAAATAGGCGAACTGGTTTTGTTTCCCGCGGTCCGCCAGGCATCGCCCGAAACCATCATTTCTGCACCAGGCACCTCATGCCGCCACCAAATTAAAGACGGCACCGGCAAACACGCACTTCATCCAGTAGAGATTTTATACAACGCGCTGAAATGAAATTACATGCTGAACCGTTGGATGGCAGAATTAAGAAAATAACCAATGTGGGCTGAGATTCCAAAGCCTGGAACAATGAACAAATCAGGAACGGACGATACACCAGCGATGATTTATTCTGCGGAACAGAACCAAACAATTTCTTAAGAGATGAACTGGCTGGCGACTCTATGTGCCTTTCAAACTTAAACATTTGGTAAACTTCGCCCGTAGTGCTGAAAGGTGAATTCCACGAGAATCGCACGGTGGTCATCTGCACAAACCGGATGGAATACGCGATTCTCCGCGGAATGTGATTTTGTTTCCTTTTCTCGGCTATATTGTGATAACATATTTATACTTTTTATAATTACACAGGTAATTCCCGGGAAGTGAATAAACTATACGTTAAGAATTCTTCAGTCGCCAAAAGCAGGAACATTCGTTCTTAAACAGATTGTTAATGAATTATTAACAGTTCTTTTTCCAACTCCAGATATATCTTTTATGACCTATGATTTCATTGTGATCAGTTGAATAACCAAAAGGCTTACTTGCTCATTTTATGGGTAATTTCACGTATTGATGTCCAATTGAAATCGTTGTAACTTTCTTTTCCGGAATTTTAAGAACGCTATGGATTCGTTCACTTCTTTTTAAAAATGGTTCATATAAAATTCGCGGAACATGGAAATTCGAACTCGGATTCAAAGGTATTCAGTATTGTCCGATAAGTGTGAAAAATTCGACATGTCTTATGATAACTTCTTTGTGAAGTTTACGCGAAGGAAGATTTAAAAACTAAATTCTAAAATCTTCGAACTGATTTTGAGCTGACTCAACGCTCACCGAAAAAGTTGCGCTGACTCTTTTTCTACTCAAGTAATGGCAGAATCATGCCAGCCATGCTCATCAATTATCGAAATAAGGTAAAACTGCCACTACCACCCATGTTGCACTGTATTTATATTGAATATATTCTTATTACTAACCATTTTTAAAATCGTGAACACCATGAAAAGATTTCTACTTTTTTTGTTCCCTTTTCACGACCCGGAGAAATGCGGAACTAATTTATTTTGTTCCTACAAAATTTGGCTTCTCGTTTTTTCTATTCTGATCTCATCAAAATCATTTGCACAACTTCCCGATGCAACTTCCTGTACCTCCAAAGACCTGGAATTGGTAGGGGCATCTTTACCTCCCGATCAAGGTGAGAATGTATGTGATTGCGATGGAGATCGATTTTTGAAATTGACGATCAACAACAAAACAGGATCCACTCGAACCTCTTTTGCTCTCTGGGGGACTTTGGTAAGATATGACGCCAGCGGAACCGAAACAACTCGCGAGCCTATTTTTGCCTGTGCGGGTCCGATCCCCTCGTCTTCAATAACTACCTTGACATCAACGAAGCTAATAAGTGTTCATTGCGACGAATCGTTGGAGATTCAGGATTTGTTTCTGGCGTGGACTTCAGCTAACAAAAAAGAAACATGTGATGTACTGGAAGCCAATCCTGGTGGTATCTCACCCAAATGTGGTACTTTGCCAAAAATACGGATTGAAATTGGGGTGGATGCAGATTTATTAGTTAACAACCACGCAACTTGTCTGACAGGTGGATCAATTAAAGTCTCTCCTTGGGGTGGAGTCGGACCTTATGAGGTAGCCATTGACGGTGGTGCTTACCAACCTGTACCCACTTCAGATGGATATTTAATATTTACGAATCTAAGTGCTGGCGCTCATAACTTTTCAATCAAAGACAGTAGAAACTGTGAAAAGACAAAAAGCCAGACTATTGCTAGTCCAACGGCTGTCACAGCCAGTGCAGGCGATGGTGGAACTATTGGAATCTGTGGTAAAACTTTTAATATTGATGCCTCAGGAACAGGCACCGGAACGCTATCCTATGCGTGGTCTGGTAACGGTGCTCAATACCTGAATGATACAGCAATTGAAGACCCGGTATTTACAAGCGCTACCAACGGATCATACAGTTTAACCTTGACCGTTACTGACTCTAACGGCTGTACCGCAACTGACGATGTCACAATCGTTGTTGACCCGGCGCCTGAAGCTAACGCAGGACTGGACGGAAACATCGGGGAATGTGAAGGACAAAGCTTTACCGTTGACGCCACAACATCCGGAACAGAGCTTACGTTTGCATGGACAGGAAATGGAGCTGGCTACCTGGATGATCCATCAATTGAAGAACCTACATTCAGCGGCGCTGCCAATGGAACATATACGCTGATACTTACCGTTACCGACAAATTTGGATGCGAAGCCACCGACCAGCTCGATGTTGTGGTTGACCCGGCACCTGAAGCTAATGCAGGCACTGGTTTCACAAAGACTTGTACTGCCTATAAAAGTGGAGGCACAATAGGTGAAGCGGCTGTTTCAGGGTTTAGTTATTCATGGACATCGATTCCAGCCGGTTTTAGCTCAACGGAAGCAAATCCAACAGTTAACCCTGCAACAACGACCACATATACTGTAAGAAAAACCAAAATATCAAGCGGATGCTATGATGATGATGATGTCACGGTAACAGTAGATAATGATGTTCCTGACGCGCCAATTATTTGTGTGGATGAGCCTTCTTTGTGTGGTGATGGATTAGGCACGATAACCATATTAAGTCCTTCTGGAACTGCAGGAGAGTATGCATATAGCATCGATGACGGTGTATCTTATACTAATGATAAATTAGTTTGGACCGGTTTAGCTGCAGGGTCTAATCCTCAGGTAAAGGTTATGAATGTTAGTACCGGATGTGAATCAAGTGCTGCCGATTGTGGTGACTCCAACTGTGGTTCTCAAGAGCCGGCCTTAACCGGTACTGAAATATTAAATTCTGAAACAATGCAGCTTTCACAGTCTGAAATTATTGAAGCGGTTTTAGAACCTGAAAATGAGGTGAACACTCTAAAATCTTCAACTATGGTGCAGGTTGAAGAGCTTGCAAGGATAGAGCCGGCTGCAAGCTCTGAACTTGGGGTAAAAGCGTATCCGAATCCTTTCAGTGATCAGGTAAAATTTGAGGTAACCGTTCCCGAAACCGGAGACGGAAGCCTGGAATTGACCAACATGATGGGACAAAAAATCAAGATCATTTACCAGGGTCGTATGAACGCCGGCATCAACAGCTATGAAGTAAGCTTGCCGGTAACAAAATCCGCTACGCTAATCTACACACTCCGGCTTGGAGACAAACAGCTTACTGGAAAATTATTGCAGATCACCCCATAGGCTTTGAAGATTTTACAGAGAAGGGTGCCCACAGGCATCCTTTTCTCTTTAGATCAGTCGCTACCCGACCCCATCACTTTCTGCTGCCTGTAAATTGAAGAGAGAACCGGTGGGACAGCCCTGCATCCGGTGGAAGCATGCTATGAAATGTTGAAACTATACTGCCCAAACTCACCCGACATACCACCTTTCTGCGTTTTCATCAACCTGCAAGCGAGACCAACGGCGTGCAAACAGTTCCAAAAGAGTAAAACCCATAAAATTCTGCTCATTATATCCGATTATTCACACAGCGAAAAGCAGGGTTTGAAAATTAGTCTTTGGCTTGACGAACTTAAGCCCATTTATTCTGAGTATCCCCATTGCTTTGCACGAAAAATACGCCTAACTTTTTTCACAAAAAAACAAAGGCCAAAAAACTCGACAACACTTGTTTTGCTACGCTTTAAAACTGAATTTTCACAGAAATAATTAATTAACAAAACTAAGAAACATGAATAGAAAGTTATTTTTACTCGGCGCTTTTACGCTGTTATTTGTCGGCAGCGCGATGTGGAGTTGCCAAAAAGATGACATGATGAGCTCGAACGAAGATGAGCTGATGTTAAAAAATGGTGTAATTGATTGTGAATGCGTTGATGTAGCTGTTCCTGTCACACAGGACGTGTACGGTGGAGGCAACCCAGCCTCAAAAATTGGGGAGATTCAAATTTGGAATGACCGGGAGAATTTGTACATCTCTGTTGGGGCTTTCACTTACGATAAAATCAAGATTGTTGGATTTCTTGACCCCAATGCCGAGGAGCCAAAAAATCCGGTATACAACCAAAACGAAATTACTTTAACCGATGGCCGCGTTTCCTATTCGATTCCCGAAGGATGGGATTTCTGCACCGAAAAGAGGTTTTGGGTAAAGATCGAAGGGAAAGAAGGAGGCACTAAATCCTACGGTCTTAATTACGAGCTTCAGGAGATCTGCCAAAATTGCGAAGAAAGCTTCACTTACACCGCGATCTTCAATGAAGACAAAACAGAAGCTGAAGTTACTTTTACCTATATTCCCGAAGAAAATATGGATGCGGCCACGCTGGTATTTACCTTTGCCCAAAGCGCGGTGGTAACCGGACTGGAAGACTGGACTCCGAATGGCGTAACCATGCAAATGGTAATGGATTTGGAAGCTTGCACCGAATATAGCTGGACAGTAACGCTCGCTGCCGATTGTAACGGAAAAGGACAAACGACCGTGAATGCCTGGACCGATTTCAAGGTTGGCAACGAATGGGTCTACGATGAAGAAAAAGAAACCGATGTTATCATGACCTACTCCCAAAAAGGTGATTTGAATAACATCACAGTTAATTGTGCTGCTGCAAACTGAAAAAAAATAAAAGACCATCCGGTTTTGAGGAGGCTGCCTTTGGGTGGCCTTTTTCATTTTCACGCAAATCCTGTTGGGCTAAGCTGTTTGCAAATTACCAACCTGCGCTCAAAAAAAAACTGACACCTCAGCAGCGCAAATCAAACCCAATCCTTACTCCTCAAAACCTGTTAAATGCAGAAATAGAAACAGATCGTCGGCGAACAATCGACAAAAAAACTGGTCTTTTAATTTCCTCAAACGGACAAATATCGGGGCCTTCGCACCAAACTTCCCTAAAATTCGTCAATAATTGACTCCTTTTCGCACATTCAAAGCAGCCATTTGTACACCGGACAGACAAGTTTGAAAACCAAGATCATGCTTTCAAACATTTGTCATCATTTTCTCAAAAAAACTATTGTCTGAAAATAAAAATAGTCATAACTTTTTTTTCTGAATTTCAATCCTCAGTAAATTAAAAAGATTGAAAAACTGACAGTTAATTGTAACAAACAATTGCGGAACATCTACTTTTCAGGTTAAAGACAATCAACATTCAGCATGGACTAGCCCCTGTTCTTTAGCCGGAAAAATGCGTCTTTTGGCCATCGTTTCAAAACTGGTTCAGCCCAACTGGATCGATGAAATGCAAAATGATTAGAAACTTGATTTTAATTGGATATTTTTTCAAAAACATCGAATGACATTCACTCAGGATATTTTTTTGGCGGGCAAAGAAGTTTGCCTGCTAAACACTGACAACCGAATATTTACTAAAACAGAATCAATATGAAAGTAAAACGTTTACCTCAATCCAAAAATCTTTTTGGCCTTTTGATGTTTACCCTCTCCTTCCTCTTGCTGAACCTAATCAGCGTAGCGCAGGAAGTGACTGTGTTTACCGACAAAGATGACTACTGGCCCGGCGAATGGGTTATTATTACCGGCTCCGGATGGACCGATGACGACAGTGTGTTGGTCACCCTTACCCACGTCGAACCCAACCTGCCCGATCACTCCCACAATCCCTGGTATGTCATCCCCGATGCCAATGGCGATCTATACGATGAGTGGTTCGTCCTCGACCAGAG
>ENA-ORCT01001013-ORCT01001013.1-marine-metagenome-genome-assembly--contig:-NODE-1013-length-11653-cov-2.978490_pt1 | contig 11653 bp, 14 predicted proteins | sample MGYA00248632_ERZ508511 | MGnify/ENA primary metagenome ERZ508511 (study PRJEB26182, sample SAMN06268839) | marine metagenome | isolation source: Tt an P1-techrep anaerobic enrichment on pine from...
TACCTTTCCGGCAACAGGGGCAAAGCAGGATATCCTTGCCGGTAAGGGTGAGCATCATCTCCTGCACCGATTGGTTCTTTACTGCAATTCCTGCTTGATTGCTTTAAGAATTTTGTTTTTATCCGGAAATTTGAATTTATCCTTTTTTTCAACCAATTTTCCAGCTACCCAAACGGTAAATTCTCCAATTTTACCACTTGAATCAAGTTCAACTTCAATTCCGGATTCATTTTTAACAAAAGCTGCCACACGGGTAGCAAACAAACGATTATGGACTCAAATTTTACAATATCGTATAGATACATTTTCCTTAACAGATGCTGGTTTCATTTCAATTTCCTCGTATTGTCATTTTTATGCTCAACCCGGTTAACTGGTGCGCGTTAACGCCCCTGGGCGAGCTATGAGCGGTGTTTAACTTTTTGTCAGACCATGCCCCCGGGTGCATTTACGACCTCCATCGGCCACTGCCCCTGCTTGCTGGTCAGGTACTCCTTCCGATACCGGGCAAAGGCAGGATTTAGTGCCGACAATAGGATTATCGAATTTCCATTGGTAACCGGTGGATCGATGCTTCTGACTTTGGTTGACACACGGAATAATGGTTGCTCTTCGTTCCAGGCGAAGCGAGTTCCCGGGGTAATTAGACTTACCAGTCTCTTAACCTCAGGATGATCTGCTGACTGTAACTTTCTCCAGAGGGATTCATCCGAATCCCATAAGTCCGCCTCGCCGATAACCCCATACTGCTTAGCAGACTTGATCGCCTCCGCTGTTAGTTGATAAAGGCCAACTTCACGGAAGTTCGACCAACTCGCACGATCTGCCTCAATGAAAGTATATGCCAACCAGCGCGCGGCACCTGAATCGTTGACGGCAATCTGCCCTTCGATGACCTCTAAGGACTCAATGGCTGCCCGTATTTCGTCACTGTTCGCCAGTTTCAGGAATTCCAGGTCTCGTAGAAAGTAATCCAATCTGTCGGCACATAGTGCAGGGGAGGGACGCTCAAGAAGTGGGAACTGATCTTCATCCAAGAATTCGCGCCAATCGCTTCCGTGTCCATTCAAAATTGCAGGAATATCGGAGTTACCAACAATCTCATCCTTCTTTTCTTCGTGATAACTTTGTCCACTGTGGTCATCGAATACAAAATCGATGACATGACTGAAAGCCGTATGGCTGACGTCGTGTAACAGCGCCGCAATCTGTTCTTCGACGGACGCGCCGAGGCGGCGGACAAGAAGCATTGTCCCCACCGAATGATCGAAGCGGCTGAACGGAGGCGTAATCCCTAAAAGTGCAGTTATCCCATGCTGTGAAATTTTCTTTATTCTTTGCATAGCATCACTTGCAATCAAATCCCGTAGCACGGGCTCGGTAATCTCGACCTTACCATATAGCTCATCGTCGTACTGCATTGGACGTCAAATATTCCCTTTTGCTTGTGGCTTGAAATGTATGAGAGCGAGGACAAATTGTCGGAAATTTGCGGCGAGTTGGACCGCCCTCACACATCTGCAGCCGATTCATCGGTTTTCAAACAGGCTTTTAGCAAAAACACATATAAAAACGTTGTCTTAGGCTAACGCCTGAGAGCTGACTGCTAACCGCTTCATCCTTGGATCTCTGATTTATGGATGAACGCTACCTATGACAAACGGCTCGAATAAATGACGGATTTCCTCAAATGATTTTTCTATGCTGTAGGGCAGAGTCTGCGCGTAAATGTCCAGCAAGATGATTGCATTGACGACCGAGTCGGTCTTACTGGCATTCTGCAAACGCCGGGCGATCGAGCCATTCACGATCTGAATATTTTCATAAAAAGCGGATAGCTTTTTCTGCTCGAAATCCGCTCTTCCGCCGGACTTATTCAAAAAATATTGTGCCAGCATATACATGGATGCGACCCGATAGATGGTCTCATCTTCTGTGGCCAGGGGAAGGTGAAAACGGGCCATGGGGCGGAAAAAAGCGGTGTGCGGACATCCGCTGGTTGCGCTGATCAGCCCGAGCAGTGAACTGACAGCCCGCTGGACGGTGGTGTCCTGGGATATCACGCGTTCATCGGTAACTACTTTCAGATGAATACTATGATAAGACAGCAGATGCTCAAACCGTTTAACAACGGAAACGATGTTTGCAGTCAGGGGACAATATGGATGGGTTCGAGTCGAAAGCGGACAATGGGGGCACTGGTGAAAATCAAGTTTTGCCCAGGAAGGCAAGTTATCAGGAAAATCGTCAATCAGAGCCAGCGTGCGGGCATCCAGATTGACATGAAAGACTTCCGAGACGTCTGACGAGGTGAAATGGTATTGAATCGTGATCGGTTTCATCGGTAGCCGGCAATACTCTGCTTCAACAGGAGATGGTTAACATGCTGAGAAAAATCCATACACCTCACGACTTCACAGTCAAGCTGTTTTTCATAAACTGAAAACCGTGGAGTTTCAAGCCTCATCCTGATTAAGGATCATTTTCTCTGCGGATATACCTCACCGATAGTGGGTTGAATGGGCCGGGCGATTTCCCGGTTAATCCGTTCTTCAGCTTCGCCATTGATAAAACGGCCGATGGCCGAACCCATTTTCTTGCTGGATCCGATCATGCCATCATTGAGAGCTTTCCGGATTACGGTGTGATACCGCTGGCCACTTTCAGATTCCGCAAAACCAATATACTTTTTCAGTTCCTTGTCGGTCAGACTGCGGTAAGTATACAACTCACCGACCAGGATTTCCTCGGCAAGCGTCATTTCGATCGCCGGCCTGGCTGCTTCCATGGACGCCCGGACCTTTTCCACCGGTATTTGATCGATGGTCGGAGCAGCCGCCATAATGGCAGCTGCCTGGGCAACCTGCATGTTCATAACGGTCTCAACCTGCCACTCGGTGGATTTCATCGCCTTGTCCAGTTGCTGAATCAGCCCCATCCGAACATTGGAGTGCTTTGTATTTTTTAACTCCGCGGACATGGCCTTCATCGCCCGATATCCCTCTGGTGTTGAAGCGGCTTCTTCCAGTTCAGTGATTTTTTGCCCAAGGGCAGAGTTCAGCCACGTTAAAACCGATCGAATATCATGGTCGCTGAGTTCCGCCGCGATTTGCTCGGCACAATAATCCAAAATCAGCTCAGGATCGAACGATCGACCAACCAGATCAGCAATTTCAGCTATTTTACCAGCCGGGAATTCCTGACCGGTCTTATTGATACCATCCACAAAACTGGTTTTAATCATTTGAGGAATATTTTGAATCTGAACTTCCAGCCCGGATTTTTCGAGCAATTCCCTTGCCATTTCAGGAGTTGAAGAATTGGCGGGAACAACCAGTGAAAATAAACAGACGACCAGACTCAGGAAAGTTTTTAAAAAAAGCTGCCGCATATAAAAAATCCTCCACCAACAGATGCTGTTTAATTAATGATGGTTTATCCGATTTTTAAATCATTGCCCTTCTGGAGGAGATCGGAGGCAAAACAGGCGTCATTAGTATCTAAGTTTTGAAATTTGGAACCTGTAATTTGGGATTTCCGGTTTATCCGGGTTAGGGGCTGGTGTATTCTATCGTCCAGCCACCAACGTTCACGATTCACTGCCCTCCCGAATCCGGCAGGAACCGAAGCAGTTCCCTGCTCGGGATGGCTTTCAGATAGCTCCGTGCCGGGCGCTTGAAATAAAACTCCCCGCCATCTGCCGCACGCTCCACCCAAAAACACTCCCAGCGTTCCTCACCCAGCCGGTTCAATGTGCGCTCAACCCCCTCCGGCTCTCCCAACGGGATAGAAATGACCTTATATTCCCAGTCACCGATTTTCATCACATCGTTTTTCACCCAGTCCGTGATGTCATCGGGCACTTTCTCGCCCGATTCCCGGGCCTTTTCATACAGTTCACGGATCTTATCCCACATGGGGCTGTCCTGCCCCGGCGGCAGCGGCACGCTATTGTCCGAGCAGGAAATGGTAAGAACGAGACATATAAGAATCAGAATGGCGCCTATCTTATGAAAAGCATATGGCATGATTTATCCTCGGGAAGGGTGGATTACTCGTTATTGGTTATATGCCCGTGGGAAATCTATGATCAATGGGCACGACCCCACCGATACCCATTAAAAAATGTCGTTCCGCAACCATCGACCATCAACCCACCACCATCACTTCCGCGCCAATCCCCATTAAAATCAAAATGCTATCAGTCCACAGGCCCAATTCCCAAATCACTCCCCACCCCACAAATACAAGCGGAAGCAGCAATATATCTTCATCCCGATCCGCCGATACAGGCTCTCCCCCATTTCCGAGGCGCACAATGTGGCCAACCGGTAACCGCTCTCACAGGCGGTTCGAAGCGCCCGGGTGGTGACGGCCGTACCGATACCCCGGCCACGGGCTGCCGGAACGGTGGCTACATTGGCAACCGAAGCCGCGTTCTCGCCCAGGAACAACGAGGACACCGCCACCGGCTCCCCCTTCATCCGTGCCAGGAAATGCCGCCAGGATTTATTCCGTCCAAACCCCATGGACGCATGAAGTTCCAGCCAGTGGTCGGACACAAAATCAGGAAACTCATACACCGGAATCATGACATCGCACCAGGACTGAAACGTTTCCAAATCCAGGACCTCCTCAATGGACAGTCCCTCGGGTCCTGCCGAATTCAGGTCCAGGCATTCAAGTTCGGCCGCCATCCCGGTTGAGCTCCCTTCGGGTAAAAATCCGCTGGCGATCAAATGTTCGCCCAGGTCAGACGGCCGACTCTCCGGCCCTACAAACCAGGCAACCGGCACATCCTTTTCCCTCGCCCGACTCAATACAGATTCGATCCGCCGTTTGGCGGAATCCGGACTGAATCGGGCGGAAAGCACGGCATTGAATACGGGAAACGGGATATCGGTCAAGGTCCACAGGAGCCCCGGTTCGTCAATAAGGGTCAATGCCGGCCAGACTTTCCAGGCCACACAGCCGTCCACGGCATTTTTTTCAATGATTCGAATCAGGTCAGCAGTCGAGGTATCAGACATGTGAATTTGAGGTTCAAAATTTAATGTTCAAAGTTCAAAAGATGGGCGATTTGGGTTCCGGGTTTTGAGTTCCGAGTTCCGGGTTCCGGGTTCAATGTTCGAATGGTAGGGGCGCAGCGCTGTGCCCTTTAAGAATTTGAAATATAATACCGGATTTATCGTGCTCAGGGCAAGGATTGAGGGGATTTTGTCCCTGGCGGGACCGCAGATGCTTCGAGGTTCCTGAGTGGATCAAGGAACGATAGGCGGTTTCTGATATCCCCTTCCATTTTTGAAAAATCCTCAAGAGCAAGTGTTATTGGCGACAAGCCCCTGCCGAAGGTACAGTTTTGATATAAATCGCAAAACCTATCAATTTTAATCAGTTTTTTGTTGACAAGGCGCACTATGATTGACTAGGTTTTCAGCTGTGTTGTTTTCCAAATGACCTGTTGGCAGCCGTAACGGATTGGACGGCGAGAGAGCATTTGACATGACGGAAATTAACATTGGTGAAACGTATCCCGGGTGGACACAGCCCTTTGAGGGATCGATTTTCGGCACCACAGCGGAGGGCCTGCATCTGCTGATGTCGATGCCGTACCCTCGTGAAATCGACATTGAGGATTTTCAAAATCTGAAAAAATATGGTATATATACGGAAACTTACCCTCTGATTATCTGGCAATTCGGCGACAATTTCCTGCTGGCTACACCATGCAATCCGGCATTTGAACGACAGCAACGACCAGAAGAGGCATGGAACGAATTTCTGACGGGTGAGCACACAGCATTCACGCGATTTTTAATCGATCAACGCGGAATCATTCGAGTGCTGGGCCGTGAAAGCCTTGACAAATCATTCATACAGGCATTGATAACCGCCTGGAGCGAACCGGAAACCAACTGGGAGGAATACAACGACTGGGTGCACCAGACATTCCGCACCCCCACCCACCGGTTGTGGGAAAAGGCCCGCCAGTTTCCACAGGTCAACAGGCTATGACATTCACCAGTTATATCCGGGCCGGAATACACGGCACAGCTTTCCGGACAGCGGCCAAAACTAATCTGTAACCGCCGCCATTCCCGGCAACAACGACAAGAGAGAAAACAGTTCACATTCATTAACCAGCGACGAGGGGACGGTTATGAACAAGCAGCAACTGATTGAAAGACTGGCTGAAGCCGAGGGAATCAGCCGAAATGCAGCCAAACGAGTCATTGACCTTATGTTTCAGCATATGACCGATACGCTGTCCGAGGGCGGTCGTGTTGAGATTCGGGATTTCGGCAGCTTCAGCGTTAAAGAATACGATGGATATACCGGAAGGAATCCCAAGACCGGCCAGCAGGTAACCGTTCCACCCAAAAAACTCCCCTTCTTCAAGGTAGGCAAAGAACTGAAGGAGCGGGTCGACGAATCCTGAAGAACCGGTTGTACGGATACGGCCGCTCAGGCAGCACCCGGAAAGCCCGGTAGATCGACCCGATAGCTGATGATTCTTCATATGGACATGGATGCGTTTTTTGCATCGGTGGAGCAACTCGATAATCCGGAACTTCGGGGAAAATGCGTCATTGTCGGCGGCCGTTCCAACCGCGGCGTTGTGAGCACCTGCAGTTATGAAGCCCGCAAATATGGGGTTCACAGCGCCATGCCCATGTTCCAGGCCCGCCGGAAGTGCCCTCATGCCGTAATTGTATCATCGCGAATGACTCGCTACAAAGAACTCTCCCGAAAGGTGATGGCCGTTCTCGGGGAGTTTTCTCCGCTGGTCGAGCCGGTTTCCATTGACGAAGCCTACGTGGACATTACCGGTTGCGGCCGGATTTTCGGCACACCGGAACAGATAGCCGCCGCTATCAAGCAAAAAATCCATAAGACCGTCCACCTCACCTGCTCCATCGGCATCGCCCCCAACAAATTTCTGGCCAAAATCGCATCGGATCTTCGCAAACCGGATGGCGTGACCATTATTGGTCCCGAAGATGTTCCGGACTTTGTTGCAACGCTGCCCATTGCCCGGGTACCCGGGGTGGGCAAAGTTACCCGCAGCCAGCTCGAAGCCATGGGGGTCAAAACCTTAGGTGATGTGCAAAAAATTCCGCGGAAAAACCTGGAAAAGCGATTCGGCAAATACGGAAAGCGCTTAAACGATTTATCCATGGGCGTTGACAACACCCCGGTGGTTCCCTGGTCACCGCCCAAGTCCATCAGCAGTGAGGAAACCCTGCCCCGGGATACCGACGATCTGGCGTTGCTGAAAAAATACCTGCTCATGCAGGCCGACGATGTGGGGCGCCAGCTCCGGAAACACAAGGTCAAGGCCCGGACAGTCCAGCTGAAAATAAAACATTACGATTTCAAACAGGTCACCCGGCGACTCACTCTCGAAGCCCCCACCCAGTCCGCCGAAACCCTTTACTGCACAGCCTGCCGCCTGCTGGACGACTACCGCCTCAGTACCCCGGTCCGCTTAATCGGATTGGGATCGGCCGGTCTGGTTCCCGAGTCTCAGCCTGTTCAGCGGGGCCTTTTCTCAACTGTTTCCGAGCCGGACACCACATGGGAGCGGGTCGACCGGGCACTTGATTCAATCACCGAAAAATTTGGAAACAATGCTGTCAAACGTGCTAATATCCGGGATCTGAAAAAAAGGGGTTGAACACCGGGCCTGCCCCCACAACGGCAACATCTCCGGATTTCCGCCTGTGCGGAATCGACAAGGGGGTGCCGCCAAAAAGAAAGAAGTTGTACTGTTGTTATGAAACCATTTATCCCTGCATTATTCCCTTCGACCGCCACCGAGGAGCCGGCATGGTGGTTTCTGTTCCAGAACGGCAAACTGCTGGTCCACCCCAACGGCGACCATGTTGATGTGCCATGTATTAAAACCCCGGCTGATCTTGGCATCCCGATCGATGAAAAGCTGTTCCTCGGCACACTGGACAGCGTGCCCTGCTTCGGCGCGGCAGTGGAAAAAAGCGCGAACCTGCCTGCATCTCTGGACGCGCAGACCATCCGTTTTCTGAACGGCCGCATCGATACCGACCTGTTCTGGACAGCGGCTGTTGCGGGCCAATACGTTCACTGGAGCCTCACGCACCGGTATTGCGGGAGGTGCGGGGCAAAGACTGTTGATAAGACCGATGAGCGGGCCAAAATCTGTCCGGACTGCGGACTGGTGAACTATCCCCGGGTATCACCTGCCGTTATCGTGGCCGTCACCCGGGGCCGCCAGATTTTATTGGGCCGGTCACCCCGGTTCCCCACGGGCATGTACAGTGTTCTCGCCGGATTTGTGGAGCCCGGTGAGACTCTGGAAGACTGCGTCCGCCGGGAAATCAGAGAAGAGGTCAATATATCGGTGAAAAACATCCGTTATTTTGACAGCCAGCCCTGGCCCTTTCCCAATTCACTCATGGTGGGCTTTACCGCCGAATATGCCGGAGGCGACATCCGGGTGGACAACACCGAAATCGAAGACGCCGACTGGTATGATGTCGACGCCCTGCCCCGGCTTCCGGATAAAATCAGCATCTCCCGACGATTGATCGATGGTTTTATTGAGCGGTGTGGGGGGTGATGGTTTATGGTAGATTGTCGATGGTTGATCTCAAACACCAGTATTTCGAGGCGCTTCAGCAACAGGGGCACAGCGCGCTGCGCCCCTACCGCTTGAACGTTGACCCCGAAACACGAAACACGGAACACGGAACTCGGAACTCGGAACTCGGAACTCGGAACTCGGAACTCGAAACCCGGAACTCGGAACTCGGAACCCGGAACCCGGAACTCGGAACTCGGAACCCAAAACCCGGAACTCGGAACTCGGAACTCGGAACCCAAAACCCGGAACCCAAAACCCGGAACCCAAAACCCGGAACCGCCCCGAAGGGGCTCGTGGAACTGTTTTTTTGAACGTCTTCGAACTCACTTATGACCAGCTTGTCGACGAATTCCAGCATCGATACGGCAAAGGCGCCTATCATGCGGCGGCCGTATACCGGGAGGGGTTTCGCGGTGAAGGCCAGGGGATCGAATCCCTGCCGGAATTACAACAGTCCCCGGCCCTTGCCCGACGTATAACGGCCGATCTGGCAGCATATCATCCCATGGTATCCGCTGAAAAAACCGAAGGTGAATTGACCAAGTTTGTCACCCGGCTCGGTGATGGCCTGGAAATCGAATCAGTCGTGATCCCCATGTACAAGCGGCTGACAGTCTGTGTCTCATCACAGGTGGGATGCCGGATGGGATGCACGTTCTGCGAAACCGCTCAACTCGGCCTGCAGAGAAACCTCACCGTCGCCGAAATCGTTGGGCAGGTAATCACCGCCAGGAAGCGATTCGGCCGGGAGGTTCGAAACGTGGTTTTCATGGGCATGGGCGAGCCGTTTGATAATTTTGAAAATCTGATTCAGGCCATCCGGGTGCTCAGCGACCAGCGGGGACTCGACATTGCACCCCGCTACATCACCGTGTCCACTGTGGGCCGAGTCGACGGCATTCGAAAGCTGGCCGCCGCCAATCTGCCGAACCTGAACCTAGCGGTTTCACTCAACGCATCAAACGATGATATACGATCCCGGATTATGCCGGTAAACCTGGCCATGCCCATGGCAACCCTGCGGGAAGCGCTGATGGATTTCCCATTAAAACCGTCAGCAGCCCTTTTCATCGAGTACGTTTTGATCAAAGGCGTCAACGATTCCCGGAAACATGCCAAAGAGCTCGCCGATTACCTTCGTCCGCTACCGGCCAAGCTGAACCTCATCGGTTACAATCCCCGGACCGACTCACCGTTTGTCCCGCCAGAGGAGGAGGACATTTACCGGTTCCGGGACTGGCTGATCGAAGAAAAAGTATTTGTGCGGCTTCGATCCCCCAAAGGACGATCGGTGATGGCAGCCTGCGGACAGCTGGGTAACAGGGAACTGAAGGGAAAAAAACCGATAGTGGCCGGTTGATGGTTGAAAGGCGCAAAAAATTCCTTGCGACCCGGCAGCAGACGGGGTAACTCGGAAACGAAATTTCTGATCCCAGGGTAGAGGCACAGCGTGCTGTGCCCATTCGGTAAATAGCGAGATCACCACACAATTCAAACGTTGAACTCGTTTAAAAGTGTACTGTACTTACAGTTATCCACAATCGACCACCAACCATCGTACCAAAGGAGATTTCATGAAACGGATGGGATTGGCCGCTATTATGGCGGTTCTACTGCTGACGAGCGGCTGTCTGATTGAAAGCAGTCCGGTGTACTATGTTCTTTTTGAAGAAAAGCCGGATCTCGATGACCAACTGGTCTATGCCAGAGGAATCCAGATCGGCCGCATTATGTCCGATGCCCTGGGCGAAAGTGACGTTGTGGAAGTCAAAGTGTCCATAACCAAAAAATACAGCGACCGAATCAAGGAGAACGTGGTGTTCGTGGTTGACGATGGCAAACTGGAACTGGACGCCATCGGCGAGACCGGCGCGCCGCTCCCGGAGAACTCCAGAATCCTTGGTTTCGAATCCACCACCGCTCTTGCCTGGTTTAAAACAAAAAACAAATTCAAGGAAATTTCCGACCAGGCATCGAACAAGCTTGATGAGCTGTATCGGAAGATGAAGGAGTAGGGTTCCGGATTCTGAGTTCCGAGTTCCGGGTTCCGGGTTCCGGATTCAAAGTTCGAGGTTCAAAGAAAGGACAATCCGGACACCTGCACCTATCCGATTGTCACGGTCTCGTCCTGTAGGAGCGGTTTTAACCGCGATCTCTCAGCGATTCAGCGGCTAATCCGAAGCCGGTGAAGTCACCGGCGACGGGCAGTTGCCCACTGTCGCCGGACACTGAGAATACCTGGAGGCAGAGGGCTTCCAATCATCGACAAAAGCGATGCTGGCCGACGAAAGCACCACGATCACCGATCCGATATTGTGCACCAGCGCGCCCATGACCGGCGACAGCAGTCCGCTGCCGCCGGCCAGAACCGAAATCAGGTTGAAACCGAGTCCAAAGGCGATGTTGACCTTGATTGTCCGCACCATGCGCCGGCTGAGTTTGATCAGAAAAGGCAGTCTGGAGAGATCGTCATTCATCAGGGCGATATCTGCCGTCTCAAGGGCCACATCGGTGCCTTTGGCGCCCATGGCAATACCCACATCGGATGCGGCCAGGGCCGGCGCGTCATTGATGCCGTCGCCGACATAAATGGTTCGTTCTTCAGCCGCCTGAAAATTGCGGATGATTTCAAGCTTATCCTTTGGTTTAAGCCGGGCCCAGGTTTCGCTGGCGCCCACCTGCCGCCCAACCCGCTCCACAGCCTGTGCGTGATCACCGGACAGAATGCCGACTGTAGTCATTCCGGTTGCTTTGAGTTCCTCAATTGCATCCGGAGCATCGGGCCTTACCTGGTCGGTCACACTGATAATGCCGATGGCCTTTTCCGCTTCAAAGACCACCAGCGGTGTGGCGCCCTCTTCCTTCAACCCGGCCATGGCCGCCTCAAGCGCGGGATCCAGAGACGACGGGCTGCCGTTCATGCCCGACCGGCCGACAGCCACGGATCGGCCGTTCACACATGCACTGACACCGTCCCCTACACGGGTCTGGTGATTCTCTGCCCCGTTGACGGAAATCCCATCCATATCC
>ENA-ORCT01001014-ORCT01001014.1-marine-metagenome-genome-assembly--contig:-NODE-1014-length-11651-cov-3.518403_pt1 | contig 11651 bp, 7 predicted proteins | sample MGYA00248632_ERZ508511 | MGnify/ENA primary metagenome ERZ508511 (study PRJEB26182, sample SAMN06268839) | marine metagenome | isolation source: Tt an P1-techrep anaerobic enrichment on pine from sediment...
CGTCCGGATCGGTGGGAACCGTTCTGACGGAAGTGCTGCCCAGTGAGCGGGGAGGGGGGAATTAGTCTGTTGCTTTTAGTTTCCAAGTTCCAAAACTTACAATTCTGCAACTGACACATTCAGGATTCTGCCATTGTCTCAGAGGTATATTGGAAATTTAGATTTTGTAACTTGGAATTTATTTGAGATTTGGAGCTTGTGATTTGGGATTTCCGATTTAGGAACGAGGACTTATTTAATTGCAGGAATATGTCAACTGGTGATGCTCCGCTCAAAGGAGGTGCGATGAACAGGTGCTATTCAATCGGTTTGGCCGCCGTTTTGATTATGGTATTGATGGTTTCGACGACCCGGGCGGGTGGACTGGCGTTATATGAAATCAGCACGCCCGAGGTCGGATTGGCTGCAGCCGGATGGTCGGCCCGTGCCCAGGATGCCTCCACCGCATTCACCAATCCGGCCGGCATGACCCGCCTGAATCAATCGCAGATGCTCGGCGGCATCCAGCCGTTGTATGTCAACGCGCAATTTGACACCGACGAATCGAGCTTCGGAGGCGGCGATGGTGGGAATGCCGGCGGCTGGGTTCCGGCAGCGGGGCTGTATTATGTCCACGACCTGGCCCCTCAGTGGAAACTGGGGGTGGCGGCCGCATCCTATTTCGGACTTGGGCTGGACTACGACGACAGCTGGTCCGGGCGCTATTACGTTACCGAGGCCGAGTTGCTGACATTCGGTATCAGTCCGACCGTTGCATATGAGGTCAGCCCGCGGCTGTCCATCGGCGCCGGCCCCACTTTGATGTACGGCAAACTGGATCAGAAGGCGGCGATCAACAATGCGGCCACCGGGGATACGCAGCCCGATGGCAGCCCGTTTCCAGATGGAAAACTTAAATTTGACGAAGGGGACATTGGGGTAGGCGGTGTCGTCGGCGTCCTTATCGAACCCCGGGACGACACCCGGTTCGGTATCACCTACCTGTTTGAAGTGGAATTTGATTTCGATGACGCGGCCTCTTTGAACAATCTGGGCCCGACCCTGTCCAGTGTCACTGCCGGTTTGAGGAATACCAAAGTTGACCTGGATCTCAGTATCCCCCAGATGCTGATGGCCAGTGCGTATCATGATTTGACCGACAAACTTGCCCTGATGGCCAACATCGGCTGGCAGGACTGGTCGGCTTTCGGTAAGCAGGAATTCACGCTTCGATCCGAAACCACCACGAGTCTGACCAAGGATTTGAATTTTAAAGATACCTGGCATGTCGCGGTCGGGGCTCAGTACCGGATTTATTCAGACTGGGTCTGGTCTGTTGGTATGGCCTATGACAGCTCGCCGGTCGATGACGAAGACCGAACGCCGGATTTGCCCCTGGACCGCCAGATTCGGGTCGGCACCGGGCTTCAGTACCACTGGCAAGACAACATCACAGTGGGGCTGGCCTATGAGTATCTCGATGCGGGTGATGCTGAAATCGATCAGACCGGCGGACCGCTTCAGGGGAATCTGGAAGGGGACTACGATTCAAACGAGATTCATTTTTTCAATTTCAACGTAATCTGGAAATTTTGAATTGAAACCGATTCCCAGTTTAAATGAACGGTATATTAGTGTATGAATTGTATTTGATTCAAAAATACAATTTTTTTTCTCCGTTGTTCTCCATGACGGGGCAATAACGGCATAATCGATGAAAATTGCCGATTTTCATCAATAATAAGAGGAATTAAGCGAAAGCTCAAAACGTTGTTCGGCCTTACAGGATAGATCGCGCCTTCCGGGGATGGCTGCCTCTGGCTGTGTTTGCTCTTTTCCGTGATTTGCCGGATTGGTTTCAGCACAACATGCAAGGATGTCGGCGGTGTTTTCGGCAACAGTCGAAAATTTATATGTGGGCTATATCTCATAACTTATGCGGTCCGATTTTCAGACCATACTGCTGATGGTCCTGTCTCAATCGTGGCAAATTGACCGACTTAAGTTCATCGAACTGCTGAAATTATTTTCGCTGGGACGCCCTTGACGGCAGAATTTGTCTTTTTCATAAGCCCCCTCCATAAACCCTTCATACAGCCTCAGAATCGCTTCCATCCGGTTTGCTCGTCCGGGTACGTTCTGTTAGTCATACCCCCTTTTGTGACTAGAGTCTGTTTGAAAACCGGGGGGATTGAAACGAAAATGTGTGAGAGCGAGTTTGGACCGCTCTCATGCATTTGCAGCCAATTCATCGGTTTTCAAACCGGCTCTTACATTTTCGCTGTGGGAAGCGAGACTTATCTGTTACAGCCGGTTGAAGGAGATTTATTGAATGACTTACAAAGAAATTCGCGATCTGATGATCTGGAACCTGCGTCTTGATTTCGACCCGGTCGGAATTCGTTTCATTTTCGATGAGGCTGAGATCGCTGGCCTGCCTGTCACCCACGAAGCCAAATCCAAGCTGACCTACTGCCAGTTTCTGGCGGCCGCACGCCAGGAGCGCTACGCCCTGCTGATGAAGCCGGAAAAACTCCTGTGCCAGAATGCCTATCCGGTATTTGGTTTCCGTGAACTGGAAAAAGAGGCCGATACCAAGCGCCACCTGAAATACCTGGTGGATGAGGAAACGGCCTGGAAGGCGCCTCAGGAAAAGGCGAGACTCGATGTCGGTGCCTGCAAGGCAATTTATATGGCACCCCTTGACTGGTTCGATGATATCGATGTTGAACCCAATGTCCTTTTTCAGGTATGTGTTCCGTATCAGGCGTACCATATTTTCAATGACTACATGGGTGCCACCAAAAGAGGCAACCTGAACTTTTTTCATACCCCCAATTCTGCGGTCTGCTCCGGCAGTGTCTGGGCATACAACAACAATACCGCCAACATGACAACCATGTGCGCCGGTTCCAAGACCTCCGGTAAAACCGAAATGAACTACGTCAATGCGTTCATTCCCGGCGAGCATATCAAGCCCATGGCCGAACAACTTGCCATGCGCTGTGAAAAAGGCGGTTCCTCGGTACTCGGCAAGGGTTACAAGCCCTGGCCCGGAATGGACGTCTGCAAGGGCTGCCCCCTGTTCAAGTTCAAGGAAGTCGAAAAATAAAATTCCCGCAAGTGTATCGGCGCTGCTGCCGTTTTTCGGCTGGGCGGCAGCGCGCCGCTGATTCTCTCCGGAGTGCCTTTCCGTTTACCTTCCCTGGTAAGTCCATATCAGAATTGCCAATTCAATCGTTTGACATCACTTTTGCCCGGAATGGTGGGTTTGTTTACTGCTTCGCCCGTTTGCAAAACCGGAAGCGGAAATATGTCAATTCGGGAAAATGTGAGCTCTGAAGAGGGATTCTATAGAGCGCTTGTCAATATTTTGGCCGATAAAGACAAGAAACCGTTCGGTAACGTCCTGATTCCTAAATTCAGTCATTTCATACCGCCCGGCCACAAACTGCAGCAGTCGAGGCGTTTTGTTGCCGCCGATATCCAAAACCCCTTTAATTCTGAAAATATTTTTCGGAAGCGAATCCAGGGTCGCAATCAGAGCGCTGCGGTCAACAGGATCCGGGAATGATATCTTATGGGTTTGAATTCCATCCTGGAGGTGACTGTGATTCGCTTTGGAGACTGCTCTCCTGTCGGCAGATTCCGGTGCGCTTATCGGGTCAATGCCGTATAGCAGGGTCGGGTTGATATCCCCGTGGTCTGTGGCGATAATCGGTGCAAAGGAATTGATCGCCCGAATCGATTTTTCCACCCGCTTGCGTCGGGAATCGGTTAGAAGATCTGTTTTATTCAGCAGGACGATGTCTGCGGCTTTTATCTGATCGTGCGCTATCTCCGATTCGTTCAGGGTTTTCTCCATGTTCAGTCCATCCACGACGGTGGTTACCGAATCAAATTTCACCAATTCTTCAGCTTCAGACAGTTCGTCAAGAAGATTAAAGGGATTGGCCAGTCCCGTGGTTTCCAGAACAATATAATCCGGGTGAAACGCAGTCAGAATTTGATGCAGGGCCTTTTTTACATTGCCGATAAGCGTGCAGCAGATGCAGCCCTCATCGATTTCTGTTACAGCATAATCATGGTCCAGCAGCTTTCCGTCCAGCCCCACTTCTCCGATTTCGTTTTGTATGACCGCCACGAAGCGATTATTCCGGTTCTGATGTTCGATAAAATGCTGGAGAAAAGAGGTCTTGCCTGATCCCAGGTAACCGGTCACTACAATAAATTGCGGCCTGTCGTCGATTCCCAGGATATCTTTATCGATTGTTTTGTAATCACTGATGCGGTGAGCCGACCACCAGAGCGCGTCGCGGTATTTTTCGTTAACTGACTCTCCGTCTCTCCACAGCACCCGTCGGTGTTGCTGCTCACCTTCCGCCGGGGCCTTTTCAGCAAGGTGCCCGATGTCAGCCTGACCGTATCGTAATGAAAGATGCTTTTCCCATACACTATCCGATGGTTCAATTGTTATTGTACCGGCTGCATCGTATGTTTTAATCGTTCCGGGGCGGCTGTGATCGTCCATAACGACCGGCGGTTCGGCGAGGTTGAATGTAACGGAGGCCGCAAGAACCTTGAAAAATGCCAGGGCCGTATCAAAAGAGGGAAAGTCCTGGTCGTATCCCCCGGGTTTGACCAGTTCAGTTGGTTGTCCATCGATGGCCAGTGAAACCCCGTCCCTGGCGATAACCCGTTGCCGCGTGATACTCTCCAGACAGAGTTCCACTGCATCGCCGGTGTGTTTCAGTGACAGCTTGACCGAGCCGATATTGAACAGGTCGATAAACGGCGGGAAGGACATAAAGTCCCGCAGTTGCGAATGATATTCCGCTGCCTGAGTAAGGGCGCCTGCCTGAATGGAAAGCGACTCAACCCGATCCTCTTCGGGGTGGGGGAAATAATTGAGGCCAAAAATGCCTGTCGTCCAACCTGTTCTGACTTCAAGCCTCTCGAAAAAAATTCCGAACACACCACGGCATCCATCGATCCGTGCGGTCCATGCATCAGAATTATGAGCGGAGTCCTTAAGTCCCCGCCATCCGATTACGTGCCGAACACCGGGGACAAAGTTGGTCCGTACGATAATGTATCGCAGAAATTCCTGTATGCCTGTTTCCGGAGATGCATGAATACGACCCGTAAGCACATTGCTCAGATCCATAAGGATTTCCTCGGTGTTTCACCGCCCCCCTGCAGGCATCTGGTGCCTGCAGGGGATTCGTGAGGACTGGTTTTCTGGCTGGAGCAGACCGTTGAAACCGGCGCCCGCAACCTGTCGTCAGACTTCTGTACCGAAACTGATCGTATCGCCATTTCCAAGATAGGCCGTATCCTTGGAGCGATAGCGGGCCGTTCCCTTTACGACCGGATAACCGGCGGCAATGAATTTTTTAGCGCACAGAACACCGGTGCAGTGGTTGCAGCCTATTTTTTCAAACCCGTACTTGCCAAGGGAGATGACGAGATCATCATACTTGGGGTCCCAGTCGTCAAACGGAGAAATATGCAGCCCGCCGTATATCCCGTAGAGATTGTCGTTTTCGTATTTGATCTCACGGTATGCTGTCTCGGCGAAGCGGATAATGCTCTGGTGACAGCAGCCCGTCACACTGACCAGTCCCTTGTCCTTGACATTGAAATACATGGACTGTTCACCGTAGACCCGGCAGATGATGGGGATTGCAAAAACGTACGTGGCAAAACCGGAGGTAACTTTGTTCAGACCCGGCTTTACAATGGTCAGCGGCCCCTTATGACCGGAATCTTTGATGTATTGTAACCCCTCGGGATAAAAACCTTCCGGGATGAACAGTGGAATTGTCGGATCGTACTTGAGCGTGACCGGCAGTCCCCAGAAGTGGTCAAAATGCTCGTGCGAAATATACAGCCCTTCGATTTCGCGGTTTTTCAGCATGGTATCGATGCCGTGTCGCCTGAAGCATTCATCTGTCCACTTATAGGACCAACCGGAGTCGAGCAGGTATTTGTGCATTTTGCCCTCAAGATCCTCCATCTCTATCAGGCAGGCATAGCCACCGGCATTTTCAGGGTGCACAGAGTTTGCAGCCGCAATATCCCAGGCTTCCTCCAGCTTGTCGGGCAGTAAGTGTTTTATTTTGGCGATTCCTTTTTCATAGGATCCCTTGCCAAGGCCCGTTCCATCCCCGAACGGCGGCCAGTTGTAGTCGTATTGATTGACAAGAAGACCGCCTGCACCTTTGATATCGCCCATCAGGTGGGCGTTTTCAAACCAGCTGGTCTCGGATATGTTGGTGACTTTGATGCTTTTGCAGGTGCCGATATCAACCATTTTCCGTTCCACTTTTGGAAAATGGCGTTTGCGCAATGGCGAATAGGAATACAGCCCCATCGTAACTGCCGTACCGCCGGCCACTCCCATGGCAACGCCTTTGAGAAAATTGCGGCGGCTAATCTGTTCTTTTTTGTCGGACATATCATCCTCCTTTTTGGGCTGAGAGCGGATGCCGCATGCTCTATTCAATTACAGTTATGGCGTTGTAGAAAAGCGGTAGTGCCCAGACCGTTACAAAATAGAAGGCTATCCCAAGTACTGCACCTGTGCCCAGGCCCAGGCCCAGACTCGGATTCCAGCGGATATCGTCGACCAGAGCCTGTTGCCTTTCATGGTCCTGTTCAATTTCTTCGGCTGTCTTTGGAACCATCTTCCAGGCCGGCCAGTTGTCCATGAACCAGTGATGGACAAGCCAGATGTTTATCAGCCAGATGGTGGGGATCATGGGGAATTGCTGTGGATGGGAAAAACCTTTCTGGGTGCCCAGAAAGTTATGTGACGTTTTGTAGTAGACAATATACAGGAGTATCCCACCGATGGCCATGATTCCGGTTCGGATCAGAACATTGACCGGCAGGCTGAAGTTGCGCGGCCAGTTGTCGCAGTAAAATGTCAGAAACAGGGCCGGCACGAGAAAAAAGACCGCTGTCTCTCCTACATGCAGCCAGCGCCAGTCAGGTGCAAACGCGCGACGGGTGCCCCGGATCGCTTCACCCCAGGTCAGCTCCTGGGCAAAGTAGAAAAAGAAGTGCATCGCCAGGGCAATGGCAATGATCCCGAAGAACGAAACAAAACGGCGCAGGCCGTTGTGTCGGATCAGACTGAAAGGATACCGTTCCCATATGGTTTCAACCAGCCAGACAGTGACCGTACAGCACATAATCCAGGAGACGTGAAAATTACCCGAAACCGTATTGGCAAATTCTTCCCAGTAGGGGGGTGCGATTGACGTAAAATACTGCCAGGGATCATAAAGGATACCCATGTGGGAGTGCATGGTGATAAAGTAAACAATGGTGCTCAGGAAAAAGGTCATTACCAGAATGCTGATCCCTTTTCCGGGCTGTTTCATGTCTCGCCAGGGAACTTCTTCGCAGGCAACGATCCAGGCCGGGCTCAGCCAGGAGGCGATCGCCGCGAACATCAGGCAGGCGAGGGCCGCGTATTCAATTGCGAAAAAATGTGTTATTCCGGGTAGCTGTGTCAGGCGGTCGGGGTTGAAATAAGCCAGCCCGTAGTTGCCGAGGATGCCTTCAAAGAACCCTTTTATCAATGCATACAGGACCACAAAGGATACGGCTGTCAGGACAGCTCCTTTGACAAGCGGATGGGTGGTGTTCAGCCATGATTTTTTAAATGGCCAGTAATCGAAAAGGTACACCATCCAGATGAGCACAATCAGCCACCACCGGGTATACATGTAGCCAACATAGGGCGTATACATGCGCATCCACCCTCGCGGGTCCTGGAATATCCACCAGGTAATATAAAAAGCCGCCAGGGTAATCACCAGACTGACAATAGCGGGGATTGGTCCATTCCATCGCTTTACGAGCTTTCGACTCTCCAGATAGTTCGGACTGGCACTATCCATACTCCACCTCCTTTGTCTCACTGTTGGGTTTTTCACAACCGTAATGGATTGACCTGATCAGCGTATGTTGTATTGTCACCCCCTTTCCAGTCGCTATGATGAGCCCTTATTCATCTGCGGCGTCGCGAAACATCTTTTCCAGCTGCGTGCTGTCAATGGCTCCGGGATCGATGCCGTTTTGCATAGCTTTATAAAACAGAGAATCGTTCCGGTCGGCCGTCTCTTCTGTAAAGTCGCCCCGGGAGGCTGGAGGGGCGGGGGAAAGGGCTGTCTCTGCAAAATCGAGGCAGTAGCGTGCGGCCATTTTAAAAAACTGCTTTCGTGTGAACATAACCCCCCGCTTTTCAATTATACAGGAGCTATATGACTCATTATTAAAAGCGTTTCAGTCAGCCGTGAGCCGTTTTCGGTTTGGTGCTAAACAACTATGAGGATGTGTGTTATCCGAACGTTCAGTTATGGGTCGTTATCTGAATGGCGGCGGTTATCTGTTCCCTCGATATTTCTTTATACATATCGTCATATCGGGACCTTTTTTGTCCGTTTTAGCCGCCTTGATGTTACCGAATTAACAGTTAATGAGCATATGTTCAATATAAATTTTTATTTTCGATTTTATTTGAAATCCTGTAGGTAGTTATTGGTCTGCTTTTTTTGCGGATTTTGAGAATTCATCAGCGATTGCCATTGTCTTAGAGCCTCTTTGAAATGGCGGATATCGATTGGTCGGTATCGAAAACCTTAGATTAAAAAACAAGGATTTGCCGATGTTCAATACACCGTCCTATGAAGATCTGGAACAGCGGGTCCGGGAGCTTGAGCAGGAACTGAAACGGCATCGGGATTTGTTTGAACATGCGCCGGTCGGCATATTCCAGTCCACGCTGGAGAGCGGTGAGTTTATCAACTTGAATCCGGCGCTGGCCCGGATCCTGGCTTATCCCTCGACGGAAGCATGCAGGGCATCGGTCCGGGATATTGCCAGAGATATCTATGTCCTGCCGGAACATCGTCAGAAATTGCTGGATATGGCGCTTGAAAGGGGATCCCTGCTGCATTTCGAGAACGAATTCCGCCGGCAGGACGGTTCGGTTATCACCGGCAATCTCCACCTTCGGGTCGCCCATGAGGCGGACGGCTCTCCGGCATATCTTGAAGGGTTTATCGAAGATATCACCGAGCAGAAAATGATCGCGAAAGCCCTCAAGGCCAGTGAAGAGCATTACCGCAGTATTTTTGAGAACACCGGCACCGGCGTACTTATCGTTGAAGACGATATGACCATCACCATGGTCAATGCAGAATTCGAGCGCCTCTCCGGCTATTCAAAGGCCGAGGTCGAGGGCCGTATGAAATGGACCGAGATCGTCGCCTATTCGGATGATCTTGAAAAGATGATCGCCTATCATCGAAAACGGCGGGAAAAACCGGAACTGGTGCCGAAAAATTATGAATTTACCCTGATCGATAAGCAGAATGATAAAAAACACATTTTTGCCCGGGTCGATGTCATTCCGGGAACAAAAAAGAGCCTGGGATCGTTTATCGATATCACCCCGCTGGTCCAGGCACAGCGATCCATTCGGGAAAGTGAATCCCGTCTCAGGGGCATGCTTGAGGCTTTCGAGGGGTTCATATACACCTGCTCGAGTGATTACCGAATCGATTTCATGAACGGGCTTCTGATGGATATCGTCGGTGAAAGCGGGGTGGATAAACCATGTCACGAGCGCATCTTCGGGTTGAGTCAGCCGTGCCCGTGGTGTGCCGGCAAGCGTGTTTTTGCGGGCGAGACGGTTAAGCAGGAATTTCAGTCCCCAAGGGATGGCCGCTGGTATTATGCGGTCAGCTCGCCGATTTTCTGTGCGGATGATTCGGTGAAGAAAAAGCAGACGGTGATCATCGATATCCATGACCGGAAGCAGGCCGAATTGGAGATAAAAGCCCGGGAAGAACATCTTCAAAATGAAAATATCCGGCTCAAGGCAACGATCCGGGAGGGTAAAAAAATTGACAATATCGTTGGCAACAGCCCGGGCATGCAAAAAGTCTACGAGCTGATACTCAGGGCTGCTGCCACCGATATCAATGTGATTATCTACGGTGAGTCCGGAACTGGGAAGGAACTGGTGGCCCGGGCCATCCACGACATGAGCCGTCGCAGCCGGCAGTCATTTGTGCCGGTGAATTGCGGCGCGATCCCTCAGCACCTGCTTGAAAGCGAGTTTTTCGGCTACAAAAAAGGTGCCTTTACCGGCGCTATTCAGGATAAACCCGGTTACCTGGATCATGCTGAAAACGGATCGCTCTTTCTCGATGAACTGGGAGAGATCGAGCTGAACATACAGGTCAAACTGCTGCGCGTGCTGGAAGGCGGCGGATATACACCGGTTGGCGGCCAGGAGGTGAAAACGCCGGATGTGCGGATTATCGCTGCGACGAATCGGAATTTAAATGAGCTGGTCAAGCGCGGGGATATGCGTGAGGACTTTTTCTACCGGATTCACATTATTCCCATTTATCTGCCTCCCCTTCGGGAGAGGCGGGAAGACATCCCTCTGCTGGTGGAGCATTTCCTGGAAAAATGGAAGGTGGAAAACGAGCGGATTCCGTTGCGCGGCAGTATGATTGAATCTCTGATGGCTTACGACTGGCCGGGTAATGTCCGGGAACTGGAAAATACACTCCAGCGATATTTGAACCTCGATGATCTGGATTTTTTAAGCTCTCCGATGAACCGTGCCGCCCCGGATGTGCGACCTTCAACCAGTGATTTCAGCGAAACCGACGGGTCGCTGCGGTCCGCTGTGAATCGCTTTGAAAAAGAATATATTACCCGGGTGCTGGGGCGCAATCGGTGGAATCGAAAACAATCCGCCGGTGTTCTGGGTATCGGACGAAAAACGCTGTATTTGAAGATGAGAAGCCTGGGAATCGAAAGACGCGGGTAATACATGACCCATCCGGGTATTTTTTGACCCGTATTCGATTATTTCCCTGAAATTATTGATGCTTGCATGCATGTTTCCCCGTCAATGAATGGGTAAGAATTTACCCGTTTATCCAACCTTTGATCTGTCATTATTTTCTGAATATAATTCTAAATTTCAATTAGATATCGCTTAAGGCTTATTTCTGGCACAGTTTTTGATCTACTCTGCACTGAATTCAGCTTTCAGATGTCTTATTCCGCATGTTGCGGCGGGGATCCTGTGATTTCTTATCCAATCGTAAAGGCATTCCCGTCATCCGTGATCAACAGATCACCAACCGATGAAAGGAGGATCCATGCAAGTCCCCATGACACCGAGGAGGATTTTGAAACGGGCCGTAAAATTGTATCCGGAAAAAATCGCAGTTGTGGACGGCGAGATGCGGTTGACGTACACCCAGGTCCAACAGCGGGCCAACCAGGTGGTCAACGCCGTTCAGGGCCTGGGAATTGCCGCCGGCAGGATTCTGGCCCTTCTGGACTACAATACCTACCGCTACATGGAAATGTATTTTGGAATGGCCGACTCCGGCCGTGTGCTGCTGCCTCTGAACATCCGCCTTTCTGCTGAAGAATACACCTACATACTGAACAATGCGGAGGCCGAGGCCATCATTTTTCACTCGGATTTCAAACCGGTGGTCGATAAGCTGCGGCAGTCATCCGAAACGCTCAAGTATTTCTTCATCGCCGAGGGGCCGGCTGTTGAGGAGTGGATCACCGGGACCTACGAGGAGTTGATTGACGGGGCGTCTGCCGATCCGGTG
>ENA-ORCT01001015-ORCT01001015.1-marine-metagenome-genome-assembly--contig:-NODE-1015-length-11643-cov-3.329760_pt1 | contig 11643 bp, 9 predicted proteins | sample MGYA00248632_ERZ508511 | MGnify/ENA primary metagenome ERZ508511 (study PRJEB26182, sample SAMN06268839) | marine metagenome | isolation source: Tt an P1-techrep anaerobic enrichment on pine from sediment...
GCGCAGCTCAAGGATGGTGTCGTGCTTGGTCATGGCTCCCCTCGGGACAGCGGGAAATGGCAATGGGCTGCGTGGTTTGCCCCGGCAGTGACCGGCGGCACGGCGCCCGCACGGCAGGCGGGCTGCACATGCGAACAGCGGGGGGCGAATTTACATCCCTCGGGCACTTCGCCCGGCTTGGGCGCCTGGCCGGGGATGGTCTGGAAGCGGCGGTGCCCGGCGGCGGGGTCGGGGACGCAGCCCATCAGCCCGCCGGTATAGGGGTGCAGCGGATTGCGAAAAAGCTCTTCCACGGGCCCCGTCTCGGCGATCTTGCCGCCATACATCACCGCCACCCGGTCGGCGAGTTCCGACACCACGCCCAAGTCGTGGGTAATGAACAAAACGCCCATGTCGAAGGTGTCGCACAGCTCGCGGATCAGGCTGAGCACCTGCATCTGAACGGTGACGTCGAGCGCGGTGGTGGGCTCGTCGGCAATGAGCACCTGCGGCCGGCAGGCCAGCGCGATGGCGATCATCACCCGCTGCCGCATGCCGCCCGACAATTCGTGCGGGTAGGCGTTGAGCTGCAGGCGCGCGTCGGGGATGCGCACCATCTCCAGCAATTCGCGGGCGCGGATGCGGGCGGTCTCGCCGGTCGATCCGTCATGGACGCGCACCGCCTCTTCGATCTGCTCGCCGATGCGCAGCACCGGGTTGAGCGAGGTCATCGGCTCCTGAAAGATCATCGAGATCCCGCCATGGCCGCGCTCGACGCGCAGATGCGGCGGTTCCTCGGTGATGTCGGCACCGTCGAGCTCGATCGCGCCCGAGCGGACCCAGATATGCGGATGCGGCAGCAGCCCCATCACGGCGAGCGAGGTGATGCTCTTGCCGCTGCCGGATTCGCCGACCAGCCCCAGCACCTCGCCGCGGTTGATGTCGAAGGACACGTCCGAGACGATGTCCAGCTCGGCCGAGGGGGTGCCCGCGGCCACGACCAGATTGCGGACCTTCAGCATGGGTTACCTCCTCTGCCTGTTGCCCAGCATCTCGCGGAAGCGGGGGTCGAGCCGGTCGCGCAGCACGTCGCCCACCAGGTTCAGCGAGAACGCGGTCAGCACGATCATCAGGCCGGGATAGAACAGCAGCCAGGGCGCGCGGGTGATGTAGATGCGGGATTCGGCCAGCATGTTGCCCCAGCTGGGGATCTCGGGCGGGGCGCCCAGGCCGAGGAAGTCCAGCGAGGCCGCGCCGAGCTGCGCGAAGGCGAAGACAAAGCTCGCCTGCACCAGCAGCGGCGAGATCATGTTGGGCAGGATGTGCTTGCGGATCATCCACAGCGTGCTGGCGCCCATCGAACGGGCGGCCTCGACATAGGTCTCCTCGCGCAGGCGCAGGGTGACGCCGTAGGTGATGCGCGCCGTGGTGGTCAGGTAGATCACCCCGATGGCGAGGATGGCGTTGGCCACGCTTTGCCCGAGGATCACGATCAGCCCCAGCGCCAGCAGCAGCGAGGGAAAGGCCATCATCACGTCGACCATCCGCATCAGCACGCGGCCGATGCGCGGGAACAGCGCCGAGACGATGCCGATCGGCACGCCGGTCGCCAGCGCGAAGCTGACCACGCCAACGCCGATCAGCAGAGCCAGCCGCGAGCCGTGCAGCACGCGGCTGAACGTGTCGCGGCCGAAATGGTCGGTGCCGAACCAGTGGCCCCAGCTGGGCGGGCTCAGGCGGTTGACCGGCTCGATATCCTCGGGCGCGTAGGGGGCGATCAGGTCGGCCCCCAGCGCGACGGTGATGATCGTCACGAGATAGACCAGCCCCAGCAGCGCGACGGGCCGCGCGGCGAAGACCGACAGGAATGAACGGATATGCGAGGTCATTCGAGGTCCACCCTGGGGTCGAGGTAACGGTAGGAGATGTCCACCAGCAGGTTGATCACCAGGTAGAGGCAGACGATGACGAGGATGACGCCCTGGATCACCGGGTAGTCGCGGCGCAGGATCGACTGCACCACCATCCGGCCGATGCCGGGCAGGGCGAAGACGGTCTCGGTGACCACCGCCTCGGAGATCAGCGCGGCGAAGGTGAAGCCGAAGGCCGACACCACCGCCAAGAGCGCGTTGCGCAGGATGTGGCGGACGACCACGCGGTAGGGGCGGATGCCCTTGGACCGCGCGGTGCGCACGTAATCCTCTTTCGCGACATCGAGCATGCTGGCCCGCGTCAGCCGCAGGATCAGCGCCGCGTTGGGCGCGGCCAGCGTCAGGCTGGGTAGCAGCAGGTAGCGCAGGTTCGACAGCCCGCCATCCTCGAAGATCGAGGGATAGCCGGAGCTGGGCAGCCAACCGAGGTGCGCGGCGAAGATCAGGATCAGGTAGAGGCCGACCCAGAAGGTGGGGATCGAGGCCAGCAGCATGGCTATGCCCGACAGCCCCTGGTCGACCCAGGTGCCCTGGCGGATCGCCGCCAGCACGCCCACCGGCACGCCCAGCGCCACGATCCAGACCATGGTCACGCAGGCCAGCAGCAGGCTGGTCTCGGCGCCGTCGCGGATGATCACCGTCACCGGCTCCTGGAAGAAGATCGAGGTGCCCAGATCGCCCTGCAACACGTTGCCGGCCCAGTAGAAATACTGAACGTAGAGCGGCCGGTCGAGCCCGAGGCGGGTGCGCAGCGCCTCGACCTGTTCGGGCGTGGCCTCGTCCCCGAGCATGACGTAGATCGGGTCGCCCGGAATGAGATGGATGAAGATGAAGATGACGATCGACGCGGCCACCAAAGTGGCGATGGCCGCGCCGGTCCTCTTCAGGACATAAGCCAGCATTGCTGCCTGGTCCTTTCGCTAGAGATCACTTGGAGATGCCCCAGAAATGCGGCCAGATCAGCGTGGTCTCGCCCAGGCCTTTCAGCGACGGCGAGGCGATGTTGTACGAATACACGTCGCCGACCTTGATGGTGGGGACCTGCTCGTAGATCAGCGCCTGCAGCTCCGACCAGGCCTCGCGACGGACGTCCAGATCCGAGGTGCCGGTGAACTTGGCCTTCAGCGCGGCCTTTTCAGGGGTGGCCCACCAGCCGGGGTAGCTGTCGTTCAGCGCGGTCAGCAGGATCGGGTCGGGGATATTGCCGTGATGGGTCACGAACATGTCCCACTGATCGGGCTGGGCGCGCTTTTTCAGCAGCGTGGCCCAGTCGACCACCACCATCTGCACGTTGATGCCCGCATCGGCCAGCTGCCGGGTGAAGACGGTCGCCTGGTCGAAATGGGTCTTGTAGTTGGTCGAGACCAGCAGCTTGATCGGCGTGCCGTCATAACCCGCGGCCTCGGCCATCGCCTTGGCCTTCTCCGGGTCGCCGACCGAGTAGGCCTCGGTCCCGGCCTCGGTGTACCAGATGTTGCCCTCCGGGTAGAACGAGCCGTTGGCCTTCCACAGCGCCTCTTCGCCGACCGAGACGCGCAGCGCCTCTTCCTTGTTCAGCGCGGTGTGGATGGCGCGGCGCAGCTCGAAGTTGTCGGCCAGCGGGCCTTCCTTGGAGTTCATGAACATCAGGCCGAAGATCGGCGCGCCGCTGAGATGGATCTTGACTGAGGCGTCATCCTTGAGCACGCCGTAGAGGTCGCCCGAGATGAACTCGGCATAGTCGTAATCGCCCGCCTGCACGCCGCTGACGCGGGTGCCCACGTCGGGGACGGGGATGAAGCGGATCGCGTCGACCTCGGCCAAGCGCGCGCCGGCATAGCCGTCGGCGGGGGCGTCGACGCCCACGTAGTCGTCGAACTTCACCAGCTCGACATGGCGGTTGCCGCGCCATTCCTTGAACATGAAGGGGCCGGTCCCGACATAGTTTTCCGACGCGATCGGGTCACCGCCGGCGGCGGTCACGATCTCGGACGGGTAGATCACCGGGCCGCCATTGGGGAAGGCCAGCATGGATTTCCAGGCGCCGTTCGGCTCGGACAGCTTCAGGGTGACCTCGTAGGGGCCGGTGGCCTCGACCGACACGGCGTTGGCCATCAGCAGCTTGCCGCGCGCGCCATGCTCGCCCCAGCGCTTCAGCGAGGCGACGACGTCCTCGGCGGTCAGTTCCTTGCCGTTGTGGAACTTCACGCCCTGGCGCAGGGTCATGACGATGGTGCGGCCGTCATCCTCCAGCGTCTCGCCGCTGGCCAGCAGCGGCTGCGGCTCGTAGGTGGAGTCGAAGGCGTAGAGCGTTTCGAACATGTGCTGGCCGATGGTCGCGGCGATGGTCGCCGTGCCCATGTGCACGTCGAGGCTGGGCGGCTCGCCGATGGTGGCGTAGCGCAGGGTGTCGGCGCTGGCGCCGGTGACCGGGGCCAGCCCCGCCAGCAGCGCAAGGGCCGCGCCGCTCAGCAGGTTTCTGAGGGAGTGTCGCATGGTGGTCTGCCTTTCCGGGTTGAGGTGAGGGTGCTGCTCGTTCTCGATGCCTCGGGAGGGGCGGGGTCCTGCCTGTCACCAGCAGGTGTAGCCGCCGTCGATGACCAGAGAGGCGCCGGTCATGTAATTCGCGCTGTCGCTGGCCAGGTAGACGGCCAGCGGGCCGATATCCTCGGGATCGCCCAGGCGGCCCTGCGGGATGTTCTGCAGGATGCCCTCGATGACCTCGGGGTGTTTCTGCGACCAGACCTTGTTGGGCTCGGTCAGGAAGATCCCGGGGCAGATCGCGTTGACGGTGATGCGATGCGGCGCCCAGTCGACGGCCAGGCTGCGGGTCAGTTGCAGCACGCCGGCCTTGGCGGTTTCGTAATGCCGGCCGGCGATGCCGCGCCCGGCGACCAGCGCGTTGATCGAGGCGATGTTGATGATCCGCCCGCCGCTGCCGCGTTCGATCATCGCGCCGCCGATCGCCTTGCAGCACAGGAAGGTGGCGGTCAGGTTCAGGTCCATCAGCTCATGCCACTGCTCCAGCGGCATGTCCTCGGTGGGCACGTTCACGCGGCGGCCGCCGACATTGTTGATCAGGATGTCAAAGGGGCCGATCTCGGCCAGCGCCTTGGCGCAGGCGGTCTCGCAGGCGGCGGGGTCGCCGATATCCGACTCGATGGTCCAGGCGGTGCGGCCGAGCGCGCGGATATCCTCGGCCGTCTGCTGCAGGCTGTCGGACGGGCGCGCGACAAGCGCCACGTCGGCCCCGGCCGAGGCGATGGCCAGCGCCATCTCGCGCCCCAGGCCCCGGCTGCCGCCGGTGATGAACAATTTTTTCCCGTCGAGACGGAAAAAGTCGGGAAAACCCATTGAAGACCCCGTTCTGTTGGACTAGTCGTCGCGCCGGACGAGAAGGGCCGCGGCGCGCCATTTTTTGTCTGTTTCCCAACAGCCTAGGCGATGGTTTTCACCTCACGAAATGCCGATTTCAGATCGGCCGATGCAAACTATGCATGGGGATGCGTGGTGCATGCCGGTCCGGAAGAACGGAGCACGGCCACCGGCCGCGTCGGATTGCCGGCCCGGAAAACGCATGGGGTTCAAGGGGTTTTCAGAGGTCGGCGGGCGGCAGCGCAGGCCGGCCAAGGGCGAAATCCGCCGCCCGTTCGCCGATCATCAGCGCCGGGGCGTTGGTGTTGGCGGCGGGCATGTCGGGGATGATCGAGGTGTCGGCCACCCGCAGCCCCGCGATCCCGTGCACGCGCAATTCATGGTCCACCACGTTGCGCGGGTCCTCGGCCGGGCCCATCCGGCAGGTGCCCATCAGGTGATAGGTGGTGTTGCCGTTCTTGCGGGCATGGTCCAGCAGATCTGCGTCGCTGGCGGCGGCGGGGCCGGGCCAGCTTTCTGCCTCCACGAATTGGGCGAAGGGCTCGGCCGCCGCGATCCGGCGGGCCAGCCGCATGGCGGCCACGATGGCGCGCTGGTCGGCCTCCTCGGCCAGGTAGTTGGGCTGGATCTCGGGCGCGTGCAGCGCGTCGGGCGACAGCGCGCGGACATGGCCGCGGCTGAGCGGGCGCTGCTGCCAGCAGGCCATCGTCGCGCCGGGGAAACGGTCCAGCCCCGACCACACCCCGCCGGGATAGCTGGCCGGGGTGAAAGAGACCTGGATATCGCTGCTGGGCAGCCCCGGATCGGATTTGCCGAAGCAGTAGAGCAGGGTAGGGGTCAGCGCCAGCGCCCCCTTGCGGAACAGAGCATAGCGCGCCAGTTCGACCAGAAGGGGAACGCCGCGGACGCGCTCGTTGATGGTCTGCGCCCCGCGGATGCGCAGCACCATGCGCGCGGCGTAGTGGTCCTGCAGGTTCTCGCCCACGCCGGGCAGGGCGTGGCGCGGCGTCAGGCCCGCGGCGCGCAGCCGCTCGGGGTCTCCGATGCCCGAGAGCTGCAGGATATGCGGCGAGCCGACGGCGCCCGCCGACAGGATGACCTCGCGCCGGGCGCGCACGATATGCTCCTGCCCGCCCTGCCGATAGGCGACGCCGACGACGCGGCCTCCTTCCATGATCAGGCGCTGCACGTGGGCGCCGGTGCGGACCTCGGTATTGCCCCGGCGCATCGCCGGGAACAGGAAGGCCCGCGCCGGGCTGACCCGCCGCCCGCGATGGATCGAGCGCTGGACATAGGCGATGCCGTCCTGCGTGGCGCCGTTGTAATCGGGGTTCCGCGGGATGCCGAGCGTTCCGGCGGCATCCATGAAGGCCTCGCACAACGGCTCGGGTGCGTCGATATCGGTGACGGTGAAGGGGCCGGAGCGGCCGCGATAAGTATCGTCGCCGGCGCCGATGCGCCGCTCGCAGCGTTTGAAATAGGGCAGCAGATCGGCATAGCCCCAGCCGGGATTGCCCTGGGCCGCCCAGCCGTCGAAATCGGACGCGTCGCCACGGGTGTAGACATGGCCGTTGATCGCCCCGGTGCCGCCCAGCACCTTGCCCCGGCTCTGCAGGATCGACCGGCCCGCCGTGCCCTCGGAGGGCGCGGTGCGGAACATCCAGTCGATCTTGGGATTTCCCAGCGCATAGACCACCGCGGCCGGGACGTGGATGGCGAGGTGGCGGTCATGGCCGCCGGCCTCCAGCACGCAGACGGTGCCGCTGTTTGCCTCGGACAGCCGCCCGGCCACGACCGAGCCCGCGCTGCCCGCGCCGATCACGACAAAGTCGAACGTGTCATCCGTGCTCACAGCTTGATGCCGACATTCTTGGTCTGGACGTAGCCCAGCAGCGCCTCCTGCCCCTTTTCGCGGCCATAGCCCGACCGCTTCATGCCGCCAAAGGGCGTTTCCACCCCGCCGGCCCACCACTGGTTGACATAGACCTGTCCCGCCACCAGCCGGTCGGCCACCGTGTGGGCCAGCGTCAGGTCGCGGGTGTAAAGGCCCGCGGCCAGCCCGTAATCGGTGCCGTTGGCGTTGGCGATGGCCTCTTCGGTGGTGTCGAAGGGGATGACGACGACCACCGGGCCGAAGAATTCCTCCTGCGCGATGCGCATGTCGGGGCGCACATCGGTGAAGACGGTGGGCGCCATGAAGAACCCGTCGAGCCCCGTGACCCGCGTGCCGCCCGTGGCCAGCGTCGCGCCCTCCTCCACGCCCACGCGGCACAGCGCCTCGACCCGGTCGAGCTGGCGGGCCGAGATCAGCGGGCCCAGGTCGCAGCCCTCGATGCCCGGTCCGACGCTGAGCGCCTCGGCCCGCGCAACCAGCCGCGCGACCACCTGGTCGTAGATGGAGCGGTGCACGATCAGCCGCGACCCGGCCGAGCAGATCTGGCCGGCATGCTTGAAAATCCCCGCCGCGGCGCTGGCCGCGGCCTGATCGAGATCGGCGTCGGGGAAGACGATGCCGCCCGACTTGCCGCCCAGCTCCATCACGCAGGGGATCACCCGCTCGGCCGCCGCGCGCAGCACGCTCTTGCCGGTCTCCACCGAGCCGGTGAAGACGATGTGGTCGATGTCGTCATGCGCGGCGAGCGCCGCCCCGGCCTCGGCCCCCAGACCGCAGACGATGTTCACCGCGCCCGCGGGCACGCCCGCGCGTTCGCAGGCCTCGGCGAACAGGAACAGGCTGAGCGGCGAATCCTCGGGCGATTTCAGCACCACGGTGTTGCCGGTGACCAGCGCGCAGGCGATTGAGCGCGCGCCGACCGGCAGCGGGCCGTTCCAGGGCACGATCTGGGCCGAGACGCCGTAAGGGGTGTGGACGGTGTAATCGAGCAGGCCCGCCCCCAGCGGGATCTGGCGCCCCTCCAGCTTGTCGGCCATGCCGCCGTAATAGCGCAGGTAACGCTGGGTCAGGGGGATCTCGCCCTGGCCATTGGCCAGCGTCTTGCCGTTGTCGAAACATTCCACCGTGGCGATCTCGTCGGCGGCCTTGTCCAGCTCGTCGGCGATGCGGAACATCAGCGCGCCGCGCTCATGGGGAGGCATGTCCTGCAGCACGCGCGAGTCGAAACAGGCGCGCGCCGCGGCCACGGCGGCGTCGACATCGCGCGCGGTGCCGCGGGCGACCTCGCAGATCGGTTGCCCGGATGCGGGGTCGGTGACTGCAAGGCGGCCGTCTTCGGAACCGTCCACCCATTTGCCGCCGATGTAGTTCTTCCAGTAGGGGCGAATTTCGGTGGTCATGACGCTACTCCGGCAGGGGCGGGCAGGCGGGGCCTGCGGGCGAGTTGGATTGACGACAAGGATAATCACCGGCGGCGCGGGCTATGGCGAATGCTGAAATCGGATGCCGCCATGCCGAACGTGCATGCGGCCACGCGCCCTTTCCATGCCGCGCGCCGTTCTGCTACGGTTGACCCAACGTCGCCCGGTCAGGGCACTTCCTCCGCCGGGACAACGCAATGGAAATCAAGTGGCTTTTAGACTTCCTCTCGCTCGTCGACACGCGAAACTTCTCGCGCTCGGCGGATGAGCGGGCGACCACCCAGCCGGCCTTCAGCCGCCGCATCAAGGCGCTGGAGGAATGGATCGGGGCCACGCTTTTCGACCGCAGCAAGCACCCGATCGAGCTGACGGCGGCGGGCCAGCGCTTCCGCCCCGTGGCCGAAGAGGTGCTGCGCCGCCTGCTGCAAAGCCGCGAGGAAATCCAGCAGATCGGCCAGCATACCGAGAGCACGATTTCCTTTGCCGCGACCCACAGCCTGTCGCTGGTTTTCTTCCCGCGCTGGATCCGGCGGATCGAGCGGGAGACGGGCATCCTGCGCACGCGGCTCGATTCCAACCAGATCGGCAATTGCGTTCAGTCGCTTCTGCGTGGCGAATGCCATTTCATGATCAGCCCGACCCACACCACGGTCGAGATGCAACTGCCCGAGGACAGGTTCACCTCAATCTCCGTGGGTGTCGACCGGCTGATGCCGGTTTCGGCGCCGGACGGCGAGGGCAATGCCATCCATTGCCTGCCGGGGACCAAGGATCAGCCGGTGGATTACCTCGCCTATGTCGGCTCGGCCGCCAGCGGCCAGGCTGTGGATTTCCTGCTGAAGAATCATGAACGTGCACCTGTCCTGCAGCGGGTCTTCGACTCGCACCTGGCGGGGGGGCTGAAATCCATGGCGATGCAGGGCCGCGGCGTCGCCTGGCTGCCCGAAAGCGAGATTCTGCCCGAGCTGGAGGCCGGCGCGCTGGTCCTCGCCGGGGAAGACTCCTACATCATCCCCTCCGAAATCCGCCTGTTCCGCAGCCTCGAACCTCTGCCGCGCGCGGCAGAGGAATTCTGGCAGCGGTTGGCCGATGCAGGATCGGCATCGGCATAGACGGAGCTTGCATTGGTCGCCCCCGGACAAGGCCGCTAAGTTCGGGGCATCAACAATGCGAGGTCCGAACATATGTCCGAACAACAGCCGTGCAGGGTTGCCCTCCTTGGCCTCATGCTGGAAAGCAATAGCTTCGCGCCGGTGACCACCGAAGAGGACTATGTCAACCGCGTCTACCTGGCCGGCGACGAGATCCTGAAGGACCTCGCCAGTTCGGACCCGATGTTGCCCACCGAGCTGCGCGGCTTCTGCAAGGAGATGGACAGCCAGATCGACTGGACGCCCGTGCCGATCCTCGTCGGGCTGGTCGAGGCGGGCGGGCCGCTGGACCACGGGTTCTTCGAACTGACCCGGGACGAGATGAAGCGCCGGCTGGAGGCCGCGTTGCCGCTGGACGCCGTCTATATCTCCAACCACGGCGCGATGATCACCACCGAGAACAACGACCCGGACGGCGAGATCTTCGCCATGGTGCGCGAGGTGGTGGGGCCGGACGTGCCGATCGTGAGCACGCTGGACCTGCACGGCAATGTCTCGCAGCGCATGGTCGACACCGTCGACGTGATCGTGGCCTACCGCACCAACCCGCATGTCGACATGCTGGCCCGCGGCAAGGAGGCCGCCCGCGCGCTGCTGGAGCTGTTCGGCGGCATGACGCCCGACGTGGCCTTCCTGCGCCTGCCGGTCACGCCGCCCACCGTGACCCTGCTGACCGAAAGCGGCCCCTATGCCGACCTGATCGACTATGGCCAGTCCCTGATCGACGACGATATCCTGAACGTCTCGATCCTGGGCGGCTTCGCCTATAGCGACACGCCCAAGAACGGGCTGGCGATCATCGTCACCGCGCGGCGGGCCAACGGCGCGGCCGCGCGCGTCGCCCGCCAGATCGCCGCGCGCGCCTGGGCCGAGCATGAACGCTACACCCCCATCCTGACCCCGCTGGACGAGGCCGTCGAGCGGGTGCTGGAGGTCGGCCGCGACCCCAGCCTGAAGCCGGTGATCCTGGCCGACGTGGCCGACAACCCGGGCGGGGGCGGCAACGGCAACACGATGTGGATCATCGAGGCGCTGCACAAGGCCGGGGCGACCGGCGTGATCGCGGGCGTGATCAACGACCCGGCGCTCGCCGCCGAGGCGTCCCGTCTGGGCGAGGGGGCGATCTTTACCGCCGTGTTCAACCGCGACGAGCCCGACCAGTTCTCGCGCCGCTTCGAGGTCGGGGCCCAGGTGCTGCGCGTGCGCGACGGCGACTGCGTCGGGCGTCGCGGTTTCTACGCCGGACGGCGAATGAAGCTGGGGCGCAGCGTGTTGCTCGACCTGGGCGGGATCCAGGTCGTGGTGATCTCGATCCGCACCCAGTGCGCCGACCCGGTCTTCCTCGAGATGATGGGGCTCGACATCGCCGAAGCGCGGGCCGTGGTGGTGAAATCGCGCGGCCATTTCCGCGCCGGCTTCAACGAGTTCTTCGGCCCCGACCAGGTGATCGAGGTGGACGCCCCGGGCCTGACCTCGCCCATCCTTTCGCGCTTTGATTTCAAGAACTTGCCGCGCCCTGTTTTCCCGGTGGATCAAGAGGTGGACTGGGCCATCCCGGCCTGACCACCGCCGCGCGCCGATTTCGCAGACCGCCTCCGGCCCTGTGCCGGTGGGCGGTCTCTTGCATTTGGTGGATGGGCGGCCATACCGTCACGGCATAGTTCCATCCGGACTTGGCATTTTCTTTGGCCGCGGGGCGCCCGTAGTCTTTTTCCTGCGATGACTTCTCCGCACCCAACAGGGAGACGATAAAAATGGAAAAGATGAAGAAACCATTCACCAAGATGCTGGCCGCCGCGGCCGCCGCTGCGCTGCTCGCAGCCGCCCCGGCCATGGCCGAGACCATCAAGTTCGGGATGAACGCGCCGCAGGGCGACAACCCGGAATGGAACGCGCTGGTCGCGTTCAAGAAC
>ENA-ORCT01001016-ORCT01001016.1-marine-metagenome-genome-assembly--contig:-NODE-1016-length-11640-cov-3.138026_pt1 | contig 11640 bp, 7 predicted proteins | sample MGYA00248632_ERZ508511 | MGnify/ENA primary metagenome ERZ508511 (study PRJEB26182, sample SAMN06268839) | marine metagenome | isolation source: Tt an P1-techrep anaerobic enrichment on pine from sediment...
CGATGTGTGAACCGCGGAGTTCTGCTCCTCTGCCAGTAATGGGGTGCTTCGTGGCTGGGTTCTGAGGTGTTTGAACAGACCCGTTTGAGAATCATGCAACACGTCTCGACAGTCAGGTTTAAGCTGCTTGTACATGCCCTCATGGAATCCAAGTCCGAGCACCTTCGCTTCATCCATCATCCACTTCAGGGCACCATCCGAAAGTCCTATATGGAGATAGCCGCCTCCGACATCACTGTGTGCACCGGGAAACCAGATTTGTTTGACGTTTGGTCGGTTCTCCACTCCGGTCCACAGAGTTGGTGAGAAACTGGCCCGCATTTCATCTATGGCCACGGCGTGACGCGCATTCAGAATCTTGTCATTCAGTCTGGTGTCATGAAACGCAAACTTCTTTACGTCATCCAACAAATTGATGATGGCCAGATCGTTAGGTATGCCCAGTGCGCCAACCGTGTCCCAGACGCCCAGGAAAAATATCGGCACATCTTGGCCCTGTGTCCCGGCACTGTGGAAGTTCCACCCATCGGCCCATCCTGACTGGTCTGCCCGTGAGCGATAACCCTTCTTGAACGCCTTTTCAACTCTTTTCCAGACGTTCTCATCAGATAGCCCGGACAAGTCGAGTAGACCACAAGCTGAAATCATTCCGGCCAAGCTGCGCACGGTATATGCCCCCCGGCTGAATCCGAAGAGAAAGATCCTGTCTCCTGGGTTATAATTGGCCCCCAACCAGCGGTAGCCACTCATGATATTCTTTCCCAGCCCGAAACCAACTCCTCCACCAGCTAGTCTTTCCCACCAGTTTCCCTCTGTTCCAACACCAGGATGGTAGTATTTGAGCTGGTCCTTGTTCTGGATATTCTTTTCTGCGAGGGCATTATAAAGTCGGACAACGTTGGTCGGGGTAGGGACTCCTTGATCTTCTTGATCGGGAGTATTCCATGTTCCGTCGCAGCAAACGACTAAATTACGCATCTGAACCCTCCATTTTTTACTCAGAAAGAAGTTACTTCAGATCAGCCAACATCAAACCATCAAGATCAAAGCAGTTATCGGTTTGAAAAGAGGTTTCCCGCTGTTTTGAACACTTATTGCAAGCCTTCCTGCTTTATTGCCAACGATTGCGGCCTTCAATACGATCGCCGCCACTAAATATTGAGCTTCACAAGAAAATCGATTAGATATACCCCCCCTATTCCACCGAACGGAATGAGTAGAGCCTGCAGAACCGGATGCTGGGAAAATCGTGCAAATGCCCCCTGTCGGATCGATTTGACCTCACTGAGGACAAATTCGGTCAGCTTGACAGAGCCCTGCCCTTCCGCCTTTTCCATGGTGGTGTGCGCCAATCCTTCGGTAAGGCGCTGTATCGTGGTAGCCCTGGCATTCTCAGCCGAACGTCTGAGAACAAAAGCTGAACTCCAGGCATACAGAGCTCCCAGCGAAATGACGATGGCCAGCCCCAGTGGCATGTGCCAGTTGTCGAAATATTTAATGCGGGAAGTGAACATGATGAGCCAGATAATAAAAGGGTAAAATATGAGCTTTCCAAGGACCTCGGTACGGATGGCGATCAGGAGAATCAGCATCCATTCTTGAAGGGCTCTATCTCCCTGGGTTTCCCTTTTCAAGAGCATCGTCTCCTGTAAACTCCGAGGGCATGTCGGAACTTTTCCAGCAAAGTCGTTCTTAGAGCAGAACGTCTTTACTGAATACCGAGGCCATTTCGGTAGTTTCTCAGCCAGGGTAACGAAACGCCTGAAGGTCCGTGTCACGTCAAAGACGTAAAAGTTCAAAATGATAAAAAAGACCACGCTGAAAACAAGAGTTACTTTGTCCACTTTCCAGCTCTTCAGGCCACGCACCGGAGTTTCAGGCATTTTAAAGGCAAGAATCAGAAAGCACAGGCATAGGTAAAAAAAGATTATAGGGGCCAGACGAACAATGCGGTAGCGTAGGGAGTCCCGACGAAGATACTCGCTCCACAGTTCAGCTATGGTGGTGCTGCCCGGCATTTTCTTGATGTCCCAATTGTCATTCACGATATCCAGGAATTTTTTCACCATCGGCCTGAATGTCTTCCGGAAACCGTTTTTTCCCGTCTTGTCCTCACCGGGTGAAGCCTCATCTGCATCTTCTTCGCCCAAGGCGGAGGATAAGCCGAAATCCTTGGCGATATTCTGACTGTTCTCTCTGAGTCGAGCCGAGGAATAAAAGAGGAAGAAGAAGGAAAGAAATGCGGCAAACATACGAAGAATTTCCGTAGGCCAGATACTTATGCCCTCGTTCAGGGAGAAGGGTTCCTCACCCGGGCTGTGGCAGAGGTAAAACAACCATCCGGCGTAGAAAAGCACCACAGCCGCAACGGTAAGTGTCAGAAAGATATGGTCGCACAGAACTTTTTTAAGGGCGTTTTTAAACCTGTGGCTTGAAAAATAGAGAAGAAAAAAAATAGACAGGGCAATTCCGGCAATTATTGCCCCACACCTTAGAGTCGCTTTCAAATCCCCCGGGATCCGCGATTTTGTGGGCTCGGTGAGCAATTCGACCGCGCTATGATGGCCGATTTCAAAAATCCGGGGTTGCATCGCGATATTCTTCTGGTTTACCGGACAGTGCGCGAGTGCCTGCACTGTTGCGGCAAAAACGGAGGTCTGGTAATTGCTTCTGAACGAGAGGGGAATTTGCCTCGACTCTTGGTGTTCTCCGCCTTCCTTTGACTTCTCCTCCTGCAGTTTGAGACCGTAACTCGAGGCAACGATAAGGTTTCGGGTCCACTCGATATTTTCAGGATGTAGGAGCCGTGCATCGAGATCCGTGGTGAAAAACAGGACATCCGGAAATTTCTGGCCAAGCGCCTGAAGCACGAGGTATTTATCGTAAAAATCACTGCCTAAAACGCCAATTGCCTTGATTGAGCCTCCCTTGGGCCTCAGATTCTGCCGTTCGAATTCGCATGCCTCGTCAGCCAGCCTCCTCAGGTAATCATACTGGGTCTCGCCGATCGGCCATTCCAGTTGTTTCACATTCTTGCTGTCAAGTCCGCCGGATTCAGACTTGTCGCTGTTTTTCTCTTCCTTTTTCCCGGGGAGGCTCCCGTCGATGCCACGCATATAATGAAAACGGACCAACCTGTCCTCGCCCCCACCTTTTTCCCTGAACACGTTCTGATAGATTTGGAGTAGCGACCTGGCGTACAAAGTGTCCCACTCGCCCACCAACATGATGTAATCATTCTTCTCCCCAAGAGCCACACGGCGAATTTTCAGCTCCTCAAACAGCTTCTCTGCAAGCGCCCGATCGGAAGCGATGGTGCGGGAAAAAACAATCCCTTGTTCTTTGAATTTGGCAACAATTCTTTTTTCGGGCTGACATTCAACCGATCGCTGGTTCCCATCCTTCTCCTCAATAACCTTGAGCAACAGGTCATCGTCCATGGTCGCCGAAGCCGAGTAGATCTCAAGTCCCGCCAGGCTGTCACCGAATGTCTTCAGTTCCGCCAGCATCTCCTGCAACCGGGTGGATCCGGCAGGACCGATTATTTTGAAATCAATTTTGGCTTTGAACTTTTCCCCTTCTTTCAGTCCCAGGCGATCAACCAACAGACTCAGTTTGGAGAGAGGCTTTCCTTTAAACGCATCATCGTTAATCCAGAGGACAAGCATTGAGTCTCGAGCGCTCTTGCCGTTTTCCCTCCGGTGAGAGAACCATTCGAAAGGCATGATGTTTGACATGGAGATTTCGTCTGTTTCGCAATCAATCGGAATGAAACCGATGTGCTCAGGGTCATCCGGTACGTAGTCCTTTCCGAGGCCGGTCAGAACTGCATAACGCCGACGCACCCTATCTTCGGTCTCTTCCGCGTATGGCGCACCGAAAACCATGACACCGAGTACGGTCACCCGGCCCTCGCTGGCTCGGTTCTCTATCTGCTCCCGCAGGGAAGACCTGGCTTTTTTTAATTTTTCCGAGGGATCCAGCACACAGAATCGGCTACCGTATTTCAGAGGTAGCCCTGCACTTCTGGAAGAAAGCCTGCGTTCACCAGCCTTGGCGTGGTAATCCATCACCGCCCTGAATGGATCTTGCCACAGCCTGGCTTTGGTCATTTCTGTTGGATCGTGGATCTCAGATACCTGAGGACGCGGGCCAACGAAGGGAATCTCGGCAAAGTGGAAAAACCCAAGTGTCGCGAGAACAAGCAGCAATCCCGATATGGGAAGAACTCTTTTTTTGTCGTCTTCGTTCATGGCGCATCACCCATAAAGTATCCTTTTTCACCCGATGCATTCTTCGGCAGTTCCGCCTCCCACCTACCCAAAGAACCCTCAGCTTCCCCCATCCCATACCACGATGAAGGCTACGTTCTCAGGATCCCTTTATGTTTAAAATCAGGGATCGCTGGACAGAATAAATCTTAACACATGCTAACCTTTTCTCCTTTTGCATATATATAATTCTTCCCCCTGCAATATGAGGCTTATCGCCTGGCCTTCTTAAGGTCGGAGGTTCAATCTCCCTGCCCCCAACATAAAAAGAGGGGTTACGGCTTTTCCGTAACCCCTCTTTTTATTACGCTTCACTTCGATTTCCCGCTAAACCCGCACCTCCTTATGCCGGCAAATCAACCAGCGGTTCGCGCATTCGGCGCATCTGTCCAGTTAAAAAGTCATCGGCATGCGCAGGGTAAGTTGCACATCGGGAGCAGCTTCCGTCAAGCCGCCCGAGAGGGAAAAGTTCAGGTTGGTATTATCAGTCAAACGATAAGACCCGCCGAGCAGAAGACAGCCGACATGCTGTGTAATGGAATCCTCCAGGTCTTCCCCGTCCTGCTTGGTTTTCAGGATTATACTGTGCTCATACCCGAGACTGAAGGAGGCTTTTTCATTGATCCCATAGCCGACCCCGACATTGGCACTGATGGTGTCGCCCAAGTCAATCTCGCCGTATCCGGATATATCCCGTTCGATGTTGTACAGATAACTGACCGAGCCAAAAAACACCGCTGGATCCGACGGAACAATTGCCGTGAAGCTGGGGTTAATTCCCCAAAACCCTGAACCGGTGGGCAATTCAAGAGCCAGTCCGGTTTCCGGATCGACAGGCACATCAAAGGGATCTGTGCCCGTATCCGATTTGATACGTAACCCGCCAATGAAAATCGGGCTGTTGTCATTCGGCATGTTGATCTGGTAGCGAAACCCGAATTCTATGTCGCCCAGGTCATTGCCATCGGCACTAAATACATTCGCAGTGGGAGGATCGGTATTGATAGACCGCGCGGAAGTCGAGTCGTCCCGATACACGTAGGGAACTTTCAGTTCGACCTCAAAACGATTTGTCAGGCCGTAACGGGCAGCCAGAGCACCGACGAAAGAATTGCGATTGACGCTTCTGACGTCAATCAAACCGACGGTAATGGCAGGAACCAGAGTGTAACCAATCAGGGCTACCCTGGTCGATGAAATATAGGTATATTGCAAAGATGGCTCAAGAACGAATTTGCCCCGTGGCGTAAGCACCCCCTGGCGCTCAAAAATGGCCTCAATCTCCTTATAAGCTTGCTCCCTGTCCTTTTCTGGCGGTCGCCCCACAGGCTTGGCAGGGGGCTGATTGGCTTCTTTTGCTGCCGTATCCGCTTTGGCGATGCGGGTCGGTGCATTTTCAACCTTCGCGCCGACTGGTTTCTTAGGCTGGCCTTCACTGGTTTTGACCAGGCCGAGCTTTTGCTGCATTTCCTCAATGCGGTGTTGTTGCTCAGCCATGGAGCGCTTCAACTCCTGCCTCTGGGCCAGGTATTTGGCCTCCTCCTCCGAAAACTTCTTCTGCTGTTGCGCTAACCGCTCTTGTTCTGCGGCCAAATACTGCCGCATTTTTTCGAGTTCAGTCGGTTCCGGGACAGCTGTAGCCGCCTTAGTTGCGACTCCGGAACCAACCGTCCCTTCACCGGCAACAGGTTCAACTGCCCAGGCAATCACGATTTTCTGCCCCAGTTGCTGAACGTTGTAGGCGGGCACAAGGGAGTCTGATGCATCGAAGACTATCCTGGTCTTGTCCTGCCCCGGTCCGATGCGTACACCCTTGAACCCCTCAGAAGCGGAAAAGCTCCTTTCCGCAAAAGTCGGGACGACGCCTGGCAGGTCCACTACCAGACGCGCCGGATCTTGAAGCTCGAAATACTTGAGATTTTCAACGTGACCATCGATCCCCAGCACAGCCCGGCCCTCGTCCGTTTCAAGGGAAATCAACTTTTTGGCCGGAGCGATTTTTTTACCTGCTACCGGAGGGGCACTCTCTGCCGTACTTTCAGGGGGGAGATTTTCAGCTGGACACCAGACGGGAAAAACAAGGCAGACGACCACAAACAAAACCTGTACAGCTCTGTTCATTTATCCCTCCTTTACAAACCCTTAATACACATAGAAATAGCGCGCATGCTCAAAACTTACAGCCAACCATCTCACAACATCAGCCAGATTCAGATAATGTTGAACTTGTTCATCAGTCGATATAAGGTAACCCTCGACACCCCAAGGTTACGAGCGGTCTTGGAGACATTGTTATCATTGATTTTCAGACAGAGTTGGATCGTTTCAAACTCGGCCTTCTGACGGGCATCCTCAAGCGACATCTTAACTCTCTCGCAGGACCTTCTCTCAAGATCAAGATCGGCGGGAGTAATCAGGCGGTTTTCGCTCATTATAACAGCGCTTTGAACCCTGTTGATCAGCTCTCGAACATTACCCGGCCAATTGTAAGCCCTCATGACTCTTAGAGCCTGACGGCTAAACCCCTTGGCCTTGGTGTATTGTTCTTTGGAAAATTTCTCGAAAAACGTCAGCGCCAGCAGTTCGATATCGTCACCACGCTCTCTTAACGGAGGCATTTTCAAAGACAGAACCTTTAGACGATAATAGAGGTCTTGACGAAAGCGGCCTTGGGCGACCGCACTTTCAAGATCGACATGGGTCGCGGCAATAACGCGCACATCGACCCCAATGCTTTGGTTCGAGCCAACACGCTCAATGGTTTTCTCCTGAAGAAATCGCAGCAGATTCCCTTGCAGGTCCAGAGGCAGATCACCAATTTCATCCAGAAAAACCGTACCACCTGATGCGGACTCAATGCGTCCGATCTTGCGCTGCAAAGCCCCGGTAAATGCTCCTTTTTCATGCCCGAACAGTTCTGACTGGATGAGGTGAGTCGGCAATGCGCCGCAATTTACTGCAACAAACGGCTCCTGTCCCCTGGCAGAATGTTCGTGTATGGCCCGAGCCACCAGTTCTTTGCCGGTGCCGCTTTCGCCGAGAACAAGAACAGGCGAATCCACATTCTGAACTTTGGCTAGTTTGGAGAAAAGTTCCTGCATAACCGGACTTTTGCCCATTATCTGGCAACCGCCCTTCCGCTCATAGTTTTCGCGAAAACGGCTCTTCAGTTTGCCTTTGCCATAGGCGCGTCCTAGTGTAACCAACAGGCGTGGGAAGTCGATTGGTAGCGTGTGATAATCGTGGAAATTTTGAGCGACAAATTTACCAAGCAATGAATCTTTTAAATCGTCACTCTGCAGAAGCGCAATCCATTCTATATATCTATTGGCTAAAAAAACCTTTTCTATATTTTCCAAAAGCGATTCGTTGCATTTTGGCAAAACCATTAATCCGACAACACCGTCCTTGTTTTCCAGGGTCAATTCTTTTATCTGGTCAATCGTACCAGCCTTGTATATGTCCCAGCCTGCTTCGAGAATCCTATCAACAGGGACATGGGCTGCCTCCTCAAACTCACAGAGAAACACCTTTCGATTATTCATGAATCAGCCCCCCTCAAACGCCCACCATCTTGAAAAAATTCTTTGCTTCAGCTCGATATTTGAATCGAAAAAGATCTTACGCAGAAAAGTCACTAACAGCCTACTCAGTGAATCCTATAGTTGATTTTTGCTTAGGCGTTTTATCAAGTCCCGATTTTTCCACTTATTTTAGAAACCTGAGCGTTTTCACCCTTTCTCACCATAGAGATGTTGGAGAGGCTTCTCCTATGGCACGATATTGGCAAAACCTTTGAAAGGCCTGACCGTGTTGTAAAAAAGATGATTTGTAGCAGGCTCACCTGAAGGTTTTTCCTACCCTGAAATGCCTCCTGCTGATGCCACATCTCCATGATTGTTGCAGATCAACATTAACGCTTCTTTGCGGGAATAGTTCCTGCTTTCTGGCCCGAGCAAGTGTTTTGTAGATCGTTGACCGAGAGGTTGAAAAGAACTCTGCCTGGCGGCTAATCCCTGAAATTACCTGGCTATCATAACGGCCAGATCTTCTGGAGGTCGGGGAGGATTACCGGGATGCCTTGGTGCATGACCATGTTTACAACATCCTCCGTTCGCAATCATCGATACTGTAAACAACGCGTCCTCTATCTTATAATTTTTTTATGTGTTTATTCTATAGGTGTTTTCCCTTTTGGCAACCCCAGTTCAACAATAACCGCAACTGTTTCAGCCATGAAATCTTGCCGAATCGCTACTGTTTATCTACAAACACCCAACATTACTTAACAAATTTGACAGGCCTTCATCAGACGATCCATAGATTTATCCTAAAAAAACCTTAAAAATCATCTACAAATCAGCACCTTTACGTGCTCCCATGAAACCCAGCCTTCCTGCTTCAGTTGCTTTACAGCAGACACTACCACCGAAGATTTAAATTTTCCTAATCATACAAGCCACATCGGAAACACCCGCCCTTTCAGCACCGCCTGACTGTTTCAATCTATTAACAATCTGAAACTCTCCCAGCCGACCCGCCTCCACCAGAAAATATTGAATTTTTTCAATCTTTTCAGCTAGTTAGACGTATTTCCCCGCACATGGTACAGCTCTTGCCATTAGGTCGAGTGAGGAAATTCCCGAGTGGTTCCCCTACGAAAAGGGGCCACAAACACTAAACGCAGGAAAAGGAGGAAACAAATGAGAAATTGGTCGATTTTTCTGGTACCGCTGGCTATGGCACTCCTGACTTTCGGCACCTCCGCTCAGAGCTGGGCCCAACCCGAGGAAGTTGAAATCGAAGACAACCTGAACGACAACAATCTTGCAGTGGATGAGTCGACCGTCATAGAGGACAACCTCAACGGTCCTATTGGCAACGATGTTCAAGACGCCGACGCAGCTGCCAACGAAGAGTCCATCGCCGTGAATGACACCCTCAACGACAATACCACCTACATCGGCAACGACAAGCAATCAGCCGAGCAGGCCGCCAACGACGAGTCCATTGCAGTTGGTGACATTGACGTTGACGTTGAAGATGTCGCCAACGACAAGTCCGAAAATTATAACGATACCCAGAATGCCGATGTGGCAGCCAATGACGGGTCCCTCGCCATGAAGGACTCCTCCATGGATAACAGCATCAACACCGACAACAGCATCAACGTTTCGGAAATCGCCGTGGCGGTTTCTTCTAGCGTGCTCGGTGGTGCAGTCAGCGGCAACTCCCTCGGTCTCACCCTGGGCATGGCAGGCATCGAAACCGGTAGCAACATGATCGCAGATGATGGTGGGAGCCTCAACGTAACCGGCATTTCCGCGGTATCGATGAACAGCGGTGTCATGTCGCAAACCCAGCAAAGCATCAACGTTCAGGCCACTGTAGCCCCGTAATATCGGCCAGCAATGGACAGAAGTCCGGTGACGGCTTTCAGCCGTCACCGGATAACCGTCGCACCGGAACCGAACACTCCGATGCGACTTCACGCAAGGAGGCAGGAAAATGAGGTACTCACTACCATCTCTGCTTACTGCGATCACTTTTGCTGGAATCATGTTGGCAGCCTCCAACTGCCTGGCCGCGGATGTTGAACTGATATCCGTCGATCAACAACCGGCCGTCCTGGACGTTGCCGGGTTCGGACAGGCAGCGTCCGATGACCTGCTGAGCGGTGAATCCGGTGGTCTGGCGACACAGATCGACAAAATCTTCATGCAAATGAACGACGTCGACATGGATGCTCAAATCGGTGACAACGCTCTGAATTCGAATGTCACCGGCAGCAACCTCATCAGCAACGACGCCTTCTCAAACATGAACGGTTTTTCCACCGTCATCCAGAACTCCGGCAACCAGGTGATCATTCAAAGCGACCTGATCGTTAACGTGAACATGGAATAAGAAAAGACGCTGCCATGACTAAGACATCCACGGTAATCCCGACACTTTTGACACTGGCTTTGCTTTTTTCCTCGACCGCATCGGTGGAAGCCGGAACAGTGCACATACCGGGGCTGTCTGGCAGCGGTTTGAATGTTCAGGTTACCAGCCGCAAGGAAGCCCTTTACTCAACCACAGTGCCTCAACACTACGATTTCAGCTGCGGATCTGCTGCTCTTGCCACCCTGCTTACCCATCATTACGGCACGAACGTTACAGAGCAGGAACTCTTTACCTGGATGTATGAAAAAGGGGAGCAGGAAAAAATCCGCCGGGAAGGATTTTCCCTTCTGGACATGAAAAACTGCCTGAAAGCCAAAGGCTTTCAGGCAGACGGGTTCTACGCGTCGCTGGACAAGTTGGCCGACGCTGGCATCCCCGCTATTGTTCTGCTCGACCTCAAAGGTTACAGGCATTTCGTGGTGGTAAAGGGCGTTACCGACAAAAGGGTTCTGATCGGAGACCCGGCTTCCGGGATCAAGGTCATGAAACGGGATGATTTCGAAGAGATGTGGAACGGCCTGGTATTCATTATCCGCAACAGAACCCTGCTGGCAGAAAACAACTTCAACCGCCTGGATGAATGGCGCGTCCAAGGGCAGACCCCCATGGGGTCGGCCTTGCAAATGACCGATCTGGCGAAGGTAACCTACCTTCTGTCGGGACCGGAAGGAGCAGGACCATGAGAACATCAGCCCAAAGGCAATTGGCTAAAACGGTTTTTCTGTTGGCAGCTGTTTTATGGGCCTTCAGCCCGGTGGCAGCAACGGCATATCTCTTCGACTCCTCAGATGCGGTCAGTTCCGCTCATCTCGACACCATGAGAGGCGGATTCATCACCGGGAACGGCCTGAAAATATCTCTGGGCATCGAAAAAGCGGTCATGATTGGCGGGGTTCTGCAAACCCTTAACACCCTCAACATCCCCGATCTGGCCGACCCCAACGGTGTGCCGCAAAGCATTGCAAGCACTCCGTCTCCCCAGGATTCTCCCGCAGTGCAGCCCATTGCAGTTGCAAACACGGGTCTGAATCCCGCAACCGGTACCTTGGTCTTCAATGACGGCTACAACACGGTTATTCAAAACAGCCTCGACCAGGAAACCATTCAGAACCTGACCATCGTCAACGCAACCGTTAGCAACGTCGATCTTTACCGGGAAATGCAGTTGATGACCAGGATTAATGAACAATTGATCAATGCCTTGCATTGACCTGTTGAAGAGGAGCCTCACAGTGCCACTTTTCAACAGAGCTGCCGAACGGTTCAACCTCTGTTTCGGAAGAGAAACATCGATAAGAACGATTGCTTTGCTTCTCTTTAATAAACCCACAAAAAGGAGAAAAAAATGAGAAATTGGTCGATTTTTCTGGTACCGCTGGCTATGGCACTCCTGACTTTCGGCACCTCCGCTCAGAGCTGG
>ENA-ORCT01001017-ORCT01001017.1-marine-metagenome-genome-assembly--contig:-NODE-1017-length-11635-cov-4.034349_pt1 | contig 11635 bp, 11 predicted proteins | sample MGYA00248632_ERZ508511 | MGnify/ENA primary metagenome ERZ508511 (study PRJEB26182, sample SAMN06268839) | marine metagenome | isolation source: Tt an P1-techrep anaerobic enrichment on pine from...
TTGGAGTTTCTCAGCGGTATTTCGTTGACAAAGATACATTTTCACATTTCTGGTCAAAACGAGCTCGCCTGCGAAACGGCGTCCACTTCGCCAAAGGTGACCTCCATGGATGCGGATCAATGATGGTTTTCAAAGCCGGCAGGTTCTTGTCGGCTTTTTTGCCGGATAAAAAATTTTTCCTTACCGTATTTTAAATTGCTGGTTGGTGAGGAATTATTTCGAAAGATAGGATTTCAGATAGTTGGCCCGGTTTTTAATCAGGTGAAAATAATTGGCCAATATTTGGGAAGTTGAAATGATTTCAGAAAGCTACCATTTCCCGGATGGACCCGATATAACCAGTTATCCCAGCTTAACCTGCTTCACAGAGATGATATTCGGCAGTTTCCGCAGATCGGCCAGAACCGATTCGTCTGCTTCGGTGTCGATATTGACCATACACAGGGCCTGGCCGCGCAAGCGGCCCAGCTGAAAGCGGCCGATGTTGATTTCGTGGCGCCCCAGGGTGGTGCCCACGTTACCGATCACACCGGGTTTATCGACATTCTGGATCACTAGCATAAAACCCTCGGGCAGAGCGTCCATATAAATGCGCCCCAGGCGCACGATGCGAGGATGAACTTTGGCGAAAATAGTGCCCCAGATTTCATCCGGTCCCTTTTCATAGCCTTCCAGCTGCAGGCGGATCACGCCGGCAAAATCGTCTTTTACATCGCGCTGGACTTGCTCTCTGACTTTTATGCCTTTATCGCTGGCCAAAGCCGGTGCGTTGACGTAGTTGACCGGGATGTCACTGAACGCGCCCAGATATCCCTTGAGGATCGCGTGGGTCAGTGGCTGAGTGTCAAGGCGGGCCACTTCCCCGGTGTAGCTAATGGCCACATTGTAGGCTTTGTCGATCAACTGACCCATCAACGCACCCATTTTTTCCGCCAGATTCAAATGGGGCCTGATTTGCTCCATCACTTCCTGGGAAACGGAAGGAAAGTTCACCGCATTGGATATAATTCCATCAATCAGGTAAGCAGCGATCTGGTTGGCGATCATGGTGGCCACTTTTTTCTGGGCTTCGCCGGTGCTGGCGCCCAGATGCGGTGTGAAGATGACTTTGGGATGCTGAAGGATCGATAATTCGGCAGGTGGCGGTTCCTGGGGAAACACGTCCAGGGCCGCACCGGCCACCTTTTCGGCGTCGATTGCCGCACTCAAATCCTCCAGATTGACAATTTCTCCCCGACTGCAGTTGATCAGCCGAACGCCCGTTTTCATCTGAGCCAGGCTGTCTCGGTTGATCATATTGACGGTTTCTTTCATGCGCGGCACATGCAACGATATGAAATCCGCCCGGCGGTACAGCTCGTCGATCGCTACCAACTTAACATTGAGTGCAGCTGCTGCTTCCCGGCTGACGAAGGGGTCTGCAGCGATCACTGTCATTTCCAGCCCCTGGGCTCTTTTTGCAACGATGCGGCCGATTTGCCCCAGACCGACGATTCCCAGCGTTTTGCCAGTGATTTCCGTGCCGACCAGCTGCTTTTTTTCCCATTTGCCAGCACGTATGGAGGCGGTGGCCTGCGGAATGTTGCGGGACAACGAAAGGAGCATGGATATGGCATGTTCGGCGGTGGTTACCGTATTGCCCCCCGGTGCGTTCATGACCACAAGGCCCCTACGGGTAGCTTCTTTGGTATCGATATTATCGACCCCAATACCGGCACGCCCGATGACTTTCAGCCGTTTGGCCTGCGCCAGAACCTCCCGGGTAATCCGAGTTTCGCTGCGGATGGCCAGACCGTCATATTCGCTGACCAGACGGGCCAGAACGTTGGGCTCGGACGTGCTCTTGTCGTTGTCCACAACCACTTCTATTTTCCCGGTGGCCTCGAGGATTTCCCTGGCCACATGCGACATATTGTCCCGGATCATCACTCTATACATAAAGCTTTGCCTTTCTGGATGAAGCGATATCCTGCCAATCGTTTGCAGCGCAGTCCATCAGCGTCGCGTGATCGGTTTTCAAGTAGGTCCCGAGCTGCTTGACATCCGATGCCATTGCTTAGCATAATTGGTTAATAGCCGCCGTACGACTGTGGCCACTGGAACCCGCCCCAGCCTGTCAATGAAACTCCGGTGATCCGCTGAGTCCTTAAAAAATGCGAATTTGAGTTAACGCAGTTAAAAAAATCTGTGAACGGATACTGATCACAATTCCCAAGCATCACCCCCTCACCCACCTGGGGAACCCAAAGCGCACCCGCTCCTCCCTTCTGACAATATGGTACTTCCTCACCTCATCGCATCTCGCACACAGATTTTTCAGATTCTCATCAAATAGAGTGTTTCTTCAAAATATAATACTGCTCTGTCACAGGGACAGTTTGACGATTCATGGCAGCTGGCCTTTGAGGTAGAACGCCTCGAAAGCGGCAACGTCGCTATTTTCCTGCCGGGCGCACCCGACGCCTGGTCCGGTTCCGTCTGCGTTGTGACTGAAGATCGCATCTCCCCGCTTGACTTGCCTGTAAAAACAGCGGTTGACCTGATGAAGGGGCTTGGCAAAGGCTCGATGGATGTATTGCAGCGTGAGATCATCAAGACCTGATCATTGTAAGAATTATTGGGATATTTTGAAGCTAAAAAATAATAACCGAACAAGGGGAGAACGGGAATGAAATCAAAACGACAAGTAGCAAAGCAGCTGACAACAACGGTGATGATGGCCCTATTCATGGCATCCAGTCTGGGCTGGGCGGAAAAACCGCCTGAAATGAAGATGACGACGGAGATTCCGCCGGGGATCACGACGCCGGATACAATCGAGACACGTCTGGGTGACCTGAACTTCTTTGACGGTGTGCCCGACGACGAGACCGTCCGGAAGGTTTACAACTTCCTGGACTTCCAGCACGCGTACCAAGCCTACATGAGCGGTATCAAGATTGCTTCCATGGAAGCAATCCGGAGGGGAATCCTTGAATTCGGGCCGGCCAATACGACGGCCGTGCTCTTTGAGGATTTGATGGATTCCAAGGCGCTGTTTTTAACCGCCAACACCACCAGCGTTTACATGTTTTCGTGGCTGCAGTTGGGCGATGAACCGATGGTCATTGAGACTCCGCCCGATGTGCTTGGAATCATAGACGATCACTGGTTCAAGTATGTCGCTGACTTCGGGCGACTCGGACCGGACAAAGGCCAGGGCGGCAAGTTCCTGATCACTCCCCCGGGATACGAGGGTAAAATTCCGGAAGGCTATCACGTGGCCCGGACCAATACGTACGGCAACTGGGTGATCTGGAGGGGATTTCAGGTTGACGGCTCAACAAAAACGGCAGTCGAAACGACCAAAAAGACGTTTCGCATCTACCCGCTGTCCCAGAAGGACAAACCGCCGGAGATGACGTTCGTCAACGCCTCAGGCAAATCCGTCAATACGATTCACCGCATGGACTACCATATATTTGAAGAGATCAACGATGTGGTGCAGGTGGAGCCCAGCGAGGGAGAAAGTCCGGAAATCCTCGGCGCCCTGTCTGCCATTGGCATCAAGAAGGGACAGCCCTTCAATCCTGATGAACGCATGAAGAAAATCCTGACCGCAGCGGCCGCCGCGGGAGGAGTTTCCGTAAAGACCATCTTTGCTAAACCGCGTGACGAAATGTTCTATTTCTACCCGGGAGAGAGCAATTGGATGAATCCGTTCCCGGGGGGAGAATACACGTGGGTACATGAAGGGGCCACCTTGCTGGATGCGCGAGCAGGCTTTCACTTCTATGCCACGGGTATTACTCCCGCCATGGCCAAAAAGATTATCGGCAAGGGCTCGAAATACGCCTACACCTACCTCGATGCCGACGGCAATCCGTTGGATGGCAGCAAAACTTATAAGGTCCACGTGCCGCCCAACGTGCCGGCCAAAGATTTCTGGTCCTTCACGCTCTACGATAACCAGACACGTTCGATGCTGCAGACCGACGAGCGGTTTCCGGGCATCGACAATAACAAGAAAGGCATGATCAAGAATGCCGACGGCTCCTACGATGTCTATTTCGGACCGAAGGCACCGAAAGGTCAGGAGAACAAATGGGTTCAAACGGTTCCTGGCAAGGGATGGAATGTGATCTTCCGCCTCTATGGACCACTTGAGCCCTGGTACGAAAAGACCTGGCGTCCGGGAGAGATCGAGTTGGCGAAGTGACGCCGGAGCATACCGTCCAAAAAACCGATTGGACTATAGCGGCGGATCTTACGGAAATCGGGAGCGATGGTTCTTGACCGTAGCCGGGTTAACCGAAATGCCAGAGCGGGAAGTGGACACGGGCACGGTAAATGGGATGCTCGTGAATTATTGACTTATTTATACCCCAAAATCATGCATTCAAAAGAAGTTCCGCAAGTTTACGGGTTTGATCATCCCGGCTGCCGCGACTGGCCGCCTTGCTGACTGCCGACGGGGTTAGGCTCAGTTGCCAGGCAACCTCCGCACCGCTGATTTTGAGAGTATCCAGGACCGGTGCGCAGATAATGGACCGGGCCCGGGCAACCGGGCGCTGACGGCTGGCGCTGTAGAGGAGATACCGGTCAAGGCCCAGCTCATCGCAGACCCAATCGATCAGAGTGGCCAGATCCAGCCCCCTGGCCTGCAGTCGACTGTGATTATCCAAATCCTCGTTGGCCTGCCTGAGGACCGCTTCAACGAAATCGCTGCTGCCCAGAATACGTTCATCCCCCATCAGCCGCATTCCGGTTGTGCGAAGGGCCTTGACCGCCGACCAGCCACCATGGGACCGGATCAGCCCGCCGCCTGTCAGTTCCGGCCGCCGGCCCTGGGCGATTCCTTTGGCAACAAAGCTGGCATAGGCATCCCTTGCCGTTCGCCGGGTCTTTCCGAAACGGCCCAGCACATAATCGATATCCTGCCAGTCGTTGGCCACGCGGCCCATCAGAGCCGCATGGCCGGTTTTCAAGCAGGTTCCGAGCTGCTTGACATCCGATACCATTCCGGCACGAACCGGATTCAGGTGAATGTATCTTACCAGCTCGAGCAGGTACGGATCTTCTTCGCACAAAAAGGACTTGTAGCGATTTTGAAACAGGTGCCCATGGCGGTTGTGGCGCCGGTTGTACTGCTGAGCATAACCGGTTAAAAGCCGCCGCATTACTGTGGCCATGGGAACCCGGCCGGTTCGAAGCAACAGATGGGCATGATTGGTCATCAGCGCCCAGGCAAAACAGGGCGTCCCTGTCTCGACCAGAACCCGCCCCATCCGGTCAGTGAAATTCCGGTAATCCGTTGAGTCCTTAAAAATCGCGTTCCGCTCGATACCACGAACAATGATATGATGCAGGGCTCCGGGAGCATCGATTCGTGCGTTTCTTGGCATACGGTATCTATCGCAAATTCATGTGTTTATGTCAACTTTTCACGAGCGTCCCGTTTTTTCCCCGTTTTTTCCCTATCCCGATATGTGCATATTGTCATTTCAAATAAACGATGAGTATAATTATTATATTGTTATGGTCTATAGACGGTTGAAGTCGGAGGAGCACATTGAGGAAACCTCGCTGTTGGTGACCACCAAGCTTTATACATGAGCCAAAAGTTTTGGCTACGGACCTCGATGCAGCCGTTTGCAATAATCACTGAAACATCACGCGCAGGTACTGGTACTGTTATAGCATTAGAATATTCAGTCAAAGAATAGTATGGAATATTATTTAAATCCATATTCGCAAAATTATAATAGGTCTCATAACTAAATCTTCGAAGGAGATCAACTTTGTGTCTCTCACTTAATGTACTATTGACAGCCCTGAGCACCTTTTCATAACGTGAAATATCACGAATATCTTGAGTTCCACCTACATACGCTACAAGTAGATACACCATTAGATTACTGATAAAGGCGTCAGGTTCTTTTCGTTGAAGTTCTAAGAGATCCCTCCAACTTTTAATGTCTAAATTTGGTGAAAAATTCCTCCCATTTAATACCCTATTCCATACATTCGCTGCTGTCTGTTTGTCTTCTTGATCAAAATGATTAAAATCAACAGTACATTTACCTCCACTCTCGCTAGCTGAACAGCTTGAATTTCCAGTCCCCTCGGCATTAACAGTAGGGCAGGTGCACTGCACAGAACCTGCTAATGACATAGTGTTACCCAAAAACTGTACAACTAAGATCATTATTATACATATTATTCTGAACATTTTGGTCCTCCTTCACACTTGTACAAGTATCGGTTACCATGCTCATCTACTAGCTCCCATGGGTCCACAGGATTATTCCATTTACCCCACATTTTTACTTTATTTACTGTTGGACAATCTAGTAATTTTATTTGAATACTTGTCGCTTGCCAAAACGATTTTTCATTAGGAGAGGGTGAACAACTTACACAATTTTTTGCATAGTTGCACCAATTAGAAATAAGAGTCCTTTTATCCCCCCCTTTGGGACCGAACCACATGTTATTTAGTATAATTTCCGCATTTTTATTATTTGGCCGATCCAAGTAGAGATTTGGCTCGCCATTCTCCCATTGTTGAGCGACTAAACCTAATGGTAACGGTTTTTTGGTTACAAATGTATTTTCAAATTTTTCCTGAGCGTATGCCTTCTCGATACATTCAAGCACTCTTTCAACAATTTTTTCGTTGGCAGTCCCTTTTTCATCCTGCAGAACGCCCATATCAATGTCAAAGTTTCCTTTAACATCAATCTTTGATTTAATGCCTATTCGCTGAGTTTCATCCAAGACTCTTGTACAAAGCTCTGCAATTTCGAGTCGTTTTCTTGTTTCCTGATTAGATCCAAAAAATTTAAACGGCTCGAATACAATTATCGAAAATGCAATTGCCACAAATATGGCTACAATAAACGCACTCTGCCAAGAAGCTATTTTCATTTTATCCTCTAAGTTGGTTTTATGTTATTATGTCAGAAGTAGAATATGCAACAAGCTCATGCTGTATTACTTCAAACTATCTTCCTTAATAAGCCTTGTATAGCTTTGTGCACATATCGTAGAGAGTTTTATGCAGCGTCCCGCGCAACAAAAACCTTCAAAGCCCAAGTCCAGAAAAATTGATCAACTCATGACCTTGGGGTCAGGCCAAACTAACATATTGTATTTTTATAATTTTATTCTCATATATAAAAATTTTAAGGCTCTATTTCGACTTTTTTGGCCCCAAAATGATCGCCGTAGGGAATTTGAGATTCACGAAGCTGATATGATTCCCCCGTCTCAATGGGCTTTCGTCCTAAAGCCAATACCCCATCAAGGTTTTGATTTTCACAATAAAGTCTTTGCTTCCTACCGCACTGCTTCCGCTCCATTTGTCATCGCGGTGATGACCTCCATTTGCCAGGCAACTCTCAATCCATTTTTTGTGGCCGGCCTGTACCTGATCATAGGAATCGTATCCAAGAAGTTCCCTGAGTCTTTCATAGTTGATCAGTACATTTTTTCTTACCAGTCCATACCGTCTTTTCGCTTCAAAAAGCCACTGCAACCATCTTCGACGGTCCTTTGAAAATTTAAGCAAAAATTCTCTTTTACGGCACCTGTGGGTAATGTGCCATATCTGCCCGGGTACATAGTGCCGCTTTGCTCTTGCCATGGCTATAATGCTGTTTTTACCCTCAAAAAGTGCGATATTGCACCATTACAAGGGTTGATTTTAGGATTATTTATTATTTTTTCAATTGGTTAACTTGGCCCGACCCCGAACCCACGCGACGCCTTGCCCGAGTCCGGCATCGAACCGGTTGAGCCGTTGACCTGTCCAGTTTGCGGCTCAGTACTTAAATACCGACTTTCGGTTCTGCCCTTTGAGTTAACGCCCGCGGCTACCGGATAGCCAAGGGATACAGTAAAAAATCTATAGCACATCGATCCTGCCGCAAAATCGAGCGGTTTGAGCGGCATAGGATTTTTGCGCCTTTAAAACGGCCGATGCCTTGGATTTTGGATCTCATTTTATTTCAAAGAACGGAAAACAGATAATTTGTCTCAGTAAGACTATCATCTGACCGCCAATCCTCTTCACTTTCTGCCGGAGTTCATTAACTCCGGCAGCCATCCAACCTTCCGAAATCGAGTCAATACCCTATTAGAAATCTTTATGTCGGGCTTCTTGAACAATGGATTGAAAACGACCTTTCAGGTCGTGTCAATCCTTAAAGGTTAGGTGGTCTCTATTGTATTTGTATAGCCATAAAAATAAAGCCCAACGTACTCGGGTAGCAAAAAAAACATATATACTACAACACAGATGAAAAACAGCAGTGGTTCCAATAAATCGGGATCTGAGTAAATTTCTTTGGAAAATATGAACAAATCCCAAATGATTAAAAATGGCAAATAAATCTTCCAAACTTGTTTGGTAAAAATGTTTTTATTATAGCAATAACCATAAATGCCAACTAGTGCGGTGAACCAAAATATATAATCCATATAATCAAAAATATCGGAGACTTCAGCATCAGCAAATTCAAAATATAGTACTGCTGGAAAGAGCAAGGACATAAGCAAAAGATAATATTTCATAAACTTTTTATAAGTCATACTTTTCATGCCACCTAACGCAAAAATAACCCGACCTGAAAGCCGACAGGACTGGTTGAAATTATTGTACAAATACCCTAACGACACCCTAAAAAAATTGATAAAAGGACGCGGCTTTTAGGGTCGGGGTTGATTGACATGTTCTAATATACTTCACTGTTTCGAATCTTGCCCTGACCGGAAAATGACTACTGTGATTCCTGCCGGGGGATATGAAAAAAATGAAATACCCGGAGAATGAAAACTGTTCTCTTACTTCAATTTCCGGAACTGCAATTCACCCGGTTGAACGACACCTTTTCTTGTAACCTGAAAAGGTTGAAAAAGCAAAAAAATAGTCGAAAGGATGATTACAGGAAAATTTGAGAAAGATCTTTTTAAGATTAAGTCTGCTCGATGTATTAGAACGTTTCGGGTGTGGGGCCGCTGTAAGCGGTCACACACCACCCGATGGTTATCTATATTTATTTCTTTGCCTTGATTAAAAACACCAGTATTATCAGAATAAGTATACCAACTGCGTATAGAGGTTCTGTTTTTAAAAAGTCTATTGCATATGACAATTGAAAAGTAATTTTGAAGGCAACACCAATAAGAGCAACCACGATTAAAACAGTTAACAACCTAAAAGACTTTTGAGATTTTGGCTTCTCTGGCCTCTCATCTGTTATCTTAAATAAAGCAGTAAGTTTTTCAATCCCATCCGAATCGAGCATGTTAAATATTTTGTACTCACCAGACTCGCTTTTAAATTCATATGCTGTCATACCAGTGTATTGACTTATACCAGTGTTTATAAATATTAGAATTTCGGACTTGTTGAACTTGGCACCTTTCGCAGAAATATCTTTGGAGACTTTAAGCACGTCTCCTCTTTTGAAAGGGCATAATCTCCAAAATTTCTTTTTTTTGGTCATTTTTAGAAAGATAACGCTCCGCTTCACCGGGCGCAAAATGCGGAGCGAGGAACGAGCGCAGCTTTTTGCGATCCATGTGCAAGCGGTTGTTATGCCATAATTTTATTTATAATATCGATCTCTAACACGAGCTCCCCATTTCAAGAATACTTGACTCAACGCATCTTTGTTGCTTTGGACAAGAGGTGACTTTGGCATGTTTTGAACAAAAACATCTGCTGCACCAGGATCAAAAATACCCCCTGAGATGTCATCTTCTCGAAAAACCAATAAAGGTATTGAAAGTCCAAATAGTATTCCTGCTTCAAGTTGATTCCATGGTGTTGGAAAAGCAACTCTCGTATTTTGAGATGTTTCTGAAGAAGTACCCTTTTTCCATGTACCACTACTGGTTTCAAATTGACTGAAACCCAGAATAATTCCACCAGCACAATGTGAAGCTAATGAATATATCTCACGTATTGGTAAGTCTGCGGGATAATCACTTCGCCCAAGAGCCCTTGGTTCGAATTGGAGAATATTTAATTCATCAATTATCAAATCTCTTGAGCTTTCTTGCTCAGGATTTAGCGATGTGGGTGCAGATACAAATACAGGTATTTTCAAAGTTACTCCTTGTTTCGTTGAGGCATAACGAAAAGTTCACTTGCTGGGAACCCAATGCGGATTCGCTAAAAAGAAACGTTGAAAGCTGAAGGCCCTATGGAAAAAGGCCGCCCCGGGTTCCCAGTCAATGTGAAACGCCTGGTTCTGTGCGGTTTGTTCATTCAATGCCAGTAATTTTACCATGCTCACATGGTAGCCTGTGGATATAAACTCCAAATTTTGCATCATTAGAGAAAAGAGAACAACCGGCACCATCTGGAGATATTTGAAACCCACAATCATCTTCAAAGTTTGCCTGTGCAATTAGCAATTTCCCTAAAAACTCTAATGACTCCTTATCACCCTCGATAAGAACAAGGTCTTGATCAAGTTTTTTAATCGTGATTTTGACGTCTTTTTCAGAATATTCCTCACAAACGTAATCTGGACCTTTCATATTCTTTTCTCATTTCTTTGACACAGAACGCTGCTATTCAGCCGCGCGGCTTTTTGCGTCGGCTGAAATAGCCATGTTAGCAATAATAACGTAACGTTTTTTTAAATGCATAAAGACTACAAAAAATGTGCAACCCTCGTCTATTCATCTTTGAAGCGTACATATTTAAGTTCACGTTGCAGGCCAGGTAATTGAAGATATAGTTCACCATTGCCAATTTTTAACTTAACATTGTCAAAACAAACGGTCCCATAGTTACCCTTGTTTGCCTTAAATACAAAATTATTATGATTAGAGTCTATGGGGTCATAATCATACTCTGGATACACCCGAAGTACTCCGAAAAAACTTAAGCTGATTTTTTGTATTGGAACAACTGCGTCTTGAGAATGTACATAGTGACCCTTAACCCCTTCTTTAATTACACTATCAGAGACGGTTCGATTATTGGAATTAACAGAAACTTTGCGATCATTGGAATACAGAGTTTTATGTGTTAAATATGCCGCCAGCTTTGAATCTTTTCCTTCGAAAGAAATTCTCACGCCATCAAACTTCTCCTGACTGGAGCTTACAAAGGTAAACTGCGGATCTATGCGATCTGTACTTGATTTCAAAATCACTGAAGAATTTTCGATATGCCACTTGCCGTTGTCAAATTCATCTAAACAACCATACGCCAGATAAAATTTATAAGTTCCATCTTCACTCAATAGCAAACCAGAACCCGTCTCCATTACGCTTTTAAGGAGATATTCGCCAACAACAGCTTCTTTTAATTCGGAAGATTGGGCCACTAATGCTTGGCCGGGAGATCCTTTGATGGAACAACCGGTTATGAGTCCTATTGCAATGGCTATAATCACCAATTCTTTGAAATTTATCATGTTACCCTTCTGTTGCTAACGTATAGAGTTTTATGCAGCGTTTCGCGCAACAAAAACCTGCAAGGCCCAAGTCCCGAGAAACGGATTAACAAAACTGCAAACGACTGATTTAACAAGCGGGATGCTGGATAAAACTTGGTTGGACTGGGCCGCCCTGTGAAGCTGAATCACTACCACTATATATGGAAATTGTAAAGCGGCGGGTCTGCTTTAAA
>ENA-ORCT01001018-ORCT01001018.1-marine-metagenome-genome-assembly--contig:-NODE-1018-length-11635-cov-3.443416_pt1 | contig 11635 bp, 14 predicted proteins | sample MGYA00248632_ERZ508511 | MGnify/ENA primary metagenome ERZ508511 (study PRJEB26182, sample SAMN06268839) | marine metagenome | isolation source: Tt an P1-techrep anaerobic enrichment on pine from...
ATCTACGCCATGTGCCAGCACCTGATGGACAATGGCGTGATCATCAACCGGCCGCCGCGCGACGGGCGCATGGCCTTTGTCCGCAGCCCCGACAACATCTCGGTCGAGCTGCTGCAGATGGGCGGGGCCAAGGAGCCGGCGGAGCCTTGGGCCAGCATGGAAAACACCGGCCACTGGTGAGCGGGCGGGGCCAGATCGCGGCCCTGGCCCCGGCCCTGGCCGGAGCGCTGATCCTGCCCGGCGCGGCCGCCGCGCAGGGCCTGTGCCGCATGGCCCTGTTGCTGGCGCTCGATGTCTCCTCCTCGGTCGATGCCGGGGAGGACCGCCTGCAACGCACGGGGCTCGCGGCCGCGCTTCTGTCCCCGGCCGTGACCGAGGCCCTGCTGTCCAGGCCCGGGGCGCCGGTGGCCCTGGCCGCCTATGAATGGAGCGGTCGCTATCAGCAGAAACTCCTGCTGGACTGGCGGCTGATCACCGCCCCCGGGGCGCTGCAGGATGCGGCGGCCACGATCCGCGGCAGCACCCGCAGCCATGACGAGTTTCCCACCGCGCTCGGCTACGGGCTGGGCTACGCGGCGCAGCTTTTCCGGCGCGCGCCGGACTGCCTTTTCCGCACGCTCGACGTCTCGGGCGACGGGATCAACAATGACGGCTTCGGCCCCGCGCTGGCCTATGCCAATTTTCCGCTCGACGGCATCACGGTGAACGCCCTGGTGATCGGAGGGGCGACGGCCGAGGATCAGGCGGTGTTCGACTATTACAGCGACGAGGTGATCCGCGGGCCCGGCGCCTTCGTCGAAACCGCGCTGGGCTACGCCGATTACGAGACCGCCATGGTGCGCAAGCTGCTCAGAGAGCTGGAAGGGATGAGCCTGTCCCGGCTCGATCAGTAGATGTAGCGGATCTGGTCGCTCCAGTAACGCTCCATCCGGCGCAGCGTGCCGGTGATCTTGTCCAGCCCGTCCAGCCCCACCGCGCCCTTCAGCTCCAGCCCCTCGGCATGGCGCTGAAACAGCCGTTCCACCACGTCGCGCACCTCGCGCCCCTTGGGCGTCAGCCGCACCCGCACCGAGCGGCGGTCGATCTCGCAGCGCTGGTGGTGCATGTAGCCTTTCTCGACCAGTTTCTTGAGATTGTAGGAAACGTTCGAGCCCTGGTAATAGCCGCGGCTTTTCAGCTCTCCGGCGGTCACCTCGTTGTCGCCGACATTGAACAGCAAAAGCGCCTGAACGGCGTTCAGCTCCAGCACGCCCACGCGCTCGAACTCGTCCTTGATCACGTCCAGAAGCAGCCGGTGCAGCCGCTCCACCAATGCCAGGGCCTCCAGATAGCTTGTCATGAAGCCTTGCCGCGCAGGCGCCATCAGGGGGGGCTGGATACTCATCTGTCTCTCCCTCCGTCACTCGGGACGAGATCAGGGATACGGAGAGAGGAACAAAGATTTGGTTAAAACGCGGAAAATCCCGCTCAAATGCCCGGGATTTCCATCTCCTTGCCACGGAGCAGACGGCCGGTGGCGCGCAGCGCGATGCAGCACGAGCGCGCCTTTTCGGTCAGAGGCAGCCTTCAGCGCGCGCCTGCATGGGCCGCGATTTCGTCGATCAGCACGGTGAATTTCTCGGGCGCCGGCGCCTGGCCGGTCACCCACTGATAGAGATCCTGGTCGTTCTCCTCCATCAGCGCGTCCAGCAGGTCGAGCTGCGGGCCGGTCATCGCCGCCAGCTTGTCATCGGTGAACCGGCCGAGGATGATGTCCATCTCCTTGGTGCCGCGGTGCCAGGCGCGCATATTCATGCGCTTCAGGCGGTTTTCCAGCGTCTCGGCCATCAGGCCCCCTCTTTCAGTGTCGCGCGCAGGCGCTTTTCCAGCAGGCCCAGCCGGTCGGCCATGGCGCTCATCTCGGTCTTGACCTGGCGGATCTCGGTCAGCATGGCCCGAACATCCGCCGGCAACATAGCCTCTTCGGCGGGCGCGTCCAGACCGTCGCCCTCGCCGTTCAGAAGCCACATGATCGAGACGTTCAGCAGGCCCGCCAGCATCTGCAGCTTGTTGGCGCGCGGCTCGGAGAGGTCGTCCTCCCAGGCGCGCACGGTCTTCAGCTTCACCCCCAGCCGCTTGGCCAGGTCCGGCTGGCTGAGCCCCAGCGCCTCGCGCGCGCCGGCCACCCGGTCGCCGAAGGTGGCGATCTCGTTCGAGTACCAATCGGTGCCGTCCGCGTTCACATCGCTCATCGTCCCCTCCACTGCGCCAATCCCGCTTGAACGGGCCTCTCACGCAGCCTATGAGAGTGACGACCGAGTTTCAAACCGGAGGCGACCATGTCCTTTCTTTCTGCGACACTTGACCGTGTAAAACCCTCGCCGACCATCGCCGTTTCCACCAAGGCGCGCGAGTTGAAGGCCGCGGGCAAGGACGTGATCGGCCTCGGCGCCGGAGAGCCGGATTTCGACACCCCCGACAACATCAAGGCGGCCGGCAAGGCCGCGATCGACGCGGGCAAGACGAAATACACCGCCCCCGACGGCATCCCCGAGCTGAAGCAGGCGATCTGCGCCAAGTTCAAGCGCGACAACGGGCTGGACTACACCCCCGCGCAGGTCAGCGTGGGCAGCGGCGGCAAGCAGATCCTCTACAACGCGCTGATGGCGACGCTGAACCCGGGCGACGAGGTGATCATCCCCGCGCCCTACTGGGTGAGCTACCCCGACATGGTGCTGCTGGCGGGCGGCGAGCCGGTGACCGTCGCCGCCTCGGCCGAGAACGCCTACAAGCTGACGCCCGAGCAGCTCGAGGCCGCGATCACGCCCAAGACCAAGTGGTTCATCTTCAACTCGCCCTCCAACCCGACCGGCGCGGGCTATACCTGGGACGAGCTGAAGGGCCTGACCGACGTGCTGATGAAGCATCCGCATGTCTGGGTGATGACCGACGACATGTACGAGCACTTGGTCTATGGCGATTTCGAATTCTGCACGCCGGCGCAGGTCGAACCCGGCCTCTATGACCGCACGCTGACCTGCAACGGCGTCTCCAAGGCCTATGCCATGACCGGCTGGCGCATCGGCTATGCCGCGGGCCCGCAGCCCCTGATCGCGGCCATGCGCAAAATCCAGTCGCAGTCGACCTCCAACCCCTGCTCGATCAGCCAGTGGGCGGCGGTCGAGGCGCTGAACGGGCCGCAGGATTTCATCGCCTCGAACAACGCGATCTTCAAGCGCCGCCGCGACCTGGTGGTGGAGATGCTGAACGCGGCCGAGGGCATCACCTGCCCCACGCCCGAGGGCGCCTTCTATGTCTACCCCTCGATCGAGGGCTGCCTCGGCAAGACCTCGGCAGGCGGCGCGAAGATCGTGGATGACGAGGCCTTCGCCACCGCGCTGCTGGAGGAAACCGGCGTGGCCGTGGTTTTCGGCGCGGCCTTCGGGCTGTCGCCCTGCTTCCGCGTTTCCTACGCCACCTCGGACGAGGCGCTGAAAGAGGCGTGTTCGCGCATCCAGGATTTCTGCGCCAAGCTCACCTGAACGGAGGCGGCATGAGCGACCTGCCGGATTATTACTTCCGCGTGCGCGAGAACGGCGCGCTGGTTTTCCGGATCGACCCGGAAAACCGGCAGCGCCGGATCGAGATGGACCAGATCGCGGTGGTCAATGTCCGCAACGGTGAGATCAAGCCACATGGCGGCCGGGAGCTGTCGGAAGAAGACCTTGAGATCATCCGCGACTGGATGGCAGACCGGCGCGAGGTGCTGGCCGAGCGCGAGATGGACGACATCCTGCGCGCGGTGGATCACCTGAACCTGACCACGCAATGGGCCCAGTCCCGCGCCACCGACGAGCAGCTGGAACTGGTGACCGACGCGCTGTTGCTGGCCATGCACGACCTGCGCACCGTGCTGGTGCGCAAGAAGGCCGACCAGCTGTTGAAATCTGACAAGGATTGAGACCGGTCTCCCCGCGCCTCTGCCCCTTCGCCGGCGACAAAAACCGCCCGGCGACCGTTCAAAGAATTTCCGAGAGAGATGCTGCAACTGACAGAACGCTGTCAGTTGCAGTAGACTAGTTTCCTGCTTGTCCATGACAAGCAAGGAGACAAATCATGACCAAACACGTCATCGAAACCGTTCTTTTTAAACTCGAAGACGGTGTCAGCCAGGAGGATTTCATCGACGCGGCACGCGCAATGGGCCCCTTTGTCGAAAGCCAGCCCGGGTTCGTTCTGCGGCGCCTGTCCCGTACCGAAGACGGCACCTGGATCGAGCACATCGAATGGGAAAGCCTGCAGCACGCCAAGAACGCCGCGGCTGCCGTCGGCGCGGCCACGGCGGCGCGCCCGTTTCTCGGCGCCATCAACGCGCCCAGTATCAAGATGATGCATTCGGACCTTGAGATCTCGCTGAACTGATATGCGACGCACCGACCGCCTCTTCGAGATACTTCAGCTCTTCAGGGGCGGTCACCTCCTTCGCGGGCACGAGATTGCCGAGAAACTCGAGGTTTCCCTGCGAACCGTCTATCGCGACATCGATACCCTTGTCGCGTCGGGCGTGCCGATCGAGGGCGAGCGGGGCGTGGGGTATATCCTGCGCGAGCCGATATTCCTGCCGCCCCTGACCCTCACCCCGGTGGAGCTGCGGGCACTTCATTTGGGGATGGAGGTGCTTCGGCAAACCGCCGACGGCGACCTGGCCTCGGCGGCGGGCGTTCTGCTCGACAAGATAGGTGCGGTGTTGCCGGCGGACCGGACGATGGAAAGCCATCTGCGCGGCATCTCGGTCTATGCCAATCAGTCCGCCAAGGGATCCAGGTGGCTCGCCACCCTGCGCGCGGCGGTCGAAGAGCGCAGGATCATCGAGATCGACTACCTCGCCCTGGACTCGCGGCTTTCGAGGCGCCGCATCCGGCCGCTCCAGACCGAGTACTGGGGGCCGGTCTGGACCTGCGCCGCGTGGTGCGAGTTGCGTGGCGATTTCCGCGTGTTCCGGGTGGACCGAATCCAAGCGGCGGTCGCGACGGGAGATACCTTCGACCCTGAACCGGGGCGCACCTACCGCGACTATCTGACCGGCCTGTCCGCGGACCGGGCCTAGGCCGCGTCCGGGCAGGACTGTCCGAAAGGGACCTCACGCCATCCCGCGCGCCGCCTGCCGCCAAAACCGCACCGTCATCAGCACCCCCGCCACGGCCAGACCGCAAGCCAGACCCAACCAGATGCCGACCGGCCCCCAACCCAGCGGGAACCCCATGGCATAGCTCGCGGGCACGCCCACGCCCCAGTAGCTGACCGCCGCCATCACCATGGGCACACGGGTATCCTGCAGCCCGCGCAGCAGCCCCAGCGCCATCACCTGCGCGGCATCCACCAGCTGGAACAGCCCCGCCGCGGCCAGCAGCCCCACCCCCATGGCCAAGATCTCCGGGCGCAGCGGATCGGCCGGGTCGACGAACAGCGCGACCAGCGGCTCCGGCATGCCGACAAAGGCCAGGACGGTCAGCAGGACCACGACGCCCGACAGCGCCAGCACAACCTGCGCCCCCTGCCGCAGCCCCGCCGCATCCATCCGCCCCAGCGCGCGGCCGGCGCGGATGGTGGCGGTGTTGGACAGGCCCAGATGCACCATGAACACGGCCGAGGTCACCTGGATCGCGATGCCGTGGGCGGCCAGCGCCACCGTGCCCAGCCAGCCCATCATCAGCGAGCTGGCGGCGAAGAGCCCGACCTCGGCCAGGCTGGTCAGCCCGATCGGAACGCCCATCCTCAGCACCGCGCCGAACGCTTCCCAATCCGCGCGCCAGAGCCTCTGGAACAGCGCATGCTCGCGCGTGGCCAGCGCCGCGTAGACGCCCAGCCCCAGCATCGAGGCCACATGCACCGCCAGCGAGGCCACCGCCGCGCCGCGGATACCCATCTCGGGCGCGCCCCAGTTGCCGAAGATCAGCGCGTAGTTCACCAGGGCATTGACCCCCACCGCGCCCAGCGTGACCCACAGCACCACCTGCGTCCGCTCCAGCGCCGAGAGATAGCTTTTCAGCACCATCACCATCAGCGCCGGCAGGATGGCGGGGCCGGCGATATGGAGGTAGTCGCGCGCCAGCGCGGCCGTGGCAGGCGCCTGCCCCGCCGCGCGCAACAGCGGCGCGGCGTAGATGAAGGCGGGCAGCGTCAGCAGCGCGAACAGCGCCGAGATCCACAGTCCCATGCGCGTCACCCGGCGCACCTGCGCCTCCTCGCCCGAGCCGGCGGCGGCGGCCACCATCGGCATCACCGCCCAGGCGAAGCCCGACCCCATGATGAACAGGACGAAGAACAGCGTGCCCGCCAGAACCTGCGCGGCCAGCACCTCGACATCGTACCAGCCCAGCATGACGGTGTCGGTCAGCGTGATGGCGAACTGCGCCAGGTGGCTGCCGATCAGCGGCAGCCCGAGGCGCAGCGTGGCGCGCAGATGCTGGGCATATGTCATCGGGGTCCCGTGCATGCCAAACGGCTTAGGCCAGCCGTTCAGGCCCGTCCAGCGCGAACGGGACGGCCGCGGGGCTCACGTCCCGTCAGCCTGCCGCGATCGGCGGGCCGCCCGGCGGTCAGAGCGGCTTGCGCGCGACGCAGTCGATCAATGCGGACCGGCCGCTATGGCCGCGGCCCTCGTGTATCTCGGCGTCGTAATCGGAAAGTTCCAGGAACCCGAACCCGCCGAAACGGGCGCGGAGCAGGTCGGTCGTATACATGTGCTCGGCGATGCCGGGGCCGCCGGTGGCGTATCCCACCTGCCGCGGGGCATAGCCGTGCAGCATCAGCAGGCCGCCGGGTTTCAGGGCCCGGACGAAGCCGTCGAAGATCCGGTCACGCATGGCGGGCGGGGCGAACTGGATGAACACGGCGAGCACGGCGTCATACTGCACCGCGTCCCAGTCCCATTCCGCGATGTCGGCGACGTGGAAATCCACGCTCACGCCGCGCGCCTCGGCCAGCCTGCGGCCCTTGTCCACGGCGTTGGGCGCCCCGTCCATCGCGGTGACGCGCATCCCCTGCTGCGCCAGCCAGACCGAATTGCGCCCCTCGCCATCGGCGACCGACAGCACGGGCGCGCCGGGGGGCAGGTAATGCGCATGGCGCGTCACGAATGCGGCAGGCTCGGTGCCGAAGTGGTATTCGTCCCCTGCATATCGTTCATTCCACATGGCGCGCGTCTCCGTTCTGCCCTAGCCTCGGATCGTGGCAATGGAGATAGCGGATGTTTTCGCATGTGCAAATCGGCAGCTCCGATTTCCCCCGGGCCTATGCCTTCTACGCCCCGATCATGGCGGCGCTGAAGCTGGAGCTGCGGTTCAGCGAGCCCGAAATGCCCTGGGCCGGCTGGCAGCGGGCCGGGCAGGACCGGCCGATCTTCATCCTGGGCGCGCCCTTCGAAGGCGCGCATCACCCCGGCAACGGGCAGATGGTGGCCTTCATGGCCGCCGACCGCGAAACCGTCCGGCGCTGCCACGCGCTGGCGCTGGAAGCGGGCGGAACCGACGCCGGCGCCCCCGGCCTTCGCCCGCACTACCACGCCGACTATTACGGCGCCTATTTCCGCGACCCCGACGGCAACAAGATCTGCGTGGTCTGCCACGCCGCACCCTAGTCGCGGGATTTGCGCAACTCGGGATGCAGCGAGGTGCCGAGGATGTGGTCCGACTTGTGCACCACATGCTGCGCATGGCCCACGATCAGCGGGTCGGGCGGGCGGACGACCTTCTTGTCCTTGCCGGGATAATCCAGCGAGTCCAGGAAATGCCGCATGCAGTTGAGGCGCGCGCGTTTCTTGTCGTCGGACTTGATGATCGTCCAGGGCGCGTCGGCGGTGTCGGTGTAGAAGAACATCGCCTCCTTGGCCTCGGTGTAGTCGTCCCACTTGTCGAGGCTGGCCTTGTCGATGGGGCTGAGCTTCCAGCGTTTCAGCGGGTCGGTCTCGCGCGCCTTGAAGCGGCGGCGCTGTTCCTCCTGCGTGACCGAGAACCAGTATTTGTAGAGCCGGATGCCCGAACGCACCAGCATCCGCTCCAGCTCGGGCGTCTGGCGCATGAATTCGAGGTATTCGTTGGGCTCGCAAAAGCCCATCACCCGCTCCACGCCCGCGCGGTTGTACCAGGAGCGGTCGTAGAAGACCATTTCGCCCACCGTTGGCAACTCCTTGATATAGCGCTGGAAAAACCACTGACCCTTCTCCTCCCAGGTGGGCTTGTTCAGCGCCACGACGCGGGCCGAGCGGGGGTTGAGATGCTCCATGAACCGCTTGATCGTGCCGCCCTTGCCCGCGGCATCGCGCCCCTCGAACAGGATGACGAATTTCTGCTCCGTCTCCTGCGCCCAGAGCTGCACCTTCAGAAGCTCGGCCTGCAGCTTGGCCTTCTGCGCCTCGTAGCTGCGGCGCGACATTTTCCGCTCATAGGGGTATTCGCCGCTTTCGAACACATGCGCGATGGAGGCGGGCGTCACCTTGGGAAAGCCTGCCTTGTCGGTCGTTTCGGAGACGGGCTTTTCGGCGTCGGGTGCGACGGTCTGCTCGGTCAGGCTCTCGGTCGTGGCGTCCATGCGTCTCTCCTTTGGGCAACTGATTTTCCTTAGCGCAAACGCGCCCGCCGCGCCTTGACGGGGGTCAAGAAAGCCATGCTCATTTCGCAAGACCGCACTGCGAACGCCGCCCGCGAGCGCGGCATCTCCGGCCTGCCGATGGCCAAGCCCCCCACGCGCTGTGGCGCCTGCCTGCGCGCGCGCAAGATGTTGCCCCGCCTGCAAGGCGATGGTCTAATACCAGACCAACCACAGCGAAGAAGAATCGAGCATCCATGCCCAACGACCTGCTGACCGGCGCCACGCCCGACCCGTCCTACGACGCCTCCTCGATCGAGGTCCTGGAAGGGCTGGAACCCGTGCGCAAGCGCCCCGGCATGTATATCGGCGGCACGGATGAGCGCGCGCTGCACCACCTGGTGGCCGAGGTGCTGGACAACTCGATGGACGAGGCCGTGGCGGGCCACGCCAACCGCATCGAGGTGGAGCTGCACGGCGACTATTCCGTCACCATCCGCGACAACGGCCGCGGCATCCCGATCGACCCGCACCCCAAGTTCCCCGAAAAATCGGCGCTTGAGGTGATCCTGTGCACCCTGCACGCGGGCGGCAAGTTCTCGGGCAAGGCCTATGAGACCTCGGGCGGCCTGCACGGCGTGGGCGTGTCGGTGGTCAACGCGCTGTCCGATCACGTGCGGGTCGAGGTCGCCCGCAACCGCGAGCTTTTCGCGCAGGAGTTTTCGCGCGGCATCCCCCAGGGGCCGGTGCAACCGGTGGGCGCGGCGCCCAACCGGCGCGGCACCTCCGTCACCTTCCACCCCGATGCCGAGATCTTCGGCAACCTGAAATTCAAGCCCGCCCGGCTGATGAAGATGGTCCGCTCCAAGGCCTACCTGTTCTCGGGGGTGGAGATCCGCTGGAAATCGGCCATCGACGACGGCGAGACGCCGACCGAGGCCGTGTTCCACTTCCCCGGGGGGCTGTCGGATTACCTGACCGAGACGCTGGGTTCGGCCAGCACCTATGCCGACAAGCCCTTTGCCGGAAAGGTGTCCTTCTCCGAGAAATTCGGCGAGCCGGGCTCGGTCGAATGGGCGATCAACTGGACCCCCTCGCGCGACGGCTTCATCCAGTCCTACTGCAACACCGTCCCCACCCCCGAGGGCGGCACGCATGAGGCCGGGTTCTGGGCCGCGATCCTGAAAGGCATCCGCGCCTATGGCGAGCTGGTGAACAACCGCAAGGCCAGCCAGATCACCCGCGAGGACCTGATCACCGGGGGTTGCGCGCTGGTCTCCTGCTTCATCCGAGAGCCGCAGTTCGTGGGCCAGACCAAGGACCGGCTGTCGACGGAATCCGCGCAGAAGATGGTCGAGGGCTCGGTCCGCGACCATTTCGACAACTGGCTGGCGGCGGATACGAAATCGGCGGGCGCGATCCTCGATTTCCTCGTCCTGCGCGCCGAGGAGCGCCTGCGCCGCAGGCAGGAAAAGGAAACCGCCCGCAAGACCGCGACCAAGAAGCTGCGCCTGCCGGGCAAGCTGGTGGATTGTTCGGCCACCAACCGCGAGGGGACGGAGCTGTTCATCGTCGAGGGCGACAGCGCCGGCGGCTCGGCCAAGATGGCGCGCGACCGCAAGACCCAGGCGCTCTTGCCCCTGCGCGGCAAGATCCTGAACGTGCTGGGCGCGGCCAGCTCCAAGCTCGGCACCAACCAGGAGATCAACGACCTGACCCAGGCGCTGGGCGTCGGCCTCGGCACCCGGTTCAACGTCGACGACCTGCGCTATGACAAGGTCATCATCATGACCGACGCCGACGTGGACGGCGCGCATATCGCCTCGCTGCTGATGACCTTCTTCTTCACCCAGATGCGCCCGCTGATCGACCACGGGCACCTGTACCTGGCCTGCCCGCCGCTCTTCCGCCTGACGCAGGGCGCCAAGCGCGTCTATGCGCTGGACGAGGCGGAAAAAGAGATGTGGATGGAGAAGGGCCTGGGCGGCAAGGGCAAGATCGAGGTCAGCCGCTTCAAGGGCCTGGGCGAGATGGACGCCAAGGACCTGAAGGAAACCACGATGGACCCGAAGTCGCGCAAGCTGATCCGCGTGACCATCGACGAGGACGAGCCGGGCGAGACCGGGGACCTGGTGGAGCGGCTGATGGGCAAGAAGCCGGAGAAGCGGTTCGAATATATCCAGGCGAATGCGCGGTTCGTGGAGGAGCTGGATATTTGATCGGCGGCTAACGCCTGCCGCCTCTTCTCAACCATTCGGGTCTCTCAGGAGCGAGAGGGAGGGATTTGAAGTCCTTTTCCTCGATACATTTTTCTAAGCGTCTTTTCTCCGCTTCTTCCCCTTGAATCGCATCGTAGAGCAATTCAAGAACGCGCATCTCATCCTCGATCGAAAGCGAGGCATCGAGAACATGAGAGACCTTCAACCTTTCTTTGTAGACCCATTGTAGGAGCTCGCCGATCTTATCTAATAAGAGCTGGAGTTTCTCACGACTGGCCTGCTCGAGCTTGGCCTGTCCTTGCGCCACGAAATAATCAGAGTGAGAGATTTTTCTGTTTCGCCAGTCACGCGCGAACTCGGACGCTTCCTCAATTTCGCCGAGGAATTCAGTGAACCTTTGATGTTCTTCGTCTGTTAAAAGATGGTTCTCAAGGCGACGGAATGTCATGTTCAACTTGGCTCTCTCACCGCGCCCGCTTTGAAGGGGATCTGTCAACCGGCACAACCCAAGAATAACTGCTTCAAACAGGCACACCTCAAGTGTCCTGAAGAAAATCCCAGAGACTGCGTTAAGGAGATCAATGCGCTCTTTGTTTGTGCCAAACAAAGAACGATAAAACCGCCATTCTATTCTCACGTTAAAATAGGCGTTTTGCAGATTGAAAAGGTCCGCCCCAAATTCCTCGCCGAGTTTTTCAATCAGCTCTTTTCGAACTTCGTCAGGATTTTTTCCGGCCATGCCACACTCGCATCGTTGAAAGATCAATACCATGACATGTTTCCCAGCTACGCACTACAAGAGGGCCGCGCCCGGCCCGAGGGTGGGCGCAAATCGCGCCCGCCCTGGGGGG
>ENA-ORCT01001020-ORCT01001020.1-marine-metagenome-genome-assembly--contig:-NODE-1020-length-11631-cov-3.805089_pt1 | contig 11631 bp, 9 predicted proteins | sample MGYA00248632_ERZ508511 | MGnify/ENA primary metagenome ERZ508511 (study PRJEB26182, sample SAMN06268839) | marine metagenome | isolation source: Tt an P1-techrep anaerobic enrichment on pine from sediment...
TACGGCGACCACCGAGATCTACACTCTTTCCCTCCACGACGCTCTTCCGATCTCAGCCACAGAAGACTTTAGAAGCATGGAGGGAGACATCGCTCTGATCATTATCAGCGATGGGAAAAGCACCGACTTTCCGCCCCAAGGTGCTGCAGAGCGACTGAAATACGAATATGGTGACCGGGTGTGCATCTATACCATCCAGATCGGCGATGATGCGGCCGGCGGCAAACTTCTGGAAAATGTGGCGGCTATCGGCAAATGCGGCACTGCCGTTGCAGCCAATGACATTGCCACCGGTCAGGGAATGGCCGATTTTGTAACCACAGTCTTTTTAACCAAAGCCATTGACAGTGATGGCGACGGCGTGCCGGACCATCTGGATCAATGTCCGAATACGCCCGCCGGCGTGGCAGTTGACTCCAAAGGTTGTCCGCTGGACAGTGACGGCGATGGGGTGCCGGATTATCTGGATCAATGCCCGAATACACCCGCCGGTGTGACCGTCGACTCCAGGGGATGCCCGCTGGACAGTGACGGTGACGGGGTGCCTGACTATCGGGACCAGTGCCCCGGAACCCCGCAGGGTGCTGCTGTAAACGAAGTGGGATGCTGGGTGCTGGGTCATGTTCTGTTCGACTTTGACAAGGCCATCCTGAGACCCGAAGGGTTTCCGATAATCGACGAAGCGATCACGGTTCTGAAAAATAATCCCGGCATGCGGGTTGAACTCCAGGGCCATTGCGACATCCGAGGAACACGCCAATACAACCAGACCCTGTCTGAAAAGCGTGCCGATGCCGTCCGGGCTTACATGGTTGATATGGGTATTGCGCCAGACCGCCTTTCCACCATAGGGTTCGGATTCGACCGCCCGGTTGACACCAATGAAACCGACGAAGGGAGACAGAAAAACCGGCGGGTTCAGATTATGCCGCTCAAGTAACACCCTGTTGCGGTTGCGTTTTTTCTTTTAAAATACCCGACCGCAGCAACATGCATGGACGACCGGTGCCGCAAAAAGGAGGTCTTATGACCGCTTTTGCGGCACCTTCGCAACACACATATGGCAGGCCGGCCCCACTGAACAGTGGATCCGGTCTACCAACCGCTTCTGCACCGCTCTGCCACCAGCAATTCTCTGCTTCCCGATCCAATCAACGGGTTGCGTTTGACTGCCCACGTGTTATACTCTCATTACGATCGTGATCAAAATATTCCCCGCCACTGTTAACCCTCTTACAAACGGTAAATATTATGTTACTGGTCAAGGATATCATGACCCGGGAGGTCATCACACTGAGCCCGGAAACCGAGATCTTCAAAGCGGCAAAAATTTTGCTCGAAAACCGAATCAATGGCGTGCCCGTTGTCGACAAATCCGGAAAACTTGTCGGCATTCTGTGTCAGAGCGACCTGATCGCCCAGCAGAAAAAACTTCCCATACCTTCCGTATTTACATTTCTCGACGGATTCATAGCCATGTCTTCCATTAAACAGATGGAAAAAGAGGTTCAGAAAATTGCCGCTACCACCGTCGCCCAGGCCATGACGGCCAACCCGGTTACCGTTCGGCCGGACCACCGGATTGAAACCGTCGCCGCGTTGATGGTTGACAACAATTTTCATACATTGCCGGTTGTCGAAAATGACAAACTGGTTGGCGTCGTCGGGAAAGAAGACATCCTGAAAACCGTTTTACCCTCCGCTGATTAAAAAAAGGCGCAACAGGGAAATCGTATCCATCCGGTACAATTCTCCAAAGCAACCGTCATCGGTTCATTTTTTATTTGCCAAGGCGCCGGCCGGGGTATAATGAAGGTTCCCACAAGTTTCTGCAGGTCCAGTGGCCGGGCGTGTCTAATTGCAGTTCCCGGCCGGACAGGCCAGCGGCAGGTAAACTTTTGACCGCCATCTGTCGTCAAAATAAAAAGCGACTCAATCTCAGCGCACGCGCCCGATTGTTCAGGAGGATCGGATCATGAAACTCGGAATTATCGGACTTCCCGGGGCCGGGAAGTCAACGGTATTCGAAGCCTTGACACAAACGCCCGCAGCTCCAGGGCTAAAAGGGGAAAACAGAGTTGGTACGGTTCAGGTTCCGGACGATCGGATTGACCGTCTCAGCGGCATGTACAATCCCCGTAAAACAATTTACGCACAAGTGGAATATTTTCTTCCCGGCCGAAGCGGACAGAAAAAAGATCAGAACATCTGGGTCCAGATCCGGGATTGCGATGCGTTGCTCCATGTGGTTCGAAATTTCGGGGGTTACGGAATTGAGCCACCGAATCCGCTTGTGGATTTCAATACCCTGGATCAGGAAATGATTCTTGCCGATCTGGTTGTGGCAGAGAAACGCATCGAGCGTATTGAGGCGGACCGAAAGCGCGGCAAATCAATCAGTCAGGAGGAGCTGTCTCTGCTCAACGAATGCCGGGAACATCTGGAAAATGAAAAACCGCTGAGACACATACCCCATCTGGCCACGGCCCATCAGTTGAGAGGATTTGCCTTTGTTTCGGCAAAGCCGATGCTGATTTTGTTCAACAATGAAGAGACCGATGACAGTCTGCCGGCAGTCGATGACCTCCTGTCCAGAGAAAACGGCATGGTGATCCGGGGTAATCTTGAACAGGAACTGGCCCAGATGAGCGATGAGGAGGCCGAGGATTTTCTCGGGGAGTTTAATATCACCGCATCGGCCATGGACCGTGTAATCAGTGAGTCATACGAACTGCAGGGCCTGATTTCCTTTTTCACAGTCGGCGAGGATGAAGTTCGAGCCTGGACCATACGGAAAGGCACAGAAGCCCTTGACGCGGCGGAAGTTATTCACTCGGACATCAAGAAAGGCTTTATACGGGCTGAAGTGGTTGCCTATTCGGATTTGATCGACGCCGGCACGTATGCGGAAGCCCGAAAACGTGGCACCGTCAGGCTGGAAGGCAAAACCTATCGTATGCAGGACGGGGATATCGTACATTTCAGATTCAACGTATAGCTCATATCTTCAAGATATCTTTTCATTCCCCGCCGATCGCGTTGTGCATCGAGCGCTGCCCGACCGGCGGGCTGGGGTGTTCAAAGAAACGCAAATTGTCGTAAATTTGCGGCGATTTGGACCACTTTCACGCATTTGCAGCAAATCCATCGGTTTTCAACCAGACTCTAAGCAAAACAGAGCCCTGCCATGGTCAAGCGTGCACACATAAGCTGGTTGCTATCCGCCTTGCTTGTCGGTGCACTGCTCCTGATCATCGGTGGAGCGGTTCTTGTCCACTATCTACCCCGCTATCTTGAATCTAATCTGATTCCACAAATCGCGAACCAGGCCGGAATACAGCCGATTTCCTGCCGAATTCGCAAAATTGGAATCAATGGGTTTGATGTGGCGGATGTGGTAATCGGCAAGGAAGAGGAAGGTGGCCTTTACATCAACGCCATTCGCTTTGATTACTCGGTTTCCGGAATTTTCAAACGCCGCATCGACCGGGTTGTTGTTGACGGAATCGAGCTGCCGCTGGAGTTCGATAATGGAAGCCTTCGTTTAAAAGGTGTGCATATCCCCCGGAAAACACCCGCATCTCCAACCGAGCGTCCCTCATCAGATGCTCCGCCACTGCACCTTAACGTCCTTTCAATCCGCAATGCCACCATTCGACTTTACCACAATACGCAATACTACCGCATTCCCTTCAACCTCGATGTCTCGGGTGTTACATCCATCCGGCCATTTTTCGATACCGCCCGAATTCGCCTGTACCCTCGCGGTCAGGAACTGGTAATCACAGCTGAAACCGAACCGAAAGACCAGCTCCTGATCGCCGCGTTCAAAACAGATTCCGCTGACCTCGACCGATTTGCCGATATCATCAGCCAATTCCCGGACCTTCGACTTCAGGGGCTCCTGGATGCCAGAGGACAGATGAGCCTGCGAGTGGATCCGCCCGAACTGGTTGATATCCGGGCCGAGTGTCAAATCAGGAACTGGACGTTTGACTTCTCGGACATCCGATTAACCGGCCAAGGGCCAGGGCAAAACCTGGCAAGGGAACCGCTCAATATTTCGGTGCAGCATTCAAAATCATCAACCATTACATTTAGCGGCGAAAAGATATCTGTAGTTGAACCCGTTGAAATCGACATCCCCAGTGTAAACCTCACGATGTCGGCTGAAAATTGGACCGTCAAGGGCGAGGGGCTCATCAGCCTCAGCATCCCCCCCTGCATTCTGGGGTGCTCTGAAGCATCGGAAGAATTACCATCGATTCAGCTTCACAGTCGAGTAAAAGGAGCTCTGGACCGGTCCGGGATCTGGAAGACTCAAATCGAGTCTTTCCAACCCGATGATAATCGCGCCCCTGAATGGCCCGGGCCTCAAATGACTATCGGCGGTGCAGTGCTGACATCGGATATTCCCTCCTATCAAATCACCGCACGCGGTGACCAAACCTGGGCTGAGGCAACGTTCGATCTGAATCTGCCATCAATGCGGGCGGATAGCGGTGCCGCGACACTGAAAACCGCCGCGCTGAAATTAAGCGGAAACGGTGCATTCAGCACCATCGGCAATACGACATCCCCGCCTGTAATCAATCTTAACCTGACGGCTTCGCCGATCAGCCTTACAGGCCATTCGATGGATTTTCGTCTGCCGGAGTTGGTCATGGAAGGTCAGGCAACCCGAGACTTTGATCAACGTTTTCGTTTTAACGGGCATACAGTCTTCAGCAAAGGCCGATTTTCACATCCGGAGTCAGGCCTGCGGATAGCCGGTATTTCAGGAAAAATTCCCTGGCGCTGGCCGGTCCACTCAACCAGTGATCATGGCAGGCTGCGAATAAAGTCAATCCGATGGGGCAAATTTAATATCGGTTCCCTTGCGGCAACACTGAGACAAGTGCCCATGGGCATCGATCTTAAAGGGGAATACGTCAGCCGACTCATTTCGGATATGACTATCGGATTTGCCGGTTCGGCTGATCTGACACAACTGAATACACCACGGGCCGAACTCAATTTTTATTTGAATCGCTTTCGACCGGCCGCAGATATTGATTTAGGGGACTTCGTCGCCGGTGCCGACGGCAAAACGCTCAACGGACAAATTGATCTGAATGCACGGGCAAGCCTGTCGCAAGGCGGATTCAACGGTTCGCTGAACCTGTCCGTTGAAGATGCCCGGTTTAACGACCAGAAAACCGGACTCCTCGCAACCGGTATCCGCGGGAATCTTCATTTCCCGGTTCTGCCGAACGTACGAAGCGCTCCGGCACAGCACGTGGAAGTGGATACAGTCCGGATTGGAAAACTGACGGCCACAGAGGGGGCGATCGATTTTCAAATTGAACCGGGTGGAGCGTTTTTTCTCGAAAAGGGAGAGTTTCGCTGGTGTGAAGGCAAAATTTTTTCTCAGGCCATGCGCATTGTTCCCGGCCGGAATGTTTACGATCTGATCCTGTTCTGTGACCGATTGAAACTCGCCGACTTGTTGGGGCAAATCGGAGAGCTGCAAGCCGAGGGTGCAGGAACCGTTAACGGCCGGATTCCTATTCGCATTCAGGGAGGAGACATCAGTTTCGAAGACGGATTTCTCTATTCAACTCCGGGTTCTGGTGGAGTTATCCGTCTGACCGGAGCGGACATTTTATTAGCCGACATTCCAAGTGACACGCCGCAGTTTGCCCAGATCGACCTTGCACAAGAGGCGCTGAAAAACTATTCTTACAACTGGGTTAAGCTCAGTTTGGACACCGAGGAACAAAACCTGCTGCTCCGAATGCAGCTTGACGGAAAGCCCGTTGATCCACTACCCTTTGTACCTCGCAGGGATTCAGGCGGGTTCGTCCGGGTCGGCGACGACCATCCTGGCTCCCGTTTCCAGGGAATCGGTTTGGATGTCAATTTCCGACTCCCCCTGAATAAAATCCTTCACTACGGCGGTTCGATGATGGAGATTTTTAACCCGTAAAGGAGATGGTTTGATAATGCCTGCTGAATTGGGCCCGAACCTGAGGAGATGACCATGTCAAACGTAAAAGCCTTTCTTGTCGGAACCCTACTGCTTCTGACCGTTATGGCCTGCAGTACGCATCACGAGGTTGAAGTCAAACCGGTTGAAGTTAAACCGATCCACATTACCATTGATGTCAATGTCCGTGTGGACCGGGCTCTGGACGATTTTTTTGAGGATATTGATGCGGCTGCAACGGACGGGGAAACCGCTCTGCCGGCAGAGGATGAGTAATTTTACCGGGAATTAGAAAAAGGAAATGACACGATGAAAATCAAACCAGTCACATATCTTCTGGCTTTTACCCTGTCGATACTGCTCTGCCTGTCCGGGGAGGCGATGGCCCAAGGTATCAAGGCGAGAATGAAGACCAGACTACCCGTTATCCAATCCATGAAGACTGCTGGAATCATAGGGGAAAACGCCAACGGATATCTCGATTTCGTCGGCAGCAAGCGATCAAAAGAGGATGTGGTCGCCGCGGAGAACACAGATCGATCGACCGTGTATACCGCCATAGCCAAGCGTGAGGGGACCACACCGGAGGTGGTCGGAACAAGACGAGCGGCACAACTCCGGGACCTTGCCAGGAAAGGTGAATGGCTGCAGGACCGAAACGGGAAATGGTATCAAAAATAGGCACACCGGAATCGGGCAACACGAATGGCCGGAGGCCTGGTATCTGTATCAGATTCAGGCCGCCGGCGAAGGCGGAAGGAATGCAGGCAAGCTATCGAAAATCTGTTCAGTGGATTCGGTAGGCCGGATGGGTAATACGACCACTTTTGCAACGCGGACAGCGGCCTGGACGAGTTAACCGTTTTCGATCTGAAAACACGTAATCGCAACCCAGGCATCGTGAGGGCAGGATCTCAAATCGCCTGTTTGATCCCTGCACTGATCTTTCCACGTGATGCAAGTGGGCGTATACCTCTTTTTCCCGGATTCCCAGTTCTCTGGAAATTTCTTTTGCGGTCAGAGTCTGACTGGAGAGCAGATGAATCAAGCGCTGGCGTAACGTTTCCATACGCAATAGGCTGTCGGATCAATGGAAATATCGCTTACCGGAAGGAGTCATATCGGTATCGTTTCACGGTCAGAAGATCGTCAGGCTGAAATGTATACACCTCGACTGTATCGTTTGATCTTGCCCTGTTTGAATTCCCGATGGATGATATTTCGAATTTTTTTATCATCAAAACCGGTCTTGTCTTTAAGCTTCGAGATATCTACCCCTTTTTTGTGACGTTTAATGATGCGCAGCACGACTTCAGAGGCGGTCGTCACCTGGGGGCCGCGGGCTGCCGCTTTTTTCATAACCCGCTTCCGTGGTGCTCCCCTTCCAACGACTTTTCCGGCTTTGGCTGCCTGGGCTTCCTCCAGTTTGTCCATTTTTCCGATCAGAATCTCGGTCTCATCGGACAGCGTCTTGATCGTGCTCGACATGAAATCCAGCAGTGTCCTGAAATTCTTGACCGTCGCACCCCGACCGACCTTCTTCCGAATCAGAATGGACAACATTCCGGATTCGATCGCCTCATAGGTTGTAAAGCGCTCCGAGCAGTCCAGGCATTGCCGACGGCGTCGGATCGAAATCCCGTCGTTGGTCAGCCTGGAGTCGATGACCTTACTATCCATGTTTCCACAACTTGGACATTCCATTGATTAACTCCCTTCCGCTTATTGTTATCAATCCGCATTCCCTGCTGTTACTTCATGCTGCCAACCGGTTGGCACGATATATGGCAGAGCTATCCGGCGTATTTTTTTCCAATTAATTAAGTATGGATACATTAGTTGCTGGTGTCAAGGGGCTGTTTGAAAAAGAAGATGGGTTTTCCTGTCACCCCGAGATATTGTTTACTTGCTTATCCCAGGGAGGCAACGCTCTGGCGCTTGAAATAAAGCATTGGGCCCGCTGATTCGGCGGATCAGCAAAAAGCACTCACCACCTCCGACGGGCAGGACCAAATGGCATGACAGGCGCAGGAGCGTACCGTTACGGATATTCATCCGATTCACCCGACAAACCGGTCAATCTCACCAAAACCCGGTGGTTGACAAGGGCATTTCAGATACAGGATGTATTTACTCGGCCCGTATCTCCTCTTTAAGCAGGCAACATGCAATCTTGTATGGCGGGGTTCCATCTTCAGTGTACTTCAGGTTGTCAGGCTGAATGAGACGATTCATCACGCAGCCTTCAGGAATATTCAATTCAAACAGATCCGCCTCATTGATCCGCCGGGTCTGTACCAACCTGTTTTCGCTTATCTCAAGGCTGTGGATAGGAAAATCCTCGCAAAGGGGGCACTGGTACACCCGCCCATTGGGGAAGATGAAAAAATTTTTAGCCACACGTGCGCCGCACTCGAAGGTTTCCCCGGGCAGCAGGAATACTTTAGGGTAAGTAACGGTAATTCCCTGTTCACCAACCTGCCTGGCAACATCCGGTACAGTTGCCAGCCACTCGTCGCGCGTCACCTGATGCAGCGTGGGGACACTGATATCGGCATCCGTGGCCGCTGATTGCCCCCGGATGCCGATAACCTGGATGAAAAACCGGTTTACATTCAACTCTTTGAGCAACGGGGGCATATTTTTCAGATCATGAAGATTTGCAGAGCTGACCGTGTAAATCAGGCTTGTTGAAAACCCGCGAGCGACCGCCGATCGGATACCGGCAGTGCAGGCTTCAAATGAGCCGGCGCCCCGAAGCGCATCGTTGATTTCTGGTTTGGCCCCATCCAGGCTGAAACTGAAGTAATCCACATCCGCCGGATCCACTTTGTTGAGGATATCGTGAAACAGGTACCCGTTGGTATCGATTGTAATGGAGCGGTATCCGAGGAACCGGGCATGCTTCACCGCTCGGGAAAGATCAGGGTGCAGGGTGGGTTCCCCGCCTAAAAAAATGACATTGCTATCCCTGTTGGACCGGGCAAACAAGCCGAGCCAGGATTCGATGGTGTCAATGGGCAGGGTGTTCCGGCCATGCTGATCGGGATTGACATAGCAATGCCGGCATTTCAGATTGCAGCGAGTCAGAATATGGAAAAAGATATTAGCAGCGCTTTTAGAGAAGGCAACGGTTTGTTTCACAGTCATTATTACTGCGCTTTCAAGTGATTGATTTCCCGTTTGGCTTTAATCAACTCGTCGTTGGACAGCCGAAGGCGAATCGACATGTACTCGGAAAAGACCTTGTAGAGGAGCAACAGGAAGTTAGCGATTTCATCTTCGGACTCCAGGCGCTCGGTGGCTGAGGTATTCACAGCCAGGGTAACCGTTTGACCGATCGCCACAACCGATGCGCTTCGGCTCAAACTGTCGAGAATACGCATTTCACCGAAAATTTCCCCCATCCGGTCAAGGCGGGTAATTTCAATTCCGTTCTTTTCGATACGAACCGCTCCGGACAGCAGAAAATACAACCATGGATCGGTATCCCCCTCCCGGATAATATATTCCCCGTTATCGTACTGCCGGATTTTGCTTAGCCGGACCAGTTTGGCGAGATTTCGGGTTTCGAAATGCTGCAGAGCGGGTATGGAAAACAACTGCTTGATGTTCTGGATATTATCCTTGAGATACCGTGTTTCTTTCATACCAGCCTCCGAAAGGGTATGGTATCGATGCTGAGTCCAGACGGGCTTATGGAATCTCCATACAATTCTTGGACAGCTGCTCGTCAAACTCCACGGGGTAACACCCATCAAAACAGGCCTTGCAAAAATTCGTTTCGGGATTTTCAATCCCGGTTGAGTCGAGCAATCCCCTCAGACTGAGGTAACTCAGCGAATCAAGCCCCAGGTAATCCCGAAGCTCTTCCACTGACTTGCTCGCGGCGATCAATTCACCCTTGGTGGAAAAATCGATTCCGTAGTGGCAAGGGAACCGATGCGCCGGCCCGCTGACGCGCAGATGAACCCGCCGAACACCAAGATCCCTCAGTGCCTTGACTCGAGTCTTAGCTGTCGTTCCACGAATGATTGAGTCCTCGATGATAATGATATCTTTTCCCCGGAGGAGTTCTTTAACCGGATTCAATTTTACCCGGACGCCAAAATCACGCATGCTCTGAGTCGGCTGGATAAAGGTCCGCCCCACATAGTGATTTCGAATCATCCCCGTCTCGAACGGGATGCCGGATTCCTCAGAATACCCAATGGCCGCGTATGTACCCGAATCTGGAAACGGCATGACCAGATCGGCCTCGACCGGTGCTTCCTGTGCCAGGCGACGACCGTGTGCTTTTCTGGCCATATACACATTCTTGCCGTAAAATGTGCTGTCCGGCCGTGCAAAATAAATAAACTCAAAAATGCAGAAACTTCTCCGATCCGCTGTCGGTGAGTGAATACTCCGCACCCCGTCTTGATTGATCACTACAATTTCACCCGGGTCCAGTTCCCGGATAAATTCAGCTTCCACCAGATCCAGGGCACAGGATTCCGATGCGAGCACATAATTGCCGTTGAGTTTTCCCAGGCACAAGGGGCGGAAGCCATTGGGATCTTTGATTCCCACGAGATCCCCATCACTGGTCAGCACCACAAAAGAAAAGGCGCCTTTGAGTTTTGAGACGGTCTCGAGCAATGCGGCTTCAAACCCCTTATTCATATTCTTCACCAGGAGATGAAGGAAAACTTCGCTGTCCATGGTCGTCTGAAATATCGATCCGGATTCCTCCAGCGCCCCTTTGAGTGTATGGGCATTGACCAGATTGCCGTTGTGCGCGACAGCGAAGGATTTGTCTTTATGACGGACAAAAAACGGCTGGGCATTGGTGAGTATGGAACTTCCCGTGGTCGAATAGCGAACATGCCCGATAGCGCTTCCCCCGCCAAGTTGAGTCAAATGCCGGGGCTTAAAGACGTCCGATACCAGCCCCATGCCCTTGTGGGCGAGAATGGCGGCATCCCTGGCAACGGCAATGCCAGCGCTCTCCTGCCCGCGGTGCTGCAATGCATACAACCCGAAGTATGTAAGGGTCGAGGCATCCGGATGATCATAAATGCCGAATAATCCGCAGGCTTCTCGTGGCTTGTCAGAATATAACATAACTTAATCAGTATACTCCTGAATGGTTTTCACGGAAAGATTTTTTTTCCTTGTGGCCGCGATCCCCTCACACATCGCCATGGCACCGGCCACCGTCGTTGCATAAGGGATGTCATATTTGATGGCAGCCCGTCGGATTTCATACCCGTCGCGACGGGTCTCGCTGCCCGAACCGGTGTTAACAATCAACTGAATTTCCCGATTTTTGATAGCATCCACCACGTGAGGGCGACGCCCCAGTGAAACCTTGTTTACCACCATATTGGGGACGCCGTTTGCTGCCAGATAAGCCCCGGTGTTGCGAGTCGCCAGAATCTCAAACCCAATCTCACGAAACTTCGACGCAACCGCCAGCACCGACGGCTTGTCCCGGTCTTTGACGCTGATAAATACAGAACCGGAAACGGGAAGGTCCAGACCGGCTCCACGCTGCGCCTTGGCGTATGCCAGGCCGAAATCGGCATCGATCCCCATGACCTCGCCCGTCGATTTCATCTCGGGCCCCAGCAGTGTATCGACGCCAGGGAACCGGTCAAATGGCAGCACGGCTTCCTTTA
>ENA-ORCT01001021-ORCT01001021.1-marine-metagenome-genome-assembly--contig:-NODE-1021-length-11630-cov-3.737384_pt1 | contig 11630 bp, 9 predicted proteins | sample MGYA00248632_ERZ508511 | MGnify/ENA primary metagenome ERZ508511 (study PRJEB26182, sample SAMN06268839) | marine metagenome | isolation source: Tt an P1-techrep anaerobic enrichment on pine from sediment...
CTTCGAGGGGGATCTGCACGGCTTCACCTGGCTCGACGATCTGGCCGCGGTGGGCGATCACGCCGCGCGCCGCCGCGCGCAGGACTGGACCATGGGCTGGATCGCGCGGCATGGCCGCGGGCGCGGCCCCGGCTGGTCGCCGGACCTGACCGGGCGGCGCATGATCCGCTGGATCAACCACGCGCTCTTCCTGCTGGCCGGGCAGGAAAAGGAGCGCTCGGACGCCTATTTCCGGTCGCTCGCGCAGCAGACGGTCTTTCTCAGCCGGCGCTGGAAATCCGCCGCGCCGGGCCTGCCGCGCTTCGAGGCGCTGACCGGGCTGATCTATGCCGGCCTGACGCTGGAGGGAATGGACCGCCACGTCGCCCCGGCCACGCGGGCCTTGGCCCGCGAATGCCGCCAACAGATTGACGCCGAGGGCGGTATCCCCACCCGCAACCCCGAGGAACTGCTGGAGGTCTTCACCCTGTTGACCTGGGCGGCCTCGGCGCTGTCGGATTCGGGCCGGGTGGCGGCCAGGGATCATGTCCGGGCGATCGAGCGCATCGCGCCCACCCTGCGCGCCCTGCGCCATGCCGATGGCGGGCTGGCGCGGTTTCACGGCGGCGGGCGCGGGATCGAGGGGCGGCTCGACCAGGCGCTGGCCGCCTCGGGGGTGCGGGCCACGGCCAATACGGGGCTGGCGATGGGCTTTGCGCGGCTTTCGGCCGGGCGCACCAGCGTGATCGTGGATGCCTCGGCCCCGCCGGAAGTGACGGTGTCGCACAATGCCCATGCCTCGACGCTGGCCCTTGAGCTGACCTCCGGGCGCCGCCCGGTGGTGGTCAATTGCGGCTCGGGGGGGAGTTTCGGGGAGGAGTGGCGCCTCGCCGGCCGCGCCACGCAGAGCCATTCCACCCTCGCCATCGAGGGATATTCCTCGGCCCGGCTGGGCGCCAAGCGGTTCATGGGCGCGCACCAGCGCGGGCTTCTGGTCGATGCCCCGGGCGAGGTGGGCGTGCAGCGGGGCGCCGACCAGGGCGGCACCAGCCTCACCGCCTGGCACGACGGATACGCCCGTACCCACGGGTTGGTCCATGCGCGGCGTCTGGATCTCAGCTTCGACGGGCGGTCATTGGCGGGCGAGGACACTCTGGGGGCGTTTTCGGAGGCCCACAAGGCGACCTTCGACAAGGCGATGGACCGGCTGAAGCTGCAGGGCGTTCCCTATGCGATCCGCTTCCACCTCTACCCCGATGTCGACGCCGAGATCGACATGGGCGGCGCCGCGGTCTCGCTGGCGCTGAAGTCGGGCGAGATCTGGGTGTTCCGCCATGACGGCCACGCGCAGCTCCACCTCGAACCCAGCGTCTATCTGGAAAAAGGCCGGCTGAAACCGCGCCCCACCAAGCAGATCGTGTTGTCGTCGCGGGTGGTGGATTATGCCGCACAATTGAACTGGACCCTTGCAAAAGCGCAGGAAACACCGCAAGGGCTGCGCGATCTCGTGATGGATGAAGAGCCCGGCCTGCCGGGCTGAGCGATAAGACAGGATGAGCCAATGACCGATCTCGTGCCGCTGCGCCGCGCGCTGCTTTCCGTTTCCGACAAGACCGGGCTTGTGGACCTGGGCAAGGCCCTGGCCGCCCGTGGGGTCGAGCTGTTGTCGACCGGCGGCACCGCGCAGGCGCTGCGCGACGCCGGCCTCGACGTGCGCGACGTGGCCGAGGTGACCGGCTTCCCTGAAATGATGGACGGCCGGGTCAAGACGCTGCACCCGATGGTGCATGGCGGCCTGCTGGCGCTGCGCGACAACCCCGCCCATGCCGAGGCCATGTCCGAGCACGGCATCGACCCCATCGACCTGCTGGTGGTCAACCTCTACCCGTTCGAGGCCACCGTGGCCAAGGGCGCCGACTACGACACCTGCATCGAGAACATCGATATCGGCGGCCCGGCAATGATCCGCGCCGCGGCCAAGAACCACGCCTTCGTCAACGTGGTGGTGGACGTGCAAGACTACGACGCCCTGCTGGCCGAGCTGGAGGCCAATGGCGGCGAGACCACCTACGCCTTCCGCCAGAACCTGGCCCTGACCGCCTATTCGCGCACCGCCGCCTATGACGCGGCGGTCTCCGCCTGGATGGCCGGTGCCCTGAATGAAGAGGCCCCGCGCCGCCGCGCCTTTGCGGGTCAACTGGCCCAGACCCTGCGTTATGGCGAGAACCCGCACCAGAAGGCGGCGTTCTATGTCGACGGCTCGAACCGTCCGGGCGTGGCGACCGCCGTGCAGCACCAAGGCAAGGAACTGTCCTACAACAACATCAACGACACCGACGCGGCGTTCGAGCTGGTGGCCGAGTTCGACCCGGCCGAAGCCGCAGCCTGCGCCATCATCAAGCACGCCAACCCCTGCGGCGTGGCCCGCGGCGCGACGCAGCTGGAGGCCTACAAGGCGGCGTTCGACTGCGACCGCACCTCGGCCTTTGGCGGCATCGTCGCCTTCAACCAGCCGCTGGAGGCGGAAACGGCGGAGGAGATCACCAACATCTTCACCGAAGTGGTGATCGCGCCCGGGGCGTCGGAGGAGGCAAAGAGTATTTTTGCCAAGAAGAAGAACCTGCGCCTGCTAACCACCGACGGCCTGCCCGACGTGATGGCCGGCGGCCTGACCGTGCGCCAGGTCGCGGGCGGCTTCTTGGTGCAGGACAAGGATAACGGCTTCGTCGGGCTCGACGACCTGAAGGTGGTGACCAAGAAGGCCCCGACCGAGGAACAGATGCGCGATCTGCTCTTCGCCTGGAAGGTGGCCAAGCACGTCAAGTCGAACGCCATCGTCTATGTCAAGGATCAGGCGACCGTGGGCGTGGGCGCGGGCCAGATGAGCCGGGTCGATTCGGCCCTCATCGCCGCCAAGAAGGCCGAGCGCATGGCCGAGGCGCTGGGCCTGCCCCAGCCGCTGACCATCGGCTCGGCGGTGGCCTCGGACGCGTTCTTCCCCTTCCCCGACGGGCTGCTGGAGGCCGCGGCGGCGGGGGCCACCTGCGTGATCCAGCCCGGCGGCTCCATGCGCGACGACGAGGTGATCGCCGCGGCCGACGAGGCGGGGCTGGCCATGGTCTTCACCGGCATGCGCCATTTCCGGCACTGAGGCGGGCATGCGGCGGCTGTCATACTGGGCCTTCGCGGTCTTCGTGCTGGACCAGGCCACGAAACTGGCCGTGGTCTACGGGCTCGACCTGCGCGCGCGGGGCGAGGTCGAGCTGCTGCCGCCGTTCCTGAATTTCCGCATGGCCTGGAACCGGGGCGTGAATTTCGGCCTGCTCTCCAACGGGGCCGAGATCATGCGCTGGGTGCTGGTGGCCGTGGCGGTGGCGATCAGCCTCTGGGTCGTCTGGTGGGTGCGGCGCGAGGGCGCCCGCCCGCTGGCGCAGGTCTCGGCCGGGCTCCTGGTGGGCGGCGCGCTGGGAAATGCGCTGGACCGCCTGCACTGGGGCGCGGTGGCGGATTTCCTCAACATGTCCTGCTGCGGCATCGACAACCCGTTTTCCTTCAACGTGGCCGATATCGCCATCTTCGTCGGCGCGCTCGGGCTCATCGCCTTCACCGGCGGGAAGAAGACCCCGTGACGCGCCCCGTGCCTTGCGTTAAAGAGGGCAGGACTGGGCTAGGGAGGCGTGAATGCGGTCCGCGCGCGTGCTGATTGTGATCTCGATGCTGGCAGGGCTGGGCCTGTCGGCCTGCTCGCGCAACAAGGAGCCCGAGCTGATGAACATCCGGGCCAACCGCGGCACGCCGGATGAGTTCCTGATCCTGCCCAACAAGCCGCTGGAGATGCCCGAGGACCTCGCCAGCCTGCCCGAGCCCACGCCGGGCGGCAGGAACCGGGTGGACCCCTCGCCGCATGAAGACGCCGTGGCCGCGCTGGGCGGCAACCCCGCGCGCCTGGCGGCAAGCGGCGTGGCGCGCGCCGATGGCGGGCTGATCGCGCATGCCACGCGCTTCGGCGTGGCGCCGGGCATCCGCCAGACGCTGGCCGCCGAGGACCTGGAGTATCGCCGCCGCAACGACGGCCGTTTGCTGGAACGCTGGTTCAACGTGAACATCTATTTCAAGGCCTACCGCAAGCAGTCGCTCGACCAGCATGCCGAGCTTTGGCGCTGGCGTCAGGCCGGGGTGCGCACCGTGGGCGCCCCGCCCGAGGGCGTGACCGCCGAAGATCAGTGAGCCCCGCTCACAACCGCGTCACCCCGGGTTGATCCCGCGCCGCTTTGGCGTAGCTTCAGGCCACGCCTATCTCACGGAGGACCCCCGATGCTGCGCCGCCTAGGACTTTGTCTGATCCTTGCCCTTGCCGCCGCGCTGCCGGCCCGGGCCGACGAGGTCACCAGCTTCGCCCTCGACAACGGCATGGAGGTGGTGGTGATCGAGGATCACCGCGCCCCGGTTGTGGTCCACATGGTCTGGTACCGGGTGGGCGCCGCGGATGAGCCTGCCGGCCATTCCGGCATCGCGCATTTCCTCGAACACCTGATGTTCAAGGGGACCGACGCCTTTCCTGCAGGCAGGTTCTCGGATCTGGTTGAGGCCAATGGCGGCTCGGACAACGCCTTCACCGCCTGGGACTACACCTCCTATTTCCAGCGCGTCGCCGCCGACCGGCTGGACCTGATGATGGAGATGGAGGCCGACCGCATGACCGGCCTGAAACTGTCGCAGGACGACGTGCAGACCGAGCGCAACGTGATCCTCGAGGAGCGCAACCAGCGCACCGAGAACAGCGCCGGCGCGCTGTTTGGTGAGCAGCGCCGCGCCGCGCAATACATGAACCACCCCTATGGCGTGCCGATCATCGGCTGGAAGCACGAGGTGCAGCAGCTTTCGCGCGAGGATGCGCTGGGCTTCTACAAGACCTTCTACGCGCCCAACAACGCGATCCTCGTGGTCGCCGGCGACGTGGACCCCGAAGAGGTGCGCGCGCTGGCCGGGAAATATTACGGGCCGATCCCCGCCAACCCCGATCTGGCGCCCCGCGCCCGCCCGCAGGAGCCGCCCCAGCGGGCCGAGCGGCGGCTTGTCTTCTCCGACCCGCGCGTGGGGCAGCCTTACGTGATGCGCACCTATCTCGCCCCCGAGCGCGACCCCGGCGACCAGCGCGAGGCCGCGGCGCTCAGCTACCTGGCCGAGCTCTTGGGCGGCGAGGGGGCGACCTCGTTCCTGGGCACCAAGCTGATCTTCGACACCCAGACGGCGCTCTATGCCTCGGCCTTCTATGACGGGCTGGCGCTGGACGACACCACCTTCGGCCTCGTCGTCGTGCCCGCGGAGGGCGTCAGCCTGCAGCAGGCCGAGGATGCGCTGGACGCCGCCCTGGCCGAGTTCATGGAACAAGGCGTGGACGAAGAGCTCTTCGCCAGCCTCAAGATGCAGCGCCGCGCCGCCGATATCTATGCCCGCGACAACATCCAGGGCCTCGCCCGCCGCTATGGCGAGGCGCTGGCCATCGGGATGTCGGTCGAGGACGTTCAGGCATGGCCGGAGATCCTGCAGCAGGTCACACCCGAGGACGTGATGGCCGCCGCCCGCCGCCTGTTCGACCGCGACCGCGCCGTCACCGGCTGGCTGATGCGCGAAGAACCGCAGGAGGTCACCCAATGATCCGCATCGTCCATGCCCTGATCCTGACCCTGCTGACCGCGCTGCCCCTGCGCGCCGGGATCGAGATCCAGGAGGTCACCTCGCCCGGCGGCATCGACGCCTGGCTGGTGGAGAGCCACGAGATCCCCATGCTCGCGCTGGAGATCCGCTTCCGCGGCGGCGCCAGCCTCGATGCCCCGGGGAAGCGCGGCGCGATCAACCTGATGACCGGACTGCTGGAAGAGGGCGCCGGCGACATGGACGCCCGCGCCTTTGCCGCCGCCCGCGACGCGCTGGCCGCCGATATCGGCTTTGACGTGGGGGCGGATACGCTTTCGGTCTCTGTCCGCACGCTGACCGAGAACCGGCCCGAGGTGATGGGCCTGCTGCGCCTCGCCCTGCATGAGCCGCGCTTCGACGACGACGCGGTCGAGCGGGTCCGCAACCAGGTGCTGTCGATCATCCGCTCCGACGAGAAGGACCCCGACACCATCGCCACGCGGACCTTCGACCGGCTGGCCTTTGGCGACCATCCCTACGCCAGCTCGATCAACGGCACGCCCGACAGCGTGGCGGCGCTGACCCGCGACGACCTGATCGAGGCCAAGGCCCGCGTCATGGCCCGCGACCGGCTGGTGGTCTCGGCCGTGGGCGACATTACCGCCGAGGAGCTGGGCACGGTGCTGGACGACCTGTTCGAGGGTCTGCCGGAGACCGGCGCGCCAATGCCCCCGCAGGCCGACTTCGCGCTGACAGGTGGCGTCACGGTCGTGCCCTTCGATACGCCGCAGGCGGTCGCCGTGTTCGGCCAGAAGGGGCTGAAGCGCGACGATCCCGATTTCATCACCGCCTATGTGCTGAACCAGGTTCTCGGCGCGGGCGGCTTCACCTCGCGCCTGATGACTGAGGTGCGCGAAAAGCGCGGCCTGACCTATGGCGTCTATTCCTATCTCTACCCGATGGACTACGCCGCGCTGATGCTGGGTCAGGTGGCCTCGGCCAACGACCGCGTGGCCGAGGCGATCGAGGTGATCCGGGCCGAATGGCAAAAGGCCGCCACCGAGGGGCTGACGCAGGAAGAACTGGACGCGGTCAAGACCTACCTCACCGGCGCCTACCCCTTGCGCTTTGACGGCAACGGGCCGATCGCAAGCATCCTGACGGGCATGCAGCTCGACGGTCTGTCGCCCGATTACGTCAAGACCCGCAACGCCATGATCGAGGCCGTGACGCTGGAGGATATCCGCCGCGTGGCGGGCGAATTGCTGGAGCCCGAGGCGCTGCATTTCGTGGTGGTAGGGCAGCCCGAGGGGCTGGCCAGCACCAACTAGCCCCCCTGTTCGAATCGGGCTTGAGCGTGCTAATCCTAGTAGGATGAACACGCCCAGCCCCAATATAAGCGCAGACCGGCCGGTCATCCGGCAGCTCGACGAGGCCGCGATCAACCGCATCGCCGCCGGCGAGGTGGTCGAGCGCCCGGCCTCGGCGGTCAAGGAGCTGGTGGAGAATGCGCTCGACGCTGGCGCGCGGCGGATCGAGGTCGCCTTCGCCGATGGCGGCAAGACGCTGATCCGCGTGCGCGACGACGGGCACGGCATGGCACCCGAGGACCTGCCGCTGGCGCTGTCGCGCCACGCGACCTCCAAGATCGACGGCTCCGACCTGCTGGACATCCACAGCTTCGGCTTCCGGGGCGAGGCGCTGCCGTCGCTGGGCGCGGTGGGGCGGCTGACCATCACGTCGCGCGCGGGCGGCGAGGCGGCGCAGATCACCGTGGCGGGCGGGCAGCAGAGCGCGGTGAAGCCCGCCGCGCTGAGCCAGGGCACGGTGGTCGAACTGCGCGATCTCTTCTACGCCACGCCCGCGCGGCTGAAATTCCTGCGCTCCGACCGGGCCGAGACCCAGGCCATCACCGATGTGGTCAAGCGGCTGGCCATGGCCGAGCCCTTCGTCGGCTTCACCCTGCGCGATGTCTCGGGCGGGGGCGAGGGGCGGGTCACCTTCCGCGCCGATGCCGAGACGGGCGATTTGTTCGACGCGCTGTACGGCCGGCTGGCGCGCATCCTGGGCGGCGATTTCGCCGAAAACGCCCTGCCCATCGACGCCACCCGCGAGGGGCTGAGCCTGACCGGCTATGCCGCCCTGCCCACCTATTCGCGCGGCTCCTCGGTGGCGCAATACCTGTTCGTCAACGGCCGACCGGTGAAGGACAGGATGCTGATCGGCGCGCTGCGCGGGGCCTATGCCGATTTCCTCAGCCGCGACCGGCACCCGGCGGCCGTGCTGTTCCTCGAATGCGACCCGCATCTGGTGGACGTGAACGTGCACCCGGCCAAGGCCGAGGTACGGTTCCGCGATCCGGGGCTGGCGCGCGGGCTGATCGTCTCGGCCCTGCGCCACGCGCTGGCCGAGGCCGGGCACCGGGCGTCCACCACCGTTGCGGGCGCGACGCTGGGCGCCATGCGGCCCGAACCGTCGGGCCCCGCCCGCGTCTACCAGATGGACCGCCCTTCGTCCGGGGCGCTGTCCTCCGCCTACAGGGCGCAGGCCCCCCTGACGCCGGAGACGCCCGGCTTCGCCGAGGCCGTCATGCCCTCGGCCCGGGTCGAAGAGGCGCCGGAACTGGTGGCGGACGACTTGCCGCTGGGCGCCGCCCGCGCGCAGGTGCATGAGAACTACATCATCGCCCAGACCGCCGACGGCATCGTCATCGTCGACCAGCACGCCGCGCATGAGCGGCTGGTCTACGAGAGGCTCAAGCGCCAGATGGCCGGGAGCGGCGTCGCCAGCCAGGCCCTGCTGATCCCCGAGATCGTGGAGCTGTCCGAGGGTGACTGCGCCCGGCTGATGGAACACGGCGACAACCTCGCGCGTTTCGGCCTTGTGCTGGAGCCCTTTGGCGGTGGCGCGGTGGCGGTGCGCGAGACCCCGGCCATCCTGGGTGAGATCAACGCCGAGGCGCTGCTGCGCGACATCCTCGACGAGCTCGACGATCTGGGCGAGAGCCAGATCGTGCAGGAAAAGGTAGAGGCCATCCTCAGCCGCGTCGCCTGCCACGGCTCCATCCGCTCCGGCCGCCGGATGCGCGGCGACGAGATGAACGCGCTCTTGCGCGAGATGGAGGCGACGCCGCATTCCGGCCAGTGCAACCACGGCCGCCCCACCTATGTGGAACTGAAACTCTCCGATATCGAAAGGCTGTTCGGGCGCACATGATCGAGATTTCCGGACAGGCTTACGCGCTGAACGATCCGCTGGTTCTGGCGGCGCTGACCGCCGCGGGGCTGCTCATGCTGGTGGTGATCCTGCTGGTCGTCACCCTGCGCCGCGCCGGCCGCTCGGCGGCGGCGGCCGAGCCGCTGATCTACCAGATGAACCAGCTCGGCCAGCGGGTGCAGATGCTCTCGGACGGGCAGCAGCAGCTTTCGGGGGGCCTGACCCACGTCTCCGAGGCGCAGGCCGCCAGCCAGGCCAACATGCTCAAGCTGATGGAAAGCCGCCTGCAGCAGGTGACCGAGCAGATGAACCAGAACCTGCACGGCGCCGCCCGGCGCACCGCGCAGTCGCTGGGCGAGCTGCAGCAGAGGCTTCAGACCATCGACAAGGCCCAGGCCAATATCGAGAAGCTGTCGGGCGACGTGCTCAGCCTGCAGGATATTCTCTCCAACAAGCAGACCCGCGGCGCCTTCGGCGAGATCCAGCTCAACGACATCGTGTCCAAGGCGCTGCCCTCGGACAGCTACTCGCTGCAGGCCACGCTGTCGAACGGGCGGCGGGCGGACTGCCTGATCCACCTGCCCAACCCGCCGGGCCCGATCGTGGTCGACAGCAAGTTCCCGCTGGAGGCCTACGAGGCGCTGCGCCGGGCCTCGACGCAGAACGAGCTGAACGAGGCCGCGCGGATGCTGCGCAGCTCGGTCCGGGGCCATATCCGGGCCATTTCCGAGCGCTACATCATCGAGGGCGAAACCGCCGACGGCGCGCTGATGTTCCTGCCGTCGGAGGCCGTCTATGCCGAACTTCACGCCAATTTTCCCGAACTGGTGCGCGAAGGCTTCGCCGCCCGGGTCTGGATCGTTTCGCCCACCACCTGCATGGCCACGCTGAACACCATGCGCGCGATCCTGAAAGATGCCCGCATGCGCCAGCAGGCCGGCGCCATCCGCAAGGAACTGGCGATGCTCTATGCCGATGTGGACCGTCTGGGCACGCGGGTGGAAAACCTCGACAAGCATTTTCACCAGGCGTCCAAGGACATTTCCGAGATCAAGATCTCGGCGGAAAAGGCCGGGCGCCGGGCCAAGCGGCTGGACAATTTCGATTTCGAGGAACTGGCGCCCGAGGCAGAGGACCGCGTGGTGCCCCTGCCCAAGCCCAAGGGCTGAGCCCCGCCTTCGCCGCCCGGCGCGATTCTTCGGAGAAAAATCGGGATCCGCGCCGGCCGGTCAGATCCGCAGGAAGGGCTGCGCCAGCCTCGGCAGCAGCGATTTGAACCGCAGCGGCGCATCGGTGGCGGCAAGGCAGATGCAATCCTCGCCCGCCTCGGCCACGGGGGTGTGCTCCAGCTCCTCGCTCGCGACCTCGATATCGCCGGGGCCGAAGCGCCCCTCCTCGTCGCGGAAGGCCCCTTGCAGGACCAGCGTCATCTCCAGCCCCCTGTGGCCGTGATCGGGCACGGACATACCCGCAGGGATATGGAGCAGCCGCGCGCTGGCCGCGGGAGAGGTGGGCAGGATCGCCTGCCGCACGCCGGTGCCGAAACCGCGCCACTTCACCGCTTCCAGATCGCCGCCCACATAGTCCTGCAGCGGGGCCGGGAAGAGGCCGCGCCGGCGCGCGGGTCCCGGCGTCTGCGCAGGCCGCGCCGCGATCCGTGCCAGGGTCGCCGCGAAACTGTCCTCGGCCAGCGCCGCCGCGGCGCCCGTGTCCTCCAGCACCGCGCCGCCCAGCGCCTCGAAGCTGCCCAGCCGGGCCCGGCACTCGTCGCAAAGCGAGACATGCGCGGCCACCACCAGGTTGAACGCCTCGGGCAGCGTGCCCGCGGCGTATCCCATCAGCAGGGCGTCGGTCAGGTGATGCGTGATCTTCTTCATGGCAGTCACTTCATTGCATGGCGCAGCCGGTCCAGCGCCAGTCGGATGCGCGACTTGATCGTGCCCAGCGGCAGGCCGGTCTCGGCCGCGATCTCGCTGTGGCTGAGCTCGCCGAAATAGGCTTTCTCGATCAGGTGGCGCTGTTTCTCGGGCAGGGCGGCCAGCGCGGAGGCGAGCTGTTCGCTTTCCTGTTGCAGGCCCACCAGGTCGGCGGGGCCGGGGTCGGGTTCGGGGCCCCAGGGCAGGTCCTCGGGCTCGGGGCGGCGCTCCTTGCGCAGCAGGTCGATGCGGCGGTTGCGCGCGATGGTGAAGACCCAGGTCGCCACGCTGGCGCGGGCGGGGTCGAAGAGATGCGCCTTCTGCCACAGCGTGGCCATCACGTCCTGGGCGCATTCCTCGGCCATGTCGGGCGCGGCGCCGGACTTGATGAGGAAGGCCTTCACGCGCGGCGCGAAATGGGTGAAGAGCGCCCGGAACGCCTCCTGATCCGCATCGTCGCGGATCCGCCGGACCATCTCGATCCAATCTGTGTCAGCCGACATGCGCTGCGCTCCCGCCGCCTCGTCGCGGTGCCGGGGCCTGGCCCGACTGGAGACAGCATAGGCACGCTCGCCCAGGGGCGCATCTGAAATCTCTGCAAGGCCGGTGTCGCTCAACATGCCTGTCCTACGCGGGCGGGGCGCGGTCGGATCAAAGGTTTTTCTGTGATCCGCCCGCGTGCCGCATCCGTAGGACCGGGCAACGAAACACAGGATGCAGGAGCCCGCCCATGCCTTTCGATCCCCCCACCCCCGCGCCGCGGCGCATTGCCGTGATCGGCGGCGGCATTTCCGGCATGGCGGCCGCGCACCTGCTGGGCCGCCGCCACCGGGTGGTGCTGTTCGAGGCGGCCGGGCGTCTGGGCGGGCATGCGCGCACGGT
>ENA-ORCT01001022-ORCT01001022.1-marine-metagenome-genome-assembly--contig:-NODE-1022-length-11622-cov-3.409268_pt1 | contig 11622 bp, 12 predicted proteins | sample MGYA00248632_ERZ508511 | MGnify/ENA primary metagenome ERZ508511 (study PRJEB26182, sample SAMN06268839) | marine metagenome | isolation source: Tt an P1-techrep anaerobic enrichment on pine from...
ATCGTGGCGCGCGCGCTGGCCATTCCGCTGGTCATCCACGCCGCGCGCATCACCACCGAGGCGCTGAACGGCGACCCCATCCTGGTGGATGGCGAACAGGGCGTGGTGCATCTGCGCCCCGAGGACACCGTGGCAGCCGCCTTCCGCGACAAGATGGCGATGCAGACCAAGGCGCTGGAACGCTATGCCTCGATCCGCGAGGAACCGGCCGAGACCAAATGCGGCCAGCGCGTCGCGCTGCACATGAACGCGGGGCTGATGGCCGACCTGCCTTCGCTGGAAAGCTCGGGCGCCGAGGGCGTGGGGCTGTTCCGCACCGAGCTGCAGTTCCTGATCAATTCCAAGATGCCCCGCCGGGGCGAGCTGGCCGCGCTCTACAAGCGAGTGCTGGACGCGGCCAATGGCAAGCGGGTGGTGTTCCGCACGCTGGACATCGGTTCGGACAAGGTATTGCCCTACATGAAGCCGCAGGACGAGCCCAACCCGGCGCTCGGCTGGCGCGCGATCCGGGTGGGGCTGGACAAGCCCGGCGTGATGCGCATGCAGCTGCAGGCCCTGATCCGCGCCGCCGAGGGGCGGCCGCTGGCGGTGATGTTCCCCTTCGTCGCCCAGTTCGAGGAGTTCAAGGCCGGCCGCCAGGCCCTGCTCGACGAGCTGGAGCGCGAGGAGAAGCTCGGCCATGTGCTGCCCGAAAGGGTCGAGATCGGCGCCATGCTGGAGACCCCCAGCCTGGCCTTCGCGCCGCAGCAGTTCTTCGAAATGGCCGATTTCATCTCCATCGGCGGCAATGACCTCAAGCAGTTCTTCTTCGCCGCCGACCGCGAGAACGAGCTTGTGCGCAAGCGCTACGACACGCTCAATGTCAGCTTCCTGACCTTCCTGGAACAGATCGTCGCCCGCTGCGCGGCGACCGGCACCCCCCTCTCCTTCTGCGGCGAGGATGCCGGGCGGCCGGTCGAGGCGATGTGTTTCGCCGCCATCGGGCTGCGCAGCCTGTCCATGCGCCCCGCCTCGATCGGGCCGGTCAAGCACCTGCTGCGCCGGATCGACCTGGGCGAGGTGCGCTCGGTGATCGAAGAGGCCCGCGCCAGCGGCGAGCAGTCGGTGCGCACTGCGGTTCTCACCTGGCTGCGCCAGCAATACTAGGCGGCGCGCTCGACCGTTCCCGTCACGCCCTCCCAGGCGCCCTCGGCCAGGGCGACACCCAGAATGCGATCCGGGTTGGTGGGCGGCGGCATCTCGACACCTTCGAGCTTCTCGAACCCGAAGCGGCCGTAATAGGGCGCGTCGCCCACCAGCATCACCCGCTCCCAGCCCTCGGCCCTGGCCCGCGCCAGGGTCTCGCGGATCAGCAGCGCCCCCAGCCCCTCGCCCTGGTGGGTGGGGTGCACCGCGACCGGGCCCAGGAGCAGCGCCTCACGCCCGCCCACGCGCACCGGCCAGAACCGGATGGCGGCGGCGAGGATGCCTTGCTCGTCCCGGGCCGTCAGGCAGAGAGGCCCAACCGGCGCCACCCCCTCGCGCAGACGATAGGAGGACAGCGCCTCGCGCCCCGGCGCGAAGCACAGGTCGTAGAGCGCCTCGACCTCCCACCAATCCTCGGCCTTTTCCTGCTCCAGCCGGATCACGCCCTGCCCCTTTCGCATTGGTTCTGGAAAGGCTGCTAGCATGGGGTTAGGTCTGGGGCAAACCCATCAGGAGCCCGACATGTTCTACCGCCCCGAAAACGGCCATGGCCTGCCCCACAACCCGTTCAATGCCATCGTCACGCCGCGGCCCATCGGCTGGATCTCGACGCGCGGCCGCGACGGGCTGGACAACCTCGCCCCCTATTCCTTCTTCAACGCCGTCGCCTACACGCCGCCGCAGGTGATGTTCGCCACCACCTCGCGCAAGGAGGACCGGCACATGGGCAAGGACAGCCTGGCCAATATCGACGAGACCGGCGTGTTTTGCGTGAACGTGGTGGAATACGCCGCGCGCGACGCGATGAATGCCACCTCGGGCGCCTATGGGCGCGAGGTGGACGAGTTCGGCCTGGCGGAGATCGAGCGCGCGGAGTGCGAGACCATCGCCTGTGCACGGGTGGCCGGGGCGCCGGCGAGCCTCGAATGCCGCATGACGCAGATCGTGCGGCTGGAGGGCGAGGACAATTTCCTGGTTCTGGGAGAGGTCACGGGCGTGCATATGCGCGACGACTGCATCGTGGACGGCCGGTTCGACATCACCACCTTCCAGCCGCTCGCCCGGCTGGGCTACCGCGACTATACGCGGGTGACGGAGCTCTTCAGCCTGAAACGCCCCGGCGAGTGACCGGCGCCGCGCCCCTGGCAGGGGCGCGGCCATGAGTATTTCTGCCAAGAAGAAGGGGCTAGTGCCCTGCCCCCAGCTGCCCGGTGCGCACGGAGTAGTTCACCGCCACCTGGTAATCGGGGTCGTCGTCGCTGTCGACCATCAGCTGCCCGGCCCTGGTCAGCAGCTGGTGGCAGTCGCGGCTGAGATGGCGCAGCTGGATCTGCTTGCCCGCGGCCTCGTATTTCGCGGCCACGGATTCGATCGCGGTCAGCGCCGACTGGTCGGCCACGCGGCTGTCGGCGAAATCGATCACCACGCGCGCCGGGTCGGTCTCGGGCGAGAACAGCTCGGCAAAGCCCGAGGCGGAGCCGAAGAACAGCGGCCCCTGCACCTGGTAGACCTTGGCGCCCTCGGGGGTCTCGTAGGTCTTGGCATGGATGCGGGTGGCGTTGCTCCAGGCGTATTCCAGCGCCGAGACGATCACCCCCACCACCACCGCGGTGGCCAGGTCGTAGGCGACGGTGGTGATGGTCACCAGCACGATGACCAGCGCGTCGGCCCGCGGCACCTTTCGCATGATGGAGAAGGACTGCCAGGCGAAGGTGCCGATCACCACCATGAACATCACGCCGACGAGGGCTGCCAGCGGGATCTGCTCGATCAGCGGCGAGGCGACCACGATGAAGAGCAGCAGGAAAAGCGCCGCCGAGATCCCCGACAGGCGCATCCGCCCGCCCGATTTCACGTTGATCATCGACTGGCCGATCATCGCGCAGCCGCCCATGCCGCCGAAAAAGCCGGTCACCAGGTTCGCGGCGCCCTGCGCCACGCATTCCTGCGAGGCGCCGCCGCGCTTGCCGGTGATCTCTCCCACCAGGTTCAGGGTCAGCAGGCTCTCGATCAGGCCGATCGCGGCCAGGATCACCGCGTAGGGAAGGATGATCTGCAACGTCTCGAGGGTCAGCGGAACGGCGGGGATGTGGAACGATGGCAGCCCGCCCTCGATCGAAGCCATGTCACCCACGCGCGGCACGTCGATGTCGAAGGCGATGACCAGCAGCGCCACCACCGCGATGCCCGCCAGCGGCGCGGGGATGGCCTTGGTGATCTTCGGCGTGACCCAGATGATGGCCATGGTGGCCGCCACCAGCGCCAGCATGGTCACCAGCGGCCAGCCGGTCATCCATTGCCCGCCGGCCATGCCGTGGCCCGCCGCCTCGGCCGTGCCGGGCACCTGGAACTGCGTCAGCTGCGCCAGGAAGATCACGATCGCCAGTCCGTTGACGAAACCCAGCATCACCGGGTGCGGCACCAGCCGGATGAACTTGCCCAGCTTGAAGATGCCCGCCAGCACCTGCAGGAGCCCCATCAGCACCACCGTGGCGAAAAGGTATTCCACCCCGTGCTCGGCCACCAGCGCGACCATCACCACCGCCAGCGCGCCGGTCGCCCCCGAGATCATCCCCGGCCGCCCGCCGATCAGCGCGGTCACCAGCCCCACCAGAAAGGCCGCGTAGAGCCCCACCAGGGGATGCACCCCCGCCACGAAGGCAAAGGCCACCGCCTCGGGCACCAGGGCGAGGGCCACGGTCAGGCCGGCCAGAAGCTCGGTCTTGAGCCGCTCTGGCGTCAGGCCGGCGCCGGGTTTCGTCAGTTGCGAGGGGGCATAACGCTCGGCAAATGCCGCCAGCATGGATCGGGGCACGGGGCTCTTCCTGTCTGTTGGGTCTTCCTGTTCGCTGTCGCGCGAATACCGCAAGCATGCGCAACTGAAAACCGCGCCAACGCAGAAAGTTTTCCGGCAAGGCCGATATGCCGCAGTCCCGGGGCGGGCGCTGCAACCGCCGTCCCGCTCACTCGGTGCGGTGTTCCTTCAGGAACTTGCGGATGAAGCCCCGGATCTCACGCGCGGCGCTGGTGTCAAGCTCGTTGCAGAGCTGGACGAAGGCGTCGCGCTCTTCCTTGTCGAGGCGCAGAACGAGTTGGCTGTCCTTTTTGCTCTTTTTCTTCTCAGACTTCTTGGTCAACGTCCCCAACCCTCATCCTTGACCTTCCTGAATATGCAACGTATATACGTTACACATACATCCGCTAGCCGGACATTATTTCGGCCCGGCGGCAAAGGGAAGAATAAAAGGGAAGAACAAATGAATTTGCAGGCAGCACAGAATTTGCTGATCCGTGACCGGATGGACTGGCGCAAACCCCATCTGAACTGGGTGCCGGACAAAATCTACCGGTTTTTCAGCGAGCGCAACAAGTAACGCCCCGGCCGGGCTTGCGCCCCGGCCGGCCTTTGTGGAAAACGTGGCCCGTTCGATCCAAAGAGGGCCCCGATGCAAGCACGTCCCGCCGTCAAAGACTATATCCGCACCATCGCCGACTTCCCCCATGAGGGGATCATGTTCCGCGATGTCACCACCCTGTTCGCCGACCCGCGCGGCTTCCGCATCGCGGTGGACCAGATGCTGGACCCCTTCGCCGGGCAGCGCATCGACAAGGTGGTGGGGCTCGAGGCGCGCGGCTTCATCCTGGGCGGCGCGATCGCGCATCAGCTGACCGTGGGCTTCGTGCCCATCCGCAAGAAGGGCAAGCTGCCCGGCACCACCATCAGCGAAGAATACAAGCTGGAATACGGCGAAGCGATCGTCGAGATCCATGACGACGCGATCCAGCCCGGCGAGCGCATCCTGCTGGTCGACGACCTGCTGGCCACGGGCGGAACCGCCGAGGCCGGGATCAGGCTGATCGAACGTCTGGGCGGCGAGATCGTCGCCTGCGCCTTCGTGGTGGACCTGCCCGAACTGGGCGGCCGCACGAAGCTTGAGGCAATGGGCATGGACGTGCACGCGCTTTGCGCGTTCGAAGGCGCGTAACACCGATTTTTCTGCGAAAAATCGCCGCGAATTTTCGCAGAAAATTCGTTTAGGCGGCGCGCAGGACGGCCCCGGGGTTCATGATGCCCGCAGGGTCCAGCGCCGCCTTGATCGCCCGCATCGCGGCCAGCTTGGCCGGATCGCCGTAGCGCTCCAGGTCCTCGACCTTCAGCCGCCCGATGCCGTGCTCGGCACTGACCGAGCCGCCCATTTCATGCACCAGGTCATGCACCACCCGCTTCACCTCGTCGCGCAGATGCTCGTAATCGGCGCGGCTCTTCCCCGGCGCGGGGAAGACGTTGTAGTGCAGGTTGCCGTCGCCCACATGGCCAAAGCAGTTGATGCGGAAATCGGCCAGCCGGGCCAGCGCCGGGCCGCCGCGGGCGATGAAGTCCGGGATCGCCTCCAGCGGCACCGAGATGTCGTGGGATGAGACCGAGCCGATCTTGCGGTTGGCCTCGGGGATGCGTTCGCGCAGGGCCCAGAACTCGGCCCTCTGCGCCTCGGACTGGGCGATGACGCCGTCGCTGACCAGGCCGGCCTCGGCGGCCTCCACGAACAGCCCTTCCAGCGCCGCAGCCGGGTCCTGCCCCGCGGCAAGGCCGAGGTCGATCAGCACCATCCAGTCGGGCTTCTCCGCGAAGGGCTGGCGCAGCTCCGGCAGTTGCTCCGACAGAAACTCCAGCCCCATCCGCCCGATCAGCTCGAAGGCGGAGACGCCGGTGCCGATGCGCCGCCCGGCCATGGCCAGCAGGTCCAGCGCGGCCGAGGGGCTTTCGACCACCAGCATCGCCGCCCCCGTGGCCGCGGGCCGCGGGTAAAGCTTCAGCGCGGCGGCCGTGATCACGCCCAGCGTGCCCTCGGCCCCGATCAGCAGGTCGCGCAGGTCGTAGCCGGTATTGTCCTTCCTCAGCCGTGTCAGCCCGTTCAGGACCGAGCCGTCGGGCAGCACCGCCTCGACCCCGAGGCACAGCTCGCGCGCATTGCCGTAGCGCAGCACGTTCACCCCGCCCGCATTGGTCGAGAGCACGCCCCCCACCCGCGCCGAGCCTTCCGAGGCCAGCGACAGCGGGAACAGCCGCTCCGCCGCCTCGGCCGCCTCCTGCACCTGGGCCAGGATCACGCCGGCCTCGGCCAGCAGCACGTTCTCGCGCGGATAGACGGCGCGGACCCGGTTCATCCGCTCCAGCGACAGGATCACCGGCGCCGGCCCCTCGGGCATGATCTGACCGCCCACCAGCCCCGTCCCCCCGCCATAGGGCACGATCCCCACCCGCGCCGCGGCGCAGGCCCGCACCACCGTCGCCACCTCCTCGGTCGAGCCGGGGGCGACCAGCAGCCCGCCGGTGCCGTGATAGCGGCCGCGCGGCTCTTCGAGATAGGCCGGGCCGAGCGGTCTGAACGCCGCCTCGGGCAGCCGGGCGCGCAGCGTTTCGCGGAATGGATCGGTGACAGGGGTCAGCATGGGCGGGCTCCTCTGCCCGCAGGCAAAGCACGCCCGGCGCCAGGGCGCAAGTCAGTCCTCGGAGGCGCGCAGGAAGGCAGGCTCCAGAACCACGACGGTCGGCCGGGGCGGCAGGCCCCGCAGAGAGACCTCCAGCGCGCTTTCGCCGGGGCGCCGGACGGCAAAGTCGTTCTCCATCCCCTCCAGGAACCGCTGTAACGAGTATTCGCTGAACCAGTGCATGGGGATCACCACCGATGAGCGCAGTCGCGTGAGCACGCGGATCATGGTGGGCAGGTCCAGCGTCAGCCCGCCATCGACCGGGGCCATCACAACGTCCAGACGGCCAAGCGCGGCGTATTGGCCCGGGTCGGGTTCGTGATGCAGGTGGCCCAGGTGGCCGATGCACAGCCCCGCCACCTCGAACACGAAGATGGAATTGCCGGCCTTGCGCACGGCCCCTGCCCGGCCGCGGGTGTCGGTGGGCACGTTGCGCACCAGCATCTCGCCCAGATCGAGATAATGGTCGGCGGGCTGGCCGTCCCGCGCCCAGCCTTCCAGCACATGCGGGATCGCCGGGTCGGGAAAGGCCGTCCAATGGGTGTCATGGGCGTTGTTCATGGTCACCACGTCGGGGATCAGGTCGAGATTGCCGATGAAGCCGGTGTAGTCGGTCACCGCGGCCAGCCCGCCCGCGGTCTCCAGCAGGAACATGGAATGGTCGATATAGTTGAGCCGGACCGTGTTGCGCTCCAGCGGCGCGCCGTAGGAGGCGAGCTGGACATATTCCAGCCCCGGCGTGGCCTCGGCCAGGGCGATGCAATGGCTGGGGCGGCGGTCCTGCGCCAGGGCGGGCGCGGCCAGAAGCGAAAGCAGGGCAAGGGCGATACGGATCATCGGCGGCTCTCCTCTGGCGGAAAGGTAGCACGATTCCAGCGCCCGTCACGCCTCAGCCGACGCCGGTGCGTCCCCGCCGGTCGCTGCGCAGGTTGGCGTAGAGCACGTGGTTGCGCCAGCGCCCGTTGATCTGCAGGTAGCTTTGCGCCACGCCCTCGTATTTGAACCCGCTGCGCTCCAGCGCGCCGCGGGAGGCGACGTTCTCGGGCAGGCAGGCGGCCTCGACCCGGCTCAGATCGAGCGTGGCGAAGGCGTAATGCACCACCGCCTCGATCGCCTCGCGCATATAGCCCTGGCGCGCATGGGGCTGCCCCACCCAATAGCCCAGCGTTCCCGCCTGCGCCGGGCCGCGGCGGATATTGTCCAGCGTGATCGCGCCCAGCAGAACGTCATCGGCGCGGCGCACCAGGAAGAGCGGCAGCGCCGTGCCGTTGGAGATCGCACGCTGGGCCCAGTAGACACGGTTGGTGAAGGCCTTGCGGCCGAGATGGTCCTGGGCCCAGGAGGGCTCCCACGGGGTCAGGAAATCGCGGCTTTCCCGGCGCAGGCTCGCCCAGGGGCGGAAATCGGCATGCGCAGGCGGGCGCAGGGTCATGCGTTCGGTTTCGATCCTGACCTTGCGCTTGCGGCTGAGCATCAGGCGGCGATCCTGTCCTGCAGGGCCGCGAGATCGGGCGCCGGGCCCGGCGGGCCATACATGGCCAGCGCGGCCTGCCCGCCGCCCACCAGCAGCCCGGCGCCGAAATCGCGCACGTCCTGGGTGGTGACCGCCTCGATCTTGGCGATGGTCTCGTCCAGGTCCGGCACGCGGTCCCAGATCGCCACCAGCCGCGCCAGCCGCTCGGCCCGCGACGAGGGGCTCTCCAGCCCCATCAGCAGGCCCGCCTTCATCTGCGACCGGGCCCGTTCGACCTCGGCGGGGCTCATGTCCCCGGCAGCGCGCTTCAGCTCGTCGATGGTCAGTTCGCCCAGGGCCCCGACCTGCCCCGCGCTGGTGCCGGCATAAAGCGTGATCAGCCCGGTATCGGCATAGGCCCCGGCCTGCGCGAAGATCGAATAGCACAGGCCCCGTTTTTCGCGGATCTCCTGGAACAGGCGCGAGGACATGCCGCCGCCCATCGCCGTGGCGTAGATCTGCGCGGTATAGACCGCCGGGTCGCGGTAGCCGGGGCTTTCGAAGGCCAGCGCGAAATGCACCTGCTCCAGCGGCTTGATCTCGCGCCGCTCGCCGCCCGCGAAACGCGCCGGGGTGGCGGTTTCATGCCCGGCGGCGGGCAGATGGCCGAAGAGGTTTTCGCACAGGCGGACGATCTCGTCATGGTCCACCGCGCCCGCCGCCGCCAGGATCAGCTGGTCGGGCGCGTAATGCTCGCGCACGAAACCGTAGAGGTCGTCGCGGGTGAAGGCGCGCACGCGCTCCGCCGGGCCCAGGATGGTGCGCCCCAGCGCCTGGCCCGGATAGGCCGCCTCCTGCAGCCAGTCGAAGACCACGTCGTCGGGCGTGTCCAGCGTCTGGCCGATCTCCTGCAGGATCACGCCCCGCTCGACCTCGATCTCGGCGGGGTCGAAGATCGGGTTGAGCACGATATCGGCGATCACGTCGAGCGCCAGCGGCACGTCGGCCTCCAGCACCCGGGCGTAATAGGCCGTCATCTCGCGCGAGGTATAGGCGTTGATATAGCCGCCCACATCCTCGATCTCCTCGGCGATCTGCAGGGCGGTGCGGCGCCTGGTGCCCTTGAACGCCATGTGCTCGAGGAAATGCGCGATGCCGTTCTGCTCGGGCCGCTCATGCCGCCCGCCGGCATTGACCCAGATTCCGAGCGCCGCGGATTTCAGCCCCGGCATGTTCTCGGTGACGATGCGGAAGCCGTTGGAGAGCCTGTGAAGTTCCACGCTCAATGGGCGCGCCTTTCGTGAATGAGGGCCTCAATCGCGGAAAGGTCGTCTGCAACCTCGGTCACGCGTTCGGGACGATCGTAGAGATCGGCCATGCGGTTGGGAAGCGGCGGATGCTGGCCGCAGGACTCCTCCACCGCGGCGGGGAATTTCGCCGGATGCGCGGTGGCCAGCGTCACCATCGGCGTGGCCGAGGCGGGCTGCTCCTGCGCCACCTTCACGCCCACCGCGGTGTGCGGGCAGATGACCTCGCCGGTGGCGGCAAAGGTGTCGCGGATCGCGGCTCGGGTCTCGTCCTCGGAGGCGCGGCCCGATGCGAAGATCTCCTGCAGGCGCTCAAGCGCGCCCTGGCTGATCTGGAAGCCGCCCTTCTCCTTGAGGTCCGCCATCTGGCTCGCCACCGCCGCGCCGTCGCGGTCGTAGACGTCGAACAGCACGCGCTCGAAATTCGAGCTCACCTGGATATCCATCGAGGGGCTGATCGAGGGCGTCACGCCCCGCGTGATATAGCCGCCCGAGCTCAGCGCCCGGTGCAGGATGTCGTTCTGGTTGGTGGCGACCACCAGCTTGTCGATGGGCAGGCCCATGCGCTTGGCGATGTAGCCCGCGAAAATGTCGCCGAAATTGCCGGTGGGCACGGTGAAGCTGACCGCGCGGTGCGGCGCGCCGAGGCTGACGGCGGAGGTGAAGTAATAGACCACCTGCGCCAGCACCCGCGCCCAGTTGATCGAGTTGACGCCCGCCAGCCCCACGCCGTCGCGGAAGTCGAAATCGTTGAACATGTCCTTCACCCGGGCCTGGCAATCGTCGAAATCGCCATGCAGCGCCAGCGCGTGCACGTTGCCTTCGGACGGCGTGGTCATCTGGCGGCGCTGCACCTCGGACACGCGGCCGTGCGGGAAGAGGATGAAGACATCGACATTGGACAGCCCCCGGAACGCCTCGATCGCGGCCGAGCCGGTGTCTCCGCTGGTGGCGCCGACGATGGTCACCCGCTTGCCCGAGCGGCTGAGCGAGGCCTGGAACAGCTGCCCGATCAGCTGCATCGCGAAATCCTTGAAGGCGAGCGTCGGCCCGTGGAACAGCTCCAGCAGGAAATGGTTGGGGCCGAGCTGGACCAGCGGCGCGCGGGCGGCGTGGCCGAAGCCCTCATAGGCGCGGGCGATGATCGCCTTGAACTCGTCATCGGCGAAGGCGCCGCCGATAAAGGGGCGCATGATGCGGAAGGCGACCTCTTCGTAGCTCAGCCCGGCCAGCGCGGCGATCTCGCCCTCGCTGATCTGCGGGATGGTCTCGGGCACGTAAAGCCCGCCGTCGCGGGCCAGGCCCGTCAGCATCGCCTCTTCGAAGCTCAGAACCGGGGCCTGGCCCCGCGTGGATACATAGCGCATGTCGCCCGCCTTCAAACCGTTTTCCGCCTGATACGCCACAGAAGCAGCGCTGTCATCCCCAGCCAGACAATGGCCAGCCCGAACCAGGTGATGGCATAGCCCAGGTGATCGTTGGGAATCCCCGATGTGTCCACCGGCAGCGGTTTCACCGCTCCACCCGGCCCCGAAACCTCGCGCGCCACGATCAGCACTGGCTCGGTCTGCATATAGGTGGCCAGCGCGGGAACATCACGGGCGAACCACAGGTCATTGTCGGGCTCGGGGGCAGGGGTGAAGCTGTCCACCTCGTCGGGCCAGTGCAGGTTTCCGGTGACGGTGACCTCGCCCTCGGGCAGCGCGTCGGAGCCCGATTGCAGCGGCAGGAAGCCGCGGTCGACCAGCACCCGGCGGCCCCCGGTCTCGAACGCGGCGATCAGCCGGTGGCCGGCACCCACCCTCTTGACGCTGGCCAGCACCCGGACCTGCTCACCCGTGAACCGGCCGGTCGCCTGCACGGGCATGAAGCGGTCGGCCTCCGGGTCGGGGGCTGCGGGCAGCGCCGCGGGGGTGTCGCTGATCCGCGCCTCGATCTCGGCCAGAACGCCCTCCTTCCATTCCAGGCGGCGCAGCTGCCAGCTGCCCAGCGACAGCAGGATGGCCGCGCCCACGAGGCCGAAGATCAGCGGCACGATCATGCGTCTGGTCATGTCGGGCGGTCCCCCTCAACGAGAAAAGCGCGGGGCCGGGGCCCCGCGCCTGTGGTGATCGCTTTCGCGCCGGAATGCAATCCGGCACCGGGCCCCGGCCTTAGCTGCCCCAGATGTAGATGGCGGCGAACAGG
>ENA-ORCT01001023-ORCT01001023.1-marine-metagenome-genome-assembly--contig:-NODE-1023-length-11617-cov-3.211092_pt1 | contig 11617 bp, 6 predicted proteins | sample MGYA00248632_ERZ508511 | MGnify/ENA primary metagenome ERZ508511 (study PRJEB26182, sample SAMN06268839) | marine metagenome | isolation source: Tt an P1-techrep anaerobic enrichment on pine from sediment...
CGGCATACGAGATGTAGCCGTGACTGGAGTTCAGACGTGTGCTCTTCCGATCTTACTTACGTCGAATACACCACTTCTGAAGGTGCTAAAGGATTTTTAGGCATCGAAGTAAAATACACGGAGCTGGAATACAAACTCATCCCTAAGTCCACCGAGGCTTATGCGCTTGCCAATGAATCTGCACCCTATTACACCGTAACGCAACAGTCAGGGGTGTTTTGTGAAGGGGCCGGGAATATCCTCAGGCAAAATAGATTCCGTCAAATTTGGCGTAACCAGTTGCTTGGAGAAGCGCTATTGATGGCTTCCAATAACGAGTTCAGACATTTTACATCAATTACCCTCTACCCCTCTGGAAATAAGCATTTCACCGACACCATAGAAGCTTACAAACACTATCTGCTCCCCGATTACAAAAACCGGGTAGTCGGTATCACATTCGAAGATCTGTTTGATGCCCTATCAGAATATGCAGAAAGCAATGAGTATGCAGAATGGGTGAATTGGTTAAAATACAGATATATCATTCCACAATAAATAACTGATGAATCTATGGATGAAGGTCGCGCAATCCGGCCAGTCGATTAGTGGCATGCGCTACAACATCCTTACTAAAAGCATTCGGATACTTGACAATGACGGCTTCAAAAGTATTGTTGCCTAAACCCATCTCCACCAAATACTGATATCCTTGTGGTTCAATCGCTCTATTAACTGCCCTTGCAGCAGTCTCAATGATTCCATGTTTTTTGACCATTTGCCACGTTCTACTTGCACGTGTCTTTTTCCCATTCTTTTTGAAGAGAATTTCCTCATAGGCATAAATTGCTTGGTAAAGCTCCTTTTCTACTGTATCAGAAGCCCCATGAGACTCCGCCTGCAATTCGAGCGCCCTTTGACGAGCCAGATTTGCAAGTTGTGTGAAAACTTCAACGAACTTCCGGCAGTCCTCCACAGTCTCAAGTTTTTGTATTAGTTCTTTCATCGGCTATTAAATTAGAAGTTGAATGACAGGACATACAAGTTAATAAAAGTAAAGTACATAGGAAGATTTTCTCTTTCATTTTACCGCGATATTTGACTGACATGAAATTTCACAAGCGGTCCGATACCCGTCATCATTCGTGTAGTACCCAATGCCTGCGGCAACTGCCCTCCACTTCTCGCCAGGACACTTCGGGGCTCCACTGCGTTGCGCCCCCCTTCGTGTCCTTCTGCTCCGTTCCGGCCAGCAGCCTCGGCAACCCGCGCAAGGAGGCTATCGGTGCGTCTCTCCGTTCCCCACCTCCAGCCCCCTTGCTTCCCCCGGCCCACCCAGCATACATCCAGCGAATCGTCCACGCCACACCTTTGAACCGAAAGGTACCACGCCGAGCTTCATTGCCCGCTTAGGAAAAGTAAGCTCCGGCTCTGAAATTGTCCAAAAGACTACGACATAAACCCACAGCCCCACACACAACCCATTTATTTCGTTTCCTTTTGGCCATTTCATCCCCTCAACTTCTTCGGTGCCTAAGCCTTCAATGAAACCGGACTTTGCCAATTTTATGAGCTTGAGTTGGGATTAATGCTATTAGCATAAAATGAGAGAGTATGAATGATAGTATAAAAAATCAAGCAATATTACCATTTGCACCTTCGCAGTGCATTTTCTGCAAACAATTGCACTTGGCTAGTGCAAATTGATTACTTTTGTAGTAAATCAAAATACAATGAACAAATTGCTTGAACAGTTCCAGAAGCTTCTAAAAGAGACAGACACCCGTTTCTTCCGCTACAGCTATGCTGAAATAAACTGGAGAAGTCGTATGATTGGACTTACCGGCCCACGGGGAGTTGGAAAAACAACAATGGTTTTGCAGCATATTAAAAAGAACCTGAATCCTACTGAGACGCTTTATGTACCGGCCGAGGATTTCTATTTTGCCGACAACAGACTGATTGATTTAGCTGGCAGTTTTGTGAAACAAGGCGGGAAATACCTGTTTATTGATGAAATTCACAAATACAAAGACTGGGCTAAGGAACTAAAACTGATCTATGATTATCATCTCGAACTTCATCTTGTATTTACCGGTTCTTCGGTATTGGATATCAAAAAAGGAGTCTCGGATTTAAGCCGCAGAGCGGTTATGTACCACATGCAAGGTTTATCTTTCAGGGAGTATTTGCAATTGTTTCATCAAATAGCTGTGCCAGCGTATTCTTTAGAAAAAATTCTGAATCATAAAGCTGTACTTCCGGAAGTAAAACATCCACTACCGTTTTTTGAAGATTATCTAAAAAGAGGGTACTATCCTTTTGCCTTAGAGGAAGACTTTGATATGAGGCTACAACAAGTTGTTAATCAGACGTTGGAGATCGATATCCCTTTGTATGCCGGGATGAATGTGTCCACTGGTCGAAAGTTGAAGCAATTACTGGCCATTATTGCTAAAAGTGTGCCGTTTAAGCCTAATATGTCAAGTATCGCAGCTGCGCTTTCCGCCAGCCGAAATAACATCACTGATTATTGCCTGTTTGTGGAAGAAGCAGGAATGATCGCACAACTGAGGGATTCTACCGGCGGAATAAAGGGATTGGGTAAGGTGGACAAAATTTATCTCGACAATACAAATTTGATTTACAGCTTAGCAAACGATCATTCAAATAGGGGAAATATAAGGGAGACTTTTTTCCTGAATCAGCTTAGAGTTAAGTATGACGTCATCAAATCCCCAGTCGCTGATTTTGTCATTGACGATTACACATTTGAAGTTGGTGGAAAAAATAAAGGATTAAAGCAAATCCAGGGGATTGATAAAGCGTATGTCGTGAAAGACGACATAGAACTGGGATATTTGAACACGATTCCGCTTTGGCAGTTTGGTTTAACGTACTGACATTTGCAACCTATTTGTACCGTAAGCTTATAATTAGTTCATTTTCAATTCTATTATTTTTGAAGAAGTCAAATAAGGTACGATTATCAAGGATAATCAATAATTAACAAAACGCAGTAAGTTTCTGACTTGCTGCGTTTTTTTTGGTTCGCCCAGCATGGGCGAACCAAAAAAACTCCCACCAACACGACAATTTAGTTAGTGGGAGTTTACTCTTATTTTTACAATGTTCCTACAAATCGTCTCCCCAGAAAGTTATTTCTCCAATATTAACGCAGTTTGTTCCTGCCCAATTGGGGGATTTAATTACCAAACGGATATAACGTACCTGTCCTACACCTTCATCTACATTATATTCCCAACCAGCAGACCATACATCTGCGCTTGATTCTATAATTTCGTGATCTCCCATAAGTACCCAATCTTCTTTCCACGCATCTGTTTTCCAGTAATCTTCGTCATCTGCAGGCATTGTTAGTTCTGGTGATCCCCAAACCTCAAAATACCTGGGACTATGTCCGGTAAAAGGACTATTGTCTGTTCTGGGCCACAAATGGAATCGGCTAATATCTGCCAATACGCCCATATCAAAAGTAAAATAGTGAGGAAAACTGAATCCTGCTGCATTCTCCACAGTGTGCAAAATATTTGGATTTGATATACCTCCATCCCAAATTCTCGAAAGCCCCCTGTTATTATTCACTGAAGTATTATCACCAGCTAAAACAACAACTGCGAAGTTTGATTTATTTATCTCCCGCTCAAATACTGGCATGGTGTATTCCTTCGGAAGAGCATCTAATGTTTCCAACGCCTCATCATTCGGTAAGTGAGTTGTTACGACACTAATTGTATCCCCTGTTCTTAATCCGGTAAGGAATGTCTCAGTTTCATCATTTTCAACCCGAACAGAGCTTGGCGTACCATCTACTGTATAGTTCACTGTTACGTACTGAACCGATGTACTCGAAATGGCACCCCACTCAATTCGCATACTGCCGTCTACCTGTTTTGCAATAGAAGCAACACTTCTGTTCTTTAGCCCCTGAATAAACAAATCGCCATAAACTTCAACCACAATTTCGGTTGGTAACGAGAAATGCCCTTCGTTATCCCGGGTTATAAATTCGAAGATATAGTTTCCTTCATCGATATTGTTAATATCCTGTGTTACCGAAAGTCTCCCACTCTGGGTCCGGTTTATATCAACAACAACAGAATCGGAGCGCCCTTCCCAATAAATTATTGTTTTTGTGATTCGCGGATCGGCATTAACTTCCCAGTTAAATCTTATTTTCTCGTACCCTGGAGAGGCCTTTAACGAATCGACAACACCCGTATAAATATCTTCCCCCCACTCATAATATTGCTCATGAATACTGTTCATATCGTCGCAGCGTATTACTGAAAATAACATCATTGAGGATAGAACAATCAGAAAACTCTTTCTGATAATTTCAATTCTTATTGGTCTTATCTTATTCATTTCTTAAAATCATTAAATTATTCCTGTCCTTCATTTACGATTCCATCATCACCAAATACTGACACTTCAGCAATATGAATGGCCGCTGTTCTCGCCCAGGTTTCTTTCACGACAAATCTGAGATATCTCATTTCTCCGACTCCTGGTTCAAATACAAATTCACTACCAGCATTAGTCGCTGCTATATCTTCATCGTTATGTTGTCCTAAAGGAAGACCTGAGGGTTTAATCTGCTCAAAGTCGCCTAACAAGGTCCATTCATCTTTCCATTCTTCTCCGGCCCAGTATGTATCGTTAGCATCATGGCTTAATTCCCTGGCTCCCCATACTTCAAAATAGTGAAGATTGTGCTGACCAAAATAAAAGCCATCCAGCCTGTTCCATACAACCAGGCGACTTAACAGAGCCTCTACGCCTAAATCAATTGTAAATGTTTGTGGCGGAGTGAATCCTGCAGTAGGAGATGAATGCCAAATAAAATCCAAATCCTCATCCCATATTTTATCAATTGATCTATTATTCGTGTGTGTAGTATAGTTATCTCCTAACAAATGCCCGTTGGCAAAGTTATCTTTATTTAATTCCTCTTCATATAATGGAGTCTCAAGAGAAATGACTGTATCTGTTCTATTTCCAAACTGATCTACCAAACTGACACCAAACTGTCTTTCATCTGTATTATATCCTCTGATTGATCTCTTTTCGTCCTTTAATGTTGAGAAAATCAAATCATACTCTTCCCATTCATTCTCATCATTCATTGCATATAAAAATGCCCCGATTAACGTATTGGTTTCGTTTTCCCAGCGAATAAGCACCCCGCCAAAATCAGGTTCCATTGTGATTGTGTTAAATATTGATCGATACGGCGGTTCTAAAGGGGTAAACTCTCCTGAATATGGTTTCGACCGGTTTTCGCTATGATCGACTAAATACAAAGTGAATTTACAAGGCGCAATTTCTCCCAGCCCCTCAACGGTTACAAAATTGTTGTAAACCGACGAGCGAACAATCTTTTGTTCCCCTTCAAACTCGTACTCACAAATTACGTAGGAAATGTCTGTCTCTTCAGGAAAATCATAGGATATTTTTGCACCGCCAGGTAGCGCTTCAACCTGTACTCCTGTAATTGAGCCGGGAGGTATACCATCAATCGGATATTGCCCTACTTTTTCTTCATCACAAGAGACAATTAGTGTCATCATTATTGCAATAAAGCCAATAAATTTCATGCAATATGATATGGGTCTGATATTTACAATTATTTGCTTCATATTATGTTTCATATTTCAAATTAAATATATAGAAATTACCATCCCGGATTCTGAACCAAATTAGAATTCTTGATAAGCGTAGAAGAATACAATGGCCACAAATAGTCTTTATTCGAGAATTTCCGATTGTTAAAGTAAGTCACTACCTGGTAGTATTCTTCTATTGCTACGCCTTGGTAATCCCATCCCTGAACAGGTTGATTGAGGTAGGTCATCGCATCTCTCCAGCGCCGAAGATCAAAAAAGCGTTGTCCTTCGAAGGCCAATTCAATCAAACGTTCTTGTTTTATAATTTCACGCATACCTTCTTTGGTTGAAGGCTTTCCAGGAAGAGAAGAATATTTTGTCCACGAATCAACGACTCCCTCCAAACCAGCTCTCTCGCGCACAATATCTATCCACTGATAGACTTCAGCATCAGGCGATTCCTTTATTTCATTCAACACTTCTGCCCGTAGAAGATAAAGATCACTTAGGCGAATAACCGGAATCGAGTATCTCCATGTACTTGGAGATGATGTAGAGGTTGCAGACCTGAAACTAACCAGTTTCTTGATGAAATAACCGGTTGTAATATGCGCATCAGAGAAAACAACGCCATGAGGGTCACCACTTCTGTTTTTTATTACAATGGTTTCATCTTCCGACTGCGCCAACGCTTCATACAAACTGCGATCAAATGCTAAATGAGCATAAAACCGGGGTTCCCGATAATAATTAAGATTCGCTGTCGTCTCACCTCTTCCAATATAATATTGGTGAAACGATCCGGTGTCTCTTCTCATTTCATAGCGTTCAGCGTAATTCCATGAAGGATCTTCGTCAATTGGAATACCATTATTGGTATAATATTGTTCCGCAATCTTCAATGTTGCACTTAGCTCCGACGTTCCGCCATAGCTATCAAAGAATTTAGGGATGCAGTAATTTTGAAATTGAAAAGCATTGTTAAAAGCCGGATGTGCCCAAATAACTTCGGGGTTATCCACTGGTCTTTCACAAACCGCACCTCTTAAAGTATATTTCAATAATGTGGCATCAGACATCTCTTCAAAACCACGTTGGAAATTGAAAAGGGAATGTCCATTTTCGTGGCAGATATCGATCGCGTCAACTATCGCATCCAAGGCTCTGTTCCATTTGGATTGATCCACAGAGCCAGAGACCAGTTGCACTCCTCTATTGTCTTTAAAATCGGTATACAAGGGATTGCCATTTAATAAGGGGCTGGCCGCCCATACCAAGGCTTTTGCTTTAACTGATGCTGCAATAGGCTGGGTTATTCTTCCCATCTCTGTGGTTGTTTCTTCGATTTGAGCCGGAAGGTTTTCCATAGACTCATCGATTAGATTAACCACATAATTGATCACTGAATCGACTGGTTGCCGGTATACGCGTACCTGTTCCGGGTCAGCATTCACCGAAAGGTTTTCGTCCACAATTGGTATGGGACCATACAACTGCAGCAAGAAAAAGTGCAGATAAGCTTTTATAAACTTAACTTCCGATATCCATTTCACTCGCTCATATGCCTGCAAATCAGGAACTTTTTCAATATTTTCAAGGAAGATATTACAATCTCTAATTCCTACCCAAAGGTTCCTTCCATCGCGACGGCCATCCCAGTAATTTTGAAAAGGATCGGATGCGTTTTGATCGTTAACAGCAATTCTGGCACCGCTTCGATTATTCAATCCTGACACATCGATATCCCACCAAATTTCATCTCCTCCTACATTTGCAGGGTAGGTAAAGGGATCGTTTTGATTTGGAATCATATTGTAGCATGAAAACAAAAACTTTTCCGAATTCACACGATTGGAAAAAGCATTATCCAGTGTAGCTACACCATCTGGTACCACATCCAGATAATCAGAGCAACTAAATAGAATCGCTGCTCCAAAGGATACGGCCAGAAGTTTTAGTATTTTATTTTTCAGATTATTCATAATTTGTTCGGTCTTTTAAAATTCAACATTAACACCAACGTTAATTACTCTCTGGAGAGGGTAATTAAATGCATTTCCGGCTTGTTCAGGATCCCACAGATCAAATTTGCGAATCTGGAAAAGGTTACTTCCTGATGCATAGAGACGTACATTCTTTAAGTGCAATGGCTCAATCATACGAGCAGGCATCGTATATCCAATCTCCGCTGTTTTTAAGCGTAAGAAAGAACCATTTCTCATCCACCAGGTACTGGTTACCTGGTTATTGGAAATCGGCTCAGCAGATAGTCTCGGCCAAAATGCATAGATATCTCGACTGTCTTCAGACCAGTGGCTATCGGCTATTGTTTCCATCAAGGCCCTGTTTGTTGTACGAGATGAGTTACCTGCCACAAAAGGAGCAATATCCCCCGGATTAATCCAGAAAGAAGAACGTGCAGATCCCTGGAAGAAACATGAGATATCGATGTTCTTAAAACCCAAAGAAAGTCCAAAGCCATAAATAATTTCCGGCGTGGTAGGAAAACCAATAGGCACTAAATCATTCTCATCAATCTGTCCATCTTTGTTGATGTCTTTGTATTTAATATCCCCTGCGGCATAATCGCCAAAGGTTTGTGTTGGAGAGTTTTTTACTTCCTCATCATCCAAAAACAGGCGTTCAGCAATGTATCCCCATCTTTGCGAAATTTTTCGTCCTTCATGTGTTCTCCAAGGGGTTGCTGAATAATCGGGCTCTTCATATACTTTAAATTCGCTTGTTGCATACGTAAAATTCCCTCTTGCTACTGCCCAGAAATCTGGAGAAAATGATTTGTTATAATCCAGCGACAACTCGATACCACTACCAACTGCTTCTCCAATATTTGCTTTTGGTATTGCCTGCAATCCCACCGTTGTTGGGATATCTGCCCTGGTTTGAAGAATGTTGCTTCTGTTTTCCCTGAAATAATCAAATTGAAATTCCAGGCTATTCCATAAATTCAGTTCCATACCGTAGTTGCTTTTCCGGCTAATCTCCCAGGTAATATTATCATCTTCATAACGGGAAATAGATATTCCAGGTCGGTAGTAGCTGTATTCGTCACCAAATGCGATTCCTCTGCCGCCACTGTTCATGTTCAGTTGCGAAAGGTAGTAAAACCTGTCTTCGCTGTCTCCTATTTCGTCATTACCGACCAAACCATATGTTGCTTTAAACTTAAGTTTTGGGATAGTTTCTGCGTAGGGCGCCCAAAAAGATTCATTCGAGACAATCCAACCTATACCTGCAGATGGGAAAAATCCCCATCGCTCTCTTTTAGCAAAACGCTCCGAACCATTATAACCAAAGTTTGCCTCCACAAAATAACGATCGTCATAACTATAGGTAGCCCTACCTGCCAGTCCTGAATTACGATGCGGCAAAGAAAGTTGCAGCGTGTTGTAAGTATTGTCTTTTTGCTCGCGAACGGTTGCAACCAACAGTCCTGAAACAGAATGCTTTTCAGAAATTGTCTTGTTATACTGCAATGCCCATTCAGAGTACATCGTGTTTTCCATTTCGCGGTCACCAGGGACGTAATCCAGATAATCTGTTCCACCATCAGGATTTAAAGGAGTTAACCGATACTCATCGTCAATAGCAGATTTAGTAAGGGCGTAATAGAACGGGTTGTATTGCCTTCTTACGTCCAGTTGAGCAAATCGGTTAATATTAAGCATCGCCCGAGCCGACAAACCTTCTATCAGAAAGTCCAGATTTTGTTTCAGTTCAAACTGAACATACATAGAAGACCGATCGTTTGACCGATAACCTTTTAACATTTCTGCATATGGATTTAAATAATCTCCGGATGCCGTGTTTCCAAAAAGGATATGTTTGGTAAATTCGTTTGCAGCATCAGGCTGGTAATAAGGTAAAAAATATACAGGATTTGCGAGAACCGCTTTATTGTACAAATCAGTGCCTCCGTCCAGAGGACCTTGATAATCATCGAATACCCCGCTCAAACGAACAATAGCCTCAGTTGTTTTGGTTAAGTTAACGTTGACATTGGAACGCAACGAGTACTTGTTAATTTTAATATTATTGTTGAAATTCTGACGTTCATCAACATTCAAAATACCATTATCGATCGAATAAGCAGCAGCAATATAATAACGTGCAACCTTACCTCCTCCACTGATATTTAAATTGTAACGTTGATTAAATGTATTTTTATCAAATAACAGGTCTTGCCAATCAACTGCAGGATACAAAATAGGATCGATGCCCCGTTCTGTATAGTTGATTTTTTTCTGGTCGTAAGGAAGTCGCGAACTTGGCGTCCTCGTTCTAACAGCCTCGTTATGTAATTTCATGAAGGTAAGAGGATCTGCCAGATCAATATTTTCTGTCGGCGAAGAAAAAGACCCTTCCGCCCTAAACTGCACTTTTACGCTACCTTCCCGGCCTTCTTTTGTCGTAATTAATACGACTCCGTTGGCACCTCGGGCACCATAAAGAGCTGTAGCATTGGCGTCCTTCATGATTGAGAAACTGGCAATATCATCTGTTGTTAACCGTGACAAATCCCCTGTTGTCATTTCAACCCCGTCTATCAATATCAAGGGATCTACTTTTCCGGTTCCAAAGCTCGTAACCCCGCGAATAAAAAACTGGGCATTATCCTGTCCCGGCTCCCCTGTTCGCTGATAAGAAATTAAACCAGCAATCCGTCCTGCAAAAGCGGTAGTCAAGTTACTACTTGGCACCTTCAAGTCATCGGGCTTAATAGCGGTAATGGAAGCGATTACTGATTCCTTTTTTTGTTTGCCAAAAGCTACAACGGTCACATCCTCCAACTCTTCGGTTTTTTCTTGCATCACAACCTTGATTGTTGTCTGATTTTGTACATCAACAATCTGGCTTTCCATCCCAATGAATGAAAAAACAAGTTTATCCGTCGGCTTTACACCGTCAATAGAATAAGTTCCATCAACATCAGTAATTACACCCCTCGTCGTACCAACGACTGTAATGGTAACACCAGGTAAAGGTTTTCCTTCCGAATCAACTACCTTTCCCTCTATTTTTCCATCTTGCTCAACTGGATTCGTTCTATTTTCATCCCCAGAGTCATCTAACTCTCCGATAACAACCTGTCTATCAATTATCTTATAGGTTTTATTCGTTGAACTAAATACTTCATCAAGAATCTTTTCAATTGACTGATTTTTTACATCAATCGTTATGGATTTATCAAAATCAGAAACACCATCATAATAGACAAAAATGAATTCGCTTTGGCTTTCAATTGCATCAACCAAATCGCTAAAAGTGGCATCTCTCAAATGTAGAGACAACACAGCGCTTTGCGAATAAACGCTTTTGGCTATAAGTGTTGAAGATGATAGTAATACAAATAGCAGACATAGCTTCATAGTCAGCAATAATTTTCTTTGGCTCCTCACTATGGAGCCCATACGCTTGATTTTTTTCATAAATTTGTAGTATGTTTTAATTTCAGTTCTTAAGTGCGGTTAAAACAAGGGCAGGCTTATTACCAGTAAGCTCCTGCCCTTTTTTAGATTTTCTTCATTGGCATTGTGGTTTATAGTTTAGTTATTTCGATTTAAAAACAATTTCTTTATCTATCTCGGTATATTGAATCGGGGCCGAAAAACAGATGACATCCAATACGTCCTTATAACCTGATCGTAAGTTTAGCTTACCTGTCATCGTCAAATTTCGGACTTTTTCATCCTGAAAAGTAATATTCAAATTGTAGCATCTTGAGAGTTTAGTGGCAATTTGAGCAATTGATTCGTTGCGACAATACATCCATCCGTCTTTCCACGACACAAATTCGTTTACGTCCACAACTTTCTTATCAATACTTCCAACAGCCTTTCTGAAAGTTAATTTCTCGTTCTCTGCCATAACCATATTTTCCGTATTGGTTTGAGCTTCAACTTTTCCATTTACTAAAACAACAGAAGTGCTGTTTTCATCGTCGTAAGCTTTCACGTTAAATTCGGTCCCCAATACCTGAACTGAGATTT
>ENA-ORCT01001024-ORCT01001024.1-marine-metagenome-genome-assembly--contig:-NODE-1024-length-11615-cov-3.211302_pt1 | contig 11615 bp, 11 predicted proteins | sample MGYA00248632_ERZ508511 | MGnify/ENA primary metagenome ERZ508511 (study PRJEB26182, sample SAMN06268839) | marine metagenome | isolation source: Tt an P1-techrep anaerobic enrichment on pine from...
AAGTCCGTTGGAACGAGGAATTCGCGTCTACAAGGACTTAACGTGTTTGCCATGAGCGTTAGTATGCCTGAGGTTCAATTCCCCGCTCAAAAGCAGGAAGAAAGTGCAACAAGTCGTGCATCAGTTCTTTCTTTTGTTCATTGGCCTGCAGCATGGCTTCCTTTAGCTTTCTGCTTTCTTTTTCAACAATTTCTTTCGAGATTTTTCCCCACATGTTGGTGATGACCGTGTAGGCCTCGAAGGCAACCAGCAGCTCCTGTTCAATAACCAGATCGATAAACAGGGAAAGGTGCATGCTGTAATCCAGTCCGTTTTCCCAGCAGGCCGAGACCAGTGGCTGCAATTCGCCGGCATACTTTTTATTTTCAATGGCTTGAATAAACAAGGGAATGGCATCGCTTTGCTTAATTTCTCCCAGGAGCGTTTGAATTTGCGACTTAACCTCGGGGCTGTTTGAGCTGTGAAGCAATTCAACCAGAACCGGAATGTAATATACATTTCCCGTTTCTTTGAGTTCCGCAATGGCCTGGACGGCGGTTTCGGTATTTGCTGAATTTAAGCGTTCGACCATGCGTATGCTGATTTTTTTTGATTTCTCTGATGTCATGAGCTTTTACTTTAAGCTGCAAATTTAATGCTACTTTGAGACATTACAAGTGAAACCGGCTTTTTCAAATCTGTTCATGTTGTATTAATGTTTCGGGAAGCGCATTGAGAAAGAGCTGATACCCGATTTGTTGAATTGAATAAGTACATTTGCAGACAATTTTTTTTTGATGGATAAAACGAAGGAGTTGGGCGAGGGAAGTATCCCGCGTCTGATGCTTAAATATTTTATACCTGCCTTCATTGGGGTATTTGTGAATGCCCTGTACAATATTGTCGACCGGATTTTTATCGGCCAGGGAGTGAGTGCTGTGGCCTTGAGTGCCGTGTCGGTTATTTTTCCGGTAATGCTGATTGTGATGGCTTTTGGTATGCTGATTGGTATTGGTGCCGGGGTACTGGTATCGATCAACATGGGACGCCGCGACCTGGACAAAGCTGAGCGGGTTTTAGGCAACAGTTTTTTGCTGATGATTCTGGCTTCGGGCTTAATTACCCTGATTGGTTTTGCCATTAAAATGCCGATGCTCGAAATGTTTGGAGCCACACCCGAAACCATTGAGTATGCCAATGATTACTTGAATATTATTTTGTTGGGAACGGTTTTTCAGGTGGTTGGATTCTCACTTAACAATGTGATCAGAAGTGAAGGGAATGCCCGGATCGCCATGTATTCGATGATTCTGAGTGCTGGTTTAAATATCATTCTTGATCCACTGTTTATTTTTGTTTTTGATATGGGCGTGAAAGGGGCCGCATATGCCACCGTAGTCTCGATGATCGCACTGAGTCTGTGGGTGCTTTTTCATTTCCGTAGCAGCCGGTCTATTGTAAAACTACGCCCCAAGTACTTTAGAATTGAACTGCCGATTATGAACGAGATTCTAGCCATTGGAATGGCGCCCTTCTTTATGCAAACGGCCAACTCGGCTGTGCAGGCGCTGATCAATACCAAGCTCATCCGGTTTGGCGGCGATCTGGCAGTTGGCGCCATGGGAATCATCAATTCGGTCATTACCCTGATTGTGATGTCTATTGTGGCAATCAACATGGCCACCCAACCCATTATTGGCTTTAATTATGGCGCCAATGCCGGAAGCCGGGTAAAGGAAACCCTGCGTTTGGCTATGATTTCGGCAACTGTAATTTCGGTGCTGGCATTTGTCCTGGTCCAGGCTTTCCCTGAAATGATTGTCGGGCTGTTCAACTCGTCGGATCCCGAGTTGCTGTCTATTGGAAAGCAAGGCTTGCGGCTGGCCATGCTGGCCTTACCTTTGATTGGTTTTCAGGTGGTTGTGGGCAATTTCTTTCAGTCGGTTGGCAAAGCAAAAATTGCGACGCTGCTAACCCTGCTCAGGCAGGTGATTGTTTTGATTCCGCTGTTGTATATTCTTCCCGATTTCCTGGACTTGAAAGGGATCTGGATTTCCATGCCCATTGCCGATACCTGTTCGGCCATGATCGTGACTTTTTTCATTTCGCGTGAATGGAAAAACATTGGCGAGAGCTGAAAAAACAATGTCCGTTAAATTCAATTTAACGGACATTGCAGTATCATTTCCCGGCCTGAAGATCACTTCTAAATTTTATTTCTTTCCAGTTTTTGGGTGAAAGCTTCCAGCTCTTTAAAAACATCGCGCTTCATTTCCTGAAGCTTATGCTCGTATTTCTTAAAAAACTCCTGATAATAGTTGATTCCGTCTTTAAGGTTGTCTTGAAACTTTCGCAGATAAGCCAATTGTTTGTTGTCCTGGGCTGCGCGTGCTTCTTTCAGTCTGTTTTCCAAAAATTCAACATACATGTTTAGTTCCTTTAAAAACAAATTAGGCCGCTTGACACCCTTCAGTAAGTTGATTTTCCCGTAAATATGGTCCACCATTTCCTTTAAGGAAACCACCTGTTTGAAATAGGCAATGTTGGGGCCGGGACAAATACTCACGCCTGCGCGTTTGCTGTCGGTTTCCAATCCGTTGGCCAGGTAGGTTGAGTTTGTCAATCCTTCGCAAAGGCATTCCTTTTCGGTTAGCTTGCTTCTTTTGTATTGCTTTTCTTCAAGTGTCATTTCTGAATCATCCACCTCTTTTAATTTCTTTTTCAAGTATTGTTTTGAAGCGGTGCAGATTGGAGTCTCTGTATATTCTGTGTTGAAGACCAGGTACTTTTTAGTACAGGGAAAACCGGGCTTTCCTTCAGCAAGGTAGTTCTGAATGGCCTTTTGCTGGCTGGCACCCCTGACGTTATTAAAATGAACGCCAAGTGGTGAGGCATCGCTCAAATACAAGTCTTCCTCATCGGCGTTTTTGAGCAGGTTTAAGCTTTCCTCATCAATGTTGCAAGCCTCGGGAACCAGCATAAAGGGGCTTCCCCAGCCCACACTGTCCAGCTGGTACTCGTCAAGCAGAAGCTGGTGTTCTTCGTTGGTTCCAACCCCGCCTTGTGCGGTGATCTTTATTTCAGGAGCCTGGCTCAGTTCAGCCAGTCCTTTTTCTTTTAATCCTGATTGATAAACGGCAAAGGTCGAGTCAATCAGTTCCTGACGTTTCTCTTTAAACTCTTGCAGGATGGGGCCCAGCAGGTAACCTTGTGTGGCAAAAGCGTGTCCGCCACAGTTGAGTCCCGATTCAACCCGGTATTCTGAAATCCAGATGCCTTTTTTTGCCAGAAAGCGTCCCTGAACCATGGCCGAACGGAAATCGCTCACCTTTAAAGTTATTTTTTTGCGAAGTTGGCCATTTTCGTCAGGATAAAAGTCGCTGAAATTTTCAAGGTAGCTATACAGTCTGGGGTTCATTCCAGCCGAAAGGACCAATGAAGAACTGAGCTTGCTGTTGGCAAATCCGCGTAACGCGGCGTGCGCATCGTTGTACTCTGCAGGCAGTTGTTCCCGGTTTAGGTAGTTGGCCTTGTCCAGCTTGGTCATAATATTGACATCGATACTTCCGGGGCGCAGGGTTGACCGTAGCCAGTTTTTAACGTCATTCAGACTTTTGTTTTCCAACAGGTGGTTAAATCTTTCGCGAATTTGTCTGGAGTCGGGAAGCAGTTCAAAGTACTTCTCCAACTCGCCTTCTTTTTTATGCAGGTTTTCAACCAGCTCGTCGTATTTTTTATTGACCAGTTGATCAACCAGGTTCAGGTATGCCGTGATACGCTTCGCCCGAAAGTCTTCCACCTTGTTGGTAATTGTTTGGTAAGGGATGTTAAATTTTTGGCTGTAAAATTCCCGCATCTTTTCCATCAAAATATCATCGACCAAAGAAATGACCGATGAAATTCCAAAGTGTGCCACCCGCACAGGAGTGTCTATGGTGTATCCAAGTCCCATGACCGGAATGCTGAATGTGTGCGTGTTCAAATTCATGTGATGTTGATTTACTAATTTATGGAAGATCTTGATTTTTTGGCGTTTGTCGTTCCGAAAGTCATCAAATCAAGATTCTTTTTTTTCTTTTTTGTTCTGGTGTAAAGATATCGATTTTTATCTCGTTTGAAAGAAAAATCGCGGATTCCGGAGATACCCGAAAGCTATAGCTTCTCAGACAATGCTTTTGCGGTGAATGAATTTGATTGACTAACCATATCTTCGGGTGTCCCTTCAAATTGAACTTGCCCCCCATTTTTTCCTCCTTCCGGCCCCAGGTCAATAATCCAGTCGGCCGACTTAATCACATCCAGGTTGTGCTCGATAATAATAATACTGTGACCTCGCGAAATCAGGGCATTGAACGAATCCAGCAGTTTTTTGATGTCGTGGAAATGAAGCCCCGTGGTCGGTTCATCAAAAATGAACAGGGCCGGTGAATCTTTTTCCTTGGCAAGAAAAGCAGCCAGTTTTACCCGCTGGCTTTCCCCGCCCGATAAGGTTGAAGAACTTTGCCCCAGCTTGACATAGCCCAGCCCCACATCTTGTAAAGGTTGTAATTTTTTTGCGATCTTTTTCTCAGTGCTGCCTTTGCATTCGCTGAAAAAGTCGATCGACTGGTTGACTGTCATTTCCAGGATGTCGTGAATGTTTTTTCCTTTGAATTTGACTTCGAGAATTTCATCCTTAAAACGTTTTCCATGGCAACTTTCACAGGTCAAATGAATGTCGGCCATAAACTGCATTTCAACTTTGATTTCGCCCTCGCCCTGGCATTCTTCGCATCGTCCGCCATCTACGTTGAACGAAAAGTGTGATGGTTTGAATCCCTGGTATTTCGATGCCTGTTGTTCTGCAAACAGCTTGCGAATCTCGTCGTAAGCTTTCAGGTAGGTTACCGGGTTGGAGCGGGAGGATTTTCCGATCGGATTTTGATCCACAAATTCAACAGATGTCAGTCGTTTAAAATCACCGGTCATGGCATCGTGCTGACCCGTTTTTTCACCGTATCCACCAAATAACTTGGCAATTGCGGGATATAAAATCCGGCTGACCAAGGTCGATTTTCCTGATCCACTTACCCCGGTTACAACAGTCATGGTGTTGAGCGGGAATTTGACCGTGATGTTTTTCAGGTTGTTTTCGCGGGCTCCCTTTATTTCAATAAAGTTATTCCATTTTCGCCGTCGTTCGGGAAGTTCAATTCTTTTGGTGCCGTTCAGGTAGTCGGCGGTCAAGCTGTTTCTGGCCTGTACCAATTGCTTGTGATCTCCCTGAAAAACCAGCTTCCCCCCATGGATTCCCGCTTTGGGACCAATGTCGATAATTTCGTCGGCGGCGCGGATAATTTCTTCATCATGTTCCACCACCAAAACGGTATTCCCGATTCGTTGGAGTTTACGTAAAACGGAAATGAGTCGCTCGGTGTCTTTTGGATGAAGGCCAATGCTGGGCTCATCCAGTATATAAAGCGAGCCAACCAAGCTTGACCCCAGTGATGTTGCCAGGTTGATGCGTTGCGACTCGCCGCCCGAAAGGGTAGAGGAGAGCCGGTTCAACGTGAGGTAGCCCAGGCCAACATCGTATAAAAAATCGAGCCGGTTACTGATTTCAATTAAAATCCGTTTGGCAACTTTCTGTTCGTGCTCGTTGAGTTCAAGCTGTTTGAAAAAATCTTTCAGCTCGTTTACCGGCAGTAATACCAAATTCTGGATGGATTGTCCGCCAACTTTAACAAAGCCGGCTTCTTTTTTCAGGCGGGTTCCCCGACAGTCGGGACAGTTTGTTTTTCCGCGGTAACGCGAAAGCATCACCCGGTACTGTATTTTGTAGCTGTTCGATTCCAGCATCTTGAAAAAAGCATGGAGGCCTTCAAAATAGCGATTTCCCTCCCAAAGCAACTGTCGTTGTTTTTCGCTCAGTTCGTAAAAAGGTTTATGTATCGGGAAGTCAAATTTTGAGGCGTGCTGTATCAATTCAAATTTCCATTTCTGCATGCTGTCTCCTTTCCAGCAGGCTACTGCATCTTGATAAATGGAAAGCGACTTGTCCGGAATGACCAGATCTTCATCAATTCCAATCACCTTGCCATACCCTTCGCAGGTTGGACAAGCACCCAGCGGGTTGTTAAAGCTGAACAGGTGTTCCGAAGGTTCTTCAAATTCCATTCCGTCGGCCTCGAACAAGTTTGAGAAAGTTTGTTCCGTGACTTTTTCGCCCTCGTAGATTTTGATGATACAGGAACCGTGTCCTTCAAAAAAAGCAGTTTCAACCGAATCCGCCATTCGGCTTACGTTGTCTTCGTCCTGGCTGGCTTGCAGACGGTCGATGACGATATTGCATTTGCCAGCACAAAAATCGGTGTTTTGATCAGCAACTAATTGATCAATTCGTTGGATACCCTTTGGAGTCTCAATCCGTGAAAAACCTTGTTGGAGCAGCAGTTCTGCTTCTTCAAGGAGCGAACGTCCGTTCTTGGCGACCAGCCGGGCGCCGATCAAAACCCGGGTTTCGGACGGGAAGGAGCAGATATGGTTAACCACGTCAGTTACCCGGTGACGTTTGACTTCCTGGCCAGATACCGGCGAAATGGTCTTGCCAATTCGCGCATACAGTAGCTTAAGGTAGTCATAAATTTCCGTTGAAGTTCCCACTGTTGAACGGGGATTTCGGGTGTTTACCTTTTGCTCGATGGCAATGGCTGGCGGGATTCCCTTGATAAAGTCGACTTCGGGTTTGTTGATTCGTCCGAGGAACTGACGGGCATAGGAGGAAAGACTTTCCACGTAACGGCGCTGGCCTTCGGCATATAGCGTATCGAAAGCCAGCGATGATTTTCCTGAGCCCGACAATCCGGTAATTACCATCAATTTGTTGCGCGGTATCTTGAGCTCAATGTTTTGCAGGTTGTGTACCCGGGCCCCTTTAATATGTATCTCTGATGTTGGTATTTTACTTTTTGTCATGAATCTGTCGCGATTTTGGCCAATGGAAATTTGCTTTTTTACCAAAAAACTGTCATTTTTACCGTGTGCAAAATTAACAAATTGTTTTACTCATACATAAATCTGATTGCCTATAGGAGAATTTTACTTTTGTTTATTTAGGAAAACATAAATAGAAAGTAATGTTCAAGACTGAAACATTGAACGACAATTTGCTCGTTCAGCAATTTATACAGGGTGATCAGCTTGCTCTTGAAGAGCTTGTCAGACGGCATAAAAACAGGGTATTTACCTACATTGTTCTGATCGTAAAAAATCAACAGCTTGCCGAAGATATTTTTCAAGACACCTTCATCAAAGTTATTCGTTCGCTAAAAAATGGCAAATACACAGAAAACGGGAAGTTTGTTTCCTGGGTTCTGCGTATCGCCCATAACCTCATTATCGATCATTTTCGAAAGGAAAAGTTACTGAACACCACCTCGAACGACGACACAGAAATCGATCTGCTCAATTCGCAAAAATTTGCGGAGGACAATATTGAAGACAGACTGGTGTATGATCAGATTACAGAGGATGTTCGCCGGTTGATTGAGTTATTACCCGAAGATCAACGTCAGGTGATCATTATGCGTCACTACATGGGACTGAGTTTTAAAGAAATTGCCAGGCAAACCGAAGTAAGCATTAATACTGCCTTGGGGCGGATGCGCTATGCATTGATTAATCTGAGAAAGCTGATCGAAAAGAATAAATTAAATCTGACTAAAGTTTAGCAATCCGGCAGACAATAAACTTTTATCAAGGGCGTTTATTATTTTGAAATTAAACCATTATAAAAATGCCTATGATGAAAAGTTATACCTTCTTTAGTTTAATTCATGCTTATCCGCATGAGGAGATTATCTCTGGCGAAATTAACTCGAAATGTCCGCGTTCAAATGACCAGGATGCCGAATCGGGTGAATCGTGCTTTTCGCCTTCTGAAAAATCAGTTCAGGAGATTCTTAATTTTTCAAAATTGTACGAAGTGCTAGACACCAATCTGACCGAACGCATTGAAGTGATTAAGAATTAGGGTGATGAAAATTTGTTGAAGAGCATCTTTCTCAAGATGCTTTTTTTTGTAATTTAGTGATATCAATATGATATCAAATTAAATTACAGGCTATGGAAAAAGTGTATCGTGCCCGTTCAGGTTATGTTTTTGTCGTAGTAGAATTGATTCTACTCGTGGGTGTTGTGCTGGGTTTTGTAAGCGGAAATCCTATTCCCGCTGTTGTGCTGATTCTGCTTTTTTTGTTTTTAACCAAAGGCTTTACCATCGTCAATCCCAATGAAAGCGCGGTATTGGTGCTTTTTGGTGATTATCGGGGAACCATCAAGATCAATGGCTTTCGATGGGTGAATCCTTTTTTTGTGAGAAAAAAGATATCGCTGAGGGCCCGCAATCTGGATAGCGAACCCATTAAGGTGAATGACCAGATTGGGAATCCGGTGATGATTGGGGTTGTGCTGGTTTGGCGCGTTCGCAATACCTTTAAGGCAGCTTTTGATGTCAATGACTATGAGCACTTTGTAAGCATTCAGACCGAGGCCGCCATCAGAAAACTGGCCGGGCTTTATCCTTATGATAATTTTGAAGACCAGGAAGCGGAAATTACTTTGCGCAGCGGGGGAGAAGAAGTGAACGAAGAACTCGAAAAGGAAGTGACTGAACGCTTAGCGATTGCGGGTATTGAGGTGATAGAAGCCCGCATCAATTATCTGGCCTATGCACAGGAGATTGCACAGGCCATGTTGAAGCGTCAGCAAGCAACCGCTATTGTCGCTGCCCGTTTTAAAATTGTTGAAGGGGCCGTTGGTATGGTTGAAATGGCCCTGGAGGAGCTGAGCAAAAAAGGAATCGTTGAATTGGACGAAGAAAAGAAAGCCACCATGGTCAGTAATTTGATGGTGGTGCTATGTGGAGATAAAGAGGCTACTCCGGTTGTCAATACCGGATCGATTTACTAAAACAATGTCACCTAAAAACTGGAAGCGATGAACAGAAAAGCCGTGATTATTTCATGCATTTTAGTTTTGCTCAGTTTGGTTTCGACTGGACAAAAAGAAGAAATTCTGATGCTCCAAGCAAAGGGACTGGAGTTGGAAGGTACGTTGCTGGTTCCGGCAGCGGAAAGACAGGTTCCGGTGGTATTGATTATCTCAGGATCGGGGCCAACCGACAGGAATGGGAATAACCCCATGATGAAAAACAATTCGCTAAAATTGCTGGCTTGGGCATTGGCTGAAAGAGGAATCGCGAGCCTGCGATACGATAAAAGAGGCATAGGCGAAAGTACGAGCGAGGAATTGAAGGAGGCTAATCTGCGATTTACCGACTACATTGACGATGCCGCGCGTTGGGTTGAATATATGGCTCAGGATGAGCGGTTTAGTGCGTTGATTGTCCTTGGGCACAGCGAAGGTTCGCTCATTGGGATGATCGCATCGCAAGACCAGTCAGTGGACAAATTTATATCCATAGCCGGACTTGGAGTACCAGCGTCGGAAACAATCAGGAGACAACTGAAGGAGCAGCCACCGATGGTCTTGGAACAGGCGCTGCCAATTCTAGAGAAATTGGAAAACGGACAGACGGTGGATGATGTCCCGCCAATGCTGGCCGGACTGTTTCGTCCGTCGGTCCAACCATTCCTGATCTCCTGGTTTGCCTATGATCCGGCGAAGGAACTTGCCAAACTTGATATTCCGGTTCTGGTGGTTCAGGGAACAACGGATATTCAGGTTCGGGTGGAGGACGCCGAATGGCTGGTGGCCGGAAACCCAAATGCCAGAATGCGAATCATTGAAGAAATGAATCATGTTTTGAAACGGTCCGGTTCAGACAGGCAACAAAATATTCAAACCTATAATAATCCTGAACTGCCCTTGGCTGACGGGCTGGTAGAAATCCTGTCGGCCTTCATCAACGAATAAAAGCAGGTTCGGAATCTGAAGCCATTTATGTGTGCTGGAAGGTATCGCATTGATGCCTGCAAGGAAAAAAAGAGAGGTCGATATGGCAAAGAAAAAATCATTTGTATTGCGTTTAAATCCGGATGACTATGAAGCGTTAGAGCGTTGGGCTGCTGACGATTTTCGCAGCATTAACGGCCAGCTGGAATGGTTGGTCAATAAGGCATTGAAAGATGCCGGACGAAAGCCCAAAGCGAAACCGGACAGCAAGTGAGTCGCACAATGTTTAACCTGAAATATGCATTATAAAATCTATTCCGAGCTAAAACTACTTCAAAACTAGACACTTCGTTAACTTATAAAACTTCACCATAACGGTGCTATGCTTGTGTTTTACAAGTTCTTGTTTTCTTGTATTTTTTAGCGCTCATCACGAAGTTCTAACGCATAATCCGGGTTTGAAAGCGAATTTGGGAACTGTAAATTAATAATCTGATAACCGTATGAAACGAACATGAATTTTCATTCTTTAAATTCGCAAATAAGAAGAATTATCCGTCAGCTGATGGACATCAGAGTTCCATCGAATACAATACGAAATAAACAATTATGATGAGATGAAAAAAGTTTATGTTTGTTCTAAATGTGGAGGCAAGAAAGCCGAGGTCGATGAAATACGAACGACCGGATCAGGCTTCACCAAGTATTTTAATATTCAAAACAGGCGTTTTACCGCGGTTTCATGTGTGGCTTGCGGTTACACCGAGTTTTACAAAGGGCTGCGCTCCTCCGGTGCCAGCAGCGTGCTTGATTTTATGACGAATTAGTGATTTGTTGACTCGTTGGCTCAATAAATTTTCCGGTGCGCAATCAGCTTCGCCGCGGGTTGCTATTGTTCATATTACGGACGCCTTGGTTTTCGAGCTGCGATTCGTTTTTTTACCGGATACTGCAAAAATCGAAGGATGCTCACAGGCTGCTGGGACATCTTGCAGTTTGCGGCTGGCTTTTGACGACTGCTCGCCGCGACTTTATTCTTCCCGGCGGAAAGTGATTGGCGCAAAGCCGCAACCGCCTGAAGAAGTTTGTGCCGTGAGTAAGGATTTGATAGCGGGACCGCTTTATTCTGCCAGGGAGACGGTATGTTTTAGCAATTCGTTCTCTATAAAACCCATGGTCTGCACGGTATTATTGTCCACGAATTTTATGGTATTCGGATTTCTGGAAAGATACTCGCCAACAACTGGTCCAGGTTTTCCGTCAATAAACAGTCGCCAAAGCCGTGGTTCACCTGACCGGTTTTCTCCATACAGATAAGCAAAATGATTCCCGTCCGGACTAAAAATCGGATAGCTGAAAGCATCGTTGTTTTTGCTTGATTCTATTTTTTTGTTATCGATGACCAGACTTTGCCTGCTGATTACATGGGTGTTATAAACGAGACGATTGTTTGCCGAAGAAAAAATGAAAGGCGGGAATTGCTGCGAAACTACTGGTTTATTCCATCGGGGATGATGTCCTGAAAAGAATTGATACAGCAGATGGGGGCGTTCCTTTCCATCAACGACGACGACATTTTCGCGATTCGCATTTAATGCGTTGAAGGCATACCGGGTACCGTCGTCCGAGAAAACAAATTCGTCTTTACCTGCCATGGAGAAGCCTTCCACCGGTTTTCCGTTAACATACCAGAACGTTCCTTTGGAATTCCGTGCCCAGAATGCATAGGCGCCCCCTTCGTT
>ENA-ORCT01001025-ORCT01001025.1-marine-metagenome-genome-assembly--contig:-NODE-1025-length-11606-cov-4.834765_pt1 | contig 11606 bp, 8 predicted proteins | sample MGYA00248632_ERZ508511 | MGnify/ENA primary metagenome ERZ508511 (study PRJEB26182, sample SAMN06268839) | marine metagenome | isolation source: Tt an P1-techrep anaerobic enrichment on pine from sediment...
CCCGGGATCTGGACCGCGGTGGCCTGAACGGAGGCAAGCCGCCGCTCAGGGGACACCAGGTCGAATTGCATGGTCTCAGCCATTTGGCCTCCTTAGGCCGCTTCCGCGGCCATTTTCTCGGCTTTTGCGATCACTTCGTCGATGTCGCCAACCATGTAGAAGGCAGCCTCGGGCAGGTGGTCGTATTCGCCGGCAACCACGGCCTTGAACGAGGCGATGGTCTTCTCCAGCGGAACCTGCACACCGTCCGAACCGGTGAACACCTTGGCCACGTCGAAGGGCTGGCTGAGGAAACGCTGGATCTTCCGGGCGCGGGCCACGGTCAGCTTGTCCTCTTCCGACAGTTCGTCCATGCCGAGGATGGCGATGATGTCCTGCAGCGACTTGTAGCGCTGGAGGATCCCCTGCACGTCACGGGCAACCTGGTAGTGCTCTTCGCCGATCACCGCCGGGTCGAGCAGACGCGAGGTCGAGTCGAGCGGGTCCACGGCGGGGTAGATGCCCAGCTCCGAGATCGCGCGCGACAGAACGGTGGTCGCGTCGAGGTGGGCGAAGGTGGTGGCCGGCGCGGGGTCGGTCAGGTCGTCCGCAGGCACGTACACGGCCTGGATCGAGGTGATCGAGCCCGACTTGGTCGAGGTGATGCGTTCCTGCATCGCGCCCATGTCGGTGGCCAGCGTCGGCTGGTAGCCCACGGCCGAGGGGATCCGGCCCAGCAGGGCCGACACTTCCGAACCCGCCTGGGTGAAGCGGAAGATGTTGTCCACGAAGAACAGAACGTCGGTGCCGGACTGGTCGCGGAACTGCTCGGCCAGGGTCAGGCCGGTCAGGGCGACGCGGGCACGGGCCCCCGGAGGCTCGTTCATCTGGCCGTAGACCAGGGCCACCTGCGATTCCTCGAGGTTGTCGGGCTTGATCACGTTCGATTCGATCATCTCGTGGTAGAGGTCGTTGCCCTCACGGGTCCGCTCGCCCACGCCGGCGAACACCGAGAAGCCCGAGTGCACCTTGGCGATGTTGTTGATCAGTTCCATGATCAGAACGGTCTTGCCCACGCCGGCGCCGCCGAACAGGCCGATCTTGCCGCCCTTGGCGTAGGGCGCCAGCAGGTCGATCACCTTGATGCCGGTCACCAGGATTTCCGACGCGGTGGACTGCTCGGCGAATTCCGGGGCGGGCTGGTGGATGGCGCGGGTTTCGGTGGCCTTGACCGGGCCCTTCTCGTCCACGGGCTCGCCCACGACGTTCAGGATGCGGCCCAGGGTGGCGTTGCCCACGGGCACGGCGATCGGCTCGCCGGTGTCCTCGACCTCCTGGCCGCGGACCAGACCTTCGGTCGCGTCCATCGCGATGGTGCGGACGGTGTTCTCGCCCAGGTGCTGCGCAACTTCCAGAACCAGCCTCTTGCCGTGGTTGTCGGTGGTCAGCGAGTTCAGGATCGCGGGCAGGTGATCGTCGAACTGCACGTCCACAACGGCGCCAATGACCTGGGTCACCTTGCCTTTTGCGTTTGCCATGTCGTTTCTCCGGTTCCTTTAGAGCGCCTCGGCGCCCGAAATGATTTCGATAAGCTCGTTGGTGATGACAGCCTGACGCGAGCGGTTGTACTCGATGGTCAGCTTGTCGATCATTTCGCCGGCATTGCGCGTGGCGTTGTCCATCGCGCTCATCCGGGCACCCTGTTCCGAGGCCCCGTTCTCCAGCAGGGCGGTGAAGATCTGCGTGGCCACGCCGCGCGGCAGCAGGTCTTCGAGGATGCCCTCTTCCGACGGTTCGTAGTCGTAGAGGGCGCTTTCCGCCTCGGCCTCTTCGAAGGTGGCCGGGATGATCTGCTTGGCGGTCGGCACCTGGCTGATCACCGTCTGGAACGTGTTGTAGAAGATCGTCGCCACGTCGAACTCGCCGGCGTCGAACCGGGCCAGAACGTCCCGAGCGATGTCCTGCGCATTGGCATAGCCCATGCGCTTGACCTCGCTGAGGTCCACGTGGCCGACGAAGAGGTCTGCGAAGTCGCGCTTGAGCTGTTCGCGGCCCTTCTTGCCCACGGTCAGGATCTTGATCGTCTTGCCGGCGGCCTGCAGCTCCGCGATGCGGGTGCGCGCCAGTTTCACGATCGTCGAGTTGAAGCCCCCGCAGAGGCCGCGCTCGGCGGTCATGACCACCAGAAGGTGGGTCTGGTCGGCGCCGGTGCCGGCCAGCAGCTTCGGGGCGCTGTCGGACCCTTTGACCGAGGCCGCAAGCCCGCTCATCACGGCGTTCATGCGTTCGGCATAGGGGCGACCCGCCTCGGCAGCGTCCTGGGCGCGGCGGAGTTTCGCCGCCGCGACCATCTGCATGGCTTTCGTGATCTTCCGAGTGTTCTTGACACTCTCGATCCGATTTTTGAGGTCCTTAAGGCTTGGCATCTATCCAGTCCTTACCCGCCCTCAGGCGAAGTCTTTCGCGTAATCGTCGAGCGCTGCCCTGATCTTGTCTTCCAGCTCGCCCTTCACCTTGCGGTCATTGTTGGTGATGTCGGCCAGCAGGTCGGCGTTCTTCTGCCGCAGATGCGCGATCATGCCCTGCTCGAAGCGGCCCACGTCCTTGAGGTCGACATTGTCGAGGTAGCCCTGGGTGCCGGCGAAGATGACGCAGACGATCTCGGCGTTGGTCAGCGGCGAATATTGCGGCTGCTTCATCAGCTCGGTCAGGCGCGCGCCGCGGTTCAGCAGCTTCTGGGTCGCGGCGTCGAGGTCCGAGCCGAACTGGGCGAAGGCCGCCATCTCGCGATACTGGGCCAGCGACAGTTTCACCGGGCCGGCGACCGAGGACATCGCCTTGGTCTGGGCCGAAGAGCCCACGCGCGACACCGACAGGCCGGTGTTCACGGCCGGGCGGATGCCCTGGTAGAACAGCTCGGTTTCCAGGAAGATCTGGCCGTCGGTGATCGAGATCACGTTGGTCGGAATAAACGCCGACACGTCGCCGCCCTGGGTTTCGATGATCGGCAGAGCGGTCAGCGAGCCTGCGCCGTGATCTTCGTTCAGCTTCGCCGAACGCTCCAGCAGGCGGGAGTGCAGGTAGAAAACGTCACCCGGGTAGGCTTCACGCCCCGGCGGGCGGCGCAGCAGCAGCGACATCTGGCGATAGGCCACGGCCTGCTTGGACAGGTCATCGTAGATGATCAGCGCGTGGCGGCCGTTGTCGCGGAAATATTCGGCCATGGCGGTGGCGGCATAGGGCGCCAGGAACTGCATCGGCGCGGGGTCGGAGGCGGTGGCGGCCACGACGATCGAGTATTCGATGGCGCCGGTCTCTTCCAGCTTCTTCACCAGCTGCGCCACGGTCGAGCGCTTCTGGCCCACGGCCACGTAGACGCAGTAGAGCTTCTTGCTCTCGTCGTCGCCGGCGGCGTCGTTGTAGGATTTCTGGTTCAGGATGGCGTCCAGCGCCACGGCGGTCTTGCCGGTCTGGCGGTCGCCGATGATCAGCTCGCGCTGGCCGCGGCCGATCGGGATCATGGCGTCGACCGATTTCAGGCCGGTGGCCATTGGCTCGTGCACCGATTTACGCGGGATGATGCCCGGCGCCTTCACGTCGGCGATGCGGCGCTCGGCAGCTTCGATCGCGCCCTTGCCGTCGATCGGGTTGCCCAGGCCGTCGACCACGCGGCCCAGCAGGGCGTCGCCGCAGGGAACGTCCACGATGGCGTTGGTGCGCTTGACGGTGTCGCCTTCCTTGATGTCCCGGTCGGAGCCGAAGATCACGATACCGACATTGTCGATTTCCAGGTTCAGCGCCATCCCGCGGATGCCGCCGGGGAATTCGACCATCTCGCCGGCCTGGATGTTGTCGAGGCCGTGCACACGGGCGATGCCGTCACCGACGGACAGCACGCGGCCCACCTCTGCAACTTCGGCCTCCTGACCGAAATTCTTGATCTGCTCCTTGAGGATCGCAGAGATCTCAGCTGCTTGGATACCCATTTATCCGACCTCTTTCATGGTGTTCTGGAGTGCGGCGAGCTTGGAGCGGATCGAGCTGTCGATCATCTTCGAGCCCACTTTTACGATAAGACCGCCGATGAGGGATTCATCGACGGCCGCATTGATCTTGACGTCCTTGCCCACCGACGCCTTCAGCGCGGCAGCAAGCTTGTTCTTCTGAGTCTGGGTCAGGGCCTTGGCGGCGGTCACCTCGGCGGTCACCTCGCCCTTTTCCTCGGCGATCAGGGCGCGCAGGGTGGCCGCCAGCTGCGGCAGCACGAACAGGCGCCGCTTGCCGGCCATCAGGCCCAGCGCGTTGGTCACGATTCCCGACAGGCCCATCTTGGCCGCCAGCGCGGCGATGGCCTGTGCCTGCTCATCGCGGCCGTAGACCGGCGACGAGATCAGGTCCCGAAACGCATCGCTTTCGGCCAGGGCGGCCTCCAGCGTGTCGAGGTCGGCCTCGAGCGCGGGGAGTTGTTTGTCTTCCTTGGCCAGTTCGAAGACGGCCGTGGCATAGCGCGCAGCGATGCCGGTTGAGATCGAAGCTGGTTCGGACACGTCCACCCTTCCGATGTCTGTAGCCCCGGGATGCCGCGGCTGCGGCGGGGGCAGTTCAAGCCACGCGCCCCGAAAAGGGGCACGCCTCTGAAATCGGCGTGGGTGTAGCAGAGCAATCCCCACCCCGCAACAGCCAAGAACACTATTGCGTGACCCTGTCGGCGCAAACTTCACGTCTTTGGCGCTAACAGTAGCACCTGCGACGATGTGAGGCGATCACGCCGCCCAAAATACGTGCCGAATCCGCGTGACTTGCCGCAGGATTCGCCGCGCGTCGCACCGCTCAAACCGGCTCGACGGTCGACCCGGGCACGCCTTCCAGAACCCGCAGCGGCCGGCGCACCATCTCTTCCAGGCCGGGACCGCTCGGGCGGTAGACGCGCTTGGTCGCCTCGACCATGATCACGCCTCCCGCGTAATAGGAACTCACCCTGCGCCCGGCCCGTTCCAGCACCGCCGCGCTTTTCAGCCAGAACCGCTTGTGGCTTGGCGGCGCGAACAGCGCGGCGCGGTGGTCTTCGGGCTGGAAGCCGTGGCGCTTGAGCTGCGTCTCTAACTGGCCCAGCGAATAGGGCCGGCCGAAGCCGAAGGGCGTCGCATCCCGCCGCGCCCAGAGCCCGGCGCGGTTGGGCACGATGAACAGCGCCCGCCCGCCCGGCCCCAGAACGCGCGCCGATTCTTCCAGGACGGCGGAGGGGTGCTCGCTGGTTTCCAGCCCGTGCAGCAGCACCAGCTTGTCGATCATGCCCGTCGGCAGCGGCCAGCGGGTTTCCTCGCTCAGGACCGAGACGTTTTCCATGCCCGCGGGCCAGGGCATCACCCCCTGCTGGCCGGGCATCAGCGCGATCACCCGGCGCGCCTCGGCCAGGAAGGGGCGCAAAAGCGGCACGGCAAAGCCGAACCCGGCCACGCTCTGGCCCTGGGCCTCGGGCCAGAACTCCCGGACCTGGTCGCGGATCGCGCGCTGAGCCACCCGGCCGAGGTTGGTCCGGTAATAGAAGTTTTTCAGATCCAGCACGTCCAGGTGCATTGCGGCCCGCCCCGCGATCAGCAACATTCGGGGCTCAGGATAGCCGCTTGGAGACAAAACGCCATGCCCCTCGACATCGTCACCCTGCCCTGCCTCAGCGACAATTACGCCTATCTCCTGCACGACGCGGGCAGCGGCGCGACCGCCGTGGTCGACGTGCCCGACGCCGCGACCATCGAGGCGGCGCTGGCAGAGCGCGGCTGGCACCTGACCGACATCCTGATCACCCATCACCACTGGGATCATGTCGACGGGGTCGAGGCGCTGCGCGCGGCCACCGGCGCGCGCGTCGTCGGCGCCGCCGCCGATGCCCACCGCCTGCCGGCCCTGGATCTGGCCGTGGCCGAGGGCGACACGGTAAGAGTGGGCGGCGAGGAGGCCACGGTGATCGAGGTCTCGGGCCACACGGTGGGCCATATCGCCTACCACTTCCCCGAAAGCCGCGCCCTCTTCACCGCCGACAGCCTCATGGCAATGGGGTGCGGACGTCTCTTCGAGGGCACCGCCGAGATGATGTGGCAGAGCCTGTCCAAGCTCGCCGTCCTGCCCGGCGACACGCTGGTCTATTCGGGCCATGAATACACTGCCTCCAACGCGAAATTCGCGCAGACCATTGAACCGGACAACGCCGCGCTTATCTCTCGTTGCGACGCAATCGCCACGGCGCGGGCGCGGGGGGAACCGACGGTTCCCGCGCTGCTGTCCGAGGAACTGGCCACCAACCCCTTCCTGCGCGCCAACCTGCCCGAGGTGAAAGCCGCATTGGGCATGGCGGATGCGCCGGACGCCCGGGTGTTCGCCGAAATCCGCAAGCGGAAGGACCATTTCTGACGCGGACGGCGCCCGAAAATTCCGCCCTGCGCGGCCCCGCAGGCGGATTTGAACAAAAAAAACTTGAAGCCGGGCGCAGAACACCGAACTCTAAACATATGAGGCCACGGTTGAGGACGGGCCCGCAAACACCCCCCTCGGCCCAGAAGGAAAGGAGCACGCAACGTGCCTTCGTTTTCGAACACACTCGAGCAAGCCATTCACGCAGCCCTCGCGCTGGCCAATGCCCGCCGCCACGAACTGGCGACGCTGGAGCATCTGCTGCTGGCGCTGATCGACGAGCCCGACGCCGCCAAGGTGATGCAGGCCTGCTCGGTCGATCTCGAAGAGCTGCGGCGAACGCTCGTGGAGTTCATCGATGACGAATTGTCCACCCTGGTGACCGATGTCGAAGGCTCCGAGGCGGTGCCGACCGCCGCCTTCCAGCGCGTCATCCAGCGGGCGGCAATCCATGTCCAAAGCTCGGGCCGGACCGAGGTGACCGGGGCCAACGTTCTGGTCGCCATCTTCGCCGAGCGGGAATCGAACGCGGCCTATTTCCTGCAGGAGCAGGACATGACCCGTTACGACGCGGTGAATTTCATCGCCCACGGCGTGGCCAAGAATCCCGCCTTCGGAGAGGCGCGCCCGATCACCGGCGCCTCGGATTACGAGGAAGAGCAGCAATCCGGCGAGGCCGCCCACGAGGAAGGCGAGAACAAGGAATCGGCCCTGGCCAAATATTGCGTGGACCTCAACGCCAAGGCCCGCAGCGGCGATGTCGACCCGCTGATCGGCCGCGAGCACGAGGTCGAGCGCTGCATCCAGGTGCTGTGCCGCCGGCGCAAGAACAACCCGCTTCTGGTGGGCGATCCCGGCGTGGGCAAGACCGCCATCGCCGAGGGCCTGGCGCGCAAGATCGTGCAGGGCGAGACGCCCGAGGTTCTGGCGAACTCCACCATCTATTCGCTGGACATGGGCGCGCTTCTGGCCGGCACCCGCTATCGCGGCGATTTCGAGGAGCGGCTGAAGGCCGTGGTCTCGGAGCTGGAAGAGCATCCCGACGCCATCCTCTTCATCGACGAGATCCACACCGTGATCGGTGCCGGCGCGACGAGCGGCGGGGCGATGGATGCCTCCAACCTGCTGAAGCCGGCCCTGCAGGGCGGCAAGCTGCGCTGCATGGGCTCCACCACCTACAAGGAGTTCCGCCAGCACTTCGAAAAGGACCGCGCGCTTTCCCGCCGGTTCCAGAAGATCGACGTGACCGAGCCCTCGGTCGATGACGCGGTGAAGATCCTCAAGGGCCTGAAGCCCTATTTCGAGGAGCATCACGACGTCAAATACACCGCCGACGCGATCAAGACGGCGGTGGAGCTCTCGGCGCGCTACATCCACGACCGCAAGCTGCCCGACAAGGCGATCGACGTGATCGACGAGGCCGGTGCCGCCCAGCACCTGGTGGCCGAATCCAAGCGCCGCAAGACCATTGGCGCCAAGGAGATCGAGGCCGTGGTGGCCAAGATCGCCCGCATCCCGGCCAAGAGCGTGTCCAAGGACGACGCCGCGGTGCTGAAGGATCTGGAGGCGACGCTGAAGCGCGTGGTCTTCGGACAGGACAGGGCGATCGAGGCGCTGGCCTCGGCGATCAAGCTGGCCCGCGCGGGCCTGCGCGAACCCGAGAAGCCGATCGGCAACTACCTGTTCGCCGGGCCCACTGGCGTCGGCAAGACCGAGGTGGCCAAGCAGCTCTCCCACACGCTGGGCGTGGAGCTGCTGCGCTTCGACATGTCGGAATACATGGAGAAGCACGCGGTCTCGCGCCTGATCGGCGCGCCTCCGGGCTATGTCGGCTTCGACCAGGGCGGCCTGCTGACCGATGGCGTCGACCAGCATCCGCATTGCGTGCTGCTCCTGGACGAGATCGAGAAGGCGCATCCGGACGTGTTCAACATCCTGCTGCAGGTGATGGACCACGGCAAGCTGACCGACCATAACGGCCGGCAGGTGGATTTCCGCAACGTGGTGCTGATCATGACCTCGAACGCGGGCGCCGCCGAACAGGCCAAGTCGGCCATCGGTTTCGGCCGTGACCGGCGCGAGGGCGAGGATACGGCGGCCATCGAGCGCACCTTCACGCCCGAATTCCGCAACCGCCTGGATGCCGTGATCAGCTTCCAGCCGCTGCCGAAGGAGGTCATCCTGCAGGTGGTCGAGAAATTCGTCCTGCAGCTCGAGGCGCAGCTGATGGATCGCGGCGTGACCATCGAACTGACGAAGCCCGCCGCCGAATGGCTGGCCGAGAAGGGCTATGACGACAAGATGGGCGCGCGCCCGCTGGGCCGCGTGATCCAGGAACACATCAAGAAGCCCCTGGCCGAGGAACTGCTGTTCGGCAAGCTCGCCAAGGGCGGCGTGGTGAAGGTCGGCGTCAAGAACGGCGAGATCGACCTGCGCATCGAGGAACCGGGCAAGCGGCAGATCTCGTCCAAGAGGCCGCCGCTGCTGACGGCGGATTGATCCGGGCGCTGAGTGCGCTCCTGCTCCTCGCGGCCCCGGCGGCCGCGGGGAGTTTTCTTTTGAACCCTCCTATCGATTGCACCCTGGGCGAGACCTGCTTCATCCAGAACCATGTCGACCGCGACCCGGGCCCGGGGGCGGCCGATTACACCTGCGGCCCGCTGAGCTATGACGGGCACAAGGGCACCGATTTCGCCCTGCCCTCGATGGCGGCGATGCGCGAAGGCGTGAACGTTCTGGCCGCGGCGCCGGGCACCGTGATCGCCCTGCGCGACGGCATGCCCGACACGGGCGCCGCGTCGCCCGGCATCGGCGGCCGCGATTGCGGCAACGGCGTGGTGATCCGCCACGGCGGCGGATGGGAGACCCAGTATTGCCACCTCAGACAGGGATCGCTCCGGGTCGAGCGCGGCCAGCGGGTCGGCAAGGGCACGGTGCTGGGGCAGATCGGCCTCAGCGGGCGGACGGAATTCCCCCATGTCCACCTGTCGCTGCGCCATGACGGCGCGGTGATCGATCCCTTCGCGCCCGGCCCCGGCCCCGTCACCTGCACCGAAAACCCCGGCCCCGGCCTGTGGCAGGACCCGATCGGCTATCAGCCGGGCGGCGTCCTGTCGCTGGGCTTCGCCAGCCAGCCGCCGGACTTTGCCCGGGTGAAGGAGGGTCTGCCCTCGCCCGCAGCCCTGCCCGCCGGCGCACCCGCGCTGATCCTCTGGTCCCACGTCTTCGGCGGGCGGGCGGGTGACGTTGTGGCGCTTCAGATCACCGCGCCCGATGGCCGCCCCGTCCTCTCTCACGAGGCGGTGGTGGAGCGTGACCAGGCGCGCCTTTTCCGTTTCGCGGGCAAGCCGCTGCGCGGCACCGCCTGGCCGGAGGGCATATATCGCGGCGAGGTCGCCCTGCGGCGCGACGGCGAAACCATCAGCCGCCGGGCGGTCACGCTGCGCATCGGCCCCTGATCAGCGCTCGGTCAGCTTCAGCTCGATCCGCCGGTTCAGCGCCCGCGCCTCGGGCGTGTCGGCGGTGTTCACGGGGCGGAACTCGCCGAAGCCCGTGGCCGCCAGCCGCCGGGGCGGAAAGCCCAGCCGGTTGACCATGAAGCGCACCACCGACAGCGCCCGCGCCTGGCTGAGTTCCCAGTTGTCGGCATATTGCGCGCCCTCGATCAGCGGCTGGTTGTCGGTATGGCCGTCGACCCGGACGATCCAGTCGATCTGCGGCGGGATCTCGTCCGCCACCTCCTGCAGGATTGCCGCCACATTGGCGATCTGCGCCCGCCCCTCGGCCGACAGGTCGGCCGAGCCCGTCTGGAACAGCACCTCGGAGGAGAACACGAAACGGTCGCCCACCACGCGCACCCCCTCGCGCCCGGCCAGAACCTCGCGCATGCGGCCGAAGAATTCCGAGCGGTAGCTTTCCAGCCTCTTCGCCTCTTCGGCCAGGCGCCTGGCCTCTTCCTCCAGCCGCTTGCGCTCGGCCTCTTCCAGGTCGGCACGGGCGCGCTGCTCGGACGCGACCTGCGCCAGCGCGGCGTTCAGCCGGCTGCCCAGCGACTCGATCTGAACCTGCGCGGCGACGTCGCGCTCGGCGGCATCGTCGAGCAGCGCCTGAAGGCTGCCCAGCTGCGTGCGCAGCGCGGCGATCTGCTGGTTCAGAAGCGCCACCTTGCGCGCGCTTTCGGCGGATTTCTCCTCCTCCTCGGCCAGCCTGGCCCTGGCGGTGGCCAGCAGCGCCGCGCGCTGCTCGGCCTCCGACAGGCGCTCGGCCGCGTCCTGCTCGGCGGCCAGTTTCGCGGCAAGCGCCGCGGCGAGCTTTTCCTCGATCTCGGCCCTGTCGCCTGAAACTGCGCGCAACTCCTCGCTTTCCAGCAGGGCGGCGGCCAGCTTGGTGTCGAGTTCGTCCTTCGCGGCCTCGGCCGCGGCCAGAAGGGTCAGCGTGTCCTCGGCGCGCTTGCGCTGCTCTTCCAGCGCAAGGGTCATCGCCGTCAGCTCGTCATCGGCATTCTTCAGCTTTTCGCGCAGGGCCTCGGCCGCGGCCGCCTCGGCCAGCCGCGCCTTTTCTTCCTCGGACAGATCCGCCTCCAGCCCCGCCACCTGCTCGCTCAGCGCCGCGGCGGTCTCTCCTGCCTCGGCGTTGCGGGCGCGCAGATCGGCGATCAGCGCCTCCAGCGCCTCGCGCTTCGCCGCGGCCAGCCGCGCGGCCTCGGCCTGGGCGTCCATCTCGTCGCGGGCGGCGGCCAGCGCCAGTTCCAGCCGTTCCTGCTCGCTGAGAAGGCGGGTGCGCTGATCCTCCAGCGCCTCCAGGTCGGTGGCCAGCGCCGCGCCCTCGGCGCGCGCGGCGTCGCGCTCGGCCAGCAGCGCCGCGACCTGGGCCTCGAAATCGGTGATCCGGGCCTGGGCGGAGGCCAGCTCGCCCTCGCGCGCGGCCACCTGGCTGGTCAGAGAGGCGATCAGCGCCGCCTGTTGATCGACCTCGGCCTGGGCCCGGGCCAGCTCGGAATCGAGCGCGCCGATCCGGGTCTCCAGCCGGGTGCTCCTGCTCTGCTCCAGGCCCAGCGCGTCGGCCAGCGCGGCCAGCTCGGCATTGAGCTCGTTCAGCTCGCTTTCCTGACCGGTGATGGTCTCGCGCAGCATGAACTGCACGATCATGAAGATCGACAGCACGAACATCAGCACCAGCAGAAGCGCGGTCATCGCGTCGACGAAGCCGGGCCAGATCGA
>ENA-ORCT01001026-ORCT01001026.1-marine-metagenome-genome-assembly--contig:-NODE-1026-length-11602-cov-2.876009_pt1 | contig 11602 bp, 1 predicted proteins | sample MGYA00248632_ERZ508511 | MGnify/ENA primary metagenome ERZ508511 (study PRJEB26182, sample SAMN06268839) | marine metagenome | isolation source: Tt an P1-techrep anaerobic enrichment on pine from sediment...
ATAACCTCAACGAAGTAGAACCGATACTCAAGAAAACCTTTGACGCATACGACGAGACTCGCGTCCGCGCCTTTGGCGACTGGGGCAAATTCATCGACCCCATGATCGACCAGATGGGTCATTGCCGACTGTATGATTTTCAGACCCATTGGGTTGCGCCGGCCGTTTGTCGATTCTGGAGAAGTGATGATGGTGTGATGTACTTCGTCTGGGACAGCTTTTTTAATGCACAGATTTACTGTCTCGAAGATCTTGAGCAGGCCAAAATACAGCTTCGCGCTTTATTTTTACAGCAACAGGAAAACGGCCTCCTCCCTCTCTACAGCGGAGCGCGATGGGATGTCAGTTGGGACCGATCCCAACCCCCCGTTGGGGCAATGTGTCTCTGGAAGATATATCAGCGCTGGCCGGACAAGGAATTGCTGGCGGAGTTTTATCCCAATCTCAAACGCTGGCACGATTGGTGGTTTGCAAAGCGTCCCTCAAACGGCCTGCCCTATCGTGACGGCAACCGGAATGGACTGCTCGAATGGGGGTCTGAGATCGAAGGCCAGTGGCAGCATGCTGTCTGGGAAAGCGGCCTCGACGATTCGCCAATGTACGATGAAGCAGTCATGAAAGGAAACTACCTTGCACTCGATGATGTTGGACTTAATAGCTTGTATTCGAACGATGCGAAGTTTTTGGCGATGATCGCCGATGAACTTGGCAAAAAAGATGATGCAGCGATGTATCGAAAAGAAAATAAAGAGATGAATCAGCGGATGAACACGCTGCTCTGGAATAAAGACAAGGGAATCTACTGTAACCGCTACTGGTCTCTTGAAGATCGCCTCGATTACAATACCGGTCATGTGATACCCGATACATTGCTTCGCACACCAAATGACCAAGCAGGTGTCAAGGCAGAATATTTTAATGACGGTGAGTATACCGATCTTGTAGTGACCCGCAACGAGAAAAATATTGATTATCATTGCGGCCCCGACCTTTCCGACACATCCATCGGACGAGGTAAATATTGGGGACGATGGACAGCAAATCTCACACCTGAGAAAAGCGGCGACTATACTTTCACTATTGCAAGCAACGGTGCTTCTCGCCTCTACATCGATGGCGAAATGGTTCTCGATGCATGGAACAAAGGTGGACACTTTATCGAATCCAGTTCACCGGTGTCGCTGAAAACGGGAAAAGCTGTAGAAGTTAAGCTTGAACATACGCGAGACTGGCGTGATCAGGTCAAACTCACCTGGTTTGAGGGTGACAAGCCACCGACGAAGTCTATATTCAGCGATACTCTTTCGCCAATGTGTTTTTATCCAATGATCGCCGGTGCCCCCAGTGATGCACAGGCCAAAAAGATGATGGATATTCTGACTGATCCCGATAAATTCTGGGGCCAATGGATGATGCCTACCGTTCCGCGGGACGATCCGGCTTTCCCGGACGAACATTACTGGAGAGGTAAAATCTGGCCTCCCTCCAACTATCTTGTATACCAGGGATTGAAAGAGTATGCGGATGACGACATCCGCGGGAAATTCGCACGCAAAAGTATAACGCTTTTCATGCGAAACTACGAAAAAAACTGGAGCTGCCATGAAAATTTCACAAACGATGGCAACGGCTCATCCGTTCCCTATTACACTTGGGGTGCACTGATGCCTTTGATCGGACTCGAAGAACTTTGCGATGTTGAGCCAGATGGGACAATCCGTCTTAATGCCACCTTATCCGAGGACATTAAGATGCGGGGTGTTCCAATTAACGGCAAACGCTATGATATCGAAATCAAAGACGGCAAGGGCCGGATTACGCTTGATGGGAAAATCGTCATGCAGACTGAAACCGTCAAAAAAAATATGCTGAATTAAATAGAGTCTTTACGAAAGGAATTTGTTATGCTTCGTTATCAAGTAGTACTGTCGATTGTCCTCTGTACGCTCTCAACTGGTCTTTGCATAGCCGCATCTCAACCGGTTCCGGTGGATGGCGCGACGGAGGTCGAATTGTCGGTGACGCTGCGTTTTACGCCCGGTGAGAAGATGGACGGTGCGTTCAAGCATGCGATCTTCATGGGGACGAACAAACAAAAAGTCGTCGAATCGTTTTATCGTAACCAGGATGCCGTTGAGGTGTATGAACTGGATTCGCCCAGTGTGAAGGTGTCAGACCTGAATCCGGGGACGACCTATTACTGGCGTGTTGATCTTTTCAATGAACAAATGGAGCCGCTGCGAACCGGTAAAGTCTGGAGTTTTACCACAAGCAAGGTCCACGGAGCCAGGGTGTTTGTTCCGGATTTGAGCGTTGGGCATGATTTGCTAAACGATGGCGTTGGCAACACCGGTTTTGACGGCTTTATTGGGAAAGACCCGGGAGAAACCGCCAATGCCATCGTAATCAAGGACGGTAGGCTGATCCTCAGTTCATCGGAAAGTCGTTATGAAGGTGCCGCACGTCCGATGGGGCCTTTGGTGTATAAAACAGTGCAGGGGGACTTCAAAGTGACTGCCCGGGTTGCCGATTATCAAGATATTGCCTACAACAACATCGGGCTGATGGCTAAGGCTGCCGACATCGAGGATGCCGGCAAGGGCGATGATTGGATCAGTATCGATTATTTCCCGCTTTATGGCGGCATCTATGCTCGTATGAATGACGAAAATAGTCGTCAGGAAGTTTGTGAAAATGGCCAGGGCCGGAACGCTGACAACTGGCTCCAGCTCGAAAAGCAGGGCAATATGTTCTTTCTGCGACACAGCCCCGACGGCGTTCAGTGGGTCGATCTGCCGTGTTGTCCGATCATTCGAAATGACCTGGCCAATATCCCGCTGCAGGTGGGTGTTTTCCAGGCAACCTTTCACACAAATCAGGCAACCGCGGCAGTGGATAACTTCAAACTGGAAACCCGAGCGCAGGTGAAGACCGCCCGCGTTCATTCCCCCGAGGATGGCCAATTGGATGTACCTCACACATGGCGACTGTCCTGGATACCCGGAGCCGGTTCACACTATCATGACATCTATATGGGGACATCCTATGAAGCCGTTAAAGCCGGTCATAATAAGATGGAAAAAGGAAGCAGCGTGTATAAGGGACGTCAGGAAAGTCTGGACGTGCAGTACGCCTTTTCCGGGCTCAAAGACGGTCAAACCTACTACTGGCGCATCGACGAGATAGAGGGTGACGCCATTCACACCGGAGATATCTGGACGTTTACTGCGTATAATCGCGACGTGAGTGATTTTGATCAATATGGCACGACTGACGACCTGACTAAAGCCTGGGCTGTGAGCGGTGATGGATCGGTGTCATTGATTACGGTTGACGGCGGAAAGGGATTGAAACTGGATTTTGATAAGGCACCGGCCGACAAACCTTATGCCGTTGCGGCAGAATATACTTTTACAGAGAATCAGGACTGGCTCAGTTCACTGTATGCATTCCGCTACCTGACGGTCAAATTTAAAGGAAAAATGTTTAATGGAGCCGATGAACTGTATTTGATCTTTGAAGATAATGATTGGGGCAGTCGGCAAACGGTTGTCAACTATCCTGACAGCAGCAAAGCCCTCGATACATCTTCGTGGACGCAGTGGGATATTGATCTCCAGCAACTTATCCAAAATAATCCCGCGTTCCGTTTAACACATGTTAAGAAAATGACCGTTGCTGTCGGGGCTCAGTCTGGTATGAAAGGCTCGGTCATCATTGGTGGCATTACGGTCGATACTCAGCGAGAGTCTGATACCTGGCCCAAATACATCCATCCGGAAAAATTTGTTCAGGCCGTTCCCTTTTCCGACGTTAAGGTGACGGCCGGGTTGTGGCGTGAGCGGATGGATGTGAACCGCGAGGTGAGTCTGCCGCACGTCTGGGGACGCTGTGAATCTTCGGTTAAAGCCGATGACGAGGTTTCCAAACGTCTGGATAATTTCCGGAAAGCGGCCGGCGAAATGGAAGGCGGTTTTACCGGGACCTTCTTCAATGATTCCGACGTGTATAAAATCATCGAAGGTACGGCTTATTCCCTGAAAAATCACCCGGATCCCGAACTTGAGGCCTATACCGATAAAGTCATTAATTCCATCGTCGGCGCACAATGGGATGACGGTTACATCTACACCTTCTATTCCCTGCCGGAGCACCAGCCGCAGAACCGCTGGACCAACGTTGGTGGCATGCATGAATTATATTGCGCCGGACACTTGTTCGAAGGCGCAGTTGCTTACTATCAGGCGACGGGCAAGCGTCAATTCCTGGATGCGGCAATCCGATTCGCCGACTATATTTGTGACACGTTCGGACCCGGCAAAAAAATGAACCCGCCTGGACATCAGGAAATTGAATTAGCCTTAATGAAGTTGTACCGTATCACCGGCAAGCAAAAATATATGGATATGGCCAAATTCTTTATCGATGAGCGCGGACATGCGGACGGCGGACGCAGCTTATATGGAACTTACAGCCAGGACCATATCCCGCTGATCGAGCAGGAAGAAGGTGTGGGACACTCTGTGCGGGCGGGGTACCTGTTCTGTGGCGCGATGGATGTGCTGATGGAGAACCACGACGAGGCATATGCCAATGCAATGCTGCGCCTGTGGGACAACATCACCAATAAAAAGACCTATCTGACCGGCGGCATCGGGCAACCGGGCGGACCGGAAGGCTTTGCTGGCAATTACGAGTTGGGCAACAACTGCTACGCCGAAACCTGTTCTGGCATTGCGTTTGCCATGTGGAACCACCGCCTGCATCAGATGACTGGCGAGAGCAAGTATATGGATTTTGCTGAACGGATTTTGTTGAACAATACACTCAGTTCGCTCTCACAGAAGGGGGATAAGCATTTCTATACCAATCCGCTGGAGACCGGGGGCCGCGAACGGTGGGAATGGCCTGGCCATGATTGTGCGTGCTGCCCGTCAAGTCTGGTGCGAACAATTGCGTCGATCAGCGGCTACGTGTATACCCACAGTGACGATGTTATCAATGTCAATATGTATATGCCCACGGAAGCGACGATTCCGATAGGTAATAATCCTGTTGTGATGACACAGGAAACTAACTATCCATGGGATGGCAACGTGAAGTTGACGGTTAATCCGAAGAAGTCGGGTAGCTTTGCGATCAAACTGCGTATTCCGGGCTGGGCTCGAAATGAACCATTGCCGGGCAATCTGTACAAGTACCTGGATAAAAACACAGATCCGATTATTCTGAAGGTGAATGGCCGAAAGGTTGATGCAGATATTGAACACGGCTATGTTGCACTGGATCGCACGTGGAAGTCCGGCGATGTCGTGGACTTAACATTGCCGATGCAGATTCGCCGCGTTGTGTGCCATCCGAATGCCAAGGCGAACAACGGGTTGGTTGCGATTGAACGCGGCCCGATCGTTTATTGTGCAGAATTCAAGGATAATGATGGCTTGGATGCGAAAGACCTGAAGATTACAGATAATATGACTTTCAAGGCGACTTTTGAAAAAGATGTTTATAATGGTGTTGTGACTCTTACCGGCAGTAATGGCGTAAAACTTATTCCTTATTATTTATATTCAAATCGTGGAGCAGGATGGATGCGAGTATGGATGCCAAGAAATTAGCTAGTTAACCTCGGACGATTGCACCGGAACATTACGTATAGCGAGGTCGTTCCTTGCGGCGCAAAAATCAACGTTTCATAAGCTCTTTGAAAACATAGGCTTAAAAAGCCAATCGGATGAACATGACAGCAGTTTTTTGGTTTATAAAAATGTAAAAACCTGTGAATACTATTACAAATTTCCCTCTTGTCGTCCAAATGTAGTCCAAGACTATTCTGGAACTAACTTGGAATTATTTCAAAACCACTCTAGAAACAGTATGGTTCTATTTTCAGACTACAGAATGATCTTATAAGTTATTCATTTTGATGTACTTATAGAGCGGGTGGATATATGGTATGCAAGAGGTCGTGAGTTTGAATCTCATTAGCTCCACTTACATGATCCTCATTATCAGGCAAACAGTGAGGTTTTTTCTGTTTATACCTACTCCAAAACCACCCTTAATTAATAAGAGAAATGTAGACGAAGACTATCTTGGAACTATCCTGATAGTAGTCTGAAACCAGTCTAATTTCATTTTCCGTGAGGAAAAATGTGGTCTTCTCAGATTTTTTCTAAAATGCTTATTACTAACTCAGGAGTGAGGATTTTGAGCCAAAAAATATTTTACTATGAGGTCTTACTTTCTGTTCAATTGTTGTCTTAATCTATAGAAGATAGGATAGAACTGTTTTGACATACAGAGGGCCTTGAAATGAATTGCAAAAGAGGGTAAAAAGAGAAGATATTTTAATTTTGAAGTTTTAATCACTAATATATTACGAATTTGTATATAATATGTTTTGGGGGTTCGGTTTGGTAGTCCAACATAAGAGATCAAACAGATTCGGACCTGGTCAATGATGTTCGTATGTATAATGTTATTTTGAGTGAGCAGAAAATACAGATGTTTTAATTTTACGAGGATTTGAAAAAACATGGTCAATAAATCCAAATCTCCAATCTGCGTAGATAGGAAAAAAATTGTGGAATTTTACTTTCAAGGAGTCAAGGGTGTTCTTTAATTGTTTTAATGAGAGGTGTCAGTTTAAGATAGTTTTATTGTCCGCCTTAGTGGTCTTTAATGCTGCCGCGCTATCTGCGTTTTATTTTGATGCACCCCATGAAATGACTCAACCGGATGGTTCAGTAATTACCGTCATTCTCAACGGGGATGAATACTACATGCATGCTGAAACCCCAGACGGATTTACAGTGGTAAGGGATCGCCAAACAGGATGGATTTGCTATGCGGAACTGTCAGAGGATAAGTCGGAATTGGTTTCAACCGGAGTGCCAGTGGGTTATGAAATCGAAACGTCCATATCACTGGAAAAAAAAGAGAAAAAAATTACAGCGAATAAGACCATTCAGAAAAAACTGAAAATCACGAAAGAAGCCCGCCTCAAAAAGATCAAGCAGAAACAAAAACAGCTATTTGGTGAAGATTTTGAAGTCATTAACGGTTTGGCTTATCCAGCGAACACCACAGAAACAACGGCTTATGACCAGCAGCCAATCGATACGTTTCAAGCGGTCCAGGCGGCTCCCGGCACGTTGCCGCCCACTAAGAATACCAGTAATTTCAGTGCAACTATCAAAGGATTGGTTTTAGTTTTTGATTTCTCAGATGCACCGGCTTCCTATACGCTGCAGCAATACCAGGATAAAGTGAATAAAGTCAACTCTCACTACGCGAATGGTAATGCTGCTTCTCTGCGAACATTTTACGAAGATGTTTCACGCGGTGTCTTTATTATGGATCATTTCGTATACGGAATCTATCGTGCCCCGCAGACATTTGCCTACTACGACAGCCTTCCTTATACGGAAGGTGCCCATCAGTTGATGGATTATGCCCTGAATGATATGGAGAATAACGGCTTTGATTTCAGTCAATTGACCACCTTCGCTTCGGGAGAGATCCGGGCGCTTGCAGTGATGTATACCGGCAGTCCTGCAGACTGGGCTGAAGGCATGTGGTACCACGCTGGTGGTTGGGGAGGTTTCAGTGCCGATGGTGTTCATACAGGACGCTATTGCACCGATACCGCCAACGACCTGAATCCCGGCACTCTCATTCACGAGCATGGGCACATGGCGGCTGAATGGCCCGATACTTACAGTTATATTAGCGGGGAACCCGGAACATGGGGGGTGATGGGGGGAGGGTATTGTGACCTGCCGAATCCATATTTCCTCTATGAAAATGGTTGGCTGGACGGGGAAAACATTATGGATGCGCCGGGCTTGAAGACCATGAATTCGTCGGATCCGACTTTCGCATACTTCTACTACGATCCGGATCAGCCTACTGAATTCTATATGATGCGTCCCTATGTTAATAGCCTCCTGTATTGTCCCGACATTCCGGATCAGGGCATGACCTTCTGGCGAATTAATACGCAAGGCGATAATGCCAATTACCCTGACACAGATCGTCATATTGAATTAGTCCACGCCAATAATGACGACTATAATAAAACCAGCAATGTCTGTTTCAAGGAGGGTGGATTGCTGGATCAGTTTACTCCCTATACGATCCCCAGCACGGACTGGAAATTCAGTGTCAAGGCCGGAGAGCAATCCGGGATGGACATAACAGATATCAGTACTCCCGGCGCTGAGATGACGTTTACGCTCGGTACGCCATCGACCCCAGTCCCATACTATCCGTTGAATGGAAGTATGAATGATGCATCCGGCAGTGGCTATTCAGCAATCGGTTATAATTTTTCAGGTTCTCAGTGGTCGAATGATGTGTTTGATGGCAGTTATTTTGATTTTTCACAGTCATTACAATTCGACGGGATCGATGACTATGTTGTAAGCCCGTCGGCCATATCAGCAACGGACGAACTGACAATTGCGTTCTGGATCAGACCCGAAGTGCTTAACGACATGATCCCGTTAGACAAGTTCCCGGCAGACTCAAGCGGTGCAGGTTGGAGTATTCATTTCACACAGGACGGTCACATTGAGTTTCTAATTGGGAGCCAATCAAATAATACATCAGTAATGACGCCCCATCCAGTCTATGAAGCAAATCGTTGGACGCATGTCGCCTGCACTTACGGAAATGGGACAGCGAGGATTTTCGTCAACGGAGAGATTCGGATGATCAAAAAGGGAATCCCCCAAACAACAAATACGACTGCATTAAATCTGCAAATGGGCATCGCGCCACAAGTTAATACAAGTTGGATATATCAGGGACTCCTGGATGATGTTCGTTTTTATGACATTGCACTGGAATCAGGCCCTCTCAATGCAATTGAGGGACTGAATTTCAAGCCGGAAAACAGTATTTTGGCGTTACTAAAACTGGATGAGACGCGTGGTACCCTAGCCAAAGACAGCAGCGGTCACAATACGGATGGCACGCTGAACAACGGCCTGTCATTTAATACCGATTCAATTTCAGGTCCGGTTGGAAATGCGCTGTCCTTTGACGGAGTGGATGATTACGTTTCACTGCCCTCCATCAGCAAATACAACAATGGCTTTACGGTAACTTTATGGGCATATCCGACCGCTGTCAAAGGCTGGTCACGATTTATTGACTTTGGCAATGGGGAATGGTCCGAAAACGTCCTACTGTCACGCTATCAAAGTTCCAACGATCTGGTTTTTGAATCTTACAGTACTTCCGGCAGCGGTGGTTACGTCATCGCATCAGGCGCTATCGAATTAAATAAATGGCAATTTTTTGCAGCCACAATTGATTCTTCAGGAAACGTTAAAATCTATAAAAACGGTCAGGTCATCCAAACCGGAACTTCGGCTGTATTGCCCAACGTCTTTCGCCGTAATCTTTATATCGGTCGAAGCAACTGGTCCGCAGACAGTTACTACCAGGGTGCCATGGACGAAGTCCGTGTTTACAATTACCCTCTATCCGAGGGAGAAATCCATAATGTCTATAGAAACAACCGTATGGATGGTCCGGTTCCCTTCGACGGGGATGATGACGTATCACCTGAAGTTACGCTGAACTTTTCCCCGGCTGGTAATGCTTTGCGTCACGACATTTATTTCGGAACAAAATACAATGCTGTCCAAAATGCAGACATGCAATCTCCTGAATATGTCGGCCGCAAACAATATACCGAATATAATCCCGCTTCGCTGGATGCCTGGAATGAGTATTTCTGGCGGGTGGATGAACTGATGCCGGATGGTTCAATCCAAACAGGTCCAGTGTGGCGTTTCTCCACCTCCGGCAGCATTCAGCGGCAAGTATGGACCGGTCTTTCCGGTGCTAATGAAGTAACCGCTTTGACCGGTTCCGCTGATTATCCCGATCATCCGTCACTGGTCACTGATCTGGAAACGTTTGAAATTCCGACAAACTGGGATGAAAGTTATGGCACCCGCGTCCACGGCCTTTTGGTTCCGCAGACTTCCGGTAATTATCAATTCTGGATTTCTGGTGACAATGAGGTGGAATTGTGGCTTAGCAGTGATGCCGATCCGGTGAATGGCTCTTTGATTGCGTATATTCACGGTACATGGTCATCCCCGTTGAACTTTGATCAGCATAGCTCTCAGCAATCATCATTGATTTATCTGCAGGCCGGTCACCCCTATTACATCATGGCACTGCACAAGGAAGGAGACGGTGGCGATCATATGGCTGTTGCCTGGCAGGGGCCGGACAGTCCGATCCGTGAAATCATTGACGATTTCTGGCTGCGTCCTCCTGCTGGAAATGAATGGCCCCGGTTCGATTCGGAGGTTGCTTCATCACTCGATGCCATTGAAGGCATACCATTTTCCTCAACCTTATCGAGTACAGCAAGCGATCCGGATTTAGACAATGTTTATTATAAAAAGCAAACGGGACCAAACTGGTTGCGTGTTTTGGCGGATGGACAACTGTTGGGGATTCCAGAAAATGGGGATGTGAATACCAACTCGTTTACGATACGTGCATATGATGATAAAGGGGGTTATGATGACATCATTCTGCCGATTCATGTCGAAAATCGTTTGACAGGAACCATGGGATTGGAAGACCTGTTCGGATTTGCTTCCGAATGGCTCAGTACAGATCCGTCCAGCGAAGCGAATCTTGATCAGATTGAACCGGTTAATTTCAATGATTTCTCACTATTATCAAACCAATGGGACAAAGGACTCGTTGAAGGCCTGGTTGCTTACTGGACACTGGATGACACGACTGGGTTAATTGCAAGAGACAACTATGACCGTCAACATGGCATTTTAACGAATATGACCGAATATAACTGGGTTGACGGTGTTTTGAATAACGCTCTCGCCTTTGATGGGATGGACGACTATGTTGAAATTCCAGATTATAAAGGTGTTACCGGAACGGACAGTCGTACTTGCACTTTTTGGATACAAACAAATGAAGACCGTATCGATATTATGGGATGGGGGCGTCTGTTTGACGACAATCAACAGGCCCTCATTGGCCAAAAGTGGCAGATTGTTTACTATACGGGCGAAATCGGGGCCTTGGTTCAAGGTGGAAACGCTTTCTGTGCGGGACCGGAAATTAATGATGGCCTGTGGCATCATGTGGCCGTTGTTTTAGAGGATGCGAATCATGATGGGATTCTAAACATCGATGAGACTCGATTTTATATTGATGGTTTAGCGCGTGCTATCAGCCGAACAGTACCGTTAGCAATCGATACTGCCGCCTACAATGATGTGCACTTAGGCAAATTTCCTGAGGGAAATTCCTATTGGTTTAATGGTGCACTTGATGACGTCAGGATTTATGACAGGGCGCTGACGAATCAGGAAATATCTGAATTGGCGTGTAAGACGCTGCAACTTTATCTTCGATTTGATCAAACAACGGGTAATATTGCTGAAGACAGTTCGCTCTATGACCGTACGGGCACATTGATGAATATGGATGGCAGTGAATGGACTACAGGTCATGCAGGTGGAGCCTTGAGTTTTGATGGGGTGGACGACTATGTCGAAATTCCAGATTATAAAGGTGTTACTGGAACGGACAATCG
>ENA-ORCT01001029-ORCT01001029.1-marine-metagenome-genome-assembly--contig:-NODE-1029-length-11594-cov-3.117826_pt1 | contig 11594 bp, 7 predicted proteins | sample MGYA00248632_ERZ508511 | MGnify/ENA primary metagenome ERZ508511 (study PRJEB26182, sample SAMN06268839) | marine metagenome | isolation source: Tt an P1-techrep anaerobic enrichment on pine from sediment...
TCCGCTGCCGGGGTTTGTCGTTTTTCAGGGCAATGGTCAGCGCCCGGCGGGTGCCGACCAGAATAACCAGCTGTTTGCCGCGGGTGATGGCCGTGTACAGCAGATTCCGCTGCAGCAGAATATAGTGCTGGGTCATGATCGGAACCACCACGGCAGGATATTCCGATCCCTGGGCCTTGTGAACGGATATGGCATAGGCCAGGGACAGTTCGGCCAGTTCATCATAGGTGTAATCAACGGCGCGGCCGTCAAAGTCGACCGTGAGCCGCCGGCGGACATTGTCGATCGATCGGATAATGCCGATATCGCCGTTAAACACCTCTTTCTGGTAGTTGTTCCGCAGGTGCATGACCTTGTCCCCGGATTTAAAGGCGCAACCCGGGGTGTCGATTGCCGCCGCAGCAGGATTCAGAGCCTGCTGAAGCCGGTGGTTCAGATTGACCGTGCCCACTTCTCCCCGATGCATGGGCGTCAGGACCTGGATGTCCTGGCGGGGATCCAGGTGAAATTCGCCGGGGATGCGATGCTGGCACAGATCAACGATCATGGCGGCGGCCCGGGCCGGATCCGGCTGTTCAAAGAAATAGAATTCGCTTCGCTCATCCGGGTAATCGGGCGGTTCGATGACAAGCGGTTCCCCGCGCCGGACCCGGTGAGCATTTCGTATTATCGGGCTTTCCGCGGCCTGTCGAAAGACGGTGGTCAGCTCAAATGTCCGTATCCGCTCCGAGCCGATGATATCGGTCAGCACGTTTCCCGGCCCCACGGACGGGAGCTGAAACATATCACCCACCAGAATCAGGGTTGCCGTCAGGGGAACCGCCTGGAGCAGGTGGTACATGAGCAGGGTGTCGACCATGGATGCTTCGTCCACGATCACGACATCCGCCTCGAGGGGGTCATCCCGGTCTTTTTCAAAACCGCCTTCGATCGGGTTGTAACCGAGGAGTTTATGGATGGTGGCGGCCTGCCGGCGGGTTACGGCGCTCAGGCGCCTGGCGGCCCTGCCGGTGGGGGCGGCCAGCAGAACCTGTCGCCCGAGGCTTTCGAAAATGATGGTGATCGATCGGATCAGGGTGGTTTTCCCGGTACCGGGGCCGCCGGTGATGACGGCAACCCGGTGGGACAGCATCTGCCGCAGGACCTCGAACTGCTCGTCGGAAAGCCGGATGGCCAATCGCTGGAGAATTTCCTCGGTGATCCGGTCCGGTGTGATATCAACCGGCTCCGCCGGCAGGCAGCGCATGGCGGCGAGCTTGCCGGCCACTCCGGTTTCAGCCCGGTGGAGCGCCTTGGGGTAGACGACCCTTTCGCCGGGGGAATCATCCACGGGTTCCAGTATCATCTCTTCGGCGTCGGCCAAATCGACAAGGGCGCTGCGGGTCAGTTGATCCGAAATTTGAAAAAGCTCGGCGCTTTGCCTAAGGATCCGGTTTTCCGGAACGCATACGTGTCCTTCTGAAATCGCTTTGTCGATCAGGTGCCGGATGCAGGCGGCGGCACGTTCCGGATGGTCGGAAGACAGGCCAAGGCTTCGTGCCACCGTGTCGGCCTCCACAAAGCTGATACCGGCAATATCCCGGGCAAGGCCGTACGGGTCGGATTCGATCCGGCCGATGGCTTCATTGCCGTATTCCTGAAATATTCGGGGGCCGTGTGACACGTGGATGCCGTGGGCTTGAAGGAACCGCATCAGTTCCCGAATGGCCCGGTGATCCATCCATGCCCGGGCGATACGCTCGGCCGTGGCGGCTCCGACCCCCTCCACCTCGCTGAGTCGCTTCGGATGCTTCTCGAGGATATCAAGGGTGTTTTTCTGGAAGTGGTTGACCAGGCGGGCGGCGGTTTTCTCTCCGATACCTTTGATAATACCCGAGGCCAGGTAGCGCTCGATGCCCTCGGCCGAGGCCGGCAGGGCAATATCAAAACTGTCGATTCGAAATTGCTGGCCATAGCGCGGGTGCGTTTCCCAGATTCCTTTGATCCGCAGATCCTCTCCGGGCGTTACACCGGAGAGATACCCCACGACGGTAACCCGGTTCCGGGTTCCGGCCTCCCGGAACCGGGCCACCGTATAATGGTTTTCGGGGTTGCGGAAGGTGATACGTTCCAGATGACCGCTGAGCTGGATCATGGCGCTGACCGGGGCGTCCGGTGACCGGCGCAGCCAAGGATCCACCGGACAGCTGCGTTGAGATCATCGGCGATATGATCAGGGGGCATGAGCCGCTTTTTCAGCTCTGTTTCGGCCTGACGGCCGTTTCCGGTGCGGACCAGAACGGCCGTATTGCAGCCGGCGTTCCGGGCGCATTGAATGTCTTTGGCACTGTCGCCGATCATAACCGCCCGGCGCGGATCGAGGTTAAGGGTTTTTGCGGCGCGGAGGATCAGACCGGGTTTCGGCTTTCGGCAGCCGCAGTCATCATCCGGGGTGTGGGGGCAGAAAAAAATGGCATCGATTTTTCCGCCCCGGGCCTCGATCGCCAGCCGCATGCGGCGGTGCATGTCCTCCAGCGTCTCGCGCGGCACCATTCCCCTGCCGATGGCCGACTGGTTGGTGATGATGATAATGGAAAACCCGTTTTGGGACAGAAGCCGGATGGCGTCCAGGCTGCCGGGAAGGAATTCGAATTCAGCCCAGCTTTTTATGTATTCCGGAGAGTCCCGGTTGATAACGCCGTCCCGGTCGAGAAAAACAACATTGATAGCAGGTGTCGGGGGCATGGTCGGCTTCGATTCTATTCGGCAATAATGATGGCGCCGTTGAATCCATCATGGATCAGACGCGCTTCATGAGTCTGGGCATCTTCAAGGTTGGTCCACTGACCGACCCGCACCCGGTAAAACTCGTCGCTGCCCCGGGTCATGGGAACTACGCGGGCGTCTGCATAGGTGGCTGCCAGTTTCTGCTTGAGCCGGTCGGCGTTGCCCGGGTCCTGGAAGGCGCCAACCTGGATGGAGAAGTTCCCGGAAAAGTTGTCCGCACCCACGCTCACCGTTTGCCCGCCGGCAGCTCTTTCAAGGGCAGAAATTTCCACCGGTGCCGTGCCGGGTCCGATGATATCCAGCTGTTTGGCCGCACCATAGGAAAGATCAATGATGCGCCCCCGCACAAACGGGCCGCGGTCATTGATGCGAACATCCAGGGTTTTGTTGTTCTCAAGGTTTCGGACCCGGACCCAGGTGCCCATGGGAAGGGTTTTGTGGGCGGCCGACAGACCGTACATATCGTAGATTTCGCCGCTTGAGGTTTTTTTACCGTGAAATTTTTTTCCGTACCAGGACGCAATGCCCCGTTGGCGGAATCCCGTTGAATCGGCAATGGGGGTGTACCACTTGCCAAGGGCCTTATAGGGTCTCGACGCTCCTGGTTCAACCGGATGCGGCGCCGGCGGCGGTTTGGTGGCACAACCGGTCAGCCAGGCCAGAACGAGAATTCCGGCCACCAGTTGCCGCATCACGGGCCGAGCGTGCGGGGATCTCCAGGCCGGGGTGTGCTGAAGGCTCTTATCGAAGGGCAGATCTCGGGGCATATCAGCTCTGTCAACTATCTGTCCCGGCGCCGCAACGCGGATGGATTTCACCCGCATTCCGGCAGCCGGCTGCGTTTCGGTTATTTCGTGTTCAGGGCGATTCGGAGAACGTCCATCATCTTGTCCGCAAAATGCAACTCAAGGTCTTTTTGGACTTTTTTGGGAATATCGTCCAGATCTTTTTGATTCCATTTGGGCAGAATGATGGTTCTGATCCCTGCCCGGTGGGCTGCCAGCACTTTTTCCTTGATGCCGCCGACCGGCAGGACCTGGCCTCTCAGGGTGATTTCGCCGGTCATGGCCAGGTCTTTTTTAATGGCCTTGTTTTTCAGAAGTGAGGCCAGGGCGGTCATCATGGTGACTCCGGCCGAGGGGCCGTCTTTTGGAATGGCGCCGGCGGGAACGTGAATGTGAATGTCGTGGGTGTCAAAAAAATCCTCTTCGATCCCGATTGCCGTGGCGTTGGATCGGATAAAACTCAGGGCGGCTGTGGCCGATTCCTTCATGACGTCCCCAAGCTGTCCGGTGAGGGTGAGACCCTTTTGTCCTTTCATTGCGGTGGCCTCGATAAACAGCAACTCGCCGCCGGTGGGGGTCCAGGCCAGCCCCATGGCTACGCCGGGGGTCGCCGTCCGGGCCTTGACCTCTGATGTGATCCTCACCGGGCCGAGATACTTGGGCACATTGACCATTTTGATGGTGATCGATTCGGCATCGCCGGCCACGATTTTGGCCGCCACACCCCGGCAGATGGTGGCGATTTCCCGTTCCAGATTTCGCAGGCCGGCCTCCCGGGTGTAGCCGCCGATGATCTGCTTGATGGCCCCCCGGGTAAACTGGATCTGGTCCGAGCGGAGGCCATGGGCACGGCGCTGGCGGGGTATCAGGTACCGGTTGGCAATTTTGATTTTATCGTCCAGCGTATAGCCAAGGAGCTGAAGCATTTCCATCCGGTCCCGAAGGGCCGGGGGGATGGTGTCCAGCACATTGGCCGTGCAGATAAACATCACCTTGGACAGGTCAAAGGGGACATCCAGGTAATGATCCGAAAAGGAGAAATTCTGCTCGGGGTCCAGAACCTCGAGCAGCGCGGAGGACGGATCACCTCTGAAATCGCTGCCCACCTTGTCGATTTCATCTAACATAAACACCGGATTGTTGGACTCGGCGCGCCGAATTCCCTGGATAATGCGTCCCGGCAACGCCCCCACGTAGGTTCGCCGGTGGCCGCGGATCTCGGCTTCATCCCGCACGCCGCCCAGGGAGATGCGGTGAAATTTCCGGCCCAGCGATCGGGCGATGGAGCGGCCCAGGGAGGTTTTGCCCGTACCCGGAGGGCCAAAGAAACAGAGAATCGGCCCCTTGGATTCCGGTTTGAGTTTGCGGACCGCCAGATACTCGATGATTCGGGTTTTGGCCTTTTCGAGCCCGAAATGATCTTCATCGAGGATTTTTCTCGCCTTTTTGATATCCAGATTGTCCTCGGTGCTGTCATTCCAGGGGAGCGTGGTGATCCAGTCCAGGTACGTGGATGCCACCGTGTACTCGGCCGATGAGGGGTGCATCCGGCCCAGTCGCTCCAGCTCCCGTTCGGCTTCTTTTTTGGCCTCTTCCGGAAGGTCTTTTTCCTCGATCTTGGCCCGGTAGTCCTCGACTTCCACCTTGGTGTCGTCGGTTTCGCCCAGCTCCTCCCGGATCGCTTTGAGCTGCTGCCGGAGGTAGTATTCCCGCTGGCTTTTATCGATGTCGCCCTTGACCTGGGTCTGGATCTTGTTTCCCAGCTCTAAAATCTCGAGCTGTTGATTGATCTGGCGGGTCACCAGCTTCAGGCGCTCTTTGACGTCCCGGATTTCCAGAATCTGCTGTTTCTCCTCAGGGGTCGTGTTGATGATGGAGGCCACCATGTCGGCCAGGATGCCGGGTTCTTTGATGGACTTGGCCATGCCGCCGATTTCCTGGGGCAATCCCGGGGTCAGTTCAATGACCCGTGAAAACTGCCGCAGGAGATTGGTCATAAAGGCCTCGGTTTCATTATCGTCATATTCCACATCGGTCAGATGCTCGACCCGGGCGCGGAGATAGGGCTCGAATTCCGTGTATTCAGCGATTGTGAATCGCCCGAGCCCCTGGACCAGCAATTGGGCTTTGTTGTCTTCGGTCTTTGCCATTTTCAGGATCAATGCGCTGCTGCCGACGGTGAACAGGTCCGTCTTTGGATCCTTGCTCTGTTCACTGGGTTTTTTGGAAACGACCAGTCCAATGATGCGGTCCCTGCCCATGGCCTCATCGATCAGTTTGATGGATTCTCCCTGCATGACGACAAGCGGCAGCACCATCTTTGGAAAAAGCGCTGTGTCGAACAGTGGTAGAATCGGCAGGTTTTCAGGTAGTTTTTCCGCGTTGAAATCCATCGTGGGGTGTTGATCAGCCATAGAAACCTCCAAAAGTCTTTGAATAGACTTGGGTTAACGTTCAGCAGGGGCTGCCAAATGGATCGAATGAAAAAGAAACTGGTCAGCCTTTCTCGATGGTGATCTTGTGGGGAACATCCGCCGGGAGCTTGGCCAGATGGATCCTTAGAATACCGTTTGTAAAGGATGCCGACACGATCTCCGGATCGATGGGTGCCGGCAGAAAGAGGGTCCGTTCGAACTGGCCATACTGAATTTCGGCCAGCCGATAAGATAAATTTTCCACCCGCGGAAGCTCCTGCCGGCATCCATGAATCTTAACCGCCTTGCTGTTGATTTCGATCTCCAGATCATCTTTTTCTACGCCGGCAATTTCCGCCAGAATAATGATTTCTTCCGGGGTTTCGTAGATATCCATCTGCGGCTTCCACTTGCGCTGGCAGGGTGTGAACATCGGCGTGATCGATCGGAACATGTCTTCAAGTCGATCGAATTGAGAGCTCAGCTCATCGATTTCATTGCCAAATCGGATCTTGATGTATTCCATTTTCGACTCCTGCACATTGAGGCTGTTGGGTTGGAAGCGTTTTTCGTGAAAGGCTTCAACAGACTAACATTGTGGATAAAATTTGTAAAGCGAGCTGGCAGTATTTTATGTATTGTTAGCGGGTTCGGCGGACTGAGGGGATCCCGCTCCGGGGCTGATCCGAAATCGCGACCGCAGTCGGTTGTCCGGGGCGCCAATCGTTTGGTTGACATTCAGATAAGCGTTCCCTCCTACTATATGATGGTTGAAGGAATTTTTGGGAAGCACGATTGCGAATCGCTCGAAAATACCGTATGGCAGGAGGCTATGAATCGGCAGCAGATGACATCCGGTGATCGGGGGCGGGACCGGCAGGCGGCGCAATCAAACGGTGCGGGCGCAGTTTTGCCCCGCCGCGGTGAGGTGGTCCTGATCGGCTCCCAGTATTTTCTGTATTTCGGGGTGCTGGGCATTTTTTTGCCGTATTTCAATCTGTACTGCTACCACCTGGGATTTTCCGGATTTCAGATCGGTGCCATCTCCTCGGTGCGCTCGACAGCCATGGTGATATTTCCCATGGTCTGGGGCATTCTCGCCGATCGCTTCCGGATGCGCCGGCCGATTTATATCCTCTGCAATGCCGTTGCCACGGCCGTCTGGGCGCTGTTTATGGTGACCACGGATTTTACGGCCATGCTGGTGATTTCGTTTATCTACGGCATCTTTTACGCCCCGATCATATCCTTTCTCGAGGCGTTTACCATGGACGCTCTGGGCGGTGAGAAAAAACGTTACGGCGCATTGCGGGCCTGGGGGTCCATCAGCTTTATCACGTCCGTCCTTGTGGTGGGGAAAGTGACGGAGATGTATTCCACCACCATAATACTCGTTCCGATTTTTATCGGCTCCCTGCTCCTGGCGGTACTCTCCAGCAGAGTGCCGTGCCGCGGGAAGCCGGCGGCCGATATCCGCCAGGGGCGGTTTGCCGGCATCCTGACACCCCGGGTGCTGATATTTCTGCTGTGCGCCTTTCTGATGCTCCTCAGCCACGGGACCTACTACGGCTTTTTTTCCATTCATCTGGAAAATCTGGGATATGGCAACATGTTTATCGGGGGTGCCTGGGCACTGGCCTCAATTGCCGAAATACTGGTCATGGTGGCTTCCAACCGACTGTTTCAGGCTTTTTCCCTGGAGGGCGTTCTTATTTTTTCATTCACGGTGGCCGTATGCCGCTGGGGGATTATGAGTATGATCAGCTCACCGGTGGCCATTTTATTGTCGCAGGTCCTTCATGCAGTCACATACGGCACCTTTCACATGGCCAGCATCCTCTACATCGACCGGCTCTCGCCGCCGGGGGGGAAAACTCTCGGGCAGGCCGTCAACAACGCCGTAACCTATGGGCTGGGGCTGATGGTGGGTTTTTTCCTCAACGGATTGCTGTTCGAGCGGATGGGGGTGACCGCCCTGTTTCAGATGAGCGCCGGCATTGCCCTTGGCGGCGGGCTGATGTTTCGGGGGCTCATGGCCCTGAATGGCCGCCTGGAGGATAGAGGCGGCCGGCACTTGACCTAACGCGCATTCGATTTCGATTGGGAATCGCCAGACTGACAATCCGGATCGAGTCGGTCAATTCCGGCTATTCGCCGGGGGCGGGAAACAGCAGGTGCCGAAACCAGTGCGCAAGGGAATTGCCGGCCAATTTGTCCCTGTCGATTTCATCGAACTGGGCGGCCAGCAGTGACGGGTCGGCAAACCACTGGGCCCGTTTGGTAATCTGTTCGTCCGGGTCGAGGGGCTTGACCACCCGTGCCGGGTTGCCGGCCGCAATGGCGTTGGGGGGGATATCTCCGGTCACTACGGCCCCGGCGCCAATGACGCTGTTCTCGCCGATTCGCACGCCTTTGCAAACGATAGCGCTGTCGCCGATCCAGACATTTTCCTCGATGCTCACCGGCTTTGCCATGCCCATTGAGATTCGGTTGTAGACCCCGTGCCAGTCGCAGTCCGTGATATAAGCACCGCTGGCAATCATGCAGTTGTCGCCGATGTGCACCCCGGCGGCCGATCCGATGCGGACGCCCGGACAGATCAGGCAGTAGTTCCCGATGGCGATTCGTCCCTGGCCCTCCTGCTCGGGCCATACCGACAGTCGGATTTTCCGGTCTGCCGCGGCAATGACAGTGGCGTAGTTGCCGATTTCAACCGGCGATCCGAAAATTTCCACATGCCAGGGCTTCATGAAGGCAAACCCCCGCCCCAGGTGCTTAAACTGGGGCTGAATAAAATGCTTGACGTAAAATTTCTGGAACTTGAGGTACGCTTTTTTGATGTAGTACGGGCGATGATCTCGTCTCAAAGAAGGCCACCTTGATTCATTTGATGTCGATAGATCCGATCCGCTGGTTCGGCCAGACATTCCGGCGCTGTTGATTGTCAGATTCGAACGTTTTGCTGCTGCAATTCACGATCTCTTACTTTGGATTATCCGATCATGCAAGTTCTTCATGGCCCAATCAGGGGCAATCGGGCAACGGGTGTTTTCAGCACGCGGCGCTGCAGATATTTCTCACATACCGGTAAATCCCTGGGTGCGTGCAGACCTCAAAGTATTTTCGAGGGGTGATCCGCTTGGTCCTGAAATCGAGGGGGTCGATTTCAGGAATATACGCCTCCCGGATGATCAGCCGCTGGTACCTGCCCGTGACGGTTGGAAAGGTGCCGGTATGGACCCGGATCGGGTCTTTCTGAATATCCGGCAGACGGCAGTCAATCGTCTGCAGATCAATTTCCCGGGCCAGTTTTTTCATGCCGTCCACGCTCAGTTCGATCCCGTTGACATTGTAGCGCAGAAATATATCATCCGGTGTGGCATCGACATCCGTGTCGGCTGCGGGTTGATATACGTAAAGATTGAAGGGCGCTTTTCGATGCTCGACATGGCGACGGGCCGGTTTGTAGCAGCTCGATAGCCGGTCCGCCAGATTGATGGCCGATGAGATCATGATCCGGTTTTTTCCGTCAAAAAGAAACGTGGGGGGGGTGCTGCTGAATGAAATGCCGACGCCGAGCTCGAGAATAGGCAGTTGGTGTTTCTGTATCTGGGCATTGTAGCGCCGGATAATCAGGAGCATGTTGATGGCCAGTCCACAAGCCCTGGCCACGCTGTACCATTCCTGGGGGGTGTCCTCTTTTTCGAAGATGGATAAAATGATGGCATCCCCTTCAATAAACTCCTTGACCGCGCCGTATTCGCCCAGAAGCTCGGAGATGGGATTGAAAAAATTCAGGCTGAAATACGATGCCGGATTGAGCCCCTGCTGTTTCATGTGCTCGGTAATCACCGTGGATCCTCGGACATCGGCTTTGATTACCACATGGTTGATAATAGGCTGCTCACCTTTGAAGGCCGTTTGTTCGTGCGGCTGGAGAAAAACGTGAAGGGTATTGTTGGCGCTGGAGAGGGTTAGTATTTTCTCGTCTTTGGCCAGGTTGATACAGTCCATGGCCTGTTTGAGCCGGTTGAAGTTTTCCAGATCCCGGTGATAACGAACAAAACCGCTTAGAAATCGAACCAGCGCTGCCTTTTTTTTGCGGGAGGACATTCGTTTCAGGTTGGTAACCCCCCTCTTCAGGGATTCCAGCGTATAGGGATGATGGTAAATTTTGGCCAGTTTTTTCAGGCGGGCCGCCACCGCCTTGCGGGATTTTGGCGCGATGAGATACTGCAAAATTTGCTGGGGGACCAGTGGCGGACAGTATTCATCGTAAATGGTCTGGGATTCGTAAAAAGCGGCGATTTTTCGGGTTAACCCGGTCTTTTTCAGCGCGTTGTAACAGGCGTTGAGTCGTTTTTTCTGAAACCTGATCAGTTGTCGGAGTGTTTTCAGATCCGATTTCGGCGCTTTTTTCTTTTTCAGGCTTCGATATACTGAACGGGTCTGGAAGCAGTTGAACAGCACCTCAATATTTTCGATTCGGCGCAGGCACTGGTCGATGGTACCGGCGGCGTCCATGTCCATACCGGCGGGAGCTCCGGGTTTGATTCGCTCGAGAAAAGCGGTCAGCCGGCGCAGGATCGTTTCATATTTATCCGGGTCCTCGGGCCGATGCCCCAGAAGAATGTCGTAGGTCCGGATCAGGAAATGATCGTCAACAACCCCATGCAGATGCAAGATCGGGTTGGTGTAGATCTCATCGGGAAGTTGAGCCTCCGGTCCGAAGTTGGCTTCCCTCAGGGGGCGCAGATCGCTCCGGTGGACCTCGATCAGCAGATCGAACAGCTCGCGGCCGGTGGCCAGCAGGATCAGTTCCCGATCCTGCTGGACCCTTGCCAGTTGTTCTTTCAGCCATATGGCTTGTTGCATATCACCGCTGCTGGAGAGTTCAAATTTGCGGATCAGGTTCCTGAAGCGCATGGTAAGGTTTTCAAACTGCTCCCGAATCGCCTCGATGCACATCCGGATCACCGCTGCCTGGGCCAGAAAGTCAAGCTGGAGGTTTTGGCGGGACTTGGCCTCATGAATGGCACCGACCATAAGATCCCGGAAGCTTTGCTTGAACCCGTTGATTTCCCGGGACCAGTTGGCAGACATGGGAATCTCCAGCGTCTCGCCAACGGCCGAGTGTTTAGCCAGAATTTCAAGAACGATTTTCCCGGTGGTCTTGCAGAAATCCGGGCTCAGGTATACATCGTAGCGGATATTATCGACGCCGAAAACCAGGTTGGTCAGAGAAAAGTCGACCGTGTAAGGCTGCAGCGGGCGTTCGCTGAGACGGACCAGCGCGGAGGTATTCTGAAAAATCGGTGATATCGTCATGGTAAAATCGTGAACGGTAATCCCTTCTGACAACTTCCGGATGCCGATCCTGTACCACAATCCGTAGGGTAAGTCCATGCCGGGACTGGTTGACGAGTCGAATGTCGGGATTCATCCTGCCCCCGATATCAGGCGCGACATTGCCCCGCAGCGGAATTGACAGAGCCGGTTGACGCATCAACCGGCAGTCGCGGATCAACCCTTTTGGCAACACCAGGGGCAGGTGATCGACGTGGAATCGCGGACCAGGGCTGCCGACGGTTCGCTGCCAGCAGGCGGTTGAATAATTTATAGCTATTAT
>ENA-ORCT01001030-ORCT01001030.1-marine-metagenome-genome-assembly--contig:-NODE-1030-length-11594-cov-3.038639_pt1 | contig 11594 bp, 7 predicted proteins | sample MGYA00248632_ERZ508511 | MGnify/ENA primary metagenome ERZ508511 (study PRJEB26182, sample SAMN06268839) | marine metagenome | isolation source: Tt an P1-techrep anaerobic enrichment on pine from sediment...
GGCATCCAGGGTGCCGTTTTCCACGTAGCGGGATATCTCCTGGGCCCGGCACAGCGCGCAATCGATGGAGTTGTCATTGATTTCGGGGAAATAGCTGCGCCCGTTGACGTCTATTTTCCAGCCGGACCGCTTGAACAGCGCAATGGTTGCACTCTGGAGACTGCCCTTGGGAATCCCCAGCTTCAGTGGTTCGCTCATTTTTTGTATACCTCCTTGGGATCGAAGACCGGCTCGCCCACGATCCGGACCGCTCCGTTTTCCACGAGTTTATAAAAACAGCTCCGATGGCCCGTATGGCAGGCGGCACCGCCGACTTGCTCCACTTTGAGCAGCACGGTATCATCATCGCAGTCAATGCGAATCTCCTTGACATTCTGAATATGCCCGGAGGTTTTTCCCTTAACCCAGAGGGTGCTTCGGCTTCGGCTGTAAAAGGTGGCCAGACCGGTCGACAGCGTTTCGTTCCAGGCTTCCTCGTTCATGTAGGCGAGCATCAGCACCTCGCCGGTCTGGTAATCCTGCACAATGGCCGGAATCAGGCCGCCGGTTTTTTCAAAATCAAGCGTGATCATCAATCGTTTCCCATATACGTTAAGGTGAGCGGTCAACCCGCGGGTCGTTGAGCCGTTCCGGCCGGTTTTGTCAACGCGAACGCCCGGTGGCTGCGATGGCCTGCGTGGATGCCATGTGTATCGGAGCCTGCCGGGCATATGATGGTTAGCGAGCCGCTGCCGGTGATTCAACCACCCGTTAATTCACCGAATAAAATGGTATTGAGTAGCCAGAACACCGGGCGATGTCAAATTCTTTTTTATCGGCAATCCCTGCGGGATGCCGTCCGGCAGCGGCCCGAACCGGCATCGTTCAAGCCTTAATCTTGCCTCGGTTGGACATCTCTGATAGCATGACCAGTTAATGCATTGAGATCGGTGTATTGCATCTGAATTCAGTTTGTTGCCAACAGGTGGTTATGACAAATCAGAAGAGTAAATCGAAAATTTTAAAAAAGCGGGCCAAAAAGGACCGGCCGGGATGGGGCCGTCGACTGTTCTGGTGGTTTTTCTGGATGATGATCGGACTGGGGCTGACCGGTACGGCAGCCGTGGTGACCATTTTCTGGTATCTGAGCCAGGATCTGCCCCGAATCACCACCCTGGCCGACTACCGGCCGCCGGTGATTACCACGGTGTTCTCCGATGATAACCGGAAAATTGCCGAATTCTCCAAAGAGCGGCGGATGCTGACCCAGGCCTTTATCGCCGCCGAGGACTCCCGGTTTTATCAGCACGGCGGCATTGATATCATCAGTATTGTTCGGGCATTTTTTAAAAACCTCGAGGCCGGAGCAATTGTTCAGGGCGGCAGCACCATTACCCAGCAGGTGACCAAATCCTTTCTGCTAACCCCCGAGCGCAGTTACACCCGAAAAATCAAGGAAGCGATTCTGGCCTATCGCATCGACAAAACCTTTACCAAGGAAGAGATCCTGTTTCTTTACCTGAACCAGATTTACCTCGGCCACGGGGCCTACGGGGTGGAAGCGGCGGCCCAGAACTATTTCGGAAAACCGGCCCGGGATATGAATCTGGCCGAGTGCGCCGTGCTGGCGGGGCTGCCCCAGGCGCCCAGCCGGTACTCGCCGTTCCGCCACCCGGAGCGGGCCAGGCAGCGGCAGATCTACGTGCTGAACCGGATGGTGGCAGAAGGATTCATATCCGATCTTCAGGCGGCCGAGGCCAAGAATATCCAGCTGGATATTAAACCCCGGCGCAACTGGTACATCGAAAAGGTACCCTTCTACACTGAACATATCAGGCGGTATGTCGAGGAAACGTACGGCCGGGACATGCTGTATACCGGGGGGCTGCAGATATACACGGCCGTGAATATCGATATGCAGAAGATCGCCCGGGAGGAAATTGACCGCGGCCTGAGAGCCCTTGACAAGCGTCAGGGATACCGGGGGGCTTTGAAACATCTGGCCCCTGGTGAGATCGACGGCTTTCTTGCTGCCATGCAGGCTGGGCTTGAAAAAAAGCCGCTTGCCGACGGCGCAATTGTCGACGGGGTGGTCGCAGCGGTCGATGACACGGCCGGTGTCGATGTGCGGATTGGTGACGCTGCCGGGCATATTGCCGCCAAGACCATGAAATGGGCGAGGGTGCCGGATCCCGAGGTCGCCTATTACGAAGCCCGGCGCCGAACTCCCAGCCAGATACTGAGCGTGGGTGATGTGATCCGGGTTCGGCTCATGTCGAGAAACGATGAGACCGGCCGGTGGGAGCTCTCACTTGAGCAGACCCCGGTTGCCCAGGCGGCTCTGCTCAGCCTGGAGGCGGAAACCGGTCTGGTGAAGGCAATGGTGGGGGGCCGGGATTTTTTGGAGACTCAGTTCAATCGGGCGATTCAGTCCCGCCGTCAGCCGGGGTCGGCATTCAAGCCGATTATCTACGCGGCCGCCCTGGACAAGGGCTACACGCCGGCCACAACCATTATCGATTCACCCATCGTGTTCAAGGACACGGAGCGCGATTTTACCTGGAAACCGAAAAATTATAAAAAAACCTTCTATGGGCCGGTGCTGCTGCGCAAGGCGCTGGCCAAGTCAATGAATGTCATTACCATTAAGATTCTGCAGGATATTGGGATCGACTACGCCATTGACTATGCGGCAAAGCTGGGCATCACCTCGCCGCTTTCAAGGAATCTGTCCATTGCGCTGGGATCCTCGGGCGTTTCCCTGCTGGAGATCGTAGAGGCTTACTCGGTGTTTGCCAATATGGGCTACCGGATTGAACCGGTGTTTATCACCCGGATTGTGGACCGGGACGGCAATGTGCTGGAATCCATGGATCAGCATCGGGAAAAAGTGATCGATCGGAGCACGGCCTATATCATGACCAGTCTGCTCGAGAGTGTTGTTGAGGAGGGAACCGGGCGGCGGATTCGTGCGCTGAATCGGCCGGCCGCCGGGAAAACCGGTACCACCAACAATCTGTACGATGCCTGGTTTGTGGGCTATACGCCCGAGTACATCACCGGCGCGTGGGTGGGCCTTGACGAGGGCGGATCCATGGGCAAGGGGGAAACCGGTTCACGCGCCGCCAGCCCCATCTGGCTGGGCTTCATGAAGCGGGTGCTGGAAGACAAAACCGTGCGGGTGTTTGATGTGCCCGAGGAGGTGGTGTTTTCGAAGATCGATGCCGAAACCGGCCTGCTGCCCATCGCCGAATCCGGCAAGATCATTTTCGAGTGCTTCAAGGAGGGGACGGTTCCCACCCGGTTTACGAAAAAACCCGATGCCATCCAGGATACGGACGATTTTTTCAAGTCCGCCATGTAAGGACGGTAAATTTCCATCCCTTACTGACTGATAACTGTACGCTAACAGTTGCAAAAAAAGGCACCCGATAGCCGGGTGCCTTTTTTTGTGGTGTCTGGGTTCGGTATCCCGCTACCCGTCCTCGGGCAGGCGCACTACCAGTACCGGTTTTTGAGAGTGCCGCAACACCCGGGTTGTCGTGCCGCCCATAATGGTATCTTTAAGTCCGCTGTGACCGCGGCTTCCCATGACGATGATATCGCAGTCCCGCTCGATGGACTGCCCGATGATTTTGTCTGCCGGATTTCCGATTTCGATGATGATTTCATCGGCCGGCAGCGGGCCGCTCGGCGCATCCGGCCGAAGGGTTTTTCGAAACCGGTCCAGCACTTCACGGATGGGGACATTGTCCCGTTTCTTTCCGATGAGAATCTCCCGGGCCTCATCGACGTGTTGTGCCTTGATGGATTCCCAGGCCTCGGCGCCGATATGGCCGGCTATCCGGTGCTCCAGGTTGGGGATTTCGGTCAGAACATGCAGAATGGCGATCTGCGCCTCATAGCGATCGGCCAGGCTGACGGCATACGCAAACGCGTACCGGGCATTTTCGGATAGATCGGTTGCGTAAAGGATTTTTTTTATTTTGATGTCCGGGATGATCATAATGTTTTCCCTTGAGTCGTTGTTATACCGCTGCCTTGCCTAATTTCTGACGTTCGTGAATCGGCAGGGTCAGGGTCGGGTCCATTTTTATCCTGGCTTTCTGCATGATGTAAACAATCGCCCAGAGGCCGATGCCGATGCCGTCGACCAGAAGGTGCGGAATATCCAGCCCTGTGATCCAGCCGGCCAGTTGGGGAAAAAAGAGCAGAACGGTTGCCAGGGCACAGATGATCCACTCCACCACGTTCGTGCCGCACAGAAAGTAACCCATGGTCAGGGCGCCGAAGGCGATGGTGCCCAGAATGATGGTCAGGAATGTCATCCCCACCTGCCACCAGGCCACGAAATGCTCCGGTCCGCCGAGCAGAAATCCCGGAGAGAATGCGAACAGAAACGGCCCCACATAGAGCATCTTGGCAAATTTAAATGCCGTCCAGCCGGTTTTCCACGGGTCCGAGCCGGCTATGGCGGCTCCCGCGTAAGCCGCCACACAGACCGGCGGCGTGATATTGGAATCCTGGCTGAACCAGTAAACGATCATATGAGAGGCAATCAGAGCCCAGGAGACCTTGGCCATGATGGCCACTCGCTGGGGATCATCGGCAAGAAGCTCACCCAGTGGCAGCTGAAGTTCCTGGAAGCTTACTCCCCACAGGGTTCGGGAGATCATGTCCGTTACCGCCCCGACGGCCAGTACGGCCGTGATGAGATAGGCCGCCGTTACCGGAACGCCCATACCGAGCACCAGAGAGGCCAGGCCGATCAGCAGAATGGCCAGCGGCAGGTAGCCGAAGGACAGATCGATGATGATCTGGGAGAATTTGAGCCCGATGCCGGTCAGCTGGATGGTGCCGACAATGATGCCGATCACCCCTACGGTGGCCCCGATGATCAATGTGTTGCGAGCCCCCTCTTTCATGGCGTCGAGAATTTCTTTGACGCCCATTTTCTTATCCGGTGTCAGCCAGCTGACACCGATGCATGAGAGGATGGCCCAGAATGCCGCGTAGCCCGGAGAAAATCCGAAGAGCATCATCACCACGATGATTACAAGGGGAAGGGACATGAACCACTCTTTTTTCAGGATCTGCATGGCTGACGGCGCATTTTCGTCCTGAAGCCCCTGCAGCCCGTAGCGTTTGGCCTCGAAGTGGATCATGACAAAGACCGAGAGGAAATAGATCACTGCCGGAAAGATAGCCATGAGCATGATCTGCACATAGGGAATCTCGGTCATTTCGGCCATGATAAAGCCCCCGGCGCCCATGATCGGCGGCATGAACATACCGCCGATGGATGCCGACGGTTCAATGGCTCCGGCCACATGCGGCCGGAATCCGGCCCGCTTCATCAGGGGGATGGTAAAGGCGCCGGTGGAGACCGTATTGGCAATGGCCGAGCCGGAAACCGAACCGAAGAAGCCCGATGCCAGCACGGCCACCTTGGCCGGGCCGCCGATCGTCCGTCCGGCCAGGGCCATGGGAAGATCGAGAAAGAAGCGGCTTGCCCCCGAGGCTTTCAGAAACGATCCAAAGAATATAAACAGGATCACGTAGGTGACCAGCACGGTGGCCATGATCCCGAAGACGCCTTCCTGCTTCATGTAGATGTGGTTCAAGGCGCGGTCCATGGCAAAGCCGGTGTGGGCAAACGCATCGAGGACGGGAATATAGTGCAGCAGATCCCCCCAGAACGCATAGAGCAGAAAACCGATGCCGACCAGGGTCATGGACCATCCCAGCACCCGTCGGGCGACTTCAAGGGAGATCAGGATCCCGATGGTGCTGACGGCCGTGTCAAGCCGTGTCTCCGAGCCCATCCGATAATTGATGGCCTCGTACTCCACGATGTAGTAGCCGACCACCGCCGCGGCAATCAGGGCGAGCACCACATCCAGCCAGGACGGACGGTCCACCGGCGATTGACTGGACAGGGGATAAAGCAGAAACACCATGACGTAGGTGATGAGGACGTAGATACCGAGAAAATATTGAGTATCTACCGGTATGGCGGCGCAGTACATATAAAAAAACACCATTGAAATACCCAACCCGGCCGTCAGGTAGTGCCAGAATCCGGTTAAAGATCGACCGCTTTTGGCGTCTTTTTTTACAATTTCGTCCAGTTTTTCCTTATCCGCGGCCTGAATGGTTTCGGACTCAGTCATTGCGGTTACCTCATAAAAAATTTACGTGAACCGGATCATCGGATCCGGCTGTTTCACACGTGGTTGAACCGGCAGTGTGCCGGTTGCCCCTCAAGGGAGCGCAAATGTCATTGAATCCGCGTTCCCACGGTGGAAGATACACGCAGACAGGCGCAGACATCGCCGGTCAGAGGAGCGGAGCGATCGGTGCTCTTTTCACGGGAGATGTCTGCATTCATCTGCGCGGATCCCAATGCTGTGAAACCGGTTTTGGGGGAAGGGCGGATCGGCCCTTCCCCGGGTCCCGTTGATTCCTTCTATCGCTCACGCACTCAGGGCATCAGCTTTTCGGGGATTTCCTTTCCCTGCTCCTTCCAGAATTTAACCGCGCCGGGGTGTAGAGGCACCGATGCACCGCGAAAGGCGTTTTCAAGGGTCATGGCCTTGAAGGTCTTCTTGGCGGTGACCATGGCCTGCATACCTTCCGTGGACCACAGTGTCTTCATGATGGTGTAGACCAGTTCATCGGACAATCCTTTATTGGCGGTCAGGATGGTGGAGTCCTGGAATGTCTTGCATTCCGGCATGCCTTTTCCGTAGGTGCCGGCCGGTATGGTCGTCGGGCCGTAGGCATAGGCCTCGTAGAATCCGGTTTTTTCCGCATCCACACCCACATCGATCAGGCGGATCTTGACCTGGACGCTGGCTTCGATGACCGATCGGTTGGGATATCCCACCAGAACCCAGAACGCGTCGATCTTGCCGTCCTTGAAGGCGCTGGCGGCCGCTGAATAGCCCATGAATGTCGGTTTGAAGTTGTCCCATACGCCGATGTGACGGAAAAATCGCTCTGCGCTGGCAGCGGCACCGGATCCGGCGTTACCCACGGCCACGCGTTTGCCTTTGAGATCCATGGCGGATTTAAATGGACTGTCGGCCCGCACGATCAACTGGGCGGGAGCACCGTACAGGTAGCCCATGGCACGGATGTCTTTGTAGGAGCTGCTGTCTTTGGGCAGCTTGCCCCGGTAACCCAGATCGCTGTCCACGGCGTAGCACAACCCGAAGTTGGATTCGTTCCGGGAGATACGCTTGACGTTTTCAACCGATCCGCCGGATCCCACGGCCGAGGCCCGGATGTTGGGGTTTACCTTGGGTACATACACCGCCATCCCGTTGGCGAAGGTGTTGAAGGTTCCGCCGGTGGGGCCGCCGCCGATCTTGATGCTGAAGTCTTGAGCAAAAACCGGTGCTGCCGCGACAGCGGCAACCAGCAGAGCAAGCAGGCTGACCGTTAACGTTCTTTTCATATCGTTCCTCCTTCCAGGGTTAGGGGTTAGGTTTTCCTTACCTCCCGACCATGCCGGGGGAGGCGGGAAAACGGGTTGACCTTTTAATTCTCATACGAAATTAGAACTGACCGTAAAATTTGTAAATTCCTGATTTTCTGATTTTTATGTCAGAAATTTTCTTACAGACCCGGCGTTTTCGGCAGTCTCCCGGATCGATTTGCGATAGGAGTGAGCGGTGGGAAGGAGCTCAGGGTTCGATCAGACGGTTTTGAATGGCGAAGCGGGAGAGTTCCGCGTTATTTCTAAGGTTGAGCTTTTTCAGAAGGCGCTGGCGATAGGTATCGACGGTTTTGATACTGATGCGGTAAGCGTCGGCGATTTCCCGGTTGGTGTTGCCAAGGGCCAGACGCCTGAGCACCTGGAGTTCGCGCATGGACAGCATGTCTAACGGGGTCTGGCTCTGAGCGCCGCGAACCAGCCGGAGGGCCAGTGCTTCGGCAGCCTTTTCCGTGAGAAACCGGTGGCCGGTCATCACCTTTCGAATGGCCTTGACCAGCTGCTCGGGGGCCGATTGTTTGGTTAGATAACCCATGGCGCCTGCTTCGATGGCACGGGCCACGTACTGGTCTTCTTCGTGCATGGTCAGCACCAGCATGGGCAGAGCCGGGGATTCGTCGTAAACCTGGCTGATCACCTCCAGCCCGTCCACGTCCGGCATGGAGAGATCGATGACGGCCACGTCGGGCGGATTCTGCCGGATCAACCGGATGGCTTCGCGCCCATCCGATGCTTCGGCAATAACCTCCATGTCTCCGCTCTCCTCCACGATGCGCCGGAGGCCGGCCCGTACGATACTGTGATCATCCGCCAGAAGAACTCTGATCATGGGATCCTTTCAAAAGATTTCGGCCGCCGGTCCGGGGAAGCCTGAAGTGCATCCATGCAGTGTCAGGAGACGAATCGGCGAATCTGCATCTGCCAAAACCTGCGGATTACGCTCCGCCATTGACGGTGTTTCGGATCGGTACAGTGAAGTGCACGCGGGTACCGCCACTGGGACGGGACGTTACGGTAAGCCGGCCGCCGACCAGACTGGCCCGCTCCCGCATGCCGGCCAACCCCAGACCTTCTGCGTCGTCCAGAGTCTCCGGGGCAAATCCGCGGCCATTGTCCTCGGCAGTCAGCTCAAGCTCGCCGTCTGTTAGTTCGAGGTTGACCGTCACGCGGGTGGCGTCGGCATGACGGGTCACGTTGGTCAGCGCTTCCTGGGTGATCCGGTAGGCCGCCGTGGCCACTGTATTGCTGATTTCAGGCACCGGGCCATGCTCAAACACGCAGGTGATTCCGGTTCGTTTTTCAAAATCGCCGGTAAACCATTCCAGGGCATCGACCAGCCCCAGATCGTCCAGGACCCCGGGCCTCAACCGGATGGCCATGCCCCGTATGTCCTCAATATTTTTATCGATCAGTTCGCACATTGTCAAGGCACGCAAAGCGGCTTTGGGGTCCTTGTTTTTCAGCCGATCGAGCATCCAGACCGCCTCCATGCGAAGGGCCGTGAGCACCTGTCCCAGTTCGTCATGGAGCTCGCGGGCAATTGCGGATCGCTCCTTTTCCTGGCTGGCCATGATACCGGCTGACAGGCGCCGGAGCTGATCCTGGGCTTTTTTCAGCTCGGTAATATCGGTTGAAATTCCGCATATCCCGCTGATGGTTCCCCGTTCGTCAAAAATCGGGAATTTCACCGACAGGTAGGTGTGCATGCCGTCCTGATGGGGGATCTGCTCGGCAACCTGGCAGGGGCTGCCGGTTTCCAGGACGCGTCGATCACTTTTTCGGAACTCGTCGGCAACGCCCCGGGGCAGAATGTCGTAATCGGTCCGGCCGACCACCTCGCTGTCGGTTTTACCGAGCAGTTCCTCATACCGGGCGTTGATCAGCCGGTAGCGACCGGTTTTGTCCTTTATGTAGACCACATCCGGTGTGTACTTCAATATGCTGGTGATCTCGCCGGTTCGTTTTTTAACCAGCCGCTCCAGGTTCCGGGAGTGTTGCTGGAGCTTTTTCTGGGCATGCTTCAACGCCTTTTCGGCCCGCTTGCGGTCGGTGACATCCACCGACACCGCCAAGGATCGAATGGTGCGGCCCTGTTCGTCGCGGTCGCTGATGGCCGAGAGAAGCACGTCAATTATCTCGCCGTTTTTTTTGACAAACTGATAGGGGATATCCTTGCAGAAACCGGCTTTAAAAAAATCGGGAAAGACGACGGTCTCGGCATGACGCCTGGATTCGGCGGTATAAAAATCCGTCAGTTTTCGGCCGATAACCTCCGCGCGGTCGTATCCGAGGGCTTCCACCCAGTAATCGCTGACACTGAGAATGCGGCCCTCGGTGTCGATGGAATGCAGCATAGCCGGTGTGTTGTGGTAAAGCGAGCGGTAGCGTTCCTCGCTGGTCCGAAGAGCCTCTTCGGCAACCCGGCGCTGGGATATCTCCTGGCTGGCCTTTCGATAAAGGAAAAAGACCGTCAGTCCGATCAAGATACACAAGGTCAGCACAATGGGACCGGTAATCCGGATCAGGGGGGCGAAAACCTTTGCGGAGATGGCCTTGGCGCTGCGCAGATGCAGCACGCTCCATCCCGGAAAGTTCCGGATGTCCCGCTGGTGTACCAGATACTCCTCGCCCTGGCGGTTTTTCATGTATCGGGATCCCTTGACGGTCAGCCCGGTCCAGAGCCAGGGGCCGTCGCCGAATTGCTGGGAAGTCCGGATGTCCGCGATTTGAGCCGGGGGCAGCTCCCAGAGTAGATGATAGAGCCAGTCCCGACGGTTTGAAATGAAAATGACCCCCTGGGGATCGGTGACAAGCACAATCTCATCATCGGTCAGGTCCAGCTGTTTTTCGATCTGGTCGATGGCCGCCTTGATCACCACGATTCCAACCGGATTGTCCGGGGCTTCGCCATAGATCGGGTGGCTGTAGTAGGCTCCCCGCACCCCGGATGCCGTTCCGAGAGCCAGGTAATTGTAAGGCTGGTTTTGGATCGATGCCTTGAAGTACGGCCGGAAACCGAAATTTTTACCCACGAAACTGTCCGGAGCTTCGCGGTTGCTGGATGCAATGGTGTTGCCGCTTCGATCGATAAGATAGCAGACATCCACATCCAGGGAGGCGTTGAAATGATCGAGGATGGCGTTGGCTCCGGCAAGAGTTTCGTCCGTCGGACGGGTGAGGGCGGCGCGAAGCTTGTCCATGCCGGCCAGGGTTCTGACCGGCCGAATGTTTTCCGAGAGAAATGCCGACAGGTTTTTCTGGATGATTTCCACCCGGGTCACGGCCTGACGTTCGGCCTCAATGACGGCTGACGATGTGAGCGATGTGTAATACAGGTAGCCGCCAATCCAGGTGGAGAGAAATGTGAGCAGGGACAGCGCAAACAGGATGAGTCGTAGTTTCATGGCGACGTGTTTTCCTGATTTATCGCATCGGTTCGGGGGGCGCTTTGGGCGACCGGGGGTTCATTCTATACGAATTTTCCCTTTTCAGGCGCTTAGCGGCGTCGTATCGACAACGTGTTGTCGATGTTATCGGGTTCGTTGATAATTTAAAGGGTTAAGGTGTCAGGTTTCGGGTGTCAGGCCTCACACGCGTCAATCTCTGAAACCTGACACCCATTATTTCGCCATTCAATGATCAGGGCGTTTGCTGCCCCGAAGGGGCATAGCCGTCAGGCTAAGAAATTAAGAGATATGGCAAGGGGCTACACATACCAGCCCAGGGCAACGCCCTGGGAAATTGCCCCCTATTTTTTCGAGCCCTGAAAGGGCGTGACATAAAGCACTTGGATTCCATGTGTCGGTTTAATCCGCATTGGTTAATTTCCAGCGAAGTTCACACGAGACAGCACGACGTTCACTGCCCGTTTATGTATCGCCCCTTCTTATTATTTACTGCATTCCCCGGGCGCTGCCCGGGGCTGGTATGTCGCGCCCTTTCAGGGCATTTCCCGGCCAGGCTGAATGTGGAATATAGCCCTCAGCTCAATTCTTGGTTCCCTGCACTATGTAGGGGCATAGCGCGCTATGCCCCTACTGCCGTCACTTTGAACCTTGATCCTAAACCTTGTTCTATCCCGCGGAATTCGCCGCAATCCCCCAAGCCATGAAGT
>ENA-ORCT01001032-ORCT01001032.1-marine-metagenome-genome-assembly--contig:-NODE-1032-length-11584-cov-3.304250_pt1 | contig 11584 bp, 10 predicted proteins | sample MGYA00248632_ERZ508511 | MGnify/ENA primary metagenome ERZ508511 (study PRJEB26182, sample SAMN06268839) | marine metagenome | isolation source: Tt an P1-techrep anaerobic enrichment on pine from...
CTGATTCGCCAGGGCGCCTGCCAGTTTCTCGAAATGGGGCTCAAGCCGGAGAAACGGCTGTCCTTCTACCACACCACCTACAACCGCAGCGACTGGGAAATCGACACCCTGAAGACCACCACTCTCGGCGAGATGGCCGAAATGCCCGACGAGCGCCTCGAAGAGTTCATTACCGGCGCCGCCGATGAGTTCAGCGCCCTGGCTTTTGTCGATTGAGGAGCGGCCATGAGGACGTTGAAAAAGTCCCTCCATGGCCTTTTTCAACGACGCAAGCCGAAAACAAGTTTCCGCCTTGCTCGTAAAATCAAGGACTTAAAAAACCGTCCATGATTTTGGTCGCCCGTCCCTGGGCTCCGCAGGCTGTTTTTCAACAGCCTGCTATTCGTGACGCAGGGCGTCGATGGGGTCGAGACCGGCCGCACGGCGTGCCGGAAAGAAGCCGAAGATCACGCCGATGGCGGCGGAGAAGAAGAAGGCCAGCAGGTTGATGCCCGGATCGAACAGGTAGGGGATTCCCATCAGCCTGGCCAGTGCCAGGGAGGCGGTGGTCGCCAGCACGATGCCGGTCAGGCCGCCGAGGCTGGAGAGGACCACTGCTTCGATAAGGAACTGCAGCAGCACTTCCCGCTCCAGGGCGCCGATGGCGAGGCGGATGCCGATCTCTCGGGTCCGTTCGGTCACCGACACCAGCATGATGTTCATGATGCCTATGCCGCCCACCAGCAGGCTGACCGCTGCCACCGCGCCGAGCAGCATGGTGAGGATTTTCGTGGTGCTGGTCAGGGTCTCAGCGATCTGCCGGGTGTCCATCACCTTGAAATCGTCGTCTTCACTCTCGGAGATGTTGCGTCGTTCGCGCAACAGCAGGGTGAGTTGCCTCTGAACCGTGTCGATTGATGCCTCGTCGCGCACCGATACCATGATGCGACCGATATCCTGGCTGCCGGCGAGGCGCCGCTGGACGGTGCGCAGAGGCATGACCACCACGTCGTCCTGATCGTTGCCCATTGCCGACTGGCCCTTCGGTTTGAGCAGGCCGATGACCTGGCAGGAGAACTGTTTTATGCGGATATCGGCGCCAATCGGGTTCTGGCCGCCGAACAGTTTCTCGCGCACCGTCTCGCCGATTACGCACACCGCCTTGCCGCTTCGCTGCTCGGCCTCGCTGAAGGTCCGGCCGGCAGCCAGTTCCCAGTTCCCCGCCTGAAAATAATCCTCATTGCTGCCGTAGACCACGGTGGACCAGTTTTCTGCCTGGTAGACGGCGACTGCCGTCTTGTTGACCACCGGCGCCACCCGCCACGCGCCGCCGATCTGGTTGCGAATAGCCTCGACGTCGGCACTTTTGAACTTTGCCGCCCCCTCGGAGCCGGGACCGAAACGCTGGCCCGGCATCACCATCAGCAGGTTGCTGCCCATGCTGGCAATCTGCTCGGACACCGATCGGGTGGCGCCGTTGCCGAGGGTGACCATGGTGATGACCGCGGCGACGCCAATAACGATGCCGAGGACGGTCAGAAAAGAGCGCATCAGGTTGCGCCGAATAGCGCGCAGGGCGAGCAGCAGGGTATTCCACCACATCAGGTTACCTCCGCGTTTCGAAGGTCCTGGTCAACCCGGCCGTCAACGAAACGGACGACACGCTTGGCGTAGTGCGCCATGTCGGGCTCGTGGGTGACCATGAGCACGGTGAGGCCCTGTTCGCGATTGAAACGGCTAATCAGTTCCATGATTTCCTGGCTGGTTCGGGTGTCGAGGTTGCCGGTCGGTTCGTCGGCCAGCAGCACCTCAGGGCGGGTGACCATGGCGCGGGCGATGGCTACCCGCTGCTGCTGGCCGCCCGATAGTTCAGCCGGCGTGTGATGCTCCCAGCCTTCGAGACCGACTTGCTGCAGGGCGTGGCGCGCCGCGGTGTGGCGCCTGGCGGCCGGCTCGCCCCGGTAGATCAGAGGCAACTCGACATTCTCCAGCGCGGTGGTGCGGGGCAGCAGGTTGAAGCCCTGGAAGACGAAACCGAGAAAATGCCTGCGCAGCAGCGCACGCTGGTTGCGGGTCAGATTCTCAACCTGTAGCCCCTGGAATTGATAGCTGCCGCAGCTGGGGGTGTCGAGGCAGCCGAGGATGTTCATGGTGGTGGACTTGCCGGATCCGCTGGGCCCCATGACAGCGACGAAGTCGCCGCTCTCGATGGTCAGGTCGATCCCCTTGAGGGCCTGGAATGCCGCCTGGCCGTGGCCGTAGGTTTTGGTGATGCCGGCCAGCCGGATCAAGGGTGAAAAGCACCTCATGGCTGGGCGCTCGCTGTTTCGGTGATCAGGGCCATATTCTCCTGCAACTGGCCGGAGAGGATCTCGGTAACCCGGCCGTTGCTGGCCCCCGTGGTAACCTGCATTGGGATCGCCTGGTTTTCGCGCAGCACCCAGACGGTGCGGTGCCCCTCTTCGCTGGCGGCCTTGGAACGATTTTTTGGCATTCGACCGGGCGGGCGCGGCATCAGCGAGCCGATCAGGCTGCTGCGCTGCGACTTCCCGGAACTCTGCACCGGGGGGCTGAAGCGCAGCGCGGCGTTGGGCGCCAGCAGGACGTCTTCGTGGGTGATGGTGGTGATCTCTGCGATGCCGGTCATACCGGGGCGCAGGCTGAGGTCGTCGTTGGCAACCCGCAGCACAGCGGGGTAAGAGATAACCCCGTCGTCGTCCGAGGCGTTGAAACCGACCCGGGTGATCGTCGCCTCATAGGTCCGATCGGGCCAGGCGTCGACGGTAAAGCTGGCCTTGAGCCCCGCTTTCACCTGGCCGACGTCGGCTTCATCCACATCCACCTCCAGTTCCATCCGGGATAGATCTTCGGCCAGGGTGAACAGGGTTACCGCCTGCAGCGAAGCGGCTACCGCCTGACCCGGATCGACCGCCCGCTCCAGAACCACGCCGTCGATCGGAGAGCGGATGGTGGCCTTTTCGAGGTCGGTTTCGTCGCTGCGCAGTTGGGCCTCGGCTTCAGCGATGTTCGCTTTTGCGCACACGACGTCGGCTTCGGCACGGGCAACTTCGGCCTCGGCAGCCTCCATTTCGGTCTTTGACGGCACCTTGCCGCCGGACAGCCGGGCAACTTCCCGGTAGCGCTCGAGTTTGGCGCTCGCTTCCTCGACGGTGGCCCTGGCCTGTTGCAGATTCGCCTTGGCAACGGCGACGGCGGCCTGCGATCTGGCCACCGCGTTTTTGAAATTGGACAGGTCGAGCACGGCGAGCACCTGGCCTTTGGTTACCCGGTCGTCGTCATCAACGTACACATCGGCGAGGGTTCCGGACATTTCGCTGCCGACTTCGACCTTATTGGTCGGTTCGAGATTGCCGGTGGCGGTGACCTTGACTACGAGGGGCCCCCGGACCACCTTTTCGGTGACATATCGAGTACTTTGGGTGTGGGCGTTGCCATTCAGCAGAAAATTCCCGGAGATCATCATTAACACCAGAATGGCAATTGCGATGAAAATCCGGCGGCGCGGCCGACTGCCGCGGTCATGGGCAGCCAGAATGGCTTCGAAGCCGGGCGCGGTTTGATCTGTATCGCGGTTGTCCATATCGTTCATGTCGCATCCTCACTTCCTGTTGCCGGGGAGTCAGGCGACCAGCCTCCGCCGAGAGCCTTGAAGAGTTGAATCTGGGCGCTGGCCAGTTCGCCGGAGCTGCCGGCCAGATCGTCTTCCAATCCGAGCAGGGTGCGCTGGCTGTCGAGTACGGTGAGAAAATCGGTCAGCCCGCCGGCATAACGTTGCTCGGCCAGTTGGAGGGTTTCACGTGCCGACTCGGCCGCCCCTGCCAGTTTCTGCCGTCGCTCGTCGCTGTTGACGACCGCGATCAGGGCGTTCTCCACGTCCTCCAGAGCGTTCAGCACGGCTGCATGATAGTTCAGCCGGGACTGTTCGAGCAGGGCGTCTTGTGTTTCGATATTGGCGTTGATTCGGCCGGAGTCGAAAACCGGTGCGGTAATGGAGCCGAGCAGCGAATAGAGTGCTGCGCCACTGTTGGTCAGCGCCGATAGGGTGAAGGCCTCGAGTCCGATGGATCCGGACAACTTGAAGCTCGGATAACGTTCCGCTTTGGCTTCTCCCAGTCGTGCGGTCTGCGCAGCCAGTTTGCGTTCGGCGGCCCTTACGTCGGGGCGTTGGCGCAGCATGTCGGCCGGTATGCCGACCATCGTGGCGCGGCGGGCGAGCGGAAAGGTGCCGGTGGCCGCCAGGAGGGATTGCAGTTCGCCGGGGGCGCGACCCAGAAGCACCGCAAGCCGGTTGCGGGCCTCTGATATCGAGGTGCGCAGGGGCGGCAGGCCGGCGCGGATGCTTTCCAGTTCGGTGCGGGCCTGGGAGACATCGAGTTTCGAGGTTAAGCCGGCCTGCTGACGCCAGCGGGCAAGCTGGAAAGTCTCTTCAAAAGAAGCGATCCGCTCTTCTGTGATCGCAAGGCGGCGCTGTGAAGTGCGTAGTTCCACGTAGTTGAGAACCACCTCGGAGATCAGCGAGACCTGCGTGTCGCGCAGGTTCTCGATGCTCGCGCCGACATCAGCCTCGGCGGCTTCCGTACCGCGGCGCAGGCCGCCGAAGACGTCGGCTTCCCAGCTGGCGTCGAAACCGGCGCTGTACAGTTCATGTGTGGCGCCAGAGCCGCTCTCCCTGCTCGAATCGCTGCGGGAAGCCGAGGCCGATACGCTTAGCGACGGGCCGAGTTGCGCGCCGGCCAGAGCCCGCTGGGCCCGCGCCTCACGCAATTTCGCCCTGGCCGTAGCCAGGTCGAGGTTGGCGCCAAGGGCTTCGTTCACCAGTTCGTTGAGCAGCGGGTCGTTCATTTCCCGCCACCACTGGCGCAGATCAGCCGATTCGGAAGTTTTTGTTGTCGATTCGGTGCTGCTCCAGGTGGCAGGTACCTTTACCTCCGGCGGTACGTAATCCGGTCCGACCGCTACGCAGGCCGTAAGGCAGAAGCAGACAAGCATGGTCGCTATATAGGAGATAAGTCTGATGGTCATCGGGATAGGTCTCTAATTCTGTCGTACCGGTTTTAGTGCAGAGTCAATTTCTGCGAACGGTTGGAAAGTAGCAGGTAACTGTGAAAAAAATAAGGAAGGATTGTGAAAAGACCGAAAAGGCGACAAGCGGTGGGGAAAGACCCTTGCCAAAAGTGCCGGCAGGGCTCACAATAATTTTGCTGCCACTAATGTGGTGACACGGCCAGTGTTTTTAGGAAGGTTGTCGAACTGAAAAGGAGGAACGCCATGGGCCATCTGGTCGGCAAGGATGTCTATCGCAAACTCGGCAATAAGATCGACAATCTGACCGTTCGGGCTCCCTGGAACGACACCCTTTACGCGATCCTCAAGGAGCTCTATTCAGTCGAAGAGGCCGAGCTGGTGGTGAAAATGCCCTACTCACTGGCCAGCGTGGAGCGGATCGCCCAGATCACCGGAAAGTCGAAAGGTCGCCTGCGCGTTCTGCTCGAGGGGCTTTGCGACAAGGGGCTGGTGCTCGACCTGTGGGCCAACGACGAATACCATTACATGCCGTCGCCCATGGTGGTCGGCATTTTCGAGTTCACCATGATGCGCACCGGCCCCGAGCTCGACAGCAAAAAGCTGGCTCATTTGTTTCATCACTACCTGTCCGACGACCGCTCTTTTGGAGAGAGCAACTTCACCACCGAGGAGCAGGTCTCCATCATGCGCAGCCTGCCCCATGAAGAAGCGCTGCACAAAGGGGAACAACTCGAGATCCTCGATTATGAACGGGCCGATGCCCTGATCGAGGCATCCGACAAATTTGCCATCGGCATCTGCAGCTGTCGTCACGAAAAACTCCATGCCTCCACCAAGGAGTGCGATGTGCCGCTGGAAAGCTGCACATCCTTCGGTTTCGCCGCCGACTATCTGATTCGCCACAACCTGGCCCGGGAGATCTCCCGTTCGGAGATGCACGATCATTTCGCTCGCTCGCGAGAGATGGGCCTGGTGCTCAATGCCGACAATGTGCAGCTCAACATTGCCTTCATCTGTCACTGCTGCAAATGCTGCTGCAACCCGCTGCTCGGCATCCGCAAGTACGGCTATCCCCACTGTGTGGTGACCTCCAGTTATATCGCCGAAATCGAGGCATCCGCCTGCGTCGGCTGCGGCCTTTGCGCCAAAGCCTGTCCCATCGAGGCGATCTCCCTGGTGTCGGCCACTGAGCAGCAGGGCAAAGGCAAACGGCTCGCCGTGATCGACGACGCCATCTGTCTCGGCTGCGGGGTCTGTGCCCTCAAATGCAAGCCGGGAGCCTGCCGGTTGCACAAGCGGTCGCAGCGGGTCATCCATCCCGAAAACACCTTCGAGCGCATTATGTTGCAATGCCTGGAGAGGGGAACCCTGCAAAACCAGATCTTCGACAATCCCCAGAGTCTTACCCACCAGTTCATGCGCGGCTTCCTCGGCGGTTTTCTTAAATTACCTCCGGTGAAAAAGGCCCTGATGAGCGATGGCTTGCGCTCGCGTTTTCTGGCGGTGATGAAACAGGGGGCGGTCAGACAGGGAAAAGGCTGGCTGACCGAAAGGTGAGTTAGCTTAAGGCGCTGTTCGCCGGGTTTGAATCGGTGAGGGAGACATTCCGGCTTATTTCAGGACCATGGCGATGCCAAAGCGCTGTGCTTCGCGCAGATTGGCCCTTTCGGTTGCAGACGGATGGTATTCCATGGCGCTGGTCAGGGTAGGCGAAAGCTCGACCGTTCCTGGAATCCAGTCCTTCTGTTCCAGGTAAAACCGGGCGCGGCGCAGAGCGCCTTCGGCCGATTTGTCCCGCACCCAGAAATGTGCTTCAACGCTGGGAACCGTCAGCGCGTTGTGATTTTTTTCCGAGGGCAGGGCGCGGATGATGAGAAAATAGGTTTTCAGCACCTTCGACTCCAGTTCGGCGGTGGCGGGGATACCCGGAGATTTTAATCTAGCATCATCCTTTGGACATCCGCAAATGCAAATAGGGCTTTTAGCTTTCTCCCATCGCAATCGAACCGGGACATACTGTTTTCGATGCAGCAGCGGCACAGACTATATATCGCGAGTATTTTCGAAGCTGATAAGCAACTCAAAACCGGATGAACGAGGACAAGATCGATGAATATGAAACGGATTGCTTCCCTGACCGCTTTTGTATCGCTTTTTTTCATTCTCCTGACCAGCGCGGTGCTCTACATCGTTCCCCAGGGGCGAGTGGCCTATTGGGCCAACTGGACACTGTGGGGCCTGTCCAAAGAACAGTGGGCGGCCATCCACATCAACGTGGGGATTCTGTTCCTGATCTCCCTGGCGCTGCATACCTGCTACAACTGGAAGAACATCACCCTCTACTTGAAGGATAAGCGCCGCCGGCTGAAGGTTTTTACCGCCAACTTCAACATTGCCCTGTTGTTGACAGTGCTCTTCGTTGCGGGGACCTACAGTGAAATGCCACCCTTCTCGAATATCATGGCCGTCAATGCCCGAATCAAGGAGGCGGCCGCCAGAAAATACGGCGAGCCGCCCTACGGTCACGCCGAGTTGTCCTCCCTGAGATCCTTTGCTCGCCATTTGGGCATCAATCTTACCGACGCTCTGCAGTCGTTGGCGGCCTACGGTTATGTGGTCGAGTCCGATTCTCAATCCCTCAAGGAAGTCGCCGTTGCCAACGGCGTTGCGCCGCAGCAGGTTTATCTGGCCATGCTGGAAAATATTTCCAGCACGGGCCCTTCGGAGCAGATGCCGCATCGACCCCGCCAGGGAGCCGGCAAGCTGACCCTGGAAGGGTTGTGCGCCCAGTACGGCCTGGATGTGGCGCTTATCAGGGAATCTCTCACAGAAAAGAATATCCGCTTCAGTAAAGGAATGAACCTGCGCCAGATTGCGGAGCTGAACAACCTGAGTCCGATCGACGTCTACGGCATAATCTGGGAGGCCGCCGAAGAGAGCGGAAGGATGTGATGGCCGGGAGTACCATATGATCCTGTTGTCGCTGGTCTCCCTGGCGGTGGTTGCCGTTATCCTGTTCCTTATGCGCAGGATCAATCTCGGCATCAGACTGGTCTTGGCATTATGCGTCCTGGTGATATTCAACTTGCCGACGATCGTGATGCTTGTCGCCGGCGACAGGCCGCCGGACGGTGCCAGGCTCGTCACTCGGGAGGAGTTTGCCTCACCGGATTAAGTGGTACACTTTATCTGTCCGGACCGTCCCGGCATGGCTCGATTCGACAACGGCTTCGTTTCGTCATCAAGGAGACAGCGCGTGGACAGAATACTGATCGGCAGAGGTGAGCGGCCTGTTCATTTGCTTGCCAGGTACGGCAACCGGCATGGCCTGGTAGCAGGCGCCACCGGTACCGGCAAGACCATTTCGCTTATGGTGCTGGCCGAGGGGTTCTCCCGGCTGGGAGTGCCGGTATTCATGGCCGACGTCAAGGGGGACGTCTCCGGGCTGGCCATGGCGGGTCTTGCCAACGACAAGATTCTACAACGCGTTGACCGCCTGGAGATTGAAGGCTATATCAACGAAGCCAATCCGGTGCTGTTCTGGGATCTCTACGGTCGGGCGGGGCATCCGGTTCGCACCACCGTCAGCGAGATCGGCCCGACCCTGCTCGGTCGCATCCTCGAACTGAACGAGACCCAGACCGGGATACTCGAGGTTATCTTCAGCTTGGCCGATGACCGAGGTTTGTTGCTGCTCGATCTCGACGACCTGCGTGCTCTCCTCGGTTTCGTGGCGGAGAACCGCAAAGAGATTTCCACCGAATACGGTTTGGTCAGCAGTCAGTCGGTCGCTGCCATTCAACGCTCTCTGCTGACCCTGGAGCGTGAAGGCGGCGCTGATTTTTTCGGTGAGCCGGCATTGGAGCTGGGAGACCTGATGCGAACCGATCTCAGCGGTCGGGGCGTTATCAATATCCTCGCCGCGGATCAACTGGTGTTGAAACCGCGTCTTTATTCGAGCTTTCTCCTCTGGTTGCTTTCAGAGCTGTTCGAAAACTTGCCTGAGGTGGGTGACCCGGAGCGGCCGAAGCTGGTTTTCATCTTTGACGAGGCCCATCTGTTGTTTGACGATGCCCCGGCTGCCTTGCGGCAACGGATCGAACAGGTTGTGCGCCTTATTCGCTCCAAGGGGGTAGGGGTATATTTCTGCTCCCAGTTCCCGGATGATGTTCCGGGCGAGATTCTCGGCCAGTTGGGAAACCGCATCCAGCATGCCTTGCGCGCCTACACCCCCCGCGACCAGAAAGCCGTGAAAACCGCCGCCGAGACCTTTGTCGCCAATCCCGATCTCGATGTGGCCGAGGTCATTTCCCAACTTGCCGTGGGAGAAGCGCTCGTTTCCACTCTGCAGGACAAGGGGGTACCGATGCCGGTTGAGCGTACGTTGATCTGCCCGCCGCGATGTCGAATGGGACCGGTGACGGCGGAAGAACGATCGGCGGTGCGGGCGCGCAGTCCGCTGGGGAATAAGTACGATGCGCCGGTAAACCGCGAATCAGCCTATGAGATTCTGAACCGTCGCGCTCAACAAAGGGAGGCGGACAAGACCGAAAATGGCCGGCGCAAAACGGATGAGGCGCCCAAGCGGAGCGGTCTGGATGAGCTGTTGTGGGGCACAAAGCGCCGGCAGGGACTGGTGGAGACCATGGCCAAGCAGGCTGCGCGTACGGTGGGAAGCCAATTAGGTCGTCGCATTCTGCGGGGCCTGCTCGGGGGCATTCTTGGCGGTTCGCGTCGCCGTTAACGCAGGCTTTTTTTCTTAGCTTTTCGCACCAGGCAGCGCGCCAAGCCGGTCAGAGCCTTCTCGGTGAAAGGCTAATTTCGGCCAGCCCTGCTTGATCCTTCCTCGGTTTTCCAGAGCTTTTCACTCCGTATCCGTCTCAATTTCCTCTTCGGCCAAACTCGGCACTCCTGAGGTGTTGCTGGCCGTCGGCCTGCATCTTTCGGCGAGCTGCGGGAGCTGGGCTATTCCATTCCGACCTTCTGACTTCCGTGCAGGCACGTCAGGTTTCTGACGTGCCTGCTTGATTTTGACGGCACAGCTGTCATTCTTGACCTCAGGTAAGGGAGTCGGGCCGACCTACGCTTTGTCGCAAGCAAGGATGAAAAATGATCCGCAACCTGGCACTGGCGCTGAGCTTTCTGGTTCTTGCAGTGATTATATTGCCGGCCTGCCGTTCGGCCGTCAGGCCTAACTCCCAGGCCACGTCGTCCGCTCGGGATCCACTGAACGCCGTCTATCGCATCGAAGACCAGCCCATTGCCTTGACCGAGGGTCGCTGTGAGACGGCCTGTCTGCCGGGAGCGGTGGCCAGGGCCACTACCGAGGTGTTCGGCAGCCCGGCGTATGGCGATCTTGACGGCGACGGGGACGAAGATGCGGCCCTGCTGCTGGTTCACGATCCGGGGGGCAGCGGCACCTTTTACTACGTCGCGGCGGCTTTGCAGGAGCCCGGGGGCTACCGAGGGACGGCCGGGGTACTGCTGGGAGACCGGATTCTGCCTCGGGATCTTCATATTAAAAATGGCGTGCTGCGTGCCGATTATCTCGACCGCCGGGCAGAAGAACCGATGGCGGCGGCACCGTCGGTGGACCAGTCCCGATACCTTGTTTGCGAGGAAGGCGAACTTGCAAAACTGCCGCCCCTCCATGCGGAAGAAAAGGTGGTAGAAGGCTGGGTGAGCCTCGGCCGGGAAGGGAGCTTCATCATTGTCTGCGCCGAAAACGGGGAGTTGCGGCTGCTTGGCAACTCGCCGGTCCTGCCGGACATCCTGGCTGCCTATCGCGACGCCCTGCCAGCGGCCAGGCCCGGCACACCCCTGTTCATGGTTCTGATCGGCCGCCCGGCGGAACAGCCGAGCTCTGGCCGCGGCCCCGCCTATCCGGGCAATTTTCTGGCAACCCGTCTCCTTCGGACCTGGCCGCGGGGCAACTGCCGCAGCGAACATATTGTCGTCGAGTCCCCGGTGCCGGGCTCCTCGATCTCCTCTCCCCTGGTGGTCCGCGGCCGGGCCCGGGGCACCTGGTTTTTTGAGGGGGATTTTCCTTTGCTGCTGAAAGATGCCAGCGGTCGAGTGGTGGCCATCGGCTTCGCTACCGCGCAAGGGGAATGGATGACCAGAGACTTCGTGCCTTTTAGCGGCCGTCTGGAATTCGACCTGCCCCCCGCCGGTCCGGGAACCCTCATTCTACAGAAAGACAATCCGTCCGATCTGCCGCAACACGACGATGCGGCGGAGATCCCGGTCTTTTTTCGCTAGGAGGCTATCGGACTTTCCATGAACCGACTGCAAAATCGTCTGATCGGTCCATATTTCCGACAATTTTCGACAAATAGCCCTGCTATTCGCTCTCAAATTCTCAAAAATCTGGCCTCGATCAGCCAATTTTTCGTTTCGGCCCGTTAAGTCCGACAGCCTCCTAGCCCAGCTCTTGCCATTTGTCGAAAATTCTGTTAGAAGGTTATAAGTAGTTTTACTCGGGAGCACAAGATGCTGTTTCGTTACGACTTTTTTAACGGTTTTTTCTTTTGGCGCGGTTTCTTTTTTAGGCCGTCTG
>ENA-ORCT01001033-ORCT01001033.1-marine-metagenome-genome-assembly--contig:-NODE-1033-length-11578-cov-2.797496_pt1 | contig 11578 bp, 10 predicted proteins | sample MGYA00248632_ERZ508511 | MGnify/ENA primary metagenome ERZ508511 (study PRJEB26182, sample SAMN06268839) | marine metagenome | isolation source: Tt an P1-techrep anaerobic enrichment on pine from...
CGTTCGCCGCGGCAATGGCGGTATTGACCAGTACCGCATCGGCACCCATTTCCATCGCCTCAGCCGCGTGTGACGGAGCACCCAATCCCGCATCAACCACGACCGGCACGGTTGCCTGCTTAATGATAATCTCAATGGAGGCCTTGGTCTTCATCCCCTGGTTAGAGCCAATCGGACTTGCCAGCGGCATCACCGTCGCACAGCCAACATCCTGCAATTTCTTCGCGAGAATCGGGTCGGCATTGATATAAGGCAATACAATAAAATCCTCCTCAACTAATGTTTTGGCCGCCTTCAGTGTCTCCTCGCCATCCGGCAGCAGGTAATACGGGTCCGGCGTCACTTCCAGTTTGACCCAGTTAATCCCGCTGGCGGCCCGTGCCAACCGGGACAGGCGAACCGCTTCTTCGGCATTGCGGGCACCGGAGGTATTGGGCAATAACTGATACTTTGTCCGGTCAATCGCTGCCAGCATGTCGTCGTTTTCGTTCTGTATGTCCACGCGGCGCAGCGCCACTGTCACCATCTGCGTCCCGGAGGCCTCAATTGCCTGTGCCATCACCTGGTTGGACGAAAACTTGCCCGTACCCACAAAGAGCCGTGAATCAAACGCTTTTCCCGCAATTGTCAATAAATCCATGATACCTGCCATCATATATAAATCATTTATATTAACCGCCGCCGACAAAACGAATCAATTCAATCGTTTGGCCTTCAGACAGCGATGTCTGTGCAAACGATTTTCGCTCAATGATCCTGCCGTCGATCTCAGCGACTACCGTCGCTGCATCGATAGCCAGCGTTTCAAGCAGTTGAGTCAAGGTATCCGGCAGACCCTGATCAAAGGTTTTTGTTTCACCATTAATCTTTAGTTGCGAACTCACTTTTAATCCCTCGATTATTTCGACTTTAATCTGTCATTCAGAATTTCCGTAATCGCATTGGCCTGATGATACGCCGCAATACCGACCCGCGGTGCCGTCAGCGGCACGCCGGGACCAATTCCGGATACTGTATCCCCAACCAGAACCAGTCGATCCGAAATGTACCGGGTCACAATATCATTGCTGCGGCCATAGCCGGCCAGTCCGCTGACTGTAACGATAACAACATCGTCCATCTTTGAAAGAACCGTCTCTACGATCATCTGCTTTTGATCTGCACGGTCGAAACATTCGGCGATAATATGACAATCCTTAAATATCCGCGGAATATTGTCCGGTGTCAAGCGAATCTTATGTCCTTCGATATCCGCCTCTCCATTAATCCGGGTCAGATTTTCGATCGACATATCCACTTTGTGTTTGCCGATTTGATCGGCAAAATAATTCTGCCGATTCAGGTTGCTTTCTTCCACAACATCATAATCAGCCACCACCAGTTTCCCGACACGCAAACGTGTCAGCGCAACAGCGACATTAGATCCGAGCCCGCCCAGGCCCGCGATCCCGACAACAGCATCTTTGAGTTCGTAAAAAACATGCGGCGTCATAATCGACTACCCCTATAAAAAACGCTCCTGCCGACCACCGACAGGAGCGCAACGTACTTCGAAGCGTGCCTCCCTTCGCCGGCATTAACCGGATCAGGTTCTAAGGGTCTCGCATTTCGCGAACTCTCAGCAAAAGCATCCTGCCTTTGCTCCCCTGACACTAAATATATTATACGGCTCATTTTAGAAAGGGATCAATAAAATGCAAGAGATTTATTAAAAAGTCGGACTAAATGAGTCCATTTTCTATGCAATACAGCAACTATGTTACGATTTGTTTATGGCCTCAATAATCGCATTGGACGCACATTCGGCCCCTTCCGGCAGAGATTGAAGCTGACCTGCAAAATCTTTCGCACGATCATGCATCCATGTATCCTCCAAAATACTTCGGATCATCGCTATGTATTTATCCGTCGTAATATGGGCGATTTTAATGTATTTCGCAATACCAAGATGAGCCGTTCGTATTGCATTATCAAACTGATCATAACCATGCGGAACAACCAGTCCGGGAACGCCGGCTCGCAGTGTTTCAGCCGTCGTATTGACACCTCCATGGTGGATCACCATCGCCGCCCGGGGAAAAATCCAACCGTAAGGGGCAAAATCAATGGCCAGAATACCCTTTTCCGGTATTGCATACTTAAAGAGGTTTTTTCCCACCAGCAAGCAGGGGCGTCTGAGCTGAACACATGCCCGGGCCGTATGTTGATAAATCATATCACCATGCAGTGATGCCGTCGAACCCAGTCCTACAACAATCGGCTTTACAGGACCGTTGAATAGGTCAAGAATCTCATCGGGAACAGTCTCCCAGTCACAAACATGCGCATCTCGAACGAATCCGCAAATCCTGCTGTTTGGCGGGTCATCGGCGTAAGCGTCTCGAAAGAGTGTAGACCAGAAACCCAGGTTGGTTGCCGCTTTCGTAAAGAGCTGATCGATACTGTCAAATGCGTTGGGGATGTTGTTTTTTTGACAATGGGGTTTTAATGAATACTTGAAGGCAATGTTCATCAAAGCATGAGAAGCATTGGCCTGCAAGCGACGCACCCAGTAAGGGTATTCGTGAAAATTAAAATACCCCGGCTCTTTTTTGTTGAAATAGCTCATGGGATTCGGACATAAGACAGCGTAGGGAATGTTATGGTTTATCGACGCCATCATCCCGCCAAACTCCAATATGTGACAGGCTGCCATATCGGGTTTATGCCGGGCCATCAAATCCGTCATGGCAGAATACATCACCGGAACAGTCTTAAGAACCATCTTCCAGACTTTTTTGGGGCCACGGCGGGGATGCAGATATGCCGGGTCACTCTGAATTTCCTGGAAAACGTCCCAGTACGGACCGGCGGGGAAGAATGTCAGTCCGGCATCTGTAATTTTCTTTTCGTAAAAAGGATTTGACAGGAAGATGACCTCGGCACCCTTTCGAAGCAAAGCCCGCCCAAGCCCCAGGCATGGATTGAAATCCCCGGATGAGCCAAAACTGCTGATGACGACTTTCAAGGAAAGCCCCCTTGTGGTTAATAGCGTTTTCGAAAGCGTGCAGTGGGAATGTTCAGGATTTTGCGATATTTGGCTACGGTCCGGCGGGCAATGGTCCCCATGCCGGCTTCCTGGAGTTTCTCCCGCAGGGCATCGTCGCTGAGCGGATTGCTTTTATCCTCATTATCCACGATTTCCTGTAGTTTGGCCTTGACCGCATCCCAACTGTGTTCGGTGCCGGTTTCGTCTTCCATACCGCCGCTGAAAAAGCTGCGCAGCGGCAAGATACCTTGTGGGCACTGGACATATTTCCCCGACACCGCCCGAGAGACAGTCGCAATGTGCACGCCCACCTCATCGGCAATCGTCGCCATCGGCAGCGGCCGCAAATGCAGCTTGCCTTTGTCAAAAAAGCCCTTCTGATGATTTACAATCGCCCGGGCCACCCGCAGCAGGGTTTGTTTACGCTGCTGGATCGCATCCATGAACCACTGGGCCGAATGAATGTTTTTCTGAAGGAACTGACGGGTTTGATCGTCCACCCCTCGGTTACGTGCCATTTTTTGGTAGAAGTGGTTCACCCGCAGGTTAGGAAGGCGGGCATCGGTTAGAGTCACCATGTAGCCGCCCTCGTCATTCGGTTCAACGATCACATCCGCGGTAATTGGGTGATTTTCATGATGTCCCACCTGTAAACCGGGAGACGTATCCAGTTTACTCATCCGCTCGATGGCACGGTTGACCATCTCCAGCGAACAGCCCATTTTTTTGGCGATTTTAGGCAGATGGTTTTCGAGAAGTTCGTCCCAGCACTGCTGCACCATACGTATCTCGAAAGACATGTCCTCCGGAAATTGACGCATCTGAATCAACAGACATTCGCGAAGATCGCGTGCCCCCACGCCTGCCGGTTCGAGCTTTTGCACTAACTCCAGCGCTTGCTGGAGATGCTCCAGGCCAAAATCATGCTTGTCCTTGTTATGCAGATGTTCCAGGCGTGTGGACAGATACCCTTTTTCATCCAGGTAATCAATAATGAGGTCACCGGCGGTTTTAACTTCTGGCTCGGCATCCACCATCCGCCATTGATCCTTGAGCGAATCCAGTAAAGACTGCTCCTGCGCTGCGGTGTTGTGCAGGGCCTCTAATTTCTTATCCGGGTCACCGCTTGAGACATGCTGACGCTGATACGTCGGCTGAAACTGCATCGGGCCGGAACCGTCCATATAGTCACCAAAGTCATCGGAGATATTATCCAGCCGCTGAAAATCTTCTACATTATCCGTATCCTCCCGAACAATCAGCTCACCATCATCCGAACTACCGTCGGATTCCGACTGAGCACGTTCGGCCTGTTCGGAACGCTCTTCGGCGACCTCTAAGACCGGGTTACTGTTCAGTTCAGCCTCGATTTTTTCCTGCAGGGCCAGTAAGGGAAGTTGCAGCACCTCCATGGATTGAATCATGCGCGGAGCGAGCTTCATCTTTTGCTCCATCCGCATCTGACCTGTCATGGAAAGCCGCATAGCCATGCTTTAAGTACCTTTTTAAATTAGAGTTATCAACATTACCCCTCATTATAACAAAACGGGCAGAAAATTCATATCAAATTCTTATCTGCGGGGACTATTAAAACTCAGTACGATTCATGATCGCATCGGTCAGAATATTACCGCTGGCAAATTCAATCGTCGATCCAGCGGGTAAGCCGCGGGCCAACCGGGTGACTTTGATGTTCAATGCGTGGAGTAATGAGTGTATATAGAGCGATGTACCGTCCCCTTCCAGGTTCGGATTGGTGGCCATGACAACTTCTTTGACGGCTCCTTGGCGAATGCGTTTGACCAGGGCATCGATGGTCAGATCGTCAGGTTCGATGCCTTCCAATGGTGCCAGGTGCCCATTCAGGACATGGTAAACCCATTTACACAGGCCCGTTTTTTCCAAACTGATCACATCTTTGGGCTGCTCGACGACGCAGATGATGTCGTGGTCTCGTTTGGGGTCCGAGCAGATCGAACAGACTTCGGTTTCGGCCAAATTGTAACACACTTTGCATTGATGAATCCGAGACTTGACATCGGAAATCGCATTGGCCAGTGCCATTGCCTCCGGTTTTTGGGCCTTCAGGATGTAAAATGCCAGGCGTTCAGCGGTTTTGGGGCCGATGCCGGGCAATTTGCCGAATTGTTCGATCAATTCGTTTAAGCTTTTTGTATAGGCCGGGTTCATGGTATTACGATTACCTGCTAATTTTCATCCTCAATCGTTTCTTCAATCTCATCTATTTCGATCTCAACTTTCTGAATCTCAACCGGGGTGGCGTTCAAACCCTTGAGCACCATTTGCACCACCGGATCGTTGAGTGCCTCCTGCCGCTGCTGTCGATTCACTACGGTATTCGATTCCGTCTTCGCCGCGATTGGAACTTTTTGCTTCGGTTTTGATGTCTGGGTATCTGTCTTGCCCAGTTCAAGGCGAAGTTTGATAGGAGCAGAGAGGATTGTGGAAAGCAAATTCTGCACAACAGCAAACTTTCGCTCGCACATATTTTTGGCAAGCTGACCCTGACCGGTTTCTTCGAAACGGAGAGTCAATGTCGAATTCTCCAACGAAACGGGATTGGCCTGTGACAGAAAAGCCGCCATACTCGAGTCTTTCTGTTCGGATTCTGCGATGATCTGCTGCCAGGATGACGTAACGGCTTCAATTGTCGCGGCAACTGAAACGGTGGGTTGGGCAACGGATAAATCGGATTGAATCGGCCTGTCGCCGGGGGAAGATGGATTATCTACCGACTTTTTTTTTAACGGGGCAGGATTGGATCGCGGAGCAGCGGGAACTGATCCAAGCTGGTCCAGGCCGATAAAATGCTCGCTCAACGTCAGCCGCAATAGCGAGGCCTCCAGCAGTGCCCGGCTGGTCTCGCTGGTTCGCAGGGTCCAGCGCAGCTTCTCGAGCGTGGTAATATTGTAAATCAAAGCTGCAACGTCAAAGTTCCGTGCAACCTGCTGCAGCTGCTGTTTTTCCTCATCCGTTAAAAGTAAAACCTTGCTGTCGGCCCCCGCGCTTTGCAGAATCATCATATCCCGCATGTTCTGGATCAGGAGATCGCAAATTTGCCCGGAGCTCTGGCCACTGTCGACAAGCTGTTCCGCTGCTTCCAGCACGCCCGCCGCATCGTGACCTGCGATGGCCGTCAGCAAATTCATCACCTTTTGCTGATCGGGGATGCCCACCAGTGTGTTCAACTGTTCAGCAGTCAGGGGTTCGGATCCGGCACTGATGAGTTGATCCAGTAAACTCAATGCGTCACGCATTGAGCCATTTGCAAGTCGGGATAAATGGATGATTAGATCATTTTCGAATTTGATTTTTTCGGTCTTGAGAATCATCTCCAGCTGGGCACCGATGGTTTTGGCACTGATATTCTGGAAGTCGAACCGCTGGCAGCGGGACTGGATTGTCGCCAGCACCTTGTTCGGCTCGGTGGTGGCAAAAATGAATTTGACGTGGGCCGGGGGCTCTTCGAGTGTCTTCAGCAAGGCGTTGAAGGCCTCCTTGGTGAGCATGTGGACTTCGTCGATGATGTAAATCTTAAAACGTGCCCGCGCCGGGCGGTAAATTGCATTTTGGATTACATCACGGATATCATCAATTTTACGATTACTGGCTCCATCAATTTCAATTACATCAATATCGTCACCAACATTAATGTTGACACAGCTATCGCACTTCAAACACGGCGTCACGGTCGGTTCATCGGTTTCCAGGCAATTCAGCGATTTGGCCAGAATACGGGCCATCGTGGTCTTACCCACGCCGCGAGTCCCACAGAACAGGTACGCATGCGCGACTCGCCCGATTTGAATGGCGTTTTTCAGCGTCTGCGCAACAGCATCCTGCCCGACCACGTCGTCGAACGTCTGAGAGCGGTATCTGCGAGCTATAACCGTATAAGCCATGTTAATTATGATTGTAAATAGTAAAAATTGATGTTGTATATTGCGATGCTTGGCAGGTTATACGAGAGGGGAAGAAAAATCAATCGAAAATCGTCAATCGACAATAATCAATTTAAAAAGGCGGTCGGGTTGACCACGCACAACACCGGTAACGCTTATGGCTGCTCGGTTCCCCGCCTGACCAGGTTCACGCCCAATGCTTGCATGGGACCCGACCACAAGTGTGATTCGTTAAAGGCCCCCGCCTGAAACGATGCATGATAGCCTCAATCGGTCCAAAAATCCAGTAAAAAAATCTACAAAAAACGTTTGATTCGACCCCGTTTGGAGTATAATTCAACCAGTCACAATAACCCTGACAAGGAGAAAAATCATGATAGTTCGAGTCGAAGACAGCTGTACGGCGTGTGGATTGTGTGTCGATACCTGCCCGGACGTGTTCGAAATGGGTGATGACATTGCTGAAGTCATTGTCGATGAAGTTCCTGCTGAACTGGAAGACCTCGTCCAGCAGGCCGCCGACGAATGCCCCGTCGAAGCGATCATTGTCGAGTAATTCAGTCCTGTCCGGTTACCAGCATTCCCCAGTGCGCCGGCAGCCAGTAGGTATGTATGAATCGTCCTTTTTAAGCACCCTACGAAATGAGCCCCTATTGGCGGCTGTCTACAGAGTGATTTCGATTATCACCCATAGCAAAAACAATGGTGTTCAGGCGCTGTCACAGGTCCAATCTCTGTGGATCTAATTCAATTTCCTGCTTCTGCGGCAGGGTTTGTTTTAATCAGTTATTACCTTCGACTTCCTGCGACAACTCAATACTCCGGTCGCGGGCACGTTTAATCCCCGAAAAAATTGTTCCGCCAAAATCCCGTTCCAAAAAGACATGAACTGCCGCTTCGGTCGTTCCCCTGGGTGAAGTAACTTTCCGTCTTAATTCAGCGGGACTTTCTCCCCTGGCATAGGCCTGTTGTGCCAGCACACCGGCGCCTTTCGCTGTCTGGAAGGTTAATTCCTCGGCAATTTCAACCGGCAATCCTAATTCTCGCGCGGTATTAACCATTTCCTCCATCAACAGAAAAAAGTAAGCCGGTCCCGACCCACTCAGCGCTGTCACCGCATCGATCAATTCTTCTCGGTCCACAACAACCGTTTTGCCCACTGCGCTGAATAATTTGACGGCATGTTCCATGCTTTCTTCACTGACAGATCCTGAATACAGAGCCGTCGCTCCCTCGTCCACCATCGCAGGCGTATTGGGCATTGCCCGTATAATCTGAAAGTCGCCAAGCTGTTTAGTCAGATATGTCGTTGTAATACCGGCGGCAATCGAAATAATAAGAGTGCTTGTTTTAATATGACCTTTGATCACACTCAGCATCTTCGCAACATTCTGTGGTTTGACACAAATGATCACAACGTCGGCATGGTTAACGAGTTCAATATTATCCTGTGTTGTTTTGATACCGTATTCATCCGCAATATAAGCAAGTCGGTCCGGACGGACGTCTGAAGCCATAATCGTGTCTGCCGTATAAAGGCCCGCCGAAGTAATCCCGCGAATAATCGCCTCTGCCATATTTCCGGCGCCAATCAGCCCAATCGTTTCCATTATTTATACTCCTTTTTTAAGTTATTAACCATCAAGAACAAACTATCACAACGGCCATTTTACTGGTTTTTTGGGTAATCATCAAGGACTGCTTTAAAACCTGTTTTGCTTTTGTTTTATTTAAATATTGATATGTGTCATCTGCAGCTTTTGGAACGGGTGGATGGAAGACGGTGTTAGCCGGTGAGGAGGTCAAACTGTTCCGGACTCAAACTCTGACGAAGCTTCTGGAGAGCCTGTAATTCGATCTGGCGGATGCGTTCTTTGCTCAGGTCGAGTTCATCGCCGATCTGTTTAAGTGTTTTAGGCTTCTTTTTGATCACACCCGGTTCCAGAGCATAGTGGTTCAGAATAATGTACTGTTCCCGCGAGTCCAGGTTGTTTTTGATAATCGTCTGCAAGTCGCGTTGGGCCTGTTCTACCGCGGCCACATCCGGCAGTGGTTCCAGTCGCAGATTCACAGGCAAATTCGCAAAATCCGCCCCGCCGGCCCGATCCGGGCGCCTGGCTTCGGCCGGAATCAACCGGGCAAACGCTTTGGCAATCGCCCAGCTTGCATAGGTGCTGAACCGGTTGCCTCGAGTATAGTCAAATTTTTCCACCGCCGCCATCAGGGCCACACTGCCCTCGCTGACCAATTCGCTCATCTGGCCGCCGGCGGCAACGTGCTTTCCGGCAATACTAACCACCAGCGGCATATTAGCCTCGATAATCATTTTTTTGGCAGCTTCAGCTTGATCGAGCAGCGACTCAATTCGGCTCAACCGCTCCGAACTGGGACGGCCGGGCTTAATTTGAGCGCATTCCCGGCATGCCAAAAACTTGAGATAATTGTATCGTCGAAAGATCTCCGCCTCCTGCTGCCGATTAAACAGAACCTGCTCAGTATCTTTATTGGGAAACAGTGCTTCCAGCGGTGTAAATAAAATCATCTGCTCGACATCCGGCTCTGAAAATTCGTCACTGGCCACAAAATCAATCCGGCGACCGGCCAACTCTTTCGCCCGCTGCTGATTGATGATGCGGTACACTGAACTGCGGCAGCGGTCAAACGTATCCATCAACACCTGGATCGGTGTACCCTGCCGATGCATGCGATAGAGTTGCGCCGCATCGCGGGACGAAAGTTTACCCCGGGATCTTGGAACGTACCTGGTTTCTGACGCGCCCGGTGCCGACTCTGTCAGCACACTTCGAATGGTTTGCCGGGCACGACCGGTTTGCTGTGCAATCTCCTGGACTAATTCATTTTGTGTTCGGTACTGTTTGCGCTCGGATAATGTCTGAGCTAATGCTTGAATCCGGTGTTTCTGCTGTTCTGAAACCAGTGAAAACCGCCGTGCCTGTTCCACCAGGTCCGCATGATCGTCCACAAAGGCATCCACCGTAGACTTTGTAAATCCCATCCGCTTGCGACCGTCTTCGAAAATGTATATCTTGCCGGTCAGCCCCCTCTTTTGCCAGCGGCGAATGGTTTTGGTAGAAACGTTGAATTCTTCGGCCAGTGCTTCGACCGTAAAAATGGTTTCCTCCTGCTCGGCGGCTTCCAATTGCAGTTCGGCGCTCAGATAAGCAATCCAAACCCGTAAATCCATCATCAAATCTTTGCCGGACAGCAGCGGCTGGTCCGGCTGTACCGGCGGACGATACCCCGTCACCCGGTATACGATAAAATCGAACGGGTAGAGCCGTTCGGTATCAAGGATCATTAAAAGCTGCTCGCAGGCAGTAAGCTGCTTTTTCTTTTGTAACCGCGGTGCAAACCGTAACTGGTCGAAAAAATCCCGCAGAACCGGATGACTAACCCGCATCTTCATAGTGTACGGTAACCTGCCTGTGTGAATTAACGAATCTCAATCATATATTGTCGTTCGAAAACTTCATTAAAATCGAAGACATCATCAAAATCTTCGATGGTATCAGTTTCCTGTGACGTCATCCACCCATTATCAATCATCAAGTAGACGATTTCACCAAAATCCCGTGTATTGCGCATTCCCCATTCAGCCAACACCAATGCTGCCAGCCGACCCCATCGCTTGCGGGCAACCTTCGCCAATCCCCACGCCAACTCCTCACCGGAGATATGACGCGGCACTTCATCCTTGGAATGCTCACGAATTTTATCAATCGTCGCGGCCAGCCCTTCGAACACAAACTTGAGTGCCCGAGGGTCATATCGTCCATCCTGGTAAGCAACTTCTTCAATTGTTTTCTTCACGGTGACACCCTGGAAGGAGATGATTAATGAACACGCTGGCCGGGCTGAGCACCGCTGTCGGGACTCAGCAGGAAGACTTGATCGCCGCCGGGACCGGCTGCACAAACCATCCCCTCGGAAACACCAAACCGCATTTTACGCGGGGCCAGGTTGGCTACACACATCACCAGGCGTCCTTCGAGGTCTTCCGGCTTATACGCCTTGGAAATGCCGGCAAAGACGTTTTTAGTGACGCCGCCTAAATCCAGTTCCAGCTGCAGCAGTTTGTCCGCACCTTCCACGGTCGAGGCCTTTGCGACTTTGGCAATGCGTAAATCCACTTTCATGAAATCGTCAAACGTGCATTCATCGGCCAGGGGCTCTTGGAGCTCGGCTTGCGGTTTGGTTTCTTCAGTGGGTTGCGAAGCTTGTTTGCTTTCTTCGATCATAGCTTGAACCTTTTCCATTTCTACGCGTTCTATCAAGCGTATAAAATTATTAATTTTTCGATTTTCCAAAATTGTTTCGACATCCGAAAACGACAGCGGCTCGACAGCAAGAAATTGTTCTATCTTTTCTGCAAATGCCGGCAGGACGGCTTTAAGATATATCGTCAACACCTTCGTTGCATTCAAAACCGCCGTCAGCACGGTTCGTGTCGCTTCAGCGTCAGTTTTAATCAGTGCCCACGGGGCCTGTTCTTCCACGTATTTATTGCAGATATCCGCCAACGCAGCAATTTTGCGAATCGCCGCGGCGTAATTAAGATTTTCATAGTTGTCCACAATTTCGTTTTTGGCGGCGATTAGTTCATTAA
>ENA-ORCT01001034-ORCT01001034.1-marine-metagenome-genome-assembly--contig:-NODE-1034-length-11572-cov-3.465507_pt1 | contig 11572 bp, 13 predicted proteins | sample MGYA00248632_ERZ508511 | MGnify/ENA primary metagenome ERZ508511 (study PRJEB26182, sample SAMN06268839) | marine metagenome | isolation source: Tt an P1-techrep anaerobic enrichment on pine from...
TTAAACATGACATCAATTTACAAACAATCAATAACTTTGGTTTCGGCTGTCCGCCGAATGGCGGATTTAGTTCAACATGCTGTTGTTGCAAGCAATGTCATTAAAGAAAATAAAACAACCTTCAGTTTCATCTGTATAAATTTTAATTTTTCGATAATTTAAAACTTCAAATTTGACAGATGGAACCGCCCCATCCGTCGCTCTCACAAAGAATTTATTCATTCTTCTTTGTGTAATTTTAGAATGAACAATTTCATGTTCGTTTCATAAATCAGATCTTTTATTCCATTTTTCCACCGTAAACAGGGAACATACTGGCTTCGCCGTAGTCCTCCATCGGAGGCATATTTTTCAGCGTTTCCATGTCCTCATCTGAAATTTCAAAATCAACATCGGCATTGTTTTTCATGTGGTCCGGATTGGCCGTTTTTGGCAGCGGAAGTGTGCCAAGCTGCAGGCAGTAACGAATCCCCAACTGCGGCACAGAAACATTGTATTTTTTCGCTACATCTATAACTCCTTCTTTTTTAAATAGTTCTCCGTGGCCAATGGGAGAATAGGCTTCCACCAGAATATCTTTATCCTTGCAGTACTGAATCAATTCGTGGGGCGTATTGCTTATATGCGCCAAAATCTGGTTCACCATTGGTTTTACAGAACAGTTCTCAAGGATGTTATCGACATCTGTCTTTTCAAAATTTGAAAGGCCGATGGCACGCAGCTTTCCGGCTTTGTATGCTTCTTCGAGGGCTTTCCAGGCCTCGCGGTTTCCTTCGAAGTAATGTTCATCTTTATGAAATTTCGTCCATGGTTTCGGGCTGTGAATAATCATCAGGTCGATGTAATCCAATCCCAATTTTTTAAGCGATCCTTCAATAGATTTAACCGCTTCACCGTACGATTTAACCTCTGCAGCGAGTTTGGTGGTTACAAACAGGTCTTCTCTTTTTACGCCACAGGCTCTAATTCCTTTTCCAACGCCGCCTTCGTTTTGGTACGCCTGCGCTGTGTCGATGTGGCGGTAACCAATTTCCACAGCATCTTTCACTGCCTGAACAACATCATCGTCGCTTATAAACCATGTTCCCAGGCCTAATTTTGGAATTTTAAGTCCATTGGGTAAAGTATATTTTTCTTTTAAAATCATAATATGTTCTTTTTGTATTGTGTTTATCTATTCACTGCTTTTCCCTAAAGCCTCGTGCATTGCTAAAAAGTAGCTGTATCAATTACATAACGGTAACGGGCTTTTTTATTAACCACGTTTTCCCAAGCCTCATTGATTTGTTCGGCCGAAATCATCTGAATATCCGGTCTGATTCCATTATCAGCACAAAAATGGACCACTTCCTGTGTTTCGGGCATTCCGCCAATCAGCGAAGCATTAAAATTGACACGTGTTGCCGCCAGGGCAATGTTGCTGAGGTTAATCTGAAATCCTTCGGGCATTCCTACGTATGTAAAATTACCGTATGGTTTTACACAGGCCACATAGGGTGCCGCATTAAACTGGTACGGAATGGTACAAATCATGTAATCCAGTTTTTTATTGTAAGGCTGCATGTTCTTAAATTCATCGTCAACCACAATAACCTCCTTCGCTCCCCACGATTTGATATCGTCCGCTTTATCGGGCGAAGTGGTAAAAGCATACACCTCGGCACCTTTCGATACGGCTAATTTAACAGCCATGTGCCCAAGTCCCCCAATTCCGGCAACGCCCACCTTATCGCCTATTTTAAAATCTTCCTGCATGATTGGTGAATAAGTGGTAATACCTGCGCATAAAAGCGGCGCTGCTTCCTGAAGGCTGATATGGTCCGGAATATGAACGGCAAAATGTTCCCTGACCACAATATTTGTTGAATATCCTCCCTGTGTGATACCTGTCGGTGAATTTTTGTCGGGGTAACCGTAAGTAAACAAGGTTTGGCCTTTTTCGCAATGCTGTTCCGCTCCATGTTCACAACTGTCGCATTCCATGCAACTATCAACCATACAGCCCACTCCGGCGCGGTCTCCTACTTTAAATTTGGTAACATTTTTCCCGACAGCTGAAACAATCCCTGCAATTTCGTGCCCCGGAACCTGTGGGTATTGTTGCTGGCCCCAATGCCCTTTCATTTGGTGAATATCAGAGTGACAGATACTGGCGTATTTGATATCAATCAAAATATCGTTTTCACCGACCGGACGACGTTCAAACTCCCATGGCTTAAGATTGCCCGAGGTATCGAATGCAGCGTATCCTTTTGATTTAATATTCTCTCCCGCGTTGGCAGCGCTACTCTGTCCAAACACATTCATGGGATTGTTAAGCAACACACTGGCACCAACGCCCGCCATGGCCGACTTTTGGAGAAAATCGCGCCTTGAGTGCTTTCTCTCCTGAATTTCGTTTCTCGTTTGTTTCATTGCTATTCGTATTATTTGTTTTACAATTAAAATCGGATTCCACTTATTTTTTCACAGACCGACAAAAATTCATCCTGTATCCTTTCGTCTTTAGCCTGCGGATTAATCGCCACCTCCTTTTTATGGTAAAGCAACTGTCCACTTCTTTTGACCTCCTGATCCTGACTGGTAGCCAACCACACCTGGGTTTCAAAACCTTTTTCCAAATCATCGCTTGCACATCTACCACCCATTTTGGTCGGAACCCACCCGGGGTCAACCGCGTTTGAATAGACGTCCGGTCTTTTACGGGCAACAGATAATGCCAAAATCAAGTCGTGTAGCTTTGTATCCGAGTAGCCAGGGAAATATTTGCCACCGGGAATCGACCGCAAGCGTTCAACTGATGCGTTTCCTTGCCGGTGCATGCTTGAACTTAAAAAAATCACCCTTTCAGGACAGTCAATCATTGCTGTCAGAATATAAGGGGCCAAGCTATTTACGGCAAACAGAAGCGGCAATCCGTCTGCACTCCTGGCATCTTCAGGGACATGCAGTATGCCGGCATTATGAATAATGGCATCGAACGGTCCCAACTCCTTAATTTTTAATGCAAGTTGCCTGGTTTCATCCATGCTTGATAAATCGCCAATCAGCATATCTTTTGCACCGGGTATCTGCTTCAGGGCGGAATCGGCTCGTTTCGTATTTCGCGCGTGAATGGCTACCTGGTGGCCTTCAGCAAGCAGTTTTTTGGCTGCCAGCAAGCCCAGTCCGTCAGTGGATCCTGTTACAACTATTCGAGCCATATCTATTTGTTTATATACGTTTCGCTATTCCCATCAATCAGCCTAATCAATTTTGCAGGAATCCCTCCAACAACCGAATTATCAGGAACGTCCTTATTCACCACAGCGCCGGCTGCAACCACCGAATTTTCTCCTACGGTAACACCAGGCATGATTGTGGCGCCCGCTCCAATCCAGGCATTCCGTTTAATCACAACCGGTTTGGCCATGAGGGAGTGCCGTTCCGCGGGATTTACAGGATGCAGTTCGCTTAACACGTTCACCTTGGGCCCAATCAACACATCGTCTTCAATGGTGATGGTACCCATGTCCAGAAACGAACAGGCGTGATTGATATAGACATTTTTACCGATGCGGGTAAACCGTCCGATATTTATAAAAAACGGAGGCTGAATGTAGGAGCTTGAATCGAGCGGAGCGCCTGATATTTCGCTCCAAAGCTCACGTGCCTTTTCAATATCGCTAGTTGCGTTCATTTTTGTCAGCAACTTCGTAGTTCGGATAGCCGCTTCGCGAATTTGACCATATTGTGGGTCATTGAACGAAACCGCTTCACCGGCTTGCAGGCGTTCAAATACATTCTTGCTCATCCTGGGTTAATTTGTCATTTCTTATTTGTTTTTTCCGAATTCAACGCGGTTCGGGTTTAGATATTCTTCATCGGTTACCGGGTCTTTCCATTCAACAATCCCTTTTTCGGTATTCGGAACCAGGTAGATATGCGACATGCTGCTGTCTTTAGACGCTCCGTGCCAGTGGTCTTCATCAGGCGGGCATTTTACCACATCACCTTTTCGGATTACATCGATGGGCTGTCCTTTAATCTGGTGATAACCAACGCCCGATGTTACAATTAAAATCTGGCCGGGCGGGTGCAGGTGCCAGTTGCTTCGTGCCCCGGCTTCGAAAAATACTTCTCCTCCGGCAGTTGTAAAAACGGAATCGTTCTCAATCAATCCGGTTACATAAGCGTTGCCGGTAAAAAATTGTGACGGAGCTAAATTCCCTTTCGGAAAAACATGCTTCTCCGTGTCAGCTTTCACCTGACTGTACCCATTTAAAAACGAAAGGAAAAGGGCGATTAACCCTAATCCTCTTATAAAATTTTTCATCTTGTTTTCCATAGCACTTACTTTTATTGTTTTCATGTGTATAAAATTTTCAAGTTTCTAAAGACTTACTTTAAAATTTGAGAACGGATGGAACCGCTCCGCTCTCACATAAACTTTCTTAATCATCCTTGTTTGTGAATTTTTGATTAAACAAGTTCATGTTCGTTTCAATCTATTTCTTTTCATTCAAAACGGAATAAATCATTCACGATACAAATTTCGGTGTTAAATCGCGTAATAAGATACCCTTATTACGGAGTAACTTACCCGAATTACGGAATCTCTCTTTACCCCTATTAATTTCAACATGAGTTAATTACTTTTGTTGAAGAAATAGAATAACAAAAAGTCATGAGTGACATTTCAAGCATAAATACGGTAACCGAATACAATAATTGCGTGGGGCAGGAAACGCTTCATCCACTGGTAAGTGTCGTGGATTTTTCAAAAATGAAACCTTTTCCGTTTTTCAGAAGCCAAATGGGTATTTATGCCATTTTTCTGAAGGATATAAAATGCGGAGATATTACCTACGGCTGCAATAACTACGACTACGAAGAGGGAACATTAATTTTTATTGCTCCCGGTCAAGTATATGGCATAGACAGTAAAGGTGAGTCCCGGCAAGCGAAAGGCAGAGCATTGTTATTTCATCCCGACCTGATTCACGGAACATCGCTAGGCGGCAAAATAAAGGAATATACCTTTTTTTCATACGAAGTGAATGAAGCGCTTCATCTGTCTGCCAGGGAAAGAGAAGTCATAAATGATTGTCTCGATAAAATACATTACGAGCTACAGCACGCCATCGATTCGCATAGTAAAACGCTGATTGTTTCGTACCTGGAGCTCTTTTTAAACTACAGTAAACGCTTTTACGATCGCCAGTTTATTACCCGCAGTCATGTCAACAAGGATATTTTAGTGCGTTTCGAAAAGATTTTGGACGCTTATTTTTCTTCAGAAAAACCGTTGGAAACAGGCCTTCCTTCTGTTCGCTACTGTGCCGAAAAGTTATTTATTTCAGCAAACTATTTGGGCGATCTTCTAAAAAAGGAAACCGGAAAGTCAGCTCAGGAACACATTCATTTTAAAATGATTGACATTGCAAAAGAAAAGATTTTTGGTTCGGAAAAATCAATCAGCGAAATTGCTTACGAATTGGGGTTCAAACATCCGCAGCATTTTACCCGGATGTTTAAAAAGAGTGTGGGTGTTTCGCCAAATGAGTACAGAAATTTGAATTAAAAGAAAAATTGTTTCATGTTCAGGTCATCGTTTATCGCACGCGTTTGACCCAGGTATTTAAAACGATTGAAATTCTTTTTTACCTAATTCTGAGCACACACTCTCTTCAACGCTTCAGCAATACTGTGTTCTCCACTGCTCATTTCAATGGTTTTGCCAAAAGTAGCAGCGTCGTCCAAAACGGTCGCAATGGTTTCTGCCACAGCCACCCTGGGAATTTCATGGTGTAATTGGTTCGGATCAGTCTCCATCTTCACTTTTCCAACTTCGGAATCATCAGTAAGACGTACCGGCCTTAAAATGGTATAGTCCAAGCCGCTTCGCGAGAGTTCCATATCGGCGTAATGTTTGGCAATGTAATACGGTTTTATGCCCGACTGTTTCCAATAAGGCCTGTCGTCTGCATGAGCTGCACTTACCATTATGAAACGCTTGACTTGATGGGCTCTGGCTGCACGAATGGTTTTTACAGCTCCGTCCAGATCGATCTCCAAGGTTTTATCGAACCCGGTTTTGCCTCCTGAGCCTGCCGTAAAAACAACACCATCAAAACCTTTCATCGCATTTCCAATGACTTCTTCTGATTGTTCCAGACTTTCGACAATAACAGGGACGCGGATTTCGTCGAAGTAAGCCCGTTGTTCTTCTTTTCGAATAAACGCGGTAGGCTGATGTTGCTCCGAAGTACTTAATTTTTTGGCAAGGATTCTCCCGATTTTTCCATTGCCTCCAATAATTAATACTTTCATAGGTTGCGTACTTTTAATCCCTTGCGAGTGATTTTGTTTCTAGCAATAGATACAATTGTATGCCTAAAATGTTTATCAGCCTTAAAGTTACGATGCATAAATACTGAAAAACGTAACTAAGACGTGACACCAAAAAAAGTCCCCAGGGAGAACCTGAGGACTGTCGACGAAGGGTTGTTATTAAATGATTCCAGTGGTGCAACTGCTAGCCTGCTTTTTGCTTCTGTTGCTTTTTCTGCAATACCCAATAACCAAGAATGCCCATAAAGCCACCCATGAATCCGCTGATGCCTCCACTCATGGCATTTCCTATCGCATTTTCCATTATTGTTTCAGGCATTGGGATAACGAAATAAACCATTATAAAACTCATGATAAATCCCATTACGCCACCGATAATTCCTTGTTTTAAAAAGTTTTTCATTGCATTTTTTTTCAAGTTAATTGATCTCAACATTTTATTCACACGAACGTGCATTTTGTCAAAGTATAAGCCCAGAAGCAAGATGAAATAGATCAACCTAAACCTAATTTAACACTGTGCTGATAAACACGCCAAACTGATGATCTTCAATCTTCATGGGGCCGTTTCCATACCAATCGTAATTCAAAGCACATCCAAAGGAGAAGGTTTTATAACTAACCCCCAGGCGACTGTACAAAAAACTGCGATCGTGTTTTCCACTCTCCGGAATATGGCTGTAGAGACCTTGCACATGGGTATACAAAGACCAGGGTCCTTTAATTACAGGGCGATATTCAGCGATGGCCAAGGTCTCAAAATTTTGCGTTTCGGTCAAATGAAATCCGGAGTTAACAACCCCCATGAAGGTCCTGGAGTGGTAGCCATACTGCGCTCCGGCATAAGGCCTGAACCCCCACTGTGAATTAAATAAAGCTCCCGAAAGCAAGTTTACATTTTTGAACAAATCGTATTTTAATAATGCCAGATTGATCGATTCGTTTAAAAAATCTTCATTCTCATAATCAGCCTTTAAAAATGACAATCCGAAAAATCCAAATTTACTATCCGCTGAAAACTTTTTGTCAATAATGAGTTGAGAAGTCCAGCCGTCAGGCCCCAGAAAAATCTCCAACGGAATCGGCGCTGATCGGTGGGCTTTCGCTCCATCGGCCTGGGCATAACCCCAATTCGAAGAAAAAACTGCAATGGTAAGCAGTAGCATGCTAACGATATTTCTTTTCATTTTTCGTTTTCTTTTTTAATTGATAATCAGATTGAATTTTTATGGATAAGCCATCAAGGCTCGATCGTTTTCGTTGAAAAAAGAGTTTACCGCCTCTTCTGCACAGGATGTGGAAAAAATATTCCTTATATGTCAGCTTGATTACTATCAACTCCCGAACAGAGACTTACAGTGTCAATGCAACCTCCTTTGCTTCCTTAATCGCTTGGTTTAAAATCAGCTCGGAGTCTTCGGTAAGAATGTCAAGGCGATCTGCCGCGACAGTGGTAAAATCAGTGACTCCCAGGAATCCAAAAATGTTACGCAGGTATTTGTCTGCCATTTCGAGCGACTCCATCGGCTCCGATGAATAGTCACCGCCGCGTGTAATAATATTAACGGCCTTTTTATTCTCGCACAGCCCGACCGTCCCGTTTTCAGTGTAAGTAAAAGTAATGCCACCCACTGCGATATAATCGATATATGCTTTCAGAATGGCAGGTATTCCAAGATTCCAAATGGGTTCTGAAATGATATATTTATCTGCTTCCCGAAACTGATAGGCATATTTCAGGATTGGATGGTCTTTGCCTTCTTCTCCGGCAACGTGGCGTAGTTCCTGTAGTTTTCCTTTGGGCAAAAACCGCAGGTTCTCCTCGTATAAATCAAGTACAGTTAATTCATCCTCCGGGTGTATCTCCATATATTTCTGAATCAAACTATTTGAAATCCGAAATGTCCGTGATTCACCTTCCAATTTTGCATTCGCTTTAATATACAGCACTTTACTCATCTTCGTTCTTTTCAAACCATTAATAAAATTGACACTTAGTCAAGCACTTAAGCTTTCTAATGTCATTCTGTCCTTCCTTCATCAGGCAATTGAAACAAGGATGACTCCGGGCAAAAGATTCCCTGGTAAAGCATGATAATTCCACCCCTTATTACAAATTGACCTTGTCAAGTGTCTATCTCAATCGATATCGAATAATGAAAAGACTGTGATGCAAAAGTATTGTCCGGAAGCCAGAATGCTTTTTACAAATGTTAAAAAGTCACTTTTTGGATCGTATCCGGCTTAAAGACACCTGGGATATCCCCAAATAACCGGCTGTGTCGCCCAAACTGATACGTTGTTGAAGGTGCCCGTATTCCCGAATGAACTTGGCGTAACGCTCCGTGGCATCCAGATAAAGTAAGCCTTTCAGGTTTGAAATGGCGGTGTAGGCTACAATGGAAACAAATTTCCGGGCAAAACTTTCAAATGAATGGTGTTTTTGACAAAGAAATTCAAAATCAACGTATTCCAGATAGGCAATTGTTGTTTCTTCCAAAGCCATTGTCGAATATTCGGCAGGCAGATCGTTAAAAAAGCTGTCAGTTGCAATAAAAAAATTATTCTCTTCGAAGAATCGCAATACATACTGATTATCATTGTGATAGCAAAAATGCTTGGCCAGACCTGACTGTACAAAAAACAGGCGCTTGCAAACAATCCCTTCGCTATGAATTAACTCTCCTTTACTGTATGTTTTCGTTCTGATCCGTCGTATCAGTTCCGTTGCCGCTTTATCTGACAATGACGAATACCTGTTAGCGCATTTTAAAAACTCAACCATCTCCTGTTACATTTTCAATGAAAATAAAAACAATCCGAGATTATTAAAAGTTACTCCCTATTGTACTTTTTTATTATTCCGGTACTTCCATTACTTCCAATTGTCTTGTTCCTTTTTGCATTATTGGTCGCATTTTGAAAAAAACCGAAGCACCAGAATTGTCGGGTCAAGCGATATCACAAGAGTGAGCTGGCGAAAGACGAAAACGACGATGTGACGCCCAGCTTAGTCAGCATGATGTTTGCGGAAGCTAAAAAACCGGACTTAAGCGGTGAAGCCTTCAATGAGACAGGAAACAAAAAAAATCCATTCCCAAAAAAGAGACTAATACAGATTCTTTCGCTCGTGTATATAGTCAATCAATCGCTCTTCTTCTGACAATTCCGATTCAGAAACGTTGATCGCCGTCTCAATCAGGGCCAGATGCGAATAGGCCTGCGGAAAGTTGCCCAGCATTCGTTTGGTTTCAAAATCAAGATCCTCGCTAAACAACCCCAAGTGGTTGGAATAGCTCATGAGCATATGGAATTTTTTGATGGCCTCATCTTTTCGTCCAATTTTAAACAGGGCATTGGTCAGCCAAAACGAACAGATGGTAAACGCTGATTTGGGCCTTCCAAAATCGTCCTGATTACGATAGCGAAACATGAGTCCATCCTGTTCCAGATCCTGCTGGATGGCTAAAACCGTATTGACATATTTTTGATCGGTGGCATGAATAAAACCATACGATTCCATCAATAAAACCGAAGCATCAAGGTCTTCCGATCCATAGGCCTGGGTAAAAGCCTGACGCTGTTCTGACCAGGCTCTGTTATGGATGTCGGCATGGATTCTTTCGCGTAGCTTTGTCCATTTTTCAATGTACATCTCCCGCTTCAAAAGTCCGGCAATTTTCACCGCACGGTCTACTGCCGTCCAACACAACACCTTACTAAAAGTGAAATGCTTGTTCTCACTCCTGATTTCCCATATTCCGCGATCCGGCTTTTTCCAGTTATTCTTAACCACTTTGATTATATTCCGCACAATCGTCCAGAGTTCTTCGCTGTACTCCAGGCTGATATCATAAATTTCAAGCTGCTGGTAAATCACGTCAAGCAGAATTCCATAGATATCGTTTTGTTTCTGCTTATAGGCGGCATTTCCAATACGAACAGGTACAGAACCTTCATAGCCCGATAAGTGTGACAATTCGGTCTCGCTCAACTTCTTTTCGCCATTAATTCCGTACATGATCTGCATTTTCTCATCTTTCTCAGGCAAAATATTGATGATAAATTTCAGATAACGTTTGGCTAGCTTGTAGTGTCCAAGCGAAGTCATAATTTTAACGACCATTGAAGCATCCCTGATCCAGCAAAACCGGTAATCCCAGTTGCGTTCTTCGCCTACAGTTTCGGGTAGCGAGGTGGTTACAGCGGCCAAAATAGCACCACTCTTATCGTAACTTAACATTTTCAGTGTCAATGCACTTCTAATAATCTCCTCATTGTAGAACTTATACGAAGTGGTACGCTCAGCCCAGTTTAACCAGTACACTTTAGTTCGTTCCAGTTTTAGTTTGGCGCGACGGGTATCCTGCGGAAGCAACTTCTGATTGTAACTCAACAGGCAAAACTCATCCTTGGTTAAGACGATCGTGTTACTGTCTAAAATATCCTGATAATCGAAACTTGAATACAAATACAACGAATCGTAGGTTCCGTTTCTGGTATTCGATTTAATGTAGCAACCAGGCTCATTTTTGGTGAAGCACCCTTGCTCCAAAAAACTTTTGGTTTCGTTTTTTGCATACTCCAGTTTGGGTTGATAGCTTATCGTCAGCTCCGGTTGCCCGTCAATCAATTTAAAATAACGGATCACATCAGGCGGAATATAGTAACCTCCATTATCCGGATTTCGGTAACGTGGCATAAAGTCCAGCACCTCAAAAGCTCCATCCTCACACTGAAAATGCGTCTTTAATATATTGGTTCTGAAGACATAACTTTGTGTGATTTTTTTTAATCTCTTTGGAATGATTTTAAAACTCCCCCCTCTTTCCTCATCCAACAAACCCGCAAATACCGATGACGAATCAAACTTTGGCAAACACAGCCAGTCGATTGAACCCGTTTCTGAAACCAAGGCGGCACTGCGACAATTTCCGATGATCCCGTAATTCAAATTCTTCATACACCAATGTTAAACATCATTAAAAAACTGACCATTCTTTCAGTTTATTTTGATACCTTGAGAAAAATAATCCAACTTTATAGAAACAGCAAAAAAACAAATAATTACGCGGAAACGCCCCTAAAATGCAAAAAAATAAGAAAAGAAGAGCCGAGTTTTCCCCAAAACGGTGGAAAACTCGGCTCTTCTTTCTGCGTCAATCGCACATTCCACACTTTCCACACCCCCGAACTACCGAGTTTCGTTTCCCCGAACTGCCGGATGTACCGAGTTTCG
>ENA-ORCT01001035-ORCT01001035.1-marine-metagenome-genome-assembly--contig:-NODE-1035-length-11568-cov-3.515534_pt1 | contig 11568 bp, 9 predicted proteins | sample MGYA00248632_ERZ508511 | MGnify/ENA primary metagenome ERZ508511 (study PRJEB26182, sample SAMN06268839) | marine metagenome | isolation source: Tt an P1-techrep anaerobic enrichment on pine from sediment...
CCTCAAGAAAGCGGATGTGGGATTCGTCTATTCCCCGGATGTTATCAAGACGGGGTGATGCCGGATCGGTGGCCAGCCACGCACCGGCGTGAAACAGGATCGACTGGATGGACTGGATTTCATGGTGAAGATCTGGCTCTTGTTCCCTTGTCTGGGCGATGAGCATCCCCAGAACAGAACTCAGTTCATCCACATCGCCATAGGCTTCCACCCGCCGATGTCCCTTGGTGACCCGCTCGCCGCTTAACAGGCTGGTTTTGCCTCGATCACCGCTGCCGGTATAAATTTTCACTGATACGCCTCCCTCACATCTGGATGAATATTCGGTTGACAGCAATTTAGACCACTATATATTTTGAACGTAAGTCATTTCAACCCTGGCATTATTACCATTCGAACCTACAGGATTTTTTTGCCGGGACGCCCCGTATTAAAACAGGGGAGAGCATGGACCTGATTTTTTGCTTCAAAAATCCATTGAATAAATCCGGGGGCGGCTCATCCCTCCCAGGGGTGAAGGAAAAAACCCGTACCGCCGATGACAGTTCAGGGCGGCCCATCCGGTGTCGCCAGTGCCGGAAAATCATCACCACCTCGGCCCAGCGGATTTCGGTTCAAGGGGGGCACCGTCATTCATTTGCCAATCCGTACGGCTATCTTTATGAGATTGGCTGCTTCGGTACGGTGACCGGTTGCAACCACGTGGGACCACCCTCGAGTGAGTGTACCTGGTTTCGTGGATTTCAATGGGAAATTTCCTATTGCGGGCGATGTCAGGCCCATCTCGGCTGGCTTTTCCTTTCCGGCGGATCGAGTCAATTTGCCGGACTGATACTCAATCGCCTTGTTGAAGGCGATTAGTCCCCCTCCCTTATCCCGCGCGGTCGCCCGATGCGCCACAATACACCTGAGCGCCGGGTTAAATAAATCTATTGAAATGATTATATTTATAATGATATGAAATTTCGTTTGACGTGAGTGGGCGCCGGTGAAGGCGCTCCCTGCTTCGGTGCCTCTTTGCGGTGCTCAAGATCGCGGAGGGGATAAATCAGCGTATCCCTGTGGCCGATCAGGATGGTCGGCCGGCAGTTTTTCAAACGGTCTATCATTGCCATGAAACCGACAAAAATACAGCAACAGCTTCTCCGGTCATTACCGGGCGTAGACCACATTCTTGAATTGGCAACCGGAAAGCCGGACTTGGACGATATCCCAAAATCGGTATTGAAGCGATCTATCCGTTCTGCTCTGGATCAGCTGCGGGCCGCTATTCTGGCCGATGAATCGGGAATGGATGAATCACGCCTTGAAGACTCGATAATTCTGAGTGATGTTACCCGGCGGATCCGGGCGGCGCTGACCCCCAACTTGCGGCGTACCGTGAATGCCACCGGGGTGGTGGTTCACACCAATCTGGGCCGCTCCCTTCTGGCGCCCGAAGCGGTGGAGAATCTGGTGGCAATTGCCAGCCGGTATTCCAATCTCGAGTTCAATCTCGCCGAAGGCCGCCGCGGTTCGCGATACAGCGCTGTCGAGGAGTTGATCTGTGAAATCACCGGAGCGGAAGCCGCTCTTGCGGTAAATAACAATGCCGGGGCCGTGCTCCTGTGCCTGGACACCGTTGCCAGGGGACTGGAGGTCATCGTGTCCCGGGGCGAGCTCGTGGAGATCGGTGGTTCATTCCGGATCCCCGATGTCATGGAGAAAAGTGGGGGAATTCTCAGAGAAGTCGGTACCACGAACCGGACCCATCCCCGGGACTACGAGAACGCCGTCGGTGAGAACACCGGGTTGCTTCTCAAGGTGCATACCAGCAACTACAGTGTGGTCGGGTTTACCGCCGAGGTGTCAAATGAGGAGCTCGTTTCGATCGGAGAAAAGTTCAATCTCCCCGTAATGGAAGATCTCGGCAGCGGCACGTTCGTTGATTTTTCAGAATTCGGCCTCTTAAAAGAACCGACGGTTCAGGAATCGGTGGCGGCCGGGCTGGACCTGGTCACCTTCAGCGGCGATAAGCTTCTGGGCGGTCCCCAGACGGGAATCATAGCCGGGAAGTCGGCGGTCATCGAGCGGATCAAGAAAAATCCGCTGACGCGGGCTCTTCGGATCGACAAACTCACCCTGGCGGCGCTTGAAAGCACGCTTCGCCTGTACCGGGAGCCCCGAAAGGCCATCGAACAGATTCCCACCCTGCGGATGATCATGACCCGTATGGAAACCCTGAACCGCCGAGCCCAGGAACTGGCGGATCGGCTGAATGCCATCGGTGATGACCGACTGGATATTCAACTTGTCGATTTGAACTCCAAAACCGGCGGGGGGGCTCTGCCGCTTCTGGATTTACGCAGCAGGGGGGTGGCCCTTCGGGTATCAAACATGACCGCTAACGCTCTTGAGCTGGCCATGCGCCGGAATACACCGCCGATTATCGGCAGAATCGAAGACGATGGTTTCGTGATGGACCTGCGAACCGTTCAGGACGATGAATTCCCGATCATTCAGACCGCTGTAGAAACCACATTGAAAAAGGCCTGATTATGACCGAACACAATTCGCTATCATCCGGACAGTTTCTGTTTCACAGAACCGCTTCCAGGGATTTGGAAACCCCACAGGTGGGAGAATCCCGCGGCAAATCGGATCCGGGATTCAAGGACGCGCTGAAGACGGAGTTCCCCGAGTTGATCACCGGTGAACGTCTTGCCGAGTGCGGGGTGGATCGGATGCGCGGGCATTCAGTTTTCGGGGCACTTGCCATTCACATCGGTGCCGGCGAAAAGACCCCGCATCCGGTCGGTCTTGATGCGGCCCGGGCCATTGAGTCAGCTGCCCTGTCGGAAGACAGTCTATGGGGCCTGATAGACGACGGCTGCTTAGGCCTGTATCTTCCCAATGCCGATTCCGATCGATGCCGACAGGTTGCCGAGAGTATTCGACAGCGCCTTGCTGAAAAGCAGAACCCGCCGCTGACAATCGGGATCGCCGTGTATCCAACGCTGGCCTATACACCCGAGGTTATCCTGGAAAACGCCAGGAAAGCTCTTGATCATGCCGCATTCTTTGGCCCTGGCAGCACAGTGGTCTTTGATGCCGTCAGCCTTAACGTGAGCGGGGATCGGCTTTATCAATCGGGCAATCTCACCGGTGCGGTCAGCGAGTTTCAGATGGCCCTCAAGCTGGACCCGGAAAATGTTAATGTTCATAACAGCCTGGGGGTCTGCCACGGTCTGCTCGGCGATATGGACCGGGCACTGGAGGAGTTCGAGATTGCCCGGCAGCTGGATTCCGACGAGATTACCGCGTTGTACAATATCGGGCTTGTTCACCAGCTTTGCGGTAGGAACCAGGAAGCTCTGGAAAAGTTTCTGGAGGCGGGGCGAATCGGCGAGGATATTTTTGAGATCGCGTTTCAAACCGGGAAACTGTACTGCGACCTGTCCGAGTGGGAACGTGCACGGGGTTTTCTGGAGAAAGCCATTCAACTCGATCCCGACGCCAGCGTGACGTATCGATATCTCGGCATGTGTCACAGTGCCTGTGATCGACTGGATGATGCAGTTTCGGCCTATCAGAAGGCGGTTAAACTGAATCCAAACGATGCCGATGCCCTCTCTGCCCTTGGCCACACGTTTGACCGGCTGGGAAAAGAGTCCGAAATTGCATTGGTTTTCTGCAGGCAAAGTGTCGATATCGCACCGGAAAATGGGCTTTTTCACCATCGGCTCGGGCTTCTTTGTCTCAACCAGGGGCGGCACGGGGAAGCACTTGAGGCCTTTCGGGCGGCCTGTGAACGGGGATACGACTCGGCGTCCTGCATCGATGAAGTCGAAGATCAACTGAGCGCAAGGGCTTCCTGAAAATGGAATTGAATCTGCCATGAACGATATCGTGCTCAGCATGCTGAGCGAAAGCATCGAGGTCAAGGAGACGTTTGTCCGGAGCCATCTCGATACCATCATGCAAGGGGCGACGACGTTGGCCCGTTGCCTTGCGTCCGGACATAAAATATTGATCTTCGGAAACGGCGGAAGCGCCGCTGATTCCCAGCATATTGCCGCCGAATTTGTCAATCGGTTCCGCATCGAGCGCTCGCCGCTGGCTGCCATGGCGCTGACCACCGATACCTCGATCATTACCAGTATCGGAAACGATTACAGCTTTGATGAGATTTTTTCAAAGCAGGTGCGCGCTCTGGGGAAACCCCACGATGTGGCCTGGGGGATCAGCACCAGCGGAAATTCGAAAAATGTTGTCAAGGCCATCCGGGAGGCTGGCCGGATGGGACTCCATACCATGGCAATGACCGGCAGCGGCGGCGAACTGGCTGCGCTCGCTGATCTGGTGTTTGCGGTCCCCTCGGACAGCACCCCACGGATTCAGGAAACTCACGGTCTGCTGGGACATATTCTGTGCGACCTGGTGGATCGCATCCTTTATCCGGAAAAGTATTGATGAAAGGACGCCATGACGAAGCGCTACACACCGATTGACCTGAAGGGCTTGAAAACTTATCCTCTCGGGGAACGCAAAAGCAAGGTGTCGGTATCGGATTTTGCCAGTCCGTGGACGGCTGGCAAGGGGATCGATTCGTTTTTTAAGCGGTTGCCGAATATCCTGGCCGGCGAGGACCTGCGGTCGGTGATCACCGCCGTTGCCTCGGCATATCGCCGGGAAAAGACGGTTATGATGGCCATGGGCGCCCACGTCATCAAGGTGGGTCTCAGCCCGGTCATCATCGACCTGATGGAGCGGGGTGTCATCTCTGCCATAGCCATGAATGGTGCCGGGATCATTCATGATCTTGAACTGGCCATGACCGGACAGACCTCTGAGGATGTGGCTGCATCCCTTGGCGAGGGGATGTTCGGTATGGCGCGGGAAACCGGTGAATTCCTCAGCGAAGCGATCCGCCGGACAGAGCCGGAGGACCTTGGGCTTGGCGAGTCGGTGGGAAAGTCTATCATCGAGCAGCGCCTGCCTCTCAGAGAGCAGAGCATCCTGGCCGCCGGGGCGCGGCTTGGGTTGCCGGTAACGATCCATGTTGCCATGGGAACGGATATTATCCATATGCATCCGGCCTTTGATCCCCGATCTGCCGGAGGGGCCAGCCATCGAGATTTCCGGACATTTGCCTCGGTGGTCGCGACCCTGAACGGCGGAGTCTATCTGAACGTGGGATCGGCGGTGATTTTGCCGGAGGTATTTCTCAAAGCCGTGACTCTGGTGCGAAATCTCGGCCACGACATCGGTGATTTTACGACCGTGAACCTGGATTTTATTCAGCATTACCGACCGTTGACCAATGTGGTTCGACGCCCTACCTCCCAAGGGGGGAATGGCTACAGCCTTGTCGGCCACCACGAACTTATGATACCTCTGATCGCCGCCGGCGTTATCGAAGCCATCAGCCGCACGGATGGCGGATGATTGCAGTGCGATGCAGAAGACAGCATGCTGTGGACAATTGGGTTGAATTGGACCCGACTCGCCGTGGATACAGCCGGCCGGGTCGTAAACAGGCAGGAACGCCTGCCATTTTATCATTTAAATTGAGGTTATTATGCCGATTTACGAATATCACTGCAATGAGTGCAGCAAAGACTTTGAGTGCCTGGTACTTGGAAGTGACGATGCGGCGGACTGCCCCGAGTGCAGCAGCAAGAACGTGAGCCGAATCATGTCGGCCTGCGGGTTTTTCAGCAAGGGTAGAAATGGTCTGACGGAGAGCAGTTCGGCCGGTTCCTCGTGCAGCGGATGTACATCGACCAACTGTGGGAGCTGTGGGCATTGATGGGTTCAACCATTGTTATCGGCACTCGCGGCAGTCAACTGGCTCTGTGGCAGGCCAATTGGGTGAAGTCCGCTCTGGAGACCGAACACCCCGGCCTTTCCGTTGAACTCGAGGTGATCAAAACCAAGGGTGATAAAATTCTTGATGTTCCCCTGGCCAAAGTTGGCGGAAAGGGGCTGTTTGTCAAGGAGATCGAGGAGGCGCTTCTGGATCGCCGGATCGATCTGGCTGTACACAGCATGAAGGATATGCCCAGTGAAATACCGCCCGGGCTCTGCATCGGTGCGGTGCCTGAGCGGGAGACGCCAGGGGATGTGCTGATCTCCAGGAACGGCAAGACGCTGGCCGAACTGCCAATCGGTGCAACGATCGGCACCAGCAGCCTCCGGCGTGCCGCTCAACTGATGCATCAGCGCCCTGATCTGAATATTGTTACCCTCAGGGGGAACTTGACTACCCGGTTGAAAAAACTGGAGACCGAAGAACTGGATGCCATTGTACTGGCTGCGGCCGGTGTCAAACGGCTGGGCTTTGACGATCGGGTGACGGAATTGCTGAATCCCGAGGTGATGCTGCCGGCTGTGGGCCAGGGAGCCCTTTGTATTGAAATTCGTCGCGAGGACCCGGTGATCGGTCCCCTGGTATCCGCCATCGATCATGGGCCGACCCGGACCGTGGTTTCCGGCGAGCGGGCATTTTTACATCGTCTGGAAGGCGGCTGCCAGGTGCCCATTGCCGCTCACGGCACGCTTGACGGTGACAGGTATTGCCTTTGCGGTCTGGTGGCCTCAGTCGACGGCGTCACCGTATACAAAGAATGCCTCGAAGGCACTTCCCACGACTCCGAGCAGATGGGCGTGAGGCTGGCAGATCGTCTGCTGGCCAGGGGGGCCAGAGGCATTCTGGAGACTCTTATACAGGATTCAGGCACGACATCATGAGTGGAAAAGTTTATCTGATTGGCGCCGGCCCCGGCGATCCCGGGCTGATTACGGTAAAGGGACGCCGGTGCATTGAAACCGCCGATGTGGTTATATACGACTATCTGGCTTCACCGCTGCTGTTGAAATACGCGGCGCCGGATGCCGAGATGATTTATGTGGGCAAAAAAGGGGGGGATCACACCCTTTCGCAGGACGGCATCAATGCCCTGATCGTGGAAAAGGCCAAAACGGGCCGGACGGTTGCCCGGCTCAAAGGGGGGGACCCGTTCATTTTCGGACGGGGTGGCGAGGAGGCCGAGGTTCTAATTGAAGCCGGGATCCCGTTTGAAGTGGTGCCCGGGGTCACATCGGCGATTGCCGCTCCGGCCTATGCGGGGATTCCACTGACGCATCGCAAATACACCTCGACCCTGGCCTTTATTACCGGGCATGAGGACCCGACCAAGCCCGGATCGAGCATCGACTGGAAGGCACTTTCCGGAGGCGTCGGCACCCTGGTGTTTTTCATGGGAGTGAAAAATCTTCCTCACATTACCCGGGAGCTCATCAGACACGGCCGGTCGCCGGAAACACCGGTTGCCCTGGTGCGCTGGGGTACGACACCGAATCAGCGGACCGTCACCGGTACCCTTGAGACCATCGTTGATCGTGTGCAGGCCGCCGGGCTCAAGGCGCCGGCTATCATTGTCGTCGGTGAGGTCGTTCAACTCCGGCAAACCATGAAGTGGTTTGAAAACAGACCCCTGTGGGGGAAACGGATTGCTGTCACCCGTGCGCGTCAACAGGCCAGCGATCTGGTGAGCCGACTTGGCGATCTGGGCGGGGAATGCCTTGAATGCCCAACCATTCGTGTCGTGCCGCCCGATGACAGAGAACCGCTGGATAGGGCCATCAAAAATCTCGCGGCATATGACTGGCTGGTGTTTACCAGCGTCAATGGCGTGAATTTCTTTTTCGAGCGACTCTTTGCTCTCGGAAAAGATGCCCGGGCTCTTGGTCATTTTCAAACCGCCTGCATCGGCCCTGCAACCGCCGGGCGCCTCAGGGACTTTGGGGTGACCAGTGACATTATCCCCAAAAGCTACCGGGCCGAGTCGGTCGTGGAGGCATTCAAGGCCGAGAATATTTCAGGCAGCCGGGTGCTGCTGCCCAGAGCCCGGGATGCCCGGCCGGTGCTGCCCGTTGAGCTGCGCGCCATGGGGGCCACTGTTGATGAAATTATCGTTTACCATACCATTGAGGATCAAAGCGGTGCGGATGCATTGATTGCATATCTTGAGCAGGGTGAATTGGATATGGTGACCTTTACCAGTTCCTCGACGGTCCGCAATTTTAATGCCCTGCTGCCGGCCGAGCGGCGGGATGCGCTGATGGAGGGGGTGACCGTGGCAAGCATCGGGCCGATAACCGCCGATACGGCCAGGGAGCTTGGCTTTACCGTTCATGTGATTGCCGATTCCTATACCATCCCCGGATTGTGCGACGCCATCGTGCAGTATTATGAGAGTGATTCCACTGACGGCATGACCGCTTGCCGCTGACTTCAATCGGCAAGACCCCCCAATCACAGGCGAGGGGAGTCTTGCCGAATCGGGTAAGAAATCCCGCCCTCCTCGAATTCCGCCCCCGCCGTAAATATCTCATTATTCTTTTTGACAATTTATCCCCATTTTTTCTATAACAATTGACATTCTGCTTGTTGCAGAGCCTGGTTTTGAAACAGGCTCTTCCACAATCTGTCGTGAACCCTTATGCTATAATGGAGAAAAGCATTCCGGTCCACAGGACGACAACTCGATCGGGCTCTATCCGGTTTGACCATGTTTTGCTTATTGCCGATGCCGGGGCTTTCCGGCCATCAGGCCATTGCTTTTCTTGCGGCCGATTTTCCTTCCATGTCGCCAGTTCGTTTTCCCCATATCCAGAAATTGAAGGAGTCTCTCATGAAAAAGAAATCTGTTTTCCTCTCGCTGGTATGCCTCGTTTTGCTCCTCTCCGGTGCTGCAGGGTGCTGGCAGGCAACTGCCGTTATGGCGGCGGATACCCCTGCGCTGGATGTCGTGCTTAGGATCACGGATTTCGAACGGGCGCTTTCCGTCATCGATGAGCTTGCAGCAGAGACAGGGGGGGGCGAATCGGTTTCACCGGCGCTTCAGATTCAGGGATTGTTTCAGGGGACCGATTGGATTGACAGTCGACGCACGCTGACCGTGGGACTCCGTTTTGGAAACGGGCAACCGGATGCAACGGTTCTCGTGCCTTTCAAGACGCCAAATGAGAACTTCAAAGCTGCCTATAATGCCTCTGAAGGTGCGGGATATTACCTGCTTTCCTTTCCCCCCGGCATGGGAAGCGGGCTGCCTGCGGACATTGAACAGGCGATGGTTGCCGCTTCCCGGAAAAAAACGAGAGGCCTTTTTTCAGTGGAGATTGCCTGTCAGGGATTGCTTCAAAACGGCGAATCGCAGATTTTTCAAGCCCTTCAGAACATGGAATCCAGCTCAGCAGGTATGGCGCCTCAGCCGTTTGCGCCGCGGCCTGAAGATATTCGGGCCATGGTGGAGCAGATGATCACAATCGCCAGGCAGCTGGATCGTTTTACCGTGGGTATTGACAGCGCCAGCGGCCGCTTGACCACCACCTTTGAGCTGGAAACCCTGCCCGATACTCCGTTGGCCCGACTGTTCTCATCGGCGGGAACAACCTCCCGGTTCACCGGTTATCTGTCCGATTCCCATATCAATTTTCGCTCAAAACGTTATGATATCCACTCAATGCTTGGCTTTTTCAGCCAGACATTCGGCCCGATGTATCAGGCTATGGGAATGGATATTTCGGGGTTTGTCGATCTTGGCCGCCACTTCACCGGTGAGGCGGCCGGCGGGTTCTCTGTCGAACAAGGCGGGGTCGAATTTGAAATGATTCTGGTGTTGAGCGACCCGGATCACGCCGACACGTTTCTGGAAAACGTCTATTTGCCATTTCTTGAACAGTACAGTGTCACATTGGCCGGTACCCTGGAGAAACAGCTTGGCCAGCCGGTGCCGGATTTGTTTGTCCGGACAGCTGACAGCACTGTGGCCGGCTACCCGGTTTACGGCCTGAAAGGGCAGACTCCAATTCCGACCGCGCCGGGCATCTCCCCGGCAGAGGCCCCTGCAATGGATCCGATGAATTACGATATGCGGCTGACTACAGTGGGCAACCTGCTGTTGATTGCATCGAACGATCGGCGGCTCAAGACGCTGATCGATCTGGCCGGCACCTTGAAGTCGGCTCCGGATGACGGTCCCCTGGCGGTGATGGATATGGATCTGTCCGGGTATCTCTCTGCGATTCGAAACCTGATCCCGGTTGCCACGGAGACATTGCCACCGGTTCCGGTTCTTGGAAAAGCGGTGTTTGAGTATGATTTGAAAGATGGCGTTGCCTGCGCCGCTGCTTCGTTTCCGCTTCAGGATATCTCGACAATGGCCACGTATTTCAGTGCCATCGGCCAGCAGACCGCCAGGGCAATGGGTGATGCATCCGAGCCCGCCGTGGCGGCCGCCGGCCGGCAGCGCCTGGGGGCGGAGGGTGAAAAGCCAGAAAAACAGATCGTCCGGCCAGCCACGGAGGATAATGCGGATTACTGGTTTGAGCAGGGCGCTCTGTGTTCGACCTATGGGAACGACGCGTGCGCCATCAAATACTTCCAGCGTGCGATCCAATTGAATTCGAATCATGCCAAAGCCCATTTCCAGATGGGCGTTTCTTATGGAGAGATCGGGCAGTACAGAAACGCGCTTTCCGCAATCAATCGTGCCATTGCCATCAATCCTGAAAACGGACGGTTTTACTATGGCCGCGGGCGGGTCCGGTTGCTGGCCGGTGATGAAGATGGGGCGCTGGCCGATTTCCATCAGGCCGCCAGACGAGGAGAGCAGGATGCAATTAATTATTTGAAACGATCCGCCACGGGTGAGGGGAATTGACAAGGATGCCGCCTTTCACCCGCTTTTCCGGCAAAAACGCCGCTTTCCGGAATTGGCTCATCGTCTGGGTGTGTGTGGCAGGTTTTCTGGGGCCGGGTTGGACCGTTTGCTCTGAGGCCGGGGAATTGGCTGCACCCTGCGCCGCGACCGAAGCCGGAGTCGATTCACAGAAGCGGGTCGTCATCCGTAATTCAGAATTGGTTCGGTGCCTGACCGGAGAAACGCTTCACTATCCAACCTACACCACTCAGTTGATCAATCTGGCCAGCCGGAATGCCCAGGCGACGCGGCCCAGGGTTGTTGGGCAACTTTCGGATTTAATTCATGAATATCCTGGAGATTCCTATTCCGAGTGGGTTGGCTGGTATCGGTCAACTCATCCGGAGGCCATTGAAACCGCTTCCCGAAAAATCTGGCAGATGCTGAAAAAAATGGAATCGGCCATGGAGCAGATCGATGAGTCCATGGTCCGCCGGTGGGTCGAGGATCTGGTACTGGCCAAGACCTATGCCGGTCTTCGGATTCAGGAAAGCGTTTTGAAAACCATTGCCGAGGGGCGGGGAATGACGTACCGTCTGGCGAATCCCGCCGAAGAATCCCGGGGAATCGATGGTTTTATTGGCGGAAGGCCCGTATCGGTCAAACCGGTTTCATACCGGAGTCAGGCGATGCTTGCCGAGCAAATCGCTGCGGACATGATCTATTATGAAAAGGTACCCGGCGGGGTTGCTGTCTATTTTAATTTTTAGGAACGTGAAAGGGATCCACGTTCCTTCCAGGCTCTATAACATCCCCTCAATCGAGGAGGCTCAACTGAACGCGCTTTTTTACGCGCCGTTTCTCCACGGGCTTGAACCAG
>ENA-ORCT01001036-ORCT01001036.1-marine-metagenome-genome-assembly--contig:-NODE-1036-length-11565-cov-3.308583_pt1 | contig 11565 bp, 10 predicted proteins | sample MGYA00248632_ERZ508511 | MGnify/ENA primary metagenome ERZ508511 (study PRJEB26182, sample SAMN06268839) | marine metagenome | isolation source: Tt an P1-techrep anaerobic enrichment on pine from...
TCTCGCGGAGATCCTTCGAAAAGGACCCGGCACCAAAACGGTTGGCAGCCACTACGACCAGGCACTTCAGACCCTGGGCAGCGAATTTGAGATTCTTCACGGTCTTCCCATCGACACCATCAGTACCGCTCGGATTCCCCTGCTGGCCGAGGCCGTGGACCGCATGCGGCGGGGGGACATCAATATTTCACCGGGGTTTGACGGCGAATTCGGTCGGGTCAACATTTTCAGCGATGCCGAGCGGGAAGAATTGCTGGGGCAGCGCTCTCTGTTCGGTCCATCCGCTGCAACGCTGAATTGCCAGCCGGCGACCCGCTCAGATCTCAAAACCGCTTTATCAGCGCCGGCCACGCCCCCTCCGGATCGGGTGCCGGAGCCCCCCCAGCCGTGTCCAGCCCAAACGGATTTCGAAGAATCCGCGCTTTTGGGCGGATTGAACCCTGATCAGCGCCAGGCGGTAACACACGGCGCTGGGCCGCTGATCATCGTTGCCGGTCCCGGCACGGGCAAAACCCGCACCCTGACTCATCGCATTGCCTATCTGATAGAAAACCGGACGGTTCCCCCGGAGCAGATTCTGGCCGTCACCTTCACCAATAAAGCCGCACGGGAGATGACCGACCGGCTGAACGCCCTGATCAGCAACCCGTGCGCCATGCCTGCGGTGGGAACATTTCATGCCATTTGCCTCCGGATGATTCATGACAGCGACCCGGAGCATCCGGTGCAGCTCATCGATGATTGGGACCGACAGACACTGGTCTCCGATGCCGTCAACAGCCTTGAATCAACCGACATCGATATCACGGTTTCGCCATCCACCCTATTGGAGTGGATCGTCAACGCCAAACAGCTGATCCTGGCCCCCGACGATAACCTCAGTGCGGTTGCCGAAGCGGATTGCCGTGTATTCCCAAGGGTTTACCGGGCGTATCAGGAACTGCTGGCAATTCAGGGCCTCCGGGATTTTGAGGATCTTCTGGCCGAGGTGGTTCGCCGGCTGGAAACCGATGAATCGTTTCGGCAGTTCTGGCAGGACCGGTTTCGGTACCTGTTCGTAGATGAATACCAGGATCTGAACCACAGCCAGTATCGAATGATCCGGGCCCTTGTCCCCTCGGATCAACCCCCCGGTAATATCTGCGTGATCGGCGATCCGGATCAATCCATCTACGGGTTTCGGGGATCGGATGTAACCTATTTCAGCCGATTTATGTCGGATTACCCCGACGCCAGACGGATTCATCTGACGCGAAACTATCGCTCCACCCAGACGGTGCTGGATGCATCGGATCAGGTTATCTGCAATCATCGCATCCGGATAGATGGCGCGGACGGCTCGGCGGCTGCAGACATGCATCTTTACTCGGGTATTGACGGCGAGAAAACCATCACCATCATTGAATCGGCATCCGAGAAGGCCGAGGCCGTCGCCGTCGGGCGCACCATTGAACGGCTGATCGGCGGAACCGGATTTCACAGCATGGATTTCGATACGGTCGATCCATCCGGAGACACCCATTCGCTGGGATTTTCGGATTTTGCCGTGCTGTTTCGAACCGGCCGTCAGGCGGACGTGTTTGCCGAAGCCTTCGGCAAGGCCGGCATTCCCATTCAGATTGCCAGCAAAGAAGCCCAGTACCAGCAGGACGGCATCTGTGAGCTGATCGCTCTGCTGAAGCTGGTCAATGGATCGACAAACTATGCGGATCTGGAAAAAATCCGTCAGGTTTTCACCCCCGGCCTGACGAAAACAGCTTTTGATGTTTTTAAAAATTGGGGGTATAAGCATCGCTTTTCACTGGATCGGGCACTGAGTGAAGCAAGCCGGGCCGATTTGCCGGGGATCAAACGGGCCGGCCATATTCAGTTCCGGGATTTTCTGGTCCGGTTGAGCGAATGCCGGGAGCTGATCAGCAACCTGCCCCTGGACCGGCAGTTGAAGGAACTGGTGGATAAAACCGCCATCGGTGCCACCATCCGGGAGACGCCGGAAACCGAATCGGTGCTCAATCGCCTGCTCACCGTGGCCGGATCTCACAACGGAGCGGTTCGGGATTTTTTTACGGCCCTGACCCTTCAAACCGACACCGACCTGTATGTAGACCGGTCAGAGCGGGTCACCCTGATGACGCTTCATGCCGCCAAAGGACTTGAGTTTCCCGTGGTCTTTATCGCTGGCTGCGAAAACGATCTGATCCCCTACCGGCGCCGTGAAGACGCTCCTGCCGATGATTCGGAGGAGCGGCGGCTCTTTTATGTGGGCATGACACGTGCCGAGCGACGGCTGTATCTGACTCATGCGCGGAAGCGACTGGTATTCGGTCGACAGGTTGAACGAAACCTCTCGCCGTTTGTGGCCGATATTGACACTCGACTCAAACACCATGAACGCCAGAAGGTTCGGGTCAGAAAACCCGATGGTCCGCGGCAACTTGAGCTCTTCTGATCTGGAGAATGGCCTGGAAACGTCCACCATTTTTATTTGTGTCCGTGTTTATGACGCTAAAAATTCCCTCCTGGCTTGTCCAGGTTACGTAAAGGAAACAGGAAATGGCTGAGAAGCTGATTGAAACCATTGATCTTGAGAATAATCTTCAATTGAAACTCTTTGATGGATCCCGGAAAATCGCCGCCGACCGCCATCAGCTGAAGCTGATCGCCCGGATCGAGGTGCCGGTGGAGATGGCACTGCCGACCGGTGACGACACTTCCGATGTTTCCCGGGAAAAATTAAACGATATTCTGGGAAATACGGCGATATTTGAACAGGTCCGCGAGCGGAATTTTGTTGAAGATGAAAAAAAAGACGAGGTGTTTCAAGATCTTCGCCAGTCGATTCTCAATCACGCCAGACAATATTATGCTCACCCGGATTTCGGGAAAAAATTTATTCTCCGGCAATTTAACGACGCAACCAAACGTCGGACAGGCTATCGGTGATGAAAAAATCGAAAATCATACCGTTTGTTCCACGGGACCGGATACTGGCCAAGACTGCCGCATTTGCCCGGTCACCGGAGGTTTTTCTGGATGAACTGGAGACAGCCCTGCCGGTTGTGCTGCGTGCCTTTCCCCACGCTGATGGAAATCTGAAACAGCAGATTATCCTGCTGCTCGGCGGGGTATCCACCATGGATGTGATCTGGCCCCTGTATCGAATCATGATCGACCGGAATGAGGCGGATGATATCCGGCAGGCGGCTTCGATTCAGCTCAGCGTAACCGCTTCATTTCTGACTGACCCCGAGCCACTGACCCGCCAGTTGCTGATCGATCTGGGAAACACAGATCCGCTGATTCGCCTGCATGCAGCCTTTGCTCTGGGCTGGGAGGGCAATCACCGGGCAGCCCTGCCGCTGGTCGAACTCTTGTATGACTCGGACATCGATGTGCAGCAGGCTGCTGTCAATGCACTGGCGAATCTCGACGATGAGCGGATTCTCGGTCTGATGCTCGATCGCTTGGAACACGGTCCCATGGAGCAGAAAACCTGCATTCTCTACAACCTGTGGCGGTTTTATTCACGGCGCGAAGAGGTGGCCGAGGTATATCTGAAGTATCTGGATCACGACGATGCATCGATGCGATTTGATGCCCTGCTCCTGCTTGGTTCGGTAATCGATGTCAAAGATTATATCACCACCTATATTCGTTGTTTTTCCGACACCGAAGCCCGAATCCGGGTGCTGGCACTCGAGGAGTTGTGCGAGGTCAGCGCCGACATATTAATCAGCTACGAACCGATTATCCGGGCCATGACAGCCGATCCGTCCCCGAGCGTTCGCAAAGCGACCCGCGATCTGCTGCACCATTTGCACCCCGAACAGGCAAAACAGATCCTGCCGGTCGCCAAGAATTGAGGGAATATGAAATTTCGGATTTCGAATCTTTGAATTTGGAACTTGTAACCGATCAAGGTATATTGAAACGCTTTCCCTGTGAACGGTTACTGCCTGTTCGACGCAATTTAAAATCCGCAATTCATTTGACCTGTTTTTTTCAACGTTTTATTGTTGGTATATGATAAAGAACCCTCCCCTGCCCTGGCCTGCTGCTCCCGTTCTCCTGTAACCAAAGCCTCTGTCCAAGCTTTTTTCGCGAATCAGAACCTGCACCTGACTCACCATGACGCTGATCGCCCTGCCTGTTAATCGTACCTGGTAGTCCACTTCAAAACCGATAACTCATTCATCGGGCAGGTTGTCGCAAGTCCTTTGAAATGCGCATCCGGGATGTGCGAGGAGCAATGGATATGTCCCAGCAGCCCATTCGACGAATTTTTTTACGGGAATTTAAAATTCTCAGCCATGCCATATCCACCTACGATGATCTGAACCTGTTGATGGGGCATATTGCCGAACGCATCTGCCAATCGTTCGAGGTCAAGGGGTGCAGTATCATGCTGTTTGACGAGCGGGAGAAGCAGCTGTTCCGGGTGAGCAGTTGCGGGGTGAGCGACGAGTATCTCGACAAAGGTCCGGTGATGGCTGATGACCGCTACTCGGCCTTTGTCACCGGCACGCCGGTGTTCATCGAAAACATGCAGGACGATCCACGGGTTCAATACCGGGAAGCGGCGCGGCGGGAAGGGATCGCCTCGATGCTCTCGGTGCCGATTACTTTCCGCAAAGCTCCCCTTGGTGTGATCCGGATCTACCACAGCGACCGCTGGGACCTGCACGAGGATGATCTCGACTCGTTTTCCGTTTTAGCCGACCACCTGGGTCTGGCGATCGAAAACAACGGACTGATCAATTTTCTGGAAAAAGTCAAGCATGCCATGGAGACCCTTCCCCTCAGGCTGCTCGACGGATTGTGATGGAGCATGGGCAATCGCGTTTTTACGGATACGACCGATTTTTTTGCGATTGACTATGGCGATGAGATCAACGTGGGCGGAAAGCGCTACACGGTGATGGGCCATGAGCGGGAGCGGCGATTCGGCATCGAGGATCCCAAATTCTGGGTGAAACGGGTGGGAGATACAGAGACTGGTGAGAAAAAAATCATCAAGCTGTCATTCTTCGAGTCGTTTGAAACCTCGCTGGGCGGGGTGAAAATCCGGTGTTTCCGGGATCCGGACAAAGAGAGCGACATTCTGGATTTCGTCCGGGGACATCCGGCGTTTATGCAGGGTGTCTCCTGCAAGGACTTCAAGGGAAACACGCTTCGAATTCTGGACATTGTGCGCGGGCCGAATTTTTTCAATCACATTGACACCTACCGGATGCCGCATAAAAAATATTTTTTTTCGTTTTTTCCGCAAATTCTGAGTTATCTGATCGAGGCCTTCGAGGCGATTCGACTGCTGCACGACCGGGGATTCAAACACGGAGATATTCGAAACGATCATCTGATCGTCCCCCCTCACAACAACCGGTACGTGTGGATCGACTTCGATTATGATTTCGAGGCGACCGAAAACCCGTTTGCTCTGGATATTTTCGGACTGGGAAACATTCTGCTCTACGCTGCGGGCAGAGGCTTCCACAATTACTACATGATCAAACACGATACGGCCGATTATGGGGATTTGATTCAGCGTCTCAGCCTCGGCGATTTTTCGATCCTGAACCGTTCCCGATTGATGAATGTCAAAAAACTCTATCCCTACGTGCCGACAGCGCTCAATGACATTCTGATGCATTTTTCACTGGATGCCACCATTTACTACGAGCGGGTCGAGGAGATCATCGCGGATATGACAAGGTGCCTGCGTACCGACCTTTGATCGGTTAATCCGATATTGACCTCACCAATTGGGGCAGCCGTAGACAGGACAGACGGCCATCGCCTGCCTGCAGCACAACAAGGGGAACGACCGTGAAACATTCGATACTCGTGGCATTGAAAGATTCGAGGAGTTCCCAGGCCGTGGTGGACTTCCTGTGCCACCTTCCCCTTTCCAGGGATCGGCTGGACATCACTTTGCTTCATGTATTTAGGAAACCATCCGCCGGAGAGAAGCTGATGGGCGAGGAGTACATCCGGGAAGCGCCGGCGCGATTGAAAAGCGTCCTTGAAAAGGCCAAGAATCGCTTGGTGGAAAACGGATTTGATCCCGACCGGATTTCCATCCGGCTGATCACCGATGAGTATACGACCATCACCGACGGCATCATTGATCAGTACCGAAAAAAAACGTTCGACATGGTGGTAATCGGTCGCCGCAAAAAATCCAAATCAGAAGAATTCGTGCTGGGGGATATCAGCGTCAATCTGGTGCGGGCCCTTGAAAAAGCCGCCGTGATGGTGGTCAAAATCTGAACCGCATGGAGTCGCAAACCACAGCTGTTCGCTTTTTTTACCAGCGTATTCCCATGGCGTTAAATTCGGCTTCCACCAGCTGCTGCCAGCCCCGGTTGGCGCGGGGATTGGCCGGACTGGGATGGGTTATTTTTCCAACCGACACACCGGTGCCATTGAGCGCCGTACGGGCACGATCAGCGGCAAAAGCCCCGATGCCAATAACGTATCGGGGATCGAGCAGATCAACCAGGTGTTTCAGCGCCTGATCGCAAGCTGCCAGGAGCGGACGGCGCTGGCCCACCGGAATGGTGTTAGGGGTCCGGTTTCGCCCGCTTTCCTCCATGAAAATCAGCGGGCAGTAATTGGCCACAAAAAACCGGGAAAAAAACTTCTCCGGTGTACCAAAGGTTTCCCTTGCCCACCCCCAGAGCCGCCGCCCGCTCACCTCACTTCGCCGGCAGGAAAACCCCTCGATCGGGCGCTTGGGATGAATGACCGCCGGCTGGTCGACAGGCGCCTGGATCCGCAGCCAGTTTTTGACCGCCTCCACCTCACCGAACGGCACACCCGTCTGGGCCATACCCCAGGGTCCGGGATTCATTCCCAGCAGAATCACTTCCTTTGGCCCCCAGCCATAGCGCCGGATGTACAAATCATGGGCCGAGCGGGCATAAATCAATGGATTGTAAACGTGGGTTACCGGCTCGGAGAAGCGAAGCGGTTCAAGATCCGTAAGCAGACCACTGATAATGTCATCAAATGTCATGATAGAATAGCCGATCCTTGTGCGGGTGTTTCCGGTTATATTTCAAGACCTGTCTTTACTGATTGTCGTGCCCCGGGCACTGGTTTTTCACATAACTGATTGCCGATTTTGCCGCCAGGGCCCCTTCACCGACGGCAACGCTGATCTGGAGAAATTTCCCTACACAATCCCCGGCGGCGAAAATCCCCGGGAGATTGGTCTGCTGCATGGGGTCCACCTGAATAAAGTTACCGTTTCGCACCAGACCGAGGCTGTAAGCAAAATCCGATGAAGACGCCTGCCCCATGGCAATGAAAAGCCCGTCCACGGCCTCCCGGTCCTCATTATCATAGATCACCCCGGTCAGCTCGCCCTCGCCTGCGAGCCGGACAATCCGGTTTTCCGAAAGGGGAATTTTTGCCGCACCGAGTTTTTCCAGAAACTCGGCCGATATATCCGGGGGTTTTCCCTGGGTGCAGATAGAGACCCGTGGGGTATATTGCAGCAGTTCAAGGGCCTGGTTGGCGGCAAAAATGCCTTCTCCGATCACCATTACCTTCCGGTTGCGGAAAAAAAAACCGTCGCAACTGACGCAGTAGGACACCCCGCTGCCCTCGAAATCCGACAGGTTGCTGATTCCCGGACGGATCCGGGATACGCCGGTGGCCAGTATGACTGCGCAGGCCTGAAAATCACCGGATTCGGTTTTAACGATGTAATGCCCGTCCTCACCCGGATGAATGCCGAGCACCCGATCGCAGCGCATGTCCACTCCGAACCGGCCGGCCTGCTGAATGCCCCGACGAATGAGTTCTTTTCCGGATATGGTTTCCGGAAAACCAAAGTAGTTGTCGATGTCATAGTCCCCGGCGACTTTGGGTTCGCAGCCGAGAATCAGGGTCCGGATGCCGGCTCGTCCGGAGTAAATACCGGCCGATAGCCCCGCCGGTCCCTGCCCGATAATCACGAGCGGTACGTGAGTCATATTACCACCTCCAGGGAAAATATCCGATACACCGTTCACAGTAATACCGATTGTTACCCTTGTGAAGCGTATGGGTAAGGATTTAAATTGCGTAACAGTTCCGAATCGTTACTGTGCCGGTTGAAATTCAGTGGTTGAATTTTCAAATTTGTGTACTAATTTATTTCGTTAAGCAACCGGTCGGCATCGCCCGGTTTTTTTTATGGTCGCTGTCAATCCCGGATCACGCTTGTCATCCAGTGATTGCAACCGGATTAGCAACGGGTTGAGAGAGACGCTTCACACCATATTGTAAGGGGACATACAGCTCATGGATCCGATGGACTATTACCAGATTCTGGGTGTGGATCAAAATGCCGATCCCAAAACGATTAAAGATGCATATCGGACACTTGCGTTTAAATACCATCCGGACCGTAATCCGGGACAGGCCGATCTGATGAAGCGGATCAACGAGGCCTATGCGGTGCTCTCCAACCCGAAGAAAAAACAGGAATACGATGCCATGCGCCACCAATTCGGGTCAAGCGCCTATGGCCGATTCCGCCAATCTTACAGCGACGAGGATATTTTCCGGGGATCGGACCTCAATGCCATTTTCGAGGAAATGGCCAAGGCATTCGGGTTTCGCGGGGGTGATGAAATTTTCCGGGAATTTTACGGCCCGATGTACCGCTCGTTTGAATTCAGGCGCCCGGGAATGTTTGGCCGCGGATTTGTATTCACCGGCGGCGGAAGAGGAGGAGGAGGAGGAGGGCGAAAAACCAGTGAGTCTCCCGATAGTTTTCCCCTTTTTGGCAACCTGGGTCGAGTTCCCCGGTTCGTGTTGAAAAAACTTCTCGGAAACGCCTTGCCCGAAATCGGCAAAGATCTTCACGATACGATCAAGCTCAGCCCGGAGCAGGCCCGCAGCGGCGACTCAATCAACTATACGGTCCGGCGGTTGTCCAAGGAACTGGTCGTCAAAATTCCTCCCGGTATCCGCGACGGGCAGCGGATTCGCCTCTCCGGCATGGGCGAACCCGGTAAAGGCGGCGCGCCATCCGGTGACCTGTATCTGAAAGTGCAGCTGAAAAAATCCCTGATGGACCGGATCAAAGGACTGCTGAATTAGTCCGGATTTTGCGCAAGCAGCGGACAAACTGACGCTGCGAGTTGTCAGGTCCGGTGGCAAACCTAAGAGCCTGTTTGAAAACCAGGCCCTTAGCGATGAGATTGAAAAAAAAGCATCAGGCTTTTGACCAGTTCGGCCATGAACGGAAAATCCAGTGTATCCATGGTGTCGGCGGCAAGATGGTAATTGGGGTTCCGGAAAAAGGCCGTATCGGTGATCATAACGGCCCTGAACCCTTTGTCCCAGAACGAGGCATGATCGCTGAGCCGCACCGCCGGCAGAACCCAGCCGTTCAGGGGAACCGTCAGTGTGACCACAGGCAGTGCCGGATTTTTCCGGAATATTGTGGCCAGGCGTGAGGTGAGGTGCCGTGAGCGGAGATTTCCCACAATACCGATAAAGTCCCCGGTTTCCGGGTACCCGAACAGGCGCAGCGGCAACGGGTAGTGCTGACATCCCGGTGTCCGGCATGAATAGCCCACCATTTCAAGGCAGATCATCCCATCGATCCGCTCCCCTTCCCGCCTGGCCCGGGACGCGTAAACCCGGCTTCCCATGGCGCGGGTATTGAAAACCGGGGGTTCCTCCAGGGCAAAGGATACAAACACCACCGAAAGGTCAAGCGAGTCGCCGCCCACCCGCTCGCTGAGCATTCGTGCGGTTTCCAGCTGCACGGCCACCGCACTGGCATTGTCATCCGCTCCAACGGTCCCCATCACCGAATCGTAGTGAGCCCCCAGCACATACCGATTGCCGGGATTCGTTGTGCAGGCGATTTCCGCCACTACGTTGTCAACCATGAACCCATTATAGGGATAAGACTCGCGCCGAGCCGAAAGGCCCATTTCCTCGTAGACCGACTGGATGTATGCCGCCGTCCGGTGAAGGTTCTCCGGAATTCGAACGCTGCGCTCACCGATCGATTGCGTCAGTACCGAAAGGTGCCTCCGCAGATTGGATTGAATGGGTTCAATGTCTATCATTTCCGGCCCCTGGCCTCCAAACCCCGGGGAACTGATGCGGATCAGGACCATAAAGGCAATGAACATGCGGCGGTTGCCTGCCATGGCGGCATCGTCCCCCGGTGGTTATTTGTGAAATTTACGGATAAGGGATCATATCACGGTGTATCGAAGAGACGTCTGCGATTGAAAATTGAGAAATGAGAAGCGGTGAGAACTGTGCGATAAGCTGTCAACCGTCGGCGAAGCCAGCGGGCTGAAAATCATTGTGGAAACGGATAAACGATTTATATGAAAAAACGAAACACTACGAGCTGATAGCCAAAAACAGATCGCTAATCACTACCGTTTATCTATTGTAAGTTGGCGATGAAAAGAGGGTCAACCGATTTTCGCATACAGCCGGGTCAGGGCCATGGATACGGCGGGTTTGCTGTAATCCATCCGGGTCACCTGCCCCCGGGTGAGAATTCCGATAATACCCTGGGCGTAGCCGATTCGAGGGTGATCGGTCAGGCCGGCCGCCTGGACGGCTTCGTCAAGTTCCAGGTGATCTTCCACAACCAGCCGGGTCACATCCGCCGGCAGTTCGAATGCCGGCCCGAGCCCGGTGTACTGATCCGAGCCATCGAAAATCACGCAGGCGGTCAGGTTCATGTAGCCGGAAGTGGTGCCGGGTACCGGAATCATGCCGGATTCAAGGCCGATACTGAAGTGACAGCTATCAAAGGCGTTAACAGCGCGGTTAACGGCCCCATGAACCGTCTCCTCGAGGCCGATGGGCTGGCTGGACACCCCGGAATCCGCTGCAACCGGCTGAAATGCCGCGTGTTCAAACAGCGGACTGGACTGAATAACCTGCTTGACCGCCTCCACTTTGACTGGATTTTTTGAACCAATATTAAAGGTCAGAATATCTGTCGCCGAATGCACCGCTCCCCCGATTCCTAATGTCATGTCACATCACCCATGTACCGCAGATAAAATCCGCACTCGCAATCCTGGATATCCAGTGCAAGTCAATCCACCCGCATCAAGACGAAAGAAAGCCTATAGCGGCAGAGCACCGGGAATTCAAGCATGAAAACGAAATTCCCTTCCCTTGCGGATTATTCAATTCCTGTGGTTTTCAAACGGGCTCTCAGGTATCGATTTGCAGCGCAATGAAACATAGTATAGAACAGAGCGATAATTTCAGTGCCTGCGAAACGGCATCGCAAAGGAGGTGTCCCATGCGCGTACATGTAGAGCGGATTAAAGACAGCGACCTGTATCTGGATTTTCATGAACCGGCCGACCACTTCGCCGTGCTGAACACGATGATCCAGAGCGGGGAGTGCGAATTTACAGATCGGATTCATGTCCAGCTCCGATTGTATCGAATCCATGACATGATCGAGGTGGAGGGAACGTTGACAACAGGCATTCGCCTGCCGTGCGGCCGGTGCCTGAACCGCTATGAGACGCCGCTGAACGCTGAATTCGCCTTGACCTATACACGTGAGCT